>Ga0065721_10048896_pt1 | contig 63497 bp, 56 predicted proteins | sample Mesricmetagenome_FD_59108 | JGI IMG/M metagenome (GOLD analysis project Ga0065721, IMG submission 59108) | Mesophilic microbial community from rice straw/compost enrichment Sample: eDNA_1 v2 (version 2) | ecosystem: Engineered > Solid waste > Grass > Composting > Bioreactor | place: USA: Davis... | reverse complement strand
AACGGAAGGCGTGTCGGCGTCCGCGGCGGCGCGGCCGGCGGCAATGGCCACGGCGCGGACCAGGACGGAGCGGCGCACCGGGCGTGTGACCGGAATCGGCCCGTCGGGGAAGCGCAGGCAGCCGGCAGCCGGGTCGTAGAGCAGCACGGTCGGCACCTGCGGTTCGCCGCTGCGCCGGCCGAGCAGTTGCGGATCCCGGGCGGCGGCGGGGGTGTGCAACGCCTCGTCCACCACGACCACGTCGAGGGCGCGGCCCTCCGCCTGCGCCAAGCGGGCCTGCTCGGCCAGCGCGCAGGGCTCCGCAGCCGGCAGGACGCGGGCGCCGGCCGTCTCCAGGTAGCAGGAGACGAAGCTGCGCTCCATCTCCTCCGGCAGGCCGATCAGCACGGTCAGGCCGGACAGGTCGGGGTCGGCGGGCGCGCCGCTGGCCACGGCGACGGGCGCGGCGGCCACGTTCAGCGTCAGGTCGACCCAGAAGGTGGAGCCGTGGCCGGGGGTGCTGTCCACGCCGATCTCGCCGCCCATCAGCGAGACGAGGCGCCGGCAGATCGACAGCCCCAGCCCGGTTCCGCCGAACCGCCGGGTCGTGGAGCTTTCCGCCTGGGTGAAGGGCTGGAACAGCCGACGACGCGCGGCCTCGCTGATGCCGATGCCGGTGTCCGTCACCTCGATGCGCAGCCGCGCCCAGCCGTCTCCCTTGCCGGTCAGCGACGCCCGGACGATGACGCGGCCCTTTTCGGTGAACTTGATGGCGTTGCCGCCCAGGTTGAACAGGATCTGGCGCAGCCGCACGGGGTCGCCCATCAGATCCGGCGGGATCGACGGGTCCACGTAGGTCAGCAACGACAGGCCCTTGCCCCGCGCGCCGGGGGCCAGCGTGTCGGCCACGCCTTCGACCAGGGCTGGGACGGAGATCGGCACCATCTCCAGGTCCATCTTGCCGGCCTCGATCTTCGAGAAGTCGAGGATGTCGTCGATGATGCGCAGCAGCGAGGTCGCCGATTCGCGCATGGTCGCCACCGTGTCCAGCTGCCCGGCGTCCAGCGGCGTCCGCTCCAGCAGCTCCAGCATGCCGAGCACGCCGTTCATCGGCGTGCGGATCTCGTGGCTCATGGTGGCGAGGAAGGCGGACTTGGCGGAGGTCGCCTGCTCCGCCTGCTCCTTGGCGATCTCCATCTGGCGCTCGGCCAGCTTGCGCCGCGTGATGTCGTAGATCCAGGCGAGATAGACCGGCCGGCCGTCCAGCGTGGCCGGGTCCACCGACACCAGCGCCCAGAAGGACGAGCCGTCGGCGCGGCGCAGCCGCACCTCCGCGTCGCGCAGCTGGCGGCGGAAATAGGTCCAGTGCAGCTCGTGCGATTCGGCGTTTTCCGGGGCGTTTTCCGGCGCGTGCTCCGGATCGGGACCCGGATCGACGAACAGCTCGGCGATGGAGGCGCCGGTCAGCCGGTCCTTCGACACGCCCAGCAGGTGCACCAGCCGGTCGTTGCACACGGTGATGGCGCCGGTCTCGTCATAGGCGCAGACGCCGACGGGACTCGATTCCAGGATGGCGCGCATCTGCTCGCGGCTTTCGCGCAGCTCGTGCGTCCGCTCGGCCACCTTGGTCTCGATGGACATGATGTAATCGTAGGCGCGCAGCGCCGCGATCACCGCGGTGAACAGCCCTTCCGCCGACAGTTCGGCCTTGGACTTGTAGTCGTTGATGTCGTAGCCGACGATCACGTCGCGCTGCGGCGCCTGGCCGGGTTGGCCGGTGCGCAGGATGATGCGGACGTCGTGGTTGCCCAGCTCGTTGCGGATCCAGTGGACCAGCTTCAGGCCGGCGTCGTCCTCCTCCATCACCACGTCCAGCAGGATCACGGCGATGTCGCGCCGGTCCTGCAGGATGTTGCGTGCGTTGGCGGCGGTGAGGCTGCTGATCAGCTCGAACCGGCGGTCCTGGAACTGCACGTCGGCCAGCAGCAGGCTGGTCATGGAGTGGACGTCCTCCTCGTCGTCCACGACCAGGATGGGCCAGGGCGGACGGCCGGAGTGCGTCTCGCTCTCCTCCTCGGCGAACAGGATCTCGTCGTCACCTTCAAGATCGAACGCAAGCTCGTCGGACGTCATGCTGCCTCCGTGCCCGCCGGTTCGGCCGCGGCATCGGCCATCCGCGGTGCCGTCTTCGGGATTCGAACGATGAAGGTGGTTCCGCTCTGTGGCGTGCTGTCGACCGAGATCCGTCCGCCGAGCGACTGGGTCACGAGGTTGAACACGATGTGGAGGCCCAGGCCGCTGCCGCCCGTGCCGCGCTTCGTGGTGAAGAAGGGCTCGAACACCTTGGGCAGGTTGTCGGGCGGGATACCGGCGCCGTCGTCGGAGAAGCGGATCTCGACCTCGTCCTCCGGCAGTTCCTCGACAGCCAGCGCCATGTGGCCCTCCCGTCCGTCGGGGAAGGCGTGGGTCAGCGCGTTCATCACGAGGTTGGTGATGACTTGGCTCAGCGCGCCGGGGAAGCCGTCCATCCTGATGTCGCCGGGGCAGTCGATGGCGATCCGGTGCGGGCTCTTGCGCAGGCGCGGCCCCAGCGAGGTGATGATCTCCTCAAGGTAGGCGCGCAGGTCGAACTGGCGGCGTTCCTGGCTGGTCTGGTCCACGGCGACGCGCTTGAAGCTCTGGATCAGTTCCGCCGCGCGGGTCAGGTTCTGCTCGATCAGGCGCGAGGACTCGCCCGCCGCCGCGACGTAGGCGACGAGGTCGGACTTCTTCATGGCGCCCTTCTCGAACGCCTCGGTCAGCGCCTTCGTCTTGGCGGACAGGTGGGTTGAGCAGCCGTAGGCGATGCCGACCGGCGTGTTGATCTCGTGAGCCACGCCGGCCACCAACAGGGCGAGCGAGGCCATCTTCTCCGCCTGGACGAGGCTGTCCTGCGTTTCCTTGAGGTCGGCGTAGGCGCCCTCCAGCGCCTCCATGGCGTTGAAGACCTCCTCCGCGGAGCGCGCCTCGACGGTCACGTCGGTGAAGGTGCGGACGAAGCCGCCTTCCGGCAGAGGGTTGGAACGCACCTCGATGATCGTGCCGTCCGGGCGCCGCCGCTTGAAGGCGAAGGGCTGGTCGGGGACGACGGCGACCTGCTCCAGCTCCAGGTCCGGGTCGATGCTGTACTCCTCGAAGGCGCCCTGTTCGCGCTGGAGGCGGACAATGTCGGGGTACAGCGGGTTGCCCGCCACGAACTCCGGCGCGATGTCCAGCAGCTCCGCCGCGCGCCGGTTGGACATGACCACCCGCAGGTTGCGGTCGACCATGATGATGCCCTGGTCGGTGTTGTCGAGCGTGATCTGCAGCACGTTGCGTTCGCGGGCGAGGTCGCGTTCGGCCTGCATGCGCTCGGTCACGTCGGACATGGTGCCGGTCAGGCGGATCGCCGTGCCCTCGGCGTTGCGCAGCGCGGTCGCGCGGTCCTCGATCCAGGCCCATTGGCCGTCGCGGCGGCGCATGCGGTAGACGGTGGTGTAGGCCATCGCCTTGTCGCGCACGCGGCGGCGGGACTCGGCGACGACACGCCGCATGTCGTCGGGGTGGATCAGCGCCTCCCACGTTTCGGCGTTCATCGCCAGCTCGCTCGGGCTATAGCCGAGCAGCGCCGGGAATTCCTTCGACCACCAGTACTGGCCGGTGCGCAGATCGTAGTCCCACACGGAGGAGCGGGTCGCCGCGATGGCCAGCCCCAGCCGCTCCTCGCTCTGGCGCAGGGCCGCCTCCTCCTCGTCCAGACGGGACAGCATGCCGTTGTAGGCGTCGATGACCCGGCCCAGCTCGTCGGCGGAGGACCAGTCGACGCGGCGGCGCGCGTGCTCCTGCTCCGCCGTCCGGATGGAGGCGATCAGCCGGCCGAGCGGCACGCCGATGGTCAGCCGGTGCGCGGTCAGCCCCGTCACCACCGTGCCGACCAGCATCAGCAGCAGCAGCCACAGGGTGTTGACCACTTCCTGCCGGATCTGCTCGTCCACCGAGGCGTAGGTGAAGTGGAGGGTGAGGGAGCCCAACTTCCGGTTCTGCGCCTGCCGGTTCTGCGCGTGGATGGGCCGGCGTACGGCCTCGTGGTCGGCGAAGGACTGGCAGTCCGGCCCCGGCCAGGCGAAACGGCCATCGGCCAGGTCGTCCGCCACCTCGATGCACAGAAGCTCGCGGTTGACCGAGATCGCTTGGATGATATTGCGGATCGCCGGCGCGTCCACCGCCCACAGGCTGGGCGACAGGGCGACCGCGTTGATCTCCGCGATGGCCTCGATCTTGTCGCGCAGGGCGCCGCGCAGCTCGTTGTACTTGCCGTAGAAGAAAATCGTCGAGAAACCCAGCGTCGTCAGGGTCAGAATCGGAATCAGGATGAGCAGGAACTTGGCCGACACCGTCGGCACCTTCTTCCATGCCTGCTCGATCACCGTCATGGGTGCATTCCAAACCCGGACCATCCGAAAGCCGGGCAGGGGGCGGGTCCCCGGCATCCTGGCCGTACGGTTGTACTATCATCATATGCAACCCGTCCACGGCGCAATAACCTCGGCAATGCCCGTAATGGGGAGGTAAAGTGCCGCATTCACGGATGTTTGCTTGAGAGAATGGCGCTCGATGCACTAATCTGCATATGCGCCGATGCGGGGTCCGCCACGGCACGCCAACAGCGAGGATGCAATGGATTTCCGAGTGCGCGTTTCCCCCGAGAGCGTCGAGGTGCTCCTGACCGGCCGGCTGGAGTTCACCGACCATGACAGTCTGCCGGACATCGTCCAATTGCTCGATGATCCGGGCGGGCCGCGCATGGTGCTGGACATGTCGGGCCTGGACTTCATCGATTCGGCCGGGCTGGGCATGCTGCTGATCCTTCAGGACGAAGCGGAGCAGCGGAACATCAAATTGATCGTCCAGGGGGCGCATGGCGACGTGCAGCGCTCGATCGAACTGGCGCGGCTCAACGAAATCATCTCCATTGCATCCTGAGGCGGCCATGGACGGCTCGGCTCCATCGCCCGCGCGGGCCTTCAGCGTGGTGCGCGACCGCGTGCCGGCGGACATCGCCGCCCGCGCGGAGGCGCGCTTCGGCCTGAAGGACGACGCGGAGACACGCTCGGCGGCGGCCATGCTGGTGGCCGGCGCGAACCTCGACACCGTGCGCCGCGCGCTGGACGAGAACAGCTTCCTCACGGTCGAGCTGACGGAGCTGGAGGACACCACCGGCGCCGTCGACGGCGACTGGCTGGGGGCGCCACCGGTCGAGCAGGGCTTCTACCTGTCGCTGACCACCGGCTCGGCCTATGGAATGCGGTGCGCGGTGCTGGTCTGCGACGAGCTGGCGCGCCGCGGCGTGCTGCGGCCGGAGCGGCGCGGCAACATCGAGCTGTGCCTGCACGAGGCCATCGCCAACGCCATCGTCCACGGCAACATGGGCATCCCCAGCTCCACCAAGGAGCAGCCGGAAGGCTACCGCCTGTTCAGCCAGCTGCTGAAGGAGCGGCTGGGCGACACCACGGTGCGGCAGCGGCGGATCGACATCTTCGCGCGCTGGAGCGGCAGCAACCTGACCATCGCGGTGGTGGACCAGGGACGCGGCTTCGACACCTCCTCCCTGCCGGAGGAGGCGGACAACAACGCGCATTCGGGCCGCGGCTTCCTGTTCATGCGGGCGCTGGCCAAGCGGATCAGCGTGACCGACGGCGGGCGCTGCACCCTGCTGCATTTCGACCTGTGACCGGCCGGCCATGCCCATTTCGCTCGCCGCCAGCCGGGTCCTGATCGTCGACGACAACGAGTTCAATCGGAAGTCGTTGGCTCTCATCATCCGGCGCGCGGGCCTGTCGCAGATCGAGTTCGCAGAGAACGGGCAGGAAGGGCTGGCCAAGGTGGCGTCCTTCCGCCCGGACCTCGTGCTGCTCGACGTCAACATGCCGGTGATGGACGGGCTGGAGATGTGCCGGCGCCTGCGCGAAAGCGTGACGCACGAGGAACTGCCGATCCTGTTCCAGACCGCCCTGGACAGCGACGAGGAGCAGGTGCGCTGCTTCGAGGCCGGGGGCAGCGACTTCATCTCCAAGCCGATCAAGCCGGGCGAATGCGTGGCGCGGGTCCGCCACCAGCTCGAAAAGCGCAAGCTGTTCACTGACCTCGCCAATTTCCGGGAGCGGGTGGAGCGCGAGCTGAAGCACGCCCAGGCGATGCAATTCTCCCTGCTGCCCGAACCGAAGCGGCTGAAGGCCATCGCGGAGCGGTACGAGCTGGTGCTGGACGCTCACTTCGAGACGTCGTCGGAACTGGGCGGCGATTTCTGGAACGTCTACCCGCTGGACGACCACCGCGTCGCCTTCCTGATCGCCGACTTCGCCGGGCATGGCATCACCGCGGCGATCAACACCTTCCGCCTGCACACGCTGATCGACCGTCTTCCGATGCAGCACGTTCCGCCGTCGGAATGGCTGGCGGAGCTGAACGGCGCGCTGAAGGACGTGCTGCCGATCGGGCAGTTCGCGACCGCCTTCTTCGGCATCCTGGACCTGCACACCGACACGTTGACCTACGCCTCGGCCGGCGCGCCGAACCCGGTTCTGGGGGTGGGCGGGGACATCCGTCTGCTCGATTCGGCCGGGCTGGTGCTCGGCGCCTCGCGCCGCGCCCGCTACGCCGACCGCAGCCTGCGCCTGCCACGCGGCGGCTTCCTGTTCCTCTACAGCGATGCCCTGATCGAATGCAGCGGCGAGGCGAACGGACCCATCGGCCAGGAGGGCGTGCCGGAATTCCTGCGCGACGCACTGGCCATCAACCGTGCGCAGCCGCTGGTACCGCTGCTGGAACGCTTCTACGCGCGCACCACCCAGCCCCTGCGCGACGACCTGACCACGGTGTGGATCGCCCGCCGGCCGTAGATGGCCCAAGCAAAGAAGCCGCAATAAAAAAATAAGGGGAAGCCATGGGGGACTTCGGTGGCGAGACGGTCTGGACCCGGCTGGCGGCCCTGCCCCCGGAGCGGCTGATCCCCTATTTGGGCGCGCAGGCGCCGCAGACCGTAGCGGCGCTGCTTCTCCTGCTGCCGCCCGAGCGCGCGGCAGTGCTGTTGGCCGGGCTGCCCGAGGATTTGCGGGCGCGGGCGTTGCGCTGCATGGCGGTGACACGGCCGGCGGCGCCGGACGTGCTGGCCGATATGGAGCGGGTGCTGTGCGCGGACCTGCTCGATCCGTCCGCCCGGGCGCCCGACGCCGATCGGTCCGCCGAGGTCATGCGCATCGTCGAGGCGTTGCCGGCGGAGCAGCACGGGGCCGCGATGGAGGCCCTGTAACGTCCGGTGCAGCCCTTGTCGGCGGCCATGCCGGCCGCTGCTGCCGAAGTCCCGTCCGGTCCGCCGCTGCGCCTGTCCTCCGGTCTGGCGGCGATGCTGGACACACTCGCGGTCCTCCACGACCGGCTGCCCATGCTGGAAGTCGTGCTGGACCGCTTCGTGCGCACCCTGTCCACGACGCTGCGGGACGCCATGGGGCAGGCGGCGGAGGTCGGGTTGCTCTCCATTCGCTCGGCGCGGTTCGGTGACTGGATCACGGACCGGGCGCCGGACGGGCCGCTCTACGCGGTGTTCCGGGCGGACCCTTGGGACAACTTCGCCATGCTTGCCCTTCATCGCGATCTGCTGGACAGCGTCGGCGAGGTGCTGCTTGGCGGCAGCACGGACACGGCCGGCCTGCGCGTGGCCGGGCGTGCGCCAACCGGCATCGACCGCGTCTTTGCGGAACGGATGGCGCGGGCGGCCCTGTCGGACCTCGCCACCGCCTTCGCGCCCATCGACGCGGTCTCCTTCCCGCTCGACCGGCTGGAGGGCAATGCGCGCTTCGCCACCATCACGCGTTTGCAGAACGCCTGCTGCGTGGTGGATCTGACGGTCCGGCTGGAAGGCCGCACAGGCCGGTTCGAACTGCTGCTTCCCTACGCGACGCTGGAACCGGTCGCCGGCCTGCTCGGCCGCATGTTCATGGGCGAGCGACTCGGCCGGGATCCCCGGTGGGAGGCGCATCTACGCCGCGAACTGGCGCGCGCGTCGGTCCGCCTGCGAGCCGTCGCGGGGGGCACGACCCTGCCGTTGGGCGCGATGCTGGTCTGGCGGGCGGGAACGGTGTTCGAACTCGACAGCGCGGCGGCGGAGGTCACCCTGACGGTCGGCCGCACCATCGTGGCGCGCGGCATGCTCGGTTGCCGGGGGGCGCGCTGGGCGGTGGCGGTGCAGAAGCGGCCGATCGGACCTGAGGAAGATCTGGTCGGTGAGCCTGCGGCGCTTGCGCCCGTGCCGCTGCCAGACGCGGTGGTCACGGGCGCCGTGGCGGGGGCGGGGTTCGGGGCCACGGAAATCCACAAGGTGGCGGTCGGCGTCTCGGTGATGGTGGGGGAGGCCGACATGACCATCGACGACCTGCTCCGCCTGGGTCCCGGCGACGTGGTCGAACTGGACCGGAAGGTCGGGGAACCGGTCGCGCTGTTCGTCGAGGATAGGCTGGTCGCGTGGGGCGAACCGGTCGCCGTGGCGGGGCGCCTCGCCGTGCGCCTGCTGGAGGTTGATCGGCTGGATGCCGGATTGTCGGACGCCGCGACCGCCAGCGCGGGATGCGTGGCGGTCGCGGCTGCCCGGTAAATGCGGGTCGGTTAGCCGGTTAAGCCTGCGTTTCGGAGGCGGCGGCGCGGCGGCGGACCCACATCACGCTTTTCAGCGTAGCGAACACGGCGCCGGCGCCGAGCGCGATCAGCAGCAGGACCTTCGGGCCGTTCTCGCCGATGGCCGCGGCGGCCTCGCCGAACATGTAGCCGGCCCCGGCGAAGCTCCAGGCCCAGATGCCGGCGGCGATGAAGTTCCAGAACAGGAACTTGCGCCAAGGCATGCGCGAGGTGCCGATGGCGACCGACGCGATGTTCCGAACACCGTAGAGGAAGCGGAACGCCAGGATGAAGCCGACGCCGTAGGCTTCCAGCCATTGCAGCACGCGGGAAGCGCGCGCTTCGGCCGAAGGGAACCGGGCGAGCGCCTTCGCCCCCCATTTGCGACCCAGCCAGAAATAACACTGGTCGCCCAGGAAGCTGCCGATCCACACGGCGCCAACCAACCAGTATAGGTTGACGATGCCGATCTGGGCACCCATGCCGCCGAAAATAACGAACGTCTCACCCTCGAAGAACGCCCAAACAAAGGCCAGGGGGTAGAAGGCGTCGCCCCAATCCTGCAGCCAGGTGATCCAGTCCAATGCACCCTCCCCGCGGGTCGTTCTTTATCTGTTCGGAGCCCGTCCATTTGAACGGGATCCCTTAAGATCGGGCACGGATTCCGCATCGAACGCGGCATCGGCACGATCCTTTGCCCGGCCCGCCGACAGACCAATGAAGTGGCGCTGTCGGTTGAGCTTCGGACACATCATTGCACATTCGGGGATGTCTTGTCGCGTAAACTTTCCCAAGACAAAGGTCAAGGGGGTGGCGAAAAAGAGGGGTTAGCTGTCCTCCCCGGACAGTTCGCCGACCGCCTGGCGGGCCGCGCGCAGCAGCACGGGATTGGGCTCGAACGGACCGGATTCCGCGTCCTCCTCCCAACTGTCGGGAGCGACGCGCCGCTTCAATTCCCGCGCCGTTTCGGACAGCAGATGGGCCAGCTTGTGGTCGGGCAGCGCCTGGGCCAGCGCGCGCAGTTCCGCGTTGGTCAGGGCCGCCGGGTCGAACGCATCCCGCGCCGGCAGGGGAGGCGGGGGAACGAGCGCCATGGGGATGGGGGTGGGCTGCGCCGGCACGGCTTCGCGCACGACGTCGACGGCCATCGGCTCCGCGACCGTGGTGGCGCGGGACCGGCGCGCCGGCTTGCGCGCCCGTTCCGTTTCGGGAAGGCTGTCGAACAGAAGGGGTTGCGTGCTCATCCGTTCACCCGCAGTTTGCGAAGTGTTCTTGGTTCATTCTAATGAACGGGCGCCGCTTGTCGAGCACAAACTGACGGTCACCCCCAAACGGCCCCCGCCTGCTCCAGGAAGCGCTCAGGCCGCAGCACGCGGGTACGCCCGACGGAGCGGACGGACAGAAGCTGCTGGTCCACGGTGACCAGCCAGCCGGCGTCGGCGGCGAGCGCCACGGCCAGGAACATGTCGTCGTCGGGATCACGGCACAGCCGGCCGACGGGGGCGGGAGCCACCCGCTGCACCTCCGCGTCCAGGGCGTCCAGGAAGGCCATCCGCTCGGCCGCGGGCTTGTAGCGGTCGAAGTCGGGCCGCATCAGCACGCTGTGCAGTTCCGCCAAGGTGGCGTCGGAGGCGAACAGCCGCCCCCTGGTCCGCGCCAGATCCACGCAGTCGCGGACGGCAAGGCTGCGCCGCGGCACCTCGCGGCCCAGCAGCGCGTAGGCGACCAGGATGTTGGTGTCCAGGACGATACGGAAGCGTGGGGGCGAGGCCTGGTCGGCTTCGGTCGGTTCATGTGCGGTCATCAGGGCGCCACCATAGGGCGGCACCGCCCCATCGGGAAGCCGCAGCTTGAGGCCGGAAATCCTTTTGAGGTAGAAAGATCGGCTTCTCATGCACTTTCACGGATTGGATCCGGCATGACCACCGTATTGATCGTCGACGACAGCCGCCTTGCCCGCGACATGGTCGGCAGCGTAATCGCCTCGCTGCGCCCGGACTGGACCATCCTCTCGGCGGCCGGCGGCGACGAGGCGTTGAGCAAGGTGGACGGCGTCGCACCCGTCGCGGCCATTGTGGACTACAACATGCCGGGCATGGACGGGCTGACGCTGTCGGAAAAGCTGAAGGAGCAGTTCCCCGGCCTGACCATCGGCATCCTGACCGCCAACGTGCAGGACGCCCTGCGCAAGAAGGCCGAAGCGCTCGGCTGCCGGTTCATCCCGAAGCCGATCACCTCCGACAAGATCCGCGAGTTCCTGGCCGCGGCGGGGCAGTGACCGCCATGCCGCTTTCCCTGGATGCCGACGAAGCCGACGCCATCGCCGAACTGTTCAACATCGGCATGGGCCAGTCCGCCGCAGCGCTCAGCGCCATGATCGGGGAAGAGGTCCATCTGTCGGTGCCGGCGCTCGCCGTGTCGAGCCGCACGCGCATCGCCCAGGACCTGGACCCCGACTCCGCCGCGCGCGTCTGTGCGGTGCATGGCGCCTTCAGCGGCCCCTTCACCGGCGAGGCGATGCTGATCTTCCCGGAGCGCGGCACGCTCGCGCTGGTCAGCCGGGTCGTTCCCGTCGACCCAGGCGCCGACGCGCCGGGCGAGGTGGAGCAGGACGCGCTGACCGAGATCGGCAACATCATCCTGAACGGCTGCCTCGCCAGCCTGTCCAACCTTGTGGAGGGCGAAGTCGCCGGTGCGCTGCCCTGCTATTGCGCCGGCCTGCCGACGGAGGTGATCGGCGCGGCCGACGACCCGGTGCTGTTCGTGCGCATCGATGTGGCGCTGGCCTCCGGCGACGCGTGCGGGCAGGTGCTGTTCCTGCTGAACATCGCCTCCCTCGACGCCTTCCGCGAGGCCGTCCGGAAAGCGCTGGCAAATCTGTGATGCCGAACGCGCCTTGGGGCGCCTTGACGGCCGGGCGGCGACGGGCTTATCTTCAGGGGGTGTCGTGGTAAGCGTGCGAAAGCACCGCAACCGTCGCCCGCTAAGGAGGGGCTGTATGGCCCCGCTAGTGACTAGAGGCAGGACCACTCGGCGGTGTGCCGACCCCCAATAAAGAGCCGTCCCTCGGGACGGCTCTTTTGGTTTCAGGCCAGTTTGGTTTCAGGCCAGGGCCGGTTCAAGCCAATGCGGACGTTTGGCCGGCAGTTCGACAGGCCGAATCTCAACTTTTGCCGTCGCCGCAGAGACTCGGGGGCCTTCGCGAGTCCGCAGGGACGGTATCTCCCGATAGGCCGTGTTGGCGATGATGTCCGCAATCTGGACACCGTCGCTGGACTGGCTGTCGATGAACTGCACCATGACGCGGTTTGCGCGCGTGCGGCCCGCAATACCCGCCGTGATGGCTTCCTGGACGCCTTGTTGCTTGGCGCCGCTGTAACGCCGGTCGGCGGAAATGGTGATCGTGGAGCCCGCACCAAGCCAGAGCGTGCTCTCGACGATCAACTCGGCCCACAAATCATGCCCCGTCATCGCGTTGAGCGCCCAGTTTCCGAGCGGATCCATTCCCCGGCAATAGACGACGCTGGCCTTGGAAATGGGGCTTCTGTCCAAGAGTTCGAAGAAGGTCATGCGCTCGCCAGCGGAAAGCCGGCTGCCCTTCACCTCGCCGCGCAATCCGGTCGCCTTGCGGAATTTCTTCATGGTGCGCGTGGCTTCATCCGCCGACGATGGAACGGCGGCGACCAGGAACAGGCTGTCGTCTCGTCCGGTTCCGCCGGATTCGTCACAGAAGACGTGCATGCGGGGATCGGAGAGTGCACATCCGGTCAGCCTGCCCGCGTCAGCAACAGGGCGGTGAGGTCGTCGTCGATGGGGCCGGTGGCGCGCAGGGCCTCCAGAAGGCTGCCGAGGAAGCGCTGGCTGTCCGCCTCGGTCATCCGTTCGGCGATCAGCGCCGCGAGGCCGGGTTCGTCCAGCACGTCGTCGCCGACGGGGATTTCGATGGCGCCGTCGGAATAGAGGAACAGCCGCCCGCCCGGCGGCAGGGGGACGGAACGCTCCTCATACTCGGCGGACGACAACAGGCCGAGCGGAAGGCCGGCGCTGTCGCCCAGGGCCGGGGCGGCGTCGCCCGGCGCCCAGACCATCGGCTTCGTGGATCCCGCCGAGGCATAGACGAAGCGGTTCTCCGCAAGGTCCGCCACGCCGGCCAGCATGGTGGCGAACTGGCCGTTCGGCAGCAGGACGCACAGCCGCTTGTTCACCGTCGCCAGGAAGGCCGACGGGGAGAAGTCGGCGAAGTCCATCTGCTGGCAGATGGCGTGCAGGCGGAAGGTGTTCAGCGCGGCGCCCACGCCGTGGCCGGAGAAGTCCACCACGATCAGCACCGGCCGGCCACGGCCGTCCCGCCGCAGGTCCCAGAAATCGCCGCCCAATTCCGACGACGGGGCGAAGTGGGCGTGGATGGCCACCCCGGTCACGGCCTCCGCCTCCGCCAGCCGTTCCGGCGCCGGCATCAGCCGTTCCTGCATCTTGCGGGCAAGCGCCAGTTCGCTTTCCGTCCGCTGGCGGAAGTGCCGCAGGTCGTGCAGCAGCGTGCGGTTCTGTAGGTGGATGCGCACGCGGGCCAGAAGCTCCACGGCGTTGATCGGCTTGGTCACATAGTCGGTCGCCCCGGCCGCGAAGGCCCGGGCCCGGTCCTCCGCCCGGTTCAGGCTGGACTGCACGAGCACCGGCAGGTCACGCCACACCGGGTTGGCGCGCAGGCGCCGGCACATCTCGAACCCGTCCAAGTTCGGCATCATCAGGTCGAGCAGGATCAGGTCCGGTTGGAATCCGTCCATGCGCGCCAGCGCGTCGTTGCCGTCCTCGGCCATCTCGATGTGCTGGATGCCGCCGCGTTCCAGCACGGCTTGCAGCAGGTGGCGGTTGACGCGGTTGTCGTCCACCACCATCACCCGTGCGGTCTCCAGGCCGGGAATGGCGTCGGGATGGTCCATCACGCAGTCTCCCGACGCTCGATCCAGACGAAGGTGTGGTCGTCACCCGGCGTTTCGCCCAGCGCCGCCGCCAGCGCCGCGGTCACCGCGCCGAAGGCGTCGCCGCCCGCCGCGTCTTTCATCGCCGCGTCTTCCATTGCCGCGCCGATCACATCGGCCAGCGCCCTGCCGCTGTCCTCGCCGCTGTTGCTCTCGTCGCTGCTCTCTCTGGGGCCGGCCACGCCCAGGGCGTCCAGCACGGCGTTGGAACAGAGCGCCAGCGCGGAACCGCGGGGAAAGGGCAGAGTCAGCGCCTCGTACCGGTTGCCGGCGGTGACGCCCACGGGCAGGCCGGTGGCATCGCCGGCCTGCAAGGGCGTTTGCAGCGGCGTCTGCAAGGGCGTTCCGTCCGCCGGGACCAGCAGCGGGTGGGTCGCGGCGGCGGCCGCGTAGGTGAAGCGCTCCGCAGCGGCATCGACGACGCCGTAGAGGACGGTGGCGTGCTCCCCCAACTCCAGCAGGCGGACGGCGCGGTCGTTCAGCTCCGCCAGGAAGGCGTCGGGCCGCTCGCCCAGGGTGGGCGCCAGCTCGTGGATCAGCGTGTGCATGCGGAAGGCGTTCAGCGCCGCCGACACGCCGCGCCCGGCCATGTCCAGCAGGAAGATGCCGAAACGCCCCTCCGCCAGCGGCAGCACGCCCCAGAGGTCGCCCCCCATGTCCGTGGAAAGGACGCTGTGCGACCGCAGCTCAACCCCCGCGCTCTGCCGCAGCGAGACGCGCAGGGCCGCGGAGGGCAGCAGGTGGTCGTACATGGACCGCGCCATCGCCAGCTCCCCCTCCACGCGCGCGCGGTAGATCTGGAGGTCGCGGATCAGCACGCGGTTTTCCAGGTGGATGCGCACGCGGGCCAGCAGCTCCGCCCGGTCGAGCGGCTTGGAGATGAGGTCGGTGGTGCCGGCGGCGAAGGCCCGGTTGCGGTCGTCGCTGGACGACAGGGCGGTCTGCACCAGCACCGGCAGGTCGGCGTAGGCGTGGTCGGCGCGCAGGCGCCGGCACACCTCGAAGCCGTCCATGCCCGGCATCATGATGTCGAGGATCAGCAGGTCCGGCGCGTTCGCCGCGATCTGCTCCAGCGCGTCGAACCCGTCCTTGGCGTAGGCGATGTTGACGAAGCCCGCCTCGTTCAGCAGGGCTCCGATCAGGGTGCGGTTGAAGTCGGTGTCGTCCACCACCAGGATGCGGCAATCGGTGATGGAGGGGGCGGTCACAGCGGGAACCTCATGCGGATGCGCCGCCCGCCGTCGAGCAGCTGGATCTCCTCCGCGATGGCGGCGATCAGATCCAGGCCGCGGCCGGAGGCGCCGTAGTCGATGTGCTCCGGCCGGGCGAAGCCGCTGCCCTCGTCGGCGACCTCGACGGTTACCGCGTCGGCCTCCAGCCAGACGGCGACCTCGACCCGGCGGTTGGCGTAGGCGGGGTCGGCCATGCGCTCGGCCAGATCGTGGGAGAAGCGCTCCAGCGCCGCCACACTCAGCCCCTTCATGCCTTCGACCTGGAGGTTGCCGTGCACCACGGCGTTGCTGATGGCCTCGTGCAGGGCCAGTTCCATGTCGTCGCGCTGGGCGCCGGCCAGCGTGCGGCGCGCGGTGATGGCCTGGAGGATGCGCCCGGCGAGGTGAAGCTGGTTCGCCGTCGCCGTGGTCACGAAGGCGTACAGGTCGGCGCGGCGCGACCGCTCGACCGCGTTCGCCAGATCGGCGTCCGACAGGATTCCTCCGGTCTCAATCCATGCGGCGAAAGGCCGCGCCCAGCATTCGGGGGCTTCGGCCGCGTCGGCGCTGCCCACCAGCACCAGCACGGAGTCTTCCCGACCATCCCCGGACGGGGCGGCGCCGGGTCGCCAGGGGGGAAGGCGAAAAGCCGCCGACAGGCGGTCCAGCCGTTCGGCCGGCACGCCCAGGCCATGCAGGGCGGCGACGTGGGGGCGGGACGGGACCAACGGGTCAGTCCTCGATCGTGACGATCTTGTTGAGCTGCGCCACCGTCAGCACGCGCTTGACCTGCCCCGCGGCGGCCCGCAGGACCAGCTGCTTGTCGGCGTTGGACATCTCCTCCCGCGCGATCAGCAGCATGCCGATGCCGGCGGAATCGACGAATTCCAGTGCGGAGAGATCCAGGACCTGGCGCTTGGCCTTGTTCTGCAGCATCTCGCGGATGAGCGCCCGCAGCTTGGCGTGGTCGTTGAAGGTCAGGCGGCCGCGCAGCCGAACCACGGTCTCCTGTTCCTTGACGTCAATCGCGTAGTCCATCGGTCCGGTGTTCCTGCAGGGTCATAAGGGGGCGGGGGCCGGAGGCCGCCCTGCCAAGAGAGAGGGGCTGGTTCAAAAAAGCTCGATATCGCCGGAACTGTCGTCTTGCCCGGCATCGACGTCAAGCACGCCGTGCTCGTCGAGCGCCGTCCCTTCCAACAAAAGCTTCCGCACGAAACGCTGTCTCATCTCGCTCAACTTGAACCGGCCAAGCAATTCGTCGAGCCAATCCTGCGGAACTCGCGGGTCCAAGGAAGCGGGCAATTCGACGCGGGTGCGATTTTCCAGTTCGTCCAGTCCGGCGGCCATGATGGCGAGGCTGTCGTTGACGGCTTCCAGCCGTTGCTTGGTCAGGTCCTGGAACTGCATGCCGGTGACCATGTGGCCGATGGTCGACGACATGTCGGACGACACCGTCGCCGCGGTTTCCAGCACGGTCTGGAAGTGGTTGGTCTGGTCGACCAGGCTTTCCATGGTCTTGTCGACGCGCTCCTTGGCGAGCATCTGCGGCGACATGTCGGTGTTGGCGATCTGGCGCAGGATCTCGTGGCCGTTGCGCACGCCCTTCACCACCGCGGTGACCTTGGAACGCATGCGGTCGGCCAGTTCGCCGGTGGAGCGGGACAGGTGCCGCACCTCCTGCGCCACGACGGCGAAGGTCCGGCCGGCCTCGCCCGCGCGGCTCGCCTCGATGGTCGCGTTCAGGGCGAGGAAGTTGGTCTGCCGGTTGATGCCGTCGATGTCGGCGATGGACTTCTCCAGCTCCGACACGTCCTTCTGCACGTCGTCCAGCAGGTAGACCATGCTCATGGCGTGACGCGACAGGGTGACGATGTTCGCGATCATGTCCGCGATCATGTCCTGCATGCCGGTGACGAGCTGGTCCATGGGCACGCGCTCGCCGTCGATGGCGACCGAGCCGGCCATGTTGACGATCTGCTCCACCCGGTGCGACTGCTCCATGGCCTTTTCGGCCAGCTCGCGGAAGCGCGCCGACAGGTCGAGCGTGGCGTCCTCCACGGTGGTCGAGGTGCGCGTCAGCTCGTGCTGGATCGCTTCCAGCGTGCGGCGCTGGACGTCGGCGTAGCCCAGCCATGTGGACAGCAGGTCGGTGGTGACGGGGACCCGTTCCGCCGTTCCGGGCGACACGGTTCCAAGCGATTCCAGCTCCGTTTCCGGTTGGGGCGCGCGGCCGTCGAAAGACATGGTGATGCTCCTCAGTTTGCTCGCGCGCGGTGTTCGCCGATGGCGTCGAACGCGCGCAGCATCTCGGCCGGGATCTGGGCCAGCGGCAGCTCGATGGCGACCGCGCCGGCTTCCCGGGCGGCGCGGGGCATGCCATAGACGACGCAGCTCGATTCCTGTTCGCCGATGGTGTAGGCCCCGGCCTCGCGCATGGCCAGCATGCCGTTCGCCCCGTCGCGGCCCATGCCGGACAGGATCACGCCCACCGCGTTCGCCCCCGCCGCCCGCGCGACGGAGGAGAACAGCGCGTCCACCGACGGGCGGTGGCCGCTGACCGGCGGGCCGTCCTGGATGTGGCAGGAATAGCCCTGGGAATCGCGGATGACGACCAGATGCCGGTCGCCGGGGGCGATGTAGACCACGCCCTGGCTCAGCCGGGCACCCTGGGCCGCGACCTGCACCGACGGGGCGGACAGCCGGTCGAGGCGGGCGGCGAATGCGGGCACGTAGCTCGGCCCCATGTGCTGGGTGATGACGATGGGCGGGCAGTCCGCCGGCATGACGGCCAGCACGTCGCGGATGCGCTCCACGCCGCCGGTGGACGCGCCGATGGCGATGAAGCGCGTGCCCGACCCGGCGCGGCGCGGCGTCGGCAGGGTGGGGGCGGGGGCGTGCGGGCGCCGCATGGACAGGCGCGCGGTGGCCGCCACGCGGATCTTGCCGATCAGCTCGTGCGCCATCGCCTCGAACCCGTGGCCGTCGGACCCGTCGGGCTTGGCGACGCAGTCCACCGCCCCGATTTCCAGCGCCCGGATGGTCGCGTCGGAGCCTTCCTGCGTCAGGGACGACACCATGACCACCGGCGTCGGGCGCAGGGTCATGATCTTTTCCAGGAAGGACAGGCCGTCCATCCGCGGCATCTCGATATCGAGCGTGATGACGTCGGGGTTGGTCTGCTTGATCACCTCGCGCGCCTCATAGGGATCGCGGGCGACGCCGGCCACCTCGATGCCGGGCTCCTCGGAGATGATCGAGCGCAGCATCTCCCGCATCAGGCTGCTGTCGTCGACGATCACGACGCGGATGGGACGGGGCATGGCTCAATCCTCTCCGAACAGTTCGACGTCGCCCTCGATCGGCTGCTGCCGGAGGGTGGAGCGGAAGTGCAGCTCCTGCGTCGCCGTTTCCGACAGGGATTCCGGCCGCAGCAGCTTGCGCATGGCCTTGCCGCTGTGCGGGAAATAGTGGATGCGCCGGGGCGACAGGCCGCCGAGATCCTGGCCGGTCAGCTTCAGCCCTTCCCGCCGCAGATAGTCCAGCGCGAAGCGCGCGTTGCGCTGGCCGACGTCGAAGCTGGAGTCGATGACGCGGGCGCCGCCGAACAGCTTCACCTCCAGCCGGTCGCGGTGCGCGCCGCGGGACAGCAGGTCGTTGATCAGCCGTTCCATGGCGACCGAGCCGTAGCGCGCCGCGGCACCCGCGCCGCCGTCCTCCGATTCCGGCACCTCGGGCAGCAGGAAATGGTTCATGCCGCCGATGGCCACCGCAGGATCGTGGATGCAGGCGGCCACGCAGGATCCCAGCGTCGTGACCATCATCACGTCCGACTGGCCGCTGACCAGATGGTGCCCCAGGAAGACCTTCAGTGTGTGCGCCTGGAATTGCGGGTTGAAGTAGCCGCCGCCCTTGCGCCCCTGTCTCTGCCGTGCCTCGACCGCACGACGGCTCGCGAAACCAGTCATGGGTCACAGTCTCCGGTAGATGGTCGGGCCGGTCTGGCGGAAGCGGTTGGACACGCCGTAGAGGCTTTCCGAGTGCCCCAGGAACAGGCACCCGTCCGGCTCCAGCAGGCGGGCGAAATTCTCGATTACCTGGGTGCGTCCTGGGCGGTCAAAATAGATGAGAACGTTGCGGCAAAAGATCGCGTCGAACGGCCCCTTCATGGGCCAGTGTTCCAGAAGGTTCAGCGGCTTGAAGGCGATCAGCCGCTTCAGCTCGTCCTCCATGACGATCTTGGCCTCGCCGTCCTCGCGGATGCGGCGGGTGAAGCGGTCGCGCAACGGGGCGGGGATGCTGTTCGCGACCTCCGCCGGATAGACGCCGCGCCGCGCCGTCTCGATCATGTGGGTGTCGATGTCGGTGGCGAGGATCCGGGCGTCCCAGCGCCGCAGCTCCGGCCCCAGGCCGGCGGCCAGAACCATGGCGATGGTGTAGGGCTCCTGCCCCGAGGAGCATCCGGCCGACCAGATGCGCAGCCGGGGATGCGAGGATTCGCTGGCGTGGCGGGCGCGCATCTCCGGGATCGCCGTCTTCGCCAGGAAGTCGAAATGATGCGACTCCCGGAAAAAGCTGGTGAGGTTGGTGGTCAGCGCGTTGACCAGGAAGCCGATCTCGCCCGCCCCCTCCTCGCTTTCCAGCAGCGCGCAGTAGGTGTCGAAGTCCGGCAGCTGCAAGTCGCGAAGGCGCCGGGCGAGGCGGGAATAGACCATCTCCACCTTGTGCGGGGCGAGCGCGATCCCCGCAAGCTGGTAGAGCATGTGCGCGATGAATTCGAAGTGCCACTTCTCGAACGGGAACTCCCGCCGCCCGTTGGACACGGGCGCGGCGGCGGGAGTGGGGGCAGTGCGGGACGGCGGCGGTGGCGTCATGGCGTCGGAATCCGGAACTCCCTCGTCGCCTTACGCCGCGCGCCCGCGGACCGTGGCGCGGACATCGGCCGCGAGCTGGTCGAGCAGGCCCAGCACCGTGCCCGACAGCCGGTCCAGGTCCGCCAGCGCGTGCGCCGCCGCGGCCTCGTCGCCCTGCTCGTGCGCCCTCAGCGCCCGCTTTCCGGCCTCGTGGAACCGGGCGTGGGGCTCGGCGATCCGGGAGAAGACGGTGGAGGAGCAGACCGCCGCGTCGGTCACCGTGTCGTACCACTTGCCCAGTCGGCAGTGGTGATGGTCGGCCAGCTTGTCGGCGGTGAGATCGCTGCGGCCCTGGACGGCCTTCAGCACGTTTTCACGAAAGGTGATGTGGTCGATCTTGGTGTTCTCGATCAGCTGGATGTGGCGCGCCAGGTCGCCGGCCCCGCTGCGGCCGGCGGCCGAGGCGCGGTCCAGCGCGAAGAAGGCCATCTGCTGGCGCAGGTGGCCGGCCTGTTCCTCCAGCGAACGGGAGGCGGCCGTGCTTTCCTCGACCAGCGCCGCGTTCTTCTGGGTCATCTCGTCCATCTGCGCGACGGCGGTGTTCACCTCGTCCAGGCCGGAGGCCTGTTCGGCGGTGGCCCGCGCGATCTCCGACACGAGGTCGGCGACCCGCGTGATGCCGGCGACGATGTCGGTCAGCGTCGAGCCGGCGGAACGGACCAGCTCCACGCCGTCCTTCACCTGCGCGCCGCTGTCCAGGATCAGGGTCTTGATCTCCTTGGACGCCTGGGCGGAGCGCTGGGCGAGGTTGCGCACCTCCTGCGCCACGACGGCGAAGCCGCGCCCGGCGTCGCCGGCCCGCGCCGCCTCCACCGCCGCGTTCAGCGCCAGCAGGTTGGTCTGGAAGGCGATCTCGTCGATCACCCCGATGATGTCGGAAATCTTCTGCGAAGACTGCTCGATCCGCTTCATCGCCTCGACGGCGCTGCCCGCGACATGGCCGCCGCGTTCGGCGGCGGTGCGGGCGTCGTTGGCGTAGACGTTGACCTGCTGGGCGTTGTCGGCGTTGGAGCGGACGGTGGCGGCCAGCTCCTCCATGCTCGCCGCCGTCTCTTCCAGCGAGGAGGCCTGCTGTTCCGTGCGTTCCGACAGGTCGAGGCTGCCGTCGGCGATCTCGCGGCTGGAGGTGCCGATGGACTCGGCGGCCTCGTTGATGCGGCGGACGATCTCCGACAGCTTGTCGACCGTGTTGTTGAAGTCGTCCTTCAGGCGCAGGAAGACGCCCTCGTAGGACTTGTCGATGCGGCGCGACAGGTCGCCCTGGGCCAGCGATTCCAGCATGGAGGCCAGCTCCTCCGCGACGTCGGAGACGTTGCCGGCCAGCCGGTTGATGCCCTCGCTGACCAGCCGGAAGAAGCCGGTCTTGCCGTCCAGCGCGATGCGCTGGGAGAAGTCGCCGCGCACCGCGCTGCCGACCATGCCGGCGATTTCCGCCTCGATGGACAGCTCGTCGGTCAGGTCGCGCCATTCGACCACGGAGCCCAGCCGTTCGCCGTGGCGGCCGACGACGGGGTTGGCGACGATCTGGAAGGTGCGGCGTCCGGCCTTGACCGTGTCCGTATGGGGGGCCGTCAGGTGGGCCAGGACGCGCTGCTGGTAGGAGACTTCCTTGTGGGAATCCTTGTGGGTTCCCTTGTGGAAGGCGTCGAAGGCCATGCCGACCAGCGCCTGCGCGTCGAACTGGGGCAGGGCCTTCCTCATGTCGGCCTCGGCGATCCTGAACATCTCCTGGATGGAGGCGTTGGCGTAGGTGACCACGCCGTCGGTGTCCACCATCATGATGCTGGCCGACACGCGGTCCAGCGCGATGCGCGAGCGCACGGCGGACACGGCGTCTTCCTTGAAGGCATCGACGGCGCGGGCCATCTCGCCCAGCTCGTCCCGCCCGTCGGTGTGGGGGACGGCGACGTTCAGGTGCCCGTCGGTCAGGTCGGTCATGACCTTGCGGATGCCGTTGACCGGGCTGGTGATGGACCGGGCGATGACGCGCGCCGCCAGCACGCCCAGCAGCAGCGACAGGCCGCCGAGGATCAGCGACAGGAGAAGGCTGTTGGAAACCTCCGCCTCCGCCTGCTTCGCGATGCTGACCTGCTCCGCCTGGACGGCGGTGACCACGGATTCCAGCGTCTCGTTCAGCTTCGTCACCACCTTGGCGACCACGTCGGCGCGCAGGCGGTCGATGTCCTTGTCGGCGGCGACGGCGTCGTTGAAGGCGGTGCGGTAGTCGGGCGCGCGCGTCTCCACCTCGCGCAGCAGCGGCAGCAGCCGCGCGTCGGTGATCAGGGTCTGCGCCTCGCGGACATGCGCCATCATCTCGGCGAAGTTCTTCTCCATCAGCGGCGGTGCCGTGGCGTCACGCATCCCGATGGTGCGGTTGGCGAAGAGGCGGGCCAGAACCCAGTGCTTCTCCATCTCCTCCGCCACGAGCACCACGTCCTTGCTGGCGGACGCCCCGGTGCTCTCGACGATCTTTTCCAGTGTGTCGGTGATCCTGATGCCCAGCGGGTCCATGCGCTGGCGGATCGCCGTGTCGTACCGTTCGCGGTAGGTCCGGATGGTTTCGAACTGGGTGTGGTATTCGGAATGGAGGCGGGCGAGTTCCTCGAACTTCGCGGCGTGCGGGGACGCCTTGATGGCGGCCTGATGCTCGGCCATCGCCTTGTCGAACTCGCCCCGCAGCACGCGCTGCCGTTCCAGCGCCTTGACGTCGCCGGTGAACAGGTAGTCGCGGCCCTGAATGCGCTGGTTGGCGAGGCGCGCCGACAGATCCTTGGCGAAGCTCGCCAGATCGGACGAGGTGAGCACCGAGTCGACGCTGCCGTTCAGGCTGCGGATGCTGAGCAGCCCGGCGCCCAACTGCGCCACCAGCAGGGCCAGCAGAAGACCGAAGGCGAGCCACAGCCGCTTCGAGATTCCCATATTCGAAACCAACGGCGTCGACATGAACGATCCGGCCTCCTTCGCCATGAACACCTCCTCAGGTTGCCGTTTTCAGGCCGGCATTATCCGTACACAAAATAAGGAATTCCCGAAACACGGAATTCGCCGCCACCTTGGCGGGCGCGCGTGTTTCCGGCGCCGATTTTCCCCCGAACCCGTCCCCAAACCCCTCTGCCGGACCCGATCCGCCCGGATCAGGACGCCTTTTCCAGCGCCAGCGGCGCGCGGGCGGCGACGTCCGCCTCCCCCGCCTCGACCGAGAAGAGCTTTTCCACGTTCAGCAGCGTGACCATGCGGTTTTCGGCGGTGTAGAGGCCGCTGAGGTATTCCGCGTCGATCATGCCGCTGTCCACGTCGGGCGGCGGCTTGATGCTGTCGTGGCCGATGGCCAGGATGTCGGAGATGGCGTCCACCAGGATGCCGCGCGTGCGCTCGCCCACCTGGATCACCACCACGACGTGCCGCTTGGTGACCTGGGTGGCGCCGCCGCCGAAGCGGGCACGCAGGTCGAAGATGGGGATGATGATTCCGCGCAGGTTGATGACGCCGCGCACGTAGTCCGGCAGGTTCGGCAGCCGGCTTTCCGGCGTCCAGCCGCGGATTTCGCGCACCGACAGGATGTTGACCCCGTATTCCTCGGCGCCGACGGTGAAGGTGACGTACTGCTCCTCGGAGCCGTTGACCGATGTGACGTCGGTGCGGATGCCTCCGACGGTGGTCAGCGCGGTGGACGTGCTCATCGCTTGGCCTCAGACCGGTTCGAGTGCGGGGGCGGGCAGCGCGGCCATCGCCGTGGCGGGCGACCGCGCTGATCCGGATTGATAGGGGCCGGATTCATGATGCCGGCTCATCTCGCGCAGGCCGGCGGCGTCCAGGATCAGGGCGACGCGGCCGTCGCCCAGGATGGTCGCCGCGGCCACGCCGTCGAGGCGCCGGAAATTGGCTTCCAGGCTCTTGATGACGACCTGCTGCTGGCCCAGCACCTCGTCCACGACGAGGCCGAGGCGGGAGCCGTCCTCCGTCTCCACCAGCACGACCAGCGCGCGGGTGGGGTCGGTGACCGCCTTGGGGATGCCGAACAGCTGGTGCAGGTAGACCAGCCGCACATACTCGCCGCGGGCCATCATCACGTCGCACTTGCCGACCAGCCCGTGCAGGTCCGCGGCCTTGGGGCGCAGACTTTCCACGATGTTGGTCAGCGGCAGGACGAAGCGCTCCTCGCCGACGGAGATCACCATGCCGTCCAGCACGGCCAGCGTCAGCGGCAGCGACAGCACGAAGCGCGAGCCCTCGCCGGGCGCCGAATAGACACCGATGCGCCCGCCGAGCGAGGTGATGTTCCGCCGCACCACGTCCATGCCGACGCCGCGGCCCGACAGGTTCGACACCTGATCGGCCGTGGAGAAGCCCGGCAGGAAGATCAGGTTGTCGATCTCCTCGTCCGTCAGGCTGGCGCCCGGCTGGACAAGGCCCTTCTCGATGGCCTTGGACAGCACCTTGGGCCGGTTGATGCCGCGCCCGTCGTCGGTGATCTCGATGACGATGCGGCCCGACCGGTGCTGCGCCGACAGGTGCACGGTGCCGGCACGCGGCTTGCCGATGCGCTCCCGCTCCTCCGGGCTTTCCAGCCCATGGTCGATGGAGTTGCGGATCATGTGCGTCAACGGATCGACGAGATTTTCCACCACCGTCTTGTCCACCTCCGTCGTCTCGCCCGAGGTGACGAGCTGCACCTCCTTGCCCGTGGCGGCGGCGCACTCGCGCACCAGCCGCGGCATGCGGGAGAAGACGCTGGACACCGGCTGGGCGCGGATGGACATCACGCTCTCGCGCAGTTCGCGCGTGTGCTGGGCCAGCTGCTCCAGCCCTTCCAGCAGTTCCTGGAACTCGCCGGGGGGCAGCTCGCGCACATGCTCCGCGATCATCGCCTGGGTGATGACCATCTCGCCGACCATGTTGACCAGCCGGTCGATCTTGTCGAGGTCCACGCGGATGGTGTGGCTGGTCAGGCCGGCGTGCTCCGCGCCTCCATTGCCACCGTTGGGGCGGGGCCTGGCGGATTCCGGCGCCTTGGCCGCCGGGGCGGGCGGCTGGGCCATGCTGACCGGCACGGGGTCGGTGGAGGTTGCGGGCACCGCCGCCGCCTTTGCCACAGGCTCGACCACCGCGGGGGTGGGGGCCTCGGCGGTGATGCGGATGTTGCATTCGTCGGCGACGAATTCGAAGACATCGTTGATCTTTTCCAGGTCGACGTCCGGGTCGGCGACCAGCGTGACCGTCCAGGACAGGAACAGCAGCTCCGCCTCCAGGGTCTGGAGGGGCGGCAGGCTGTCCAGGTGGCAATCGACGGTGGCCTCGCCCAGGGCGCGCAACGCGCGCAGCATGAAGGTCGGCTCGTTGCCGGACATCAGCAGGTCGGCCTTGGGCCGGAAGACGATGGTCCAGCGGACCTTGCCCGCGGGCACCGGCCCCCCTGTTCCTTCGCCCATCCCTTCGGCCGTGCGGGCGGCCTCGATGACGGCCATGGCGTCGCCGAAGATGCCGGCCTCGTCGTCCTCGTCGTCGGGGACGGAGGCGGACGGGGCAGGGGGCGGCGCGGAGGCTGGGGCGGCGGGTTTGGCGGACGCGGCGTCGCCCTCCAGATGGCGGCGCAACGCGGCCACGGTGTCGTCGGTCGTGCCCGGCGGTGCGGCCTCGCCCTCGCGCGCGTAGGCCAGCATCTGGCCCAGCACGTCGTTGGCGCGGATCAGCGTGTCCACCAGCTCGGTCGTGACGGGGATGGCGCTGTTGCGCACCCCGTCCATGACCGTTTCGAATTCGTGCGCGAAGGCGACCAGTTCCGTGAAGCCGAAGGCGCCGCCGCCGCCCTTGATGGAATGGACGGCGCGGAAGATGGCGTTGACCTCGTCGGAATCGACCTCGCCCGGCGTCAGACGCAGCAAGCCGGCCTCGGCCACGGCGAGCAATTCGGCGCTCTCGTCGAAGTAGGTTTGCTTGAACCGGCTCAGGTCTTCCACGGGCGTGCCCTCTCGACCACCAAGCGGCGTCAGCCGCATACTTTCCACTGCGGCGTCAGCCGCATACTTTCCTCTGCGGCGTCAGCCGCGCATCGTCTGCTTTTCCTGCGGCGTCAGCCGCACACCTTCTTCACGACGGAGATCAGCTTGTCGGGGTTGAAAGGCTTCACGATCCAGCCGGTCGCCCCGGCGGAGCGCCCTTCGGCCTTCTTCGTCTCGTCGGCCTCGGTGGTCAGCATCAAGATCGGCAGCGTGCGGTGCGCCGGGGTGGCGCGCAGGCGGCGGATCAGGGTCAGCCCGTCCATCACCGGCATGTTCAGGTCGGTGATGACGAGGTCCACCTTGTTGGCTCCGATGACGGTCAGCGCCTGCTGGCCGTCCGCGGCCTCCACCACGTCGTAGCCCGCGCCCTTCAGCGTGAAGGAGACCATGTCCCGCATGGTCCGCGAATCGTCGACGGTGAGTACCTTCTTCTTCACACTTGGCTCCATTGCTTCAGCCACGGGGCAAGGCCCAGATCCTCGCACGCCTCCGTCAGGACCTCGGAAGGCTGCGCGATGGCGAATGTGCGGTTCTGCTCGGCGGCGTGCCGCGACGCGGCCAGCAGGGCCTGGATGCAGGCGGTGCTGACGCGCTCCACGGCGGAGGCGTCGGCGACGACCGTGTCCGACGCGCCGAACCCGGCGCGCAGGCTGTCCAGCAGCGGCTGCGCCATGGCGAGGTCGAGGTCGCTGGGCAAGCCCAGGCGGACCGGCCCGCCCTCGTCGCTCCACTTGATCAGAGTCACCCCATCCTCCTTGCCGACCGGCCGGGCACAACCGGCGCCGGGCAGCGGTCCGCTTTCCCGGCATTTGGGAAAAAACCTTGCCAGAGCACGTATAAGGATTCGTTAAGGCAACTGGACTGACCTGTGTCAATCAGCCGTTGCGTTCCAGGGAAGTGCGATCATTTTTGGGCGTAAGGCCCATCACTCGGCACCCTGCTGGGTCTCCCGCTCGCGGGGCGGAAGAGGGGGCTGGACCGCCAGCGGCACCGTGAAGGTGAAGGTGGCGCCGGCCCCCGGCGCGCTGTCCACCCAGATGCGGCCGCCCAGATGCTCGACGATGCGCTTGCAGATGGCCAAGCCCAGGCCGGTGCCCTGCGGCTTGTCGGTCATGGTGTCGCCGACCTGACGGAAGCGTTCGAAGACGATGGCCTGATGCTCCGGCGCGATGCCGGGACCGGTGTCGGTGACGGAGACGCGCGCGGTGCCGGCGTCTGCGCCGACCGCCAGGGACACCCGGCCGCCGGACGGGGTGAACTTCGCGGCGTTTGACAGCAGGTTCACCGCCACCTGCACCAGCCGGTCGTGGTCGCCGCGCACCGGCGGCAGGTCGGGCGGGATCGCCACGTCCAGGCGGATGCCGCGATCGACGAACAGTTGGCTGGTGGCGGCGGCGGCCTGCTCCACCGCGGCGCCGAGATCCATGGGCTCCACCCGCCAGTCGATCTCGCCGGCCTCGATCTTCGCCATGTCGAGCACCTGGTTGATCAGGCGGGTCAGCCGCTCGCTTTCCGAGATGACGGTGCCCAGGAACTCCTGCCGCTGCTCCAGCTCGATGTCGGGGTTGTCGAACAGGATCTCGGTCAGCGCGCGGATGGAGGTCAGCGGCGTGCGCAGCTCGTGCGTCACGGTGGACAGGAACTCGTCCTTCAGCCGGTCCAGCTCCTTCAGCCGCTCGTTGGCGGCGCGCAGGGCGGAGGAGGCGCGCTCCAGCTGCTCCGTCTTGTGCTCCAGCTGGCGGCTGTATTCGATGACGTGGCTGGTCTCGTCCAGCATGCGCATCAGCTCGGGGTAGCTGACCTCGCCGCCCTCGACCGCCGAGGCCAGCGCGACCCGCGCGGAGGCGGCGCCGATGGCCCCGGCCAGCAGCCGCTCGGCCCGGTGGACGAGGTCGGCGCCGGCCATGCGCTGCGGCTCCAGCCCGGCGAAGGCGCGGTCCGCCCGATGCGGCCCCAGGAAGCGCGCGACGATGCGCTTCAGGTCGCCCACCGTGGCGCGCCCGCGCCACTGGCCGGCGTGCAGACCGTGGCCGGTGTGCTGGAACACCTCCACGAAGGCGGTGGCCTGCGCCCGCTCCACCAGGCTCGGGCGGTCGAGCAGCGACACCAGGACGTAGGCGCCGATGTTCAGCAGCAGGCTCCAGAACAGGGCGTGCGTCAGCGGATCCAGCCCGTCGAGCCCGAACAGGACATAGGGACGCAGCAGCGCCAGCCCCCACGGCCCCTGGTCGATGAAGTCCGACGGCAGCCAGCCTGACCGGGCGAAGCTGGGCAGCAGCAGCGTGTAGGCCCAGGTCATGATGCCGGCGGTCAGCCCGGCCAGCGCACCGCGTCGCGTCGCCCCCGTCCAGTAGATGCCGCCGATCAGCGCCGGCGCGAACTGCGCCACCGCCGCGAAGGAGATCAGGCCGATGGCGCTCAGCGCGTAGGCGGAGCCGGCGAAGCGGAAATAGACGTAGCCCAGCATCAGGATCGCCACGATGGCGATGCGCCGGATGGCCAGCAGCAGCGGCGACAGGTCGTGCAGCCGCTCCAGCCGCGCGCTGCGGGAGCGCAGCAGCAGCGGCATGACGAGGTCGTTCGACACCATGGTGGACAGCGCGATGGCCTCCACGATGATCATGCCGGTGGCCGCCGACAGCCCGCCGATGAAGGCCAGCAGCGCCAGCCACCCTTCGCCGACGGCCAGCGGCAGCGCCATCACGAACATGTCCGGGTCCACCGCCCGGTCGGGAAACCGCATCAGCCCCGCCACCGCCACCGGCAGCACGAACAGGTTGATCAGCAGCAGGTAGAGCGGAAACAGCCACAAGGCGCGGTTCAGGTGCCGTTCGTCCACATTCTCGATCACCATCACCTGGAACTGGCGCGGCAGGCACAGCACCGCCGCGGTGGCCAGCAGCATGGTCGTCGCCCAGGACCCGTCGCTCATCGCCGGGGCGGAGGTGAACAGGGCCTGGATCTCCGGATGCGTGCGGGCGCTGGCGAACAGGTCGGTGGCGCCGTCGTAAAGCACCCAGACCACGAAGCCGCCCAGCGCCAGGAACGCCACCAGCTTGACCACCGATTCGAAGGCGATGGCGGCGACCATGCCCTCGTGATGCTCGGCGGCGTCGATGTGGCGGGTGCCGAAGACGATGGCGAAGGCCGCCATGACGATGGCGACGTACAGGGCGTTGTCGAACACCACGGGCAGCGACAGCCCGCCGGTCAGGCCGGTCGGGTCGGTGCCCGACAGCACGTCGAAGCTGACCGCGACGGCCTTCAGCTGAAGCGCGATGTAGGGCGTCACGCCGATCACCGCGGTCAGCGCCACCAGCCCGCCCAGCCCCTGGCTCTTGCCGTAGCGGGAGGCGAGGAAGTCGGCGATGGAGGTGATGCGCTGCGCCTTGGCGATGCGCAGGATCTTGCGCAGGACCAGCGGTCCCAGCAGCAGCAGCAGGGTCGGGCCGAGATAGATCGGCAGGAACCCGATCCCCAGCGACGCCGCCCGCCCGACCGACCCATAGAAGGTCCAGGTCGTGCAGTACACCCCCAGCGAGAGCGCATACACGTACGGCGATGCGATGACGCTGCGCCGCGCATCCGCCCGCCGGTCCGCCCACCACGCGATGGCGAAGAGGAGGAAGAGGTAAGCGAAGCTTGCGGCGACAATGGCGGGGCCGGGCATGGGTCAGGGTCCCGGTTCGGAGGAGGTGGTTGTGTCGGGCCCCTCTCCCAACCTCCCCCCACTTCGCGGGGGGAGGGGCTTGATTCCCTCCCTTGCCGAAGGTGGGGGAGGGTTAGGGAGGGGGCCCAGCGCAACCACCTTTTCCCACACCATCATCCGCGCCCCCCGCGTTCCAGCAGCAGGGCGAACAGCGCGATCACCGCCGCCCAGACGCCCAGCGCGTACACGTACAGCAGCGGCAGGCCGAACAGCGTGTCGCCGGCGCCGAAGACGCGCAGCAGCGGCGGGTTGAAGGCGACGAGCGCCAGCAGGAACAGGGCGATCAGGCGGTCGGTGCCGGCCCTTGCCGGTGGGGAGGGCGCGGGCGGCGGCGGGGGAGGCGGCGTGTCGGCCGCGCCGATCAAAAGGCCCGCTCCCGCGCCGCCAACTCGACGATCATGTTGGCGCCGCGGATGGCGTCGTCGAGCGTGCGCACGTCACGTTCCTTCAGCAGCTCCACCATGCGCAGGAAGACCGCCGCGGTGACGAGGCTGTCGCCCAGCGCCGTGTGCCGGTCCACCACCTCGATCCCCAGCCGTTCGGCGATGCCGTCCAGCGTGTGGTCGCCGCCTTCGCCCAGCAGCATGCGCGACAGCAGCATGGTGTCCAGCACCGGGCTGTCGAACCGCACGCCCGCCGCGCGCTCCTTCATCTTCAGGAATTTCAGGTCGAAGGCCGCGTTGTGCGCGATCATCACCGCGCCGGAGACGAAGTTGCGGAACTGCGGCAGCACCTTGTCGATGGTCGGCTTGTCCGCGACCATGGCGTCGGTGATCCCGTGGAAGGGGATGGATTCCGGCGGGATGGTGCGCTTCGGATTGACCAGCGTGTTGAAGGTTTCCCCGGTCAGGATGCGCCCGCCGACGATCCGCACGGCGGCGACCTGGATGATCTCGTCGCCGTTGCTGGGCGCCAGGCCCGTGGTCTCCGTGTCGAACACCACGTAGTGCAGCTGGTCGAGCGGCGTGCGGCCCAGTTCGCTGGTCGCCAAGGGCTGGTGCAGCAGGTTGAAGTCGAAGAACTCCGGCCGGGAGGAGCCCCGCACGGCGGTGTGCGCCGACGGCGGCTTCAGCGCCGGGGGCAGCGGCACGCGCAGGCGTGACCGGCCCTCGAAGCCCTTCACCGGCTCGCTCCACATCGTGCTCTTGTGGTGCTGCAGCACGTCGCCGACGGTCAGGCCGCCCAGCGCGTCCGGAAGCGGGTGGTCGAGCCAGCTGTCCACGATGCCGCTGGGCACCGACGGCCCCTGCCAGCTGATGTCCAGGTAGACCCACTGGCCTTCCGGCTCCACGGACAGGTCGTAGGCGGCGACGCCGGTCAGCGCGTAGACATACTCGATCAGGTAACCGAACAGGATGACGAGGCTGTAGCTGTCGCCGTGCACCCACTGGGGCAGGCCGATCAGCGTGACCCTGTATTGGGCATCCGGCCCGACCCGGTGGCGGATCAGGTTGATCAGGTTGTTGGTGTGGATGTCGCTCATCGGCCAGGAGCCGGTGACGACGCTGCGGTATTCGGCGGTGACGTGGGCCAGCCGGTCCGACAGGGTGTTGCAGGACTCCAGCATCGCGGCCTGGAAGGCGGCGCGCTCCTCCGGCCCCAGCTCCGGCGTGTCGTCCAGCGTCTCCAGCACCGCACGCAGGTTGGCGATGGGGGCGCAGAAGCCGTCCGTCGCCTCGCGCAGAAGCGCGTCGCGCTGGCCGAGCGCCGCCAGCTCGCTGGTCGCGTCGGACAGGGTGATGACGTAGCCGGTGATCGCGGGCGGCTCGTCGGAGCCCTCCTCGGCCTCCTGCAAAATGGCGCTCATGCGGCCGGCCAGCAGGATGCGGCCGTCGGTGGTGGCGCCGACGAACTGGGCGGTGGTGCCGTGCTCGTGGTTGACGTGGCGCCCTTCGCGCACGCGCAGGGTCAGCCGCTCCAGCGTGTGGGTCACCGGCTCCGCCACCACGAAATGCAGCAGCGAGCGGCCCAGCCCCAGGTCGCCGGTCAGATGCAGGATGTCCAGCGCCGTCTGGTTGTACAGCAGGATCTGGTGCTTCAGGTTGCAGACCAGAACGCCTTCGTGCAGGTCGCGCAGGATGGCGGCGAGGCGGGTCTTCTGCTCCTCCGCCTTGGCGGTGGATTCGGCGACGGCGCGGGCGGTGTCGCGGCGCGCGGCGGCCAGCTTGTCCGACAGGTCGTTGATCGCCTTGGCGACCGGCGCCAGATCGCCGTAGCGCGCCAGCGGCAGGCGGGCGGCACCCTTGCCCTCCGCCGTGCCGTGGGCGATCAGCCCGACCTCGCGGCTCATCGTCTCGGCGGCGCGGAGCAGGCGGCGGTCCACCGCCGCCCACAGCCCCCACACGCCCGCCGTCACGGCGGCGGTCATCACCACGGCGTAGGTGACGAAGGGATTCTCCGCCCCGCTGTTGTTCAGGGCGATGGCGGCGCCCGCCGACAGCAGCGGCAGCCCGAAGCCGGCGGCGCGGAAGGCCAGCGGAATGATGCGGCGCGGTGCCGGCTGGGTCTGGGTGTGGCTCTGGGCCTGAGTCTGTACGCTGGACGCCTGGGCCTGTGCGGTGGGCGCGGCGCCGGGGGTTTCGGCGGCCGGCACGCTCACGGCAGCACCTCCTGCGCGCCGTTCTCCGGCGGGGTCAGGTATTTGCGGACGGTGGCGACGAGGTCGCGGGTCGAGAAGGGCTTGGTGATGTAGTCGGTGGCGCCCAGTGCCATGCCCTTCTGCCGTTCCACGTCCCGGCTGCGGGCCGTCAGCATGATGATCGGCAGGCCTTGGTAGGCCGGGTTGGCGCGCAACGACTGGCAGACGTCGAATCCGTCGCGCTTGGGCATCATCGCGTCCAGCAGGATCAGGTCGGGCACGCCGGCCTCGACCGATTGCAGCGCTTCCTCGCCGTTGCGGGCGACACGGACCTCGAAGCCCGCCTTCTGCAACAGCACCTGCAAGGACAGGACGATGCTGGGCTCATCGTCGGCGACCAGGATGGTCGGCTTCATGACAGGGGCTTCCTCCGATTCGCCGGTCTGTGGTGCCGGCTTTGTTTGTTCTGACCGCCTTTGTTTGTTCCGCCAGGCGTGCCCGATCAAATCCATGTTAACGGCAAGGATAATGTCAGATCAAGACGAAGCCCGCCCGCAATACCGAAATTGCGGGCGGGCGTTTCGTAGAGAAAGAACCGGAAAAATAGGGGCAGGGACAGTTTGTCGCACTTCGGCGCACGGCCGGGTTCACGCCCGGAGCGTGAAAACGCCCCGGCGCGGATCAGTGCGTGCCGACGACAATCGGCTGAAGTCCCATCTTTGCCTTGAGCGAGTCGGCCGCGCGCTTCGCGGCCGCGCTGTCGCCATAGGCGCCGACGCGCACCGCGCGCCAGGACTTCTGCTCGCCATCGGTCCAGTCCAGCGCGTAGGCGTTGAAGCCGTTGTCGCGCAGGCGACGGACCAGCGCCTCGGCGTTCTCGGCCACCTGGAAGGTGCCGAGCTGGATGGCAAAGCGGCCGTTCGGGACGGTGGGGACCGGCGCGGATGCGGCGGCGGCCGGCTTGGCCGGTGCCGTGGCCTTGGGCGCTTCCGGCTTCGCGGCCTCGGTCGCCGGGCGCGCCGGGGCCTTCGGGGCGAGCATCGCCTGGAGTTCGGCCGTCTCGGTCGGGGCCTTGGAGGGGGCGGAGGCCGCCTTGGCCGGTTCCGGTTGCGGTGCGGCGGCCTTGGGCGCCTCCGGCTTCGCCGCCGCGGGCGGGGCGGGCTCCATCTTGGCCGGCTCGGGCGCTGCGATGGACGGGGGCGGGACCTCCGGCAGCTTGACCGTCGATTCCACCGGCGCCGGCTTCGGTCCGGTGGACGGGGCCGCAGCGGACGAGGTCGGCATGGAAACCGGCGGCGGTTCCGGCACCTTCAGCGCGGGCGGCGGGGTCTGCGGCAGGGCGGCGGCGGGCGGCATCGGGACCGTCACCGTGGACGCCGGAGCCGGTGCCTTGGTCGCGGTGGCCGGAGCAGCGGGAACTGGCGTGATTGGATTCGGTGTGACCGGGGTCGGAGCGGCGGGGGCGACCGTCACCGTGGAAGCACCGCCCTGGGCGGGTGCCTGGACGGGTGTTTGTGCGGGCACCGTGGCGGCCGGCGTGCTGGGCGCCGCCGCGATCAGCGGGGCGGGCGGCGGGGGCGGCGTGTTTCCGTCCTGGTCGAGCATGACGACGGCGAAGCCGACGCCCGCGGCGGCGACGAGGGCCGCGACGATCTTGCCGATCGGGAGGTGACGTTCCGCCTTGGGTCCCGCCACATCGTCCAGATCGGCGATGTCGTCTTCGGCCGGGTCGGCCTTCAGATCCTCGTTGAGCGCGCGCAGCAGCTTGGCAATGTCACCGCCATCCGCCCCGGTTCCGGCCACGGGGTCGGACGCCTTCTTGCCGGCGGCCTTCATTTCGTCCTTGAACGTCACGGTGGGGGCGCATCCAGAAAGGTCACACGGCCGCGCCCCGGACAGACCTCGGCGCGATAGGAAGTTCTTCTACTGTATTTCGGTGTTCGTTCAAACGGCCATGCGACAGAATGGCGTGAGAAAGTTGAGCCCGTTCCCACTTTGGATATTGGTGCCGGGGAAATCGGTGCCGGATCACGCCGGCTTCTGGTAGGGGTGCTCGGCCATCCAGTGCTGCGCGATGCCCAGGCGGGTGGCGACCCACACCTTCTCGTGCCCGCGCACATAGTCGAGGAAGCGCGCCAGCGCCGCCGCGCGCCCCGGCCGGCCGACCAGCCGGCAATGCAGCCCGATCGACATCATCTTCGGCTGGTCCGCGCCCTCGGCGTAGAGCACGTCGAAGCTGTCCTTCAGGTAGGCGAAGAACTGGTCGCCGGAATTGAAGCCCTGGTTCGTGGCGAACCGCATGTCGTTGGCGTCCAGCGTGTAGGGCACGATCAGCTGCGGCCGGCCGAACTGGTCGTCCCAGTAGGGCAGGTCGTCGGCGTAGCTGTCGGCGTTGTAGACGAAGCCGCCTTCCTCCGACACCAGCCTCCAGGTGTTCGGGCTGCACCGGCCGAGATACCAGCCGAGCGGGCGCGACCCGGTGACGCGCGTGTGGATCTCGATGGCGCGCAGCATGTGCTCGCGCTCCACCTCCTCCGGCAGGTGCTGGTAGTCGATCCAGCGGTAGCCGTGGGTGGCGATCTCCCACCCCGCTTCCAGCATGGCCTGGACGGCGTCGGGGTTGCGTTCCAGCGCCATGGCGACGCCGTAGACGGTGACCGGCATCCGGCGTTCGGTGAACATCCGGTGCAGCCGCCAGAAACCGGCGCGGGAGCCGTATTCGTAGATCGACTCCATGTTCATGTGCCGCATGCCCGGAATGGGCTGGGCGCCGACGATCTCCGACAGGAAGGCCTCCGACGCGGCGTCGCCGTGCAGGACGCAGTTCTCCCCGCCTTCCTCGTAGTTGATGACGAACTGCACCGCCACCCGCGCGCCGCCGGGCCAGTTGGCGTGCGGCGGCCGGGCTCCGTAACCGATCAGGTTGCGCGGGTAGCTGTGGGACATGCGGGGAACGCTCCGGGGATGGGGCGGGGAAGGGCGGTCGGGGCGGTCAGGCCGGGTCAGGTCAGGAGGCGGAGGTCTTCTCCGCCTGTTCCTCCGGCACTTGGTGGCGCAGGATCAGCGGCGCCTGAAAGGCGCTGAACAGCAGGGTCAGCGGCATGATGCCGAACACCTTGAAGTTCACCCAGGCGTCGGTGCTCATGGTGCGCCACACGATCTCGTTCAGCACGGCCAGCAGCAGGAAGAACCACGCCCAGCGGATGGCCAGCGTGCGCCAGCCCTCGTCGGTGAGGTTCAGCACCGTGCCCAGGATGCGCTTCAGCACGTTGCGCCGGGTCAGGTGCGCCACGAACAGGACCGTCGCGAACAGCAGGTTGACCAGCGTCGGCTTGATCTTGATGAACAGGTCGTCCTGCAGCCACAGCGTCAGCCCGCCGAACAGCAGGACGAAGCCGGCGCCCACGACCGGCATGATCGGCACCTTGCGTTCGAAGTGCCAGGAGATCAGGACGGACACCGTGGTGGCGACCATGAAGACCGCCGTCCCGGCCATGATGCCGGCCTGGGAATTGGCGATGAAGAAGGCGGCCAGCGGGCCGGCCTCGATCAGCAGTCGGGCGTACTGGTTCATGATCCTGACATAGACCGATCCGGCGCGCGGATAAAGGGGGAAGCGGAGGCTCCCTGCTCCCCCGGTCGCAACCTTTTGGGTTCGGATGCGCTGTCTCCTTTTCTTTCGATCGTGGAGCGACTACCACTTCCGGTATCGCGCATCGGGCGAAAAGGCGGAGGGCGGCACCCCATGGAAGCGACCGAAGTCAAGGACATGATCGACGAGGCCGTGGAGCGCGAGCACGAAAAGGAAAAAAGCTCGAAGACCTCCACCGCCATCTACATCTCCATCCTGGCCGCGGTGCTGTCCGTGGTCAGCGTCATGGGCTCCAACGCCAGCAAGGAGATGATGGCGAGCGCCATCGAAGCGTCCGACCTCTTCGCCTACTACCAGGCCAAGACCCAAAGGCAGCTGAGCCAGCGGCTGGCCGCCGACCAGCTGGAGCTGCTGGCGGAAGGCCTGTCCGACGCCGCCCGGTCCAAGGCGGAGGCCAAGGCCGCGGAATACCGCAAGTCCGCCGACCGCGCGGACTCCGCCTCGGAAGACAACAACCGCCAAATCCTGCTCGCCAAGGCCCGCGACGCGGAGCACCGACGCGACCACGCCGCCGCGCAGGACCCCTATTTCGACTTTGCCGAGGCGTTGCTGCAGATCGCCATCGTGCTGGCCTCCGTCTTCGTCATCACGGACATGATGATGATCCTGTGGGCCAGCCGCATCCTGGGGGCCGCGGGCGTGCTGCTGGCCGCCGACGGCTTCACGCAGTGGTTGCCGCTGCCGTTCCTGTGAGACTCCTCGCCTAAAACCGGTACGAGACGCGCAGCGAGCCGTAGTTGGTGAGGGACTTCTGCCCCTTGAACTCCGGGGTCAGGAAGTTCTGGGCGTAGGTGAAGCCGAGACGGCCATAGCGCAGCGTCAGACCAACCTGGAAGGCGGCGACCAGCGGCTTCTTGTCCACGGAGCGGCTGTCCCGGAAGGTGTTGCCGTCCAGGAAGATGTTGCGGGCGACGGCGCGGCCTTCCGCGCTGGCGTAGACGTACCAGCCGAAGGCCGGGCGGCCCTGCTGCGCCTCCGTGGTGTCCTGGTAGGGGATGCTGGTGGTCGGGCGCAGGATTTGCGCGCCGACCGGTGCCGGCATGTTGCCGCCCAGCCGCACCGTTCCGCCGGCCCCGGCAAAGGTCAGCACGTTGCCGACGCTGGCCGCGACGTGCGGGCTGAGATCCGCTTCGAACGGGCCGATGCGGGTGGGCCGCTCGGCGCGCCAGACATGCTCGTAGCTCAGGACGATGCCGGGCTCGTTGTGGAGCTGGTAGTCCCAGCCCTCCGGCCAGCGGGCGCCGGGCACGAACCTGTGCACCGCCTTCTGCGTCTGCTCCGCCAGCGACGCGGGGCCGACGACGCCCAGGTCCAGGTCGATGCGGTCCACCTGCCGCGGTTCTTCGGCGATCACCGACAGGCGGCCGTACAGCCAGCCGGCGTAGGGGCGGTCGGTGGGGTCCGGGTTGGGCTTGGTGATGTCGCTGGGCGTGTAGATGTTCTGCCCGATGGCGAAGCCGTAGCGCCGGACGCCGTTCGGCCCGATCCAGGGGACGAGGTTCGCCAGCCAGTCGAGGTTGCCGAAGGTCGGGCGGTCGCCGGTGACGTAGTAGAACTGGAATCCGTTGGTGTAGTAGCGGTCGGTTCCGCCGCCGAACAGGTCGTTGTCGATCCAGGCCCCGATGGTCGGGCCCGATGGGGCCGGCGGGCTCTGTGGAGCTGGTCCATCCTGCGCCGCCGCCGGGCCCGCCATCATCCCCAGGGCCACGACGCCCGCCGCACACCAAACTCCACGCACGCCCATGCCAAATCCACTCAAGCCGTTGCAGAGCAACGCAAAGTGGGGCGCGGGCCGGGTTTTGCGCCTACCCTTTCGGAGGGGGTGGCGGAATACTATTGGAACGCGGCTTCGGCAAAGCTGCGCAGTTTGCGGGAGTGCAGGGTCTCCATCCCGTGCTCGCGCAGCAGCTCCATGGCCAGCACGCCGATCTTCAGGTGCTGGTCCACCCGCTCGCGGTAGAAGCGGTCGGCCATGCCCGGCAGCTTCAATTGGCCGTGCAGCGGCTTGTCGGACACGCACAGCAGCGTCCCGTAGGGCACGCGGAATCGGAAGCCGTTGGCGGCGATGGTGGCGCTTTCCATGTCCAGCGCGATGGCGCGGCTCTGGCTGAAGCGCATCAGGGGCTCGCGATGGTCGCGCAGTTCCCAGTTGCGGTTGTCGATGGTCGCCACGGTGCCGGTGCGCATGATGCTCTTCAGCGCATAGCCGGACAGGCCGGTGATCCGCTCCACCGCCGTCTCCAGCGCGCGCTGCACCTCGGCCAGCGCCGGGACGGGCACCCAGGTCGGCAGGTCGGCGTCCAGCACGTGGTCGTCGCGGACATAGCCGTGCGCCAGCACATAGTCGCCGAGCCGCTGAGTGCCGCGCAGCCCCGCGCAGTGGCCCAGCATGATCCAGGCGTGCGGGCGCAGAACGGCGATGTGGTCGGTGATGGTCTTGGCGTTGGACGGCCCGACGCCGATGTTGACCAGCGTGATGCCGTTCCCGTCCGGACGGGTCAGGTGGTAGGCCGGCATCTGCGGCATGCGCGGCGGCTTCGACCCGTTTGCCGTCACGCCGCCCCCGGACCCCAGATTCCGGTTGTGGGTGATGATCTCGCCGGGCTCGACGAAGCGGTCGTACTGGCTGCGGTAGGCGGCAAGCTCCGGGTCGGAGGCCGGCTCCATGATTTCCCGCGCCATCCGGATGAACTCGTCCACGTAGAACTGGTAGTTCGTGAACAGGACGAAGTTCTGGAAATCCTCCGGCGCCGTCGCGGTGTAGTGGCGCAGCCGGTGCAGCGAGAAGTCCACGCGCGGCGCCGTGAACAGCGCCAGCGGCTTCACCGCGTCCATCGCCGCCTCGTAGGTGCCGTTGACGATGGTGTCGTCCATGCGGGCGAGGTCGGGCAGGTCGAACAGGTCGGGCAGGTGGGACAGCCGTTCCGGCGTCAGGTCGCCTTCGACGTGCATGCCGTTGGGAAAGGCGAAGTGGATGGGGATCGCCTCGTCGCTGACGCCAACCTCCAGCGGGACTCCGTGGTTGCGCAGCAGCAGCGAGAACTGCTCCCGGTAATAGTGGTCGAACAGGTCGGGGCGGGTCAGCGTGGTGTCGTAGGTGCCGGGCCCCTCGACGAAGCCGTAGGCGAGGCGCGTGTCGACCCGCGCCGCCGAGGCGGTGGAGAGCCGGACATAGGGGTAGAAGGCCCGCAGGTGCGCCCCGCCGCTGTCCTCCCCGCGCGTGAAGGCGCCGAAGCGGTCGCGCAGGTAGGCGGTGTTGCGGTCGTAGATGTCCTTGACACGGGCCAGCGCGGCCTCGGCGTCGTCGAAGTGCCCGACGGAGCCGGGCGGAAGCGGTTCGCGATGCGTCATGACCTTCAAATAGCCCGTAACGCACCGGGATTGAAGAGGCCCGACCGGTGGGTGGACGAAAGGACGGTGCGCGTCAGCGCACCTCCTCCAGACCCATCAGCGATTTGGCGAACTGATCGGCGTCGAACGGGCGCAGGTCGTAGACGCCTTCGCCGACGCCGATGGCGTGCACCGGCAGCTTGAACCGCTCCGCCAGCGAGACCAGCACGCCGCCGCGGGCGGAGCCGTCCAGCTTGGTCAGGATCAGGCCGCTGACGTTCACCATGTCGCGGAACACCTCGACCTGGCTGTGCGCGTTCTGGCCGGTGGTGGCGTCGAGCGTCAACAGGGTGGTGTGCGGCGCGGTCTCGTCCAGCTTCTTGATGACGCGGACGATCTTGCGCAACTCCTCCATCAGGCCGGTCTTGTTCTGAAGACGGCCGGCGGTGTCGATCAGCAACACGTCCACGCCCTGGCGCCGCGCCTGTTCCAGCGCGTCGAAGGCGAGGCCGGCGGCATCCGCGCCGGTGTCCCGGGCGACCACCGGGCAGCCGGTGCGCTCGCCCCAGATCTTCAGCTGGCTGACGGCGGCGGCGCGGAAGGTGTCGCCGGCCGCCAGCATCACCGTCTTGCCCTCGGCGCGCAGCTGGCGGGCCAGCTTGCCGATGGTCGTGGTCTTGCCGGTGCCGTTGACGCCGACCACCAGGATGACGTGGGGCTTGAGGGCCGGGTTGATCTCCAGCGGCTTGGCGACCGGGCCGACGATCTTGGCGACCTCCGCGGCCAGCGTGGTCTTGACCTCCTCCGGCGTGACCTCCTTGCCGAAGCGGGTGCGGGCCAGCTCCGCCGTCACCTTGGCCGCCGTGGTGGGGCCGAGGTCGGCGGTGATCAGCAGATCCTCCAACTCTTCCAGCGCCGTGTCGTCCAGCTTGCGCTTGGTGAAGATGCCGGTGATGCCTTCCGTCAGCTTGGAGGAGGACTTGGACAGCCCTTCCTTCAGGCGGGCGAACCAGCCCTTCTTCGGCTTCTCCTCGTCAGCCTTCAGGGCCGCGGCGACCGGGGCGGCGGCCTGCTCTTCGGCCGTGGCCTCCTCGGCTTCATCCTCGCTGCGGACGATTTCCGGCTCGTCCTCGCGCTCCTCCGGCTTGTCGGGCGGGGCGATGGGCGGCGGGGGCGGGGTCTCGACCGCGGGCGCCGGCGGCAGGTCCGGTTCCAGAACGGGTTCCGGAGTCGGCGCCTCGGCGGCGGCAGGTTCGGTGGGGGCGGGTTCGACAGAAACCGGTTCGGCAGGAACCGGCTCAGGGGCCGGAGGGGCGGCCGGTTCCTGTACAGCCGGTTCCTGTACGGCGGGCTTCTGCTCGTCCTTGCGGGCTTCTTCTTCGGGCTTCTTGCGGCCGAACCAACGCAGGATCATGGGGTGTCCAATGCTCTCAAAGGGGCCATCAAAGCGGGGAGCCGGTCAGCTTGCCGTCCTGCACGCCGGTCACGACCGCGCGCAGGATGGAGCCGGGGGTGCGGGGCGTGCCCAGGCGGATTTCGGCGAAATGCTCGGTGCGGCCAAGGTCGTCCTTTTCCACCAGCACGGCAACCTCACGGCCGACCAGCGAGGCGAGCGTGCGGGCCTCGGCCGCCCCCCCCAGCGCGCGCAGCCGGGCCGCGCGCTCCTTGCGGACGCCGCCGTCCACCTGCGGCATGCGGGCAGCGGGGGTGCCGGGACGCGGGCTGTAGGGGAAGACGTGCAGCCAGGTCAGGCCGCAGTCCTCGACCAGCCGCATCGTGTTCTCGAACATCTCCTCGGTTTCCGTCGGGAAGCCGGCGATGAAGTCGGCGCCGAACACGATGTCGGGGCGGAGCTTGCGCACCTTCTCGCAGAAGGCGATGGCGTCGGCGCGGCTGTGCCGGCGCTTCATGCGCTTCAGGATCATGTCGTCGCCGGCCTGGAGCGACAGGTGCAGGTGCGGCATCAGCCGCGGCTCGTTCTCGATCAGGCGCCAGAGGTCGTCGTCGATCTCGATGCAATCCAGCGAGGACAGGCGCAGCCGCGGCAGGTCCGGCACCAGCGCCAGCAGGCGGCGCACCATCTGGCCCAGCGACGGCGTGCCCGGCAGGTCGGGGCCGTAGCTGGTGATGTCCACGCCGGACAGCACCACCTCGTTGTAGCCGGCCTTGACCAGGGCCTGCACCTGCTCCACCACCGCCCCGATGGGAACGGAGCGCGAGGGGCCGCGGCCGTAGGGGATGATGCAGAAGGTGCAGCGGTGGTCGCAGCCCTGCTGAACCTGGATGAAGGCGCGCGCCCGGTCCTCGAACCCGCCGACCAGATGGCTGGCGGTTTCCTTGACCGACATGATGTCGTTGACCAGCACCTTCTCGGCCGGCGGCAGACCCCAGCTTTCCGGCTGGAGCTTTTCCTGGTTGCCCAGGACCTGATCGACTTCCGGCATTACGGCGAAGCGCTGCGGGTCGATCTGCGCCGCGCAGCCGGTCACCACGATGCGGGCGTCCGGCCGCTCCCGCCGCAGCTTGCGGATGGTCTGGCGCGCCTGCCGCTCGGCTTCCGAGGTCACCGCGCAGGTGTTGACGATGACGACGTCCTCCAGCCCCGCGTTGCGGGCGTGGGTGCGCATCACCTCGGACTCATAGGTGTTCAGGCGGCAACCGAAGGTGACGATCTCCGGCTCTTTCGACAACGTTTCGCTCATACCATTTTGCCTAGTCGGGCCACTTTGCCTGGTCGGGCTTAGCTGGCCGACACCAGTTCGGGCGACAGGCGCCCGGAGAAGCTGAGGGCGATGGGGCCGGTCATCAGCACGCGGCCGTCCTCAAGCCATTCGATCGTCAGGGTGCCGCCGTCCAGGATCACGTCGGCCTTGCGGCCGGTCAGGCCACGGCGGGCCGCCGCGACCGCGGTCGCGCAGGCGCCGGTGCCGCAGGCGCGCGTGATGCCGACGCCGCGTTCCCACACCCGCATGCGGATGCTGGTGGGGGAGAGCACCTGGGCGAATTCCACGTTCGTGCGTTCGGGGAAGGCCGGATGGTGCTCCAGCACCGGGCCGACCTCGCTCAGCGGCACGGCTTCGGCGTCGCTCACGAAGAAGACGGCGTGCGGGTTGCCCATGTTGACCGCGACCGGACCCGCGAAGCCGGCATGCTCGACCGTCTCGACGCGCAACGTGTCGGCCGGGCCGGCCAGCGGGATCTGGGTCCATTCCAGGCGGGCCGGGCCCATGTCCACCGTCACGCGCCCTTCGCCGGCGCGGAAGGCTTCCAGGATGCCGGCGTTGGTCTCGAAGGCGACGCGGTCGGTTCCCGTCTCTTCCATCAGCAGCCAGCCGACGCAGCGCGATGCGTTGCCGCAGGCCGAGACCTCGCTGCCGTCCGCGTTGCGGATGCGCATGAAGCCGGCCGTGCCCGCCGTTTTCGCCGGTTCCACCACGATGAACTGGTCGCAGCCCACCCCGGTCTTGCGGTCGGCGATGGCACGCACCTCGGCCTCGGCCGGAGAGTACGGCGTGTTGCGGGCGTCGATCACGACGAAGTCGTTGCCGAGCCCGTGCATCTTCAGGAATTCGCGCGTCATGACCGCCGTTATATGGCGATGACCCACGTGGAGTCTATGGTCGCCCCTCGGACTCGCGGCAAAGAGTTGAAAGCGCCCCTCAGGCGCTCCTCACCACGCCTTCGCGGGTTCCTCCGCCACGGCGGGGGTGGTGCCCAGGAACTCATAGTCCGGCACCACGCGGTCCAGAAGGTCGAACGTGTCGTGCAGCGCGTCGCGCGTGTTCGTCCGCGGGGGCGTGCCGCCGGTGCGTTCCCACTCTTCCAGATCCCATTGCCGGGCGCCGAGCGGGGCGTCCGGCAGTATGAGGTTCCGGTTGCTGGCGAAGGTGTTCTCGTGCTTGCCCGAGTTGGACAGCGCGAACAGCAGGACAAGCGATACGGCGATACCGGCAACCCAAGCCCATAGCACGTCGCCATTGTTCATGGCGTCCTCCCCGGCCCCGCCCTGGGGGACCTTCCGGCATGCGGTTTCGGTCTCTTTGATCTCGGGTGTCTTCGGCAGTGCACAATCCATCATCGGAGCATGCACGAAGGTCAGGGGAAAGGGGCTGGGGCGCTCAGGCGCCCTTGAAAACCAAGTGCTTGGAGGCGGCGAAGTTCAGGAACATGCCGGCCAGCGACCCGGCCGCGACGGCCAGGATCGGGTGCGCCTCGACCACCGGAAGGGCGGCTTCCAGGCCGACGGACACGCCGTAGTTCACGAGGCCGCCGAAGGCGTTCGCCGCAACGAACTTGACCCACTGGCGATGCAGCGACTCGTTCACGCCGCCGCGGAAGGTGAAGGCGCGGTTCAGCGCGAAGGTCGCCGTGGCCGCGGCGAAAAAGGCCGGCACGCGGGCGGCGAAGAACTCCAGCCCCAGGCCGAACACCAGCAGGTAGACCACCGCCGTATCGACGCCGAAGCCGATCACGCCGACGATCCCGAATTTGCCGAATTGCCAGGCGAGCCGGCCGAGCCGGCTCGTCAGCAGCGTTTCCGGAAGATCGCTCATCATCCGGTCTGCCGCGCGTCGGAGGCGGCGCGGAGGGGATGCATGCCCGGCGCGGGGATCGACAGGTAGCGCATGCGCTTGGCCTCGCGGCGGCCCAGGGTCACCGTGTCCAGGATCAGCCCGCAGGTCAGGCTGAGGAAGGCCAGCAGCATCAGGCCGGTGGACAGCACCGCCGTCGGCAGGCGCGGTACCAGCCCGGTGTGCAGGAAGGTGGTCACCACCGGCCAGGCCAGGATCACCGACACCAGGGCCAGCAGCCCGAAGATCGCGCCGAAGAAGGGAAGCGGGCGCTCCTCCTTGATCAGGTTGACGATGGTGCGCAGGATGCGGATGCCGTCGCGGATGGTGTTCAGCTTGCTGTGCGAGCCGGGCGGCCGGTCCTTGTAGGGGGTCTTGATCTCGGCGATGGGCATGCGCAGTTCCAGCGCGTGCACGGTCAGCTCGGTCTCCGTCTCGAAGCCGCTGGCGAGCGCCGGGAAGGACTTGATGAAGCGGCGCGAAAAGACCCGGTAGCCCGACAGCATGTCCTGGATGCGGTCGCCGAAGATCTGGGCGACCATGCCGGTCAGCAGCTTGTTGCCGAAGCGGTGGCCGGGCCGGTAGGCCTTGACGATGTCGGTGACGCGGGCGCCGTTGACCATGTCGAGCTGGTCCTCCCACAGCCGCTGCACCATCAGCGGGGCGGAGGGGGCGTGGTAGGTGTCGTCGCCGTCCACCAGCACATACACGTCCGCCTCGATGTCGGAGAACATGCGGCGCATCACGTTGCCCTTGCCCTGCAACGGCTCGTGGCGGACCACCGCGCCGGCCGCCTTGGCGACCTCCACCGTGCGGTCCGACGAGTTGTTGTCGTAGACGTAGACCGTGGCGTCGGGCAGCGCCGTTTGGAAATCGCGCACGACCGCGGCGATCGCCGCCTCCTCGTTGTAGCAGGGGATCAGCACCGCCACCACGGGCGAAACCGCCTGGGGTTGGGCCGGGGCTTCGGCCGGGCTCGCGCCGGGGCCGGCAGCCGGCCCGGTGGAGAGGATAAGGCGATCGATGGTGGAGACGGTCATGGCTGTGCGCTTCGAAACGGTGCCGATGCGAGGATAAACACCACAAACGATTCCTTTAATCCATCGGTACCCGCTGCACGGAGCACAAGTTCAACGATTCTCCCAGGTTATTCGGGATAACCCGGCAGTCGTTCTGGTCCACCCGCAAGCCCAGCAGGGCTGCGGCCTTGGCCGCCCCGGCGGTGTCGGGGATGGTGCTCAGCATCAGGAACGGGCCGCGGTGCGCCCCAACTTTGTCCTTCATCAGGGCGAGATAGCCGTTCCCGACCGAATCCGGCTGCAGGAAGTTGGACTGGATGCGCACGAAGGAAACGCGTGGCGGGAAGGCCGGAATGACGTGCGAGATGGCCCAATAGCCGCCCATCAGCACCATGGTGTGGTCCGGATCCGCGATGGGCGGCACCTGAACCTCCACCCAGCGGTCGCTCCACGCCGTGCGGCTCCAGTTGGCGGGCTGCACGGTCGCCTGCACCAGCAACAGCAGGCCGGCGGCGAGCGCCAGCGCCGCCTTGCGCGGCACCGGCAGCAGCCCGGCCGCCATGACGATGGCCAGCGGCGCCAGGATCTCCAGCGGGACGAGATAGCGGTAGATGCAGAACATCACGACCCACAGCGCGTAGGTCACCGCCATGGCGGTCAGCAGGTAGCGGGTCGCCGCCCTGTCTGCGAGAGCAGGGGCGGCCAGCGCGGCATCGCGCCGCAGGCCGAAGACGCGGCCCAGCAGGGCCAGCGCCGCCACGGGCACCAGCACGAACAGCACCAGCACCCGCAGGTCGAGGTACGGCACCTCGCCCACCTTCAGCGGCTGGAAGGTGAAGAAGAACGGAAACAGCAGCCGTTCGAGCTTCGAGGTCGGGAAAAAGCTGACGTTGACGTAGTCGGAAATGGCCGCGAAGGGCGACTTGAAGACGTGGTTCATGTGCGGGAACACCGGATTCCCGTAGTCGAACCACAGGTGCGCCATCCAGAACCCGGCGAACAGGGCCAGCCCGCCCAGCACGCCGATGCCGAAGAAGAAGGACAGCCACAGCCGCCGCCACGGCCGCGCCGGCAGCACGAGGAAGGCGAGGCACAGGCCGACCGCGTAGATCACGGTCGGGTTCTTCAGCCCCATCGCCGCGCCGGCCATCAGGCCGGCCGCCGCCACGCGCAGGAAGGCGGGAAGCGCCGGCCCGCCGATCAGGCCCGGCAGGTTGGCGGCCACGACGACCAGCGCGCCCAGCACGCCCAGGCTGACCATGTTGTCGTGGAAGGTTGTGCCCAGCAGCCCCAGCGTCCCGCCGCCCAGGCCCGCCAGCACGGCCAGCGCCGCCGCCCAGGCCACGCGCTGGGCCTCCGTGCCGATGCGCAGCGTGGCGTGCGCCAGCAGGAACATCAGCGACAGGTTCAGCCCCTGCAGCGCGCTCCAGACGAATCCGGCGACGGGGGCGGGCAGGCGGTCGGCCAGCAGGAAGAAGGGGACGTCCAGCAGCGGGTTGTAGAAGCTGGGCATCTGCGCCGGCAGCATGTCCATGCCGAGCCGGCCGGTCAGCAGCGCGTAGGCGTTGTACCAGTGGTAGTTCCGCAGATCCCAGTTGGCATCCATCCCCAGCGTCAGGCTGAGCAGGCCGTAGAACAGGGGCGCCAGCGCGAGGAAGGCGACGGCGGCATGGCGGGCGCGGCGATTCTCAGAAGGCAGGAGCGGCATGGAAATGGTAGGACCCGAGCGGTTGTGCGCCCCTTGGTAGGCGAGGGAGGCCCCGGCTTCAAGGCCGTGCTGCTGTGGCAAAGCTGTGGTGGGCAAGATCGTTGCGTCCAGGTGTGTTCCGTGATGCGGAATCGCGTTGCGCGCGCGGCGTTTGCGGAAAGCTTCCTCTGGCAATGGCGGGACGGGTCTGCTATTCACCGGAACTCCGCATGCACACGCTTGCGCCTCTTTGCGCGACAGGATTCTGGCGATGGAAAAGTTTACGGTTCTCACCGGTGTTGCGGCGCCGCTGCCGATGATCAACGTCGACACCGACATGATCATTCCCAAGCAATTCCTGAAGACCATCAAGCGGACCGGGCTGGGCAAGCATCTGTTCGACGAGATGCGCTACACCCCGGACGGCGGCGAGGTCGAGGGATTCGTCCTCAACAAGCCGGCCTACCGCAGCGCCAAGATCCTGGTGGCGGGCGACAACTTCGGCTGCGGCTCGTCGCGCGAGCATGCGCCGTGGGCGCTGGCGGACTTCGGCATCCGCTGCATCATCGCGCCGAGCTTCGCGGACATCTTCTTCAACAACTGCTTCAAGAACGGCATCCTGCCGATCAAGCTGCCGAAGGAGCAGGTGGACCTGCTGCTCGACGACGCCTCGCGCGGCTCCAATGCCATCGTGTCGGTGGACCTGGAGCGCCAGGAGATCACCGGTCCGGACGGCGGCAAGATCAGCTTCGAGGTCGACCCCTTCCGCAAGCACTGCCTGCTGAACGGCCTGGACGACATCGGGCTGACCATGCAGCAGGCCGCGGTCATCGACCAGTTCGAAGGCAAGCAGCGAGGCGGCCAGCCCTGGCTTTGGGGCTGATTGAGCCTACTGTCCTTGTGGGCTTAGCGCTTCGGAACCACTTTTCAGGCGTTGGGCCCACCGATAGAAACTTTTGACGAAATCTCCAAATGGGGAGTGCGTGCGCCATGCCCGCCAATAAGAAGCTTCTGTTTTTGCCCGGTGACGGGATCGGTCCGGAGGTGATGCGTCAGGTGCGTCGGGTCATCGACTGGCTCGACCGCAAGCGCAACATCACTTTCGACGTTACCGAGGGGCTGGTCGGCGGTGCGGCCATCGACGCCTATGGCGTTCCGCTGAAGGACGAGACCCTGGCCGACGCCCTGGCCGCGGACGCGGTCATGCTGGGCGCGGTCGGCGGCCCGAAGTGGGACAACCCGTCCGACTACACCAAGCGCCCGGAAGCCGGCCTGCTGACGCTCCGCAAGGAGCTGGGCCTGTTCGCCAACCTGCGCCCGGCGGTGGTCTTCGATGCGCTGGTCGACGCCTCGACCCTGAAGCCCGAGGTCATCAAGGGCCTCGACATCATGATCGTGCGCGAGCTGACCGGCGGCGTCTATTTCGGTGAGCCGCGCGGCATCACCGACATCGGCAACGGCGAGCGCCGCGGCGTCAACACCCAGGTCTACACGACGAGCGAGATCCGCCGCGTCGCCCGCGTGGCCTTCGAGCTGGCGCGCAAGCGCGGCAACAAGGTCCACTCGATGGAAAAGGCCAACGTGATGGAATCGGGCCTCCTGTGGCGCCAGGAAGTCACGAAGCTCCATCAGGAAGAGTATTCGGACGTCACGCTGGAGCACATGTACGCCGACAACGGCGCCATGCAGCTGCTGAAGAACCCGAAGCAGTTCGACGTGATCGTCACCGACAACCTGTTCGGCGACATCCTGTCGGACGAGGCGGCGATGATGACCGGCTCGCTCGGCATGCTGCCGTCGGCGTCGCTGGGCGCGCCGGACGCCAACGGCCAGCGCAAGGCCCTGTACGAGCCGGTGCACGGCTCCGCCCCGGACATCGCGGGCAAGGACCTCGCCAATCCCTGCGCGACGCTGCTGTCCTTCGCCATGTGCCTGCGCTACTCGTTCAACCTGGACGAGGAAGCGAAGATGCTGGAGAAGGCGGTGCAGAACGTCCTGTCGGGCGGCATGCGCACGGCCGACATCATGGCGCCGGGCATGGCCCGTTGCTCGACCACCGTCATGGGCGACTCGATCCTGCGCGAGCTGGACAAGCTCGCCTCCTGATCGGTGTCAGGCCAGGTTTCCGGCTGAGAGCTTGCGAAAAAACGCCCCTCTCCTCCCCAGGAGAGGGGCTTTTTTCGTTTCGGGCGCTCGGTCAGTCGCCCTCACCGGGCCGAACTGTGGCCCCGCGTCCCCCATGGCTCGCCTGACCGCCCTTGCGGCCCGCCTCGGCCGCCAGCGACGGGTTGCGCGAGAAGCTGCGCGAGGATGCCGGCACGCTGCGCCCGCCCTTGCGGCCCGCCTCCGCGGCGAGTTCCGGATTTTTTGAGAAACTGCGCTTGTCAGCCGGGACGCTTTCTCCGCCTTTGCTGGCGATCTGGCGCTGCCGGTCACGGTCCATCGACGCGAATCCGCGGTTCGACGTGCGCCCGTTGTCCTTCGAGGCCATCTTCAACCTCCACCTCTGCCACGTGCTTGAAACCGGGGAAGGCCCAAGTTGGTTCCAAACGAAAGGACGTGATTCGGGCCACAGAGATTGAGGCCGGGATTGAGGGGCCCTGATCGGAGGTGGGGCTTGATTGCGACCGGCCGCGGTTTAGGAGTCGGTGGAGGAGGCCGTGCCGACACGCAACGACAATTCCCGATGCAGGCGGCGGGCCTGTCCGAATCCCGGCGCCGCATCGCCCACGATCAGGGAGGCCGACGATGGGCGTTGAACTCGCTGCCGAACGAAAGCTGCTGTCCGAGAACGAGTACGGGCAAATCCGCCGCAGCCACTATCCGGACCTGGGCTCGCTGGAGCCGGACGAAACCCTGACGCTGGCCCGCTGGCTGCGCGACGAGCGCGACCGGGCCCGCGACATCATCGCGTCGCGCCGGCGAGCCCGCCGCGGCAAGGCTACGGCAAGCGGCCAGCAGGCGCCGGACGCGAGCGAGCGCGGGTTGTCCGCCAAGAAGCAGGTCTTCGCCCGCGCCCTGAAGCGGGTGAACGGCCGGCTGGAGCGCTTCCGCATCGAACACCGCCGGGAGATGATCCTGGCGAACCTGGAGGAAGCGCTGCGGCGCAACGAGTCGGCATCGGTCCACCATCCCGGCCCCGGACGCACGCCCCGCCTGGGCATGCGCCCCATCGCCAGCCAGCGGCGCACCGTCGAAACCGACCCGCGGGAGATCGGTCGCGTGTCGCAGTTCGTGAAGGACGCCCAGGCGCGCCGGGACTCCTGACGCGCCTGCTGCGTTCAAGGTATGGCGTCAGCCCGCCGCCTCCTCCAGGGCCTGGATCGCCTCGGCCATGGACACGAGGCGCTTGGCGTTCTCGACGTGCAGGTTCTCCACCAGCTTGCCGTCGACCAGAACGACCCCCTTGCCCTGGGCGGCGGCCTCGGCGTGGGCCTGGATGATGCGGCGGGCGAAGGCCACCTCGTCGGCGCTGGGGGCGAAGGCCTCGTTGCAGGCGGCGATGGTCTTGGGGTGGATCAGTGTCTTGCCATCGAAGCCCAGCTCGCGTCCCTGCCGGCAGGAATGCGCGAAGCCCTCGTCGTCGTTCAGGTCCAGGTGCACCCCGTCGAGGATGGCGAGGCCGTAGGCGCGCGCCGCCAGCAGGCACAGGCCCAGGCTGGTGATCATCGGCAGCCGGTCCCGCGTGTGGGCGGCGTGCAGATCCTTGGCGAGGTCGGACGTGCCCATGAGCAGCCCGCCGAGCTTGGGCGACGCCCCCGCGATCTCCTTCGCGTTCAGCATGCCGAGCGGCGTTTCCATCATGCACCAGATGGTCTGGCCGTCGGGGGAGCCGTTGGCGCGCAGCACGGCCTCCGCCTGGCGTACCATGTCGGCGCTCTCCACCTTGGGCAGCAACACGGCGTCGGCGCCGCTGCCGGCCGCCATGACGAGGTCGTCGTAGCCCCAGGGGGTGTTCAGCCCGTTGGTGCGCACCACCAGTTCGCGTCCACCGTATCCACCGGCGGCGATGGCCTCCCGGATGGTCGTGCGGGCCGTGGCCTTGGCGTCGGGAGCGACGGCGTCCTCCAGGTCGAGGATCAGGCCGTCGGCCGGCAGCGTCCGTCCCTTCTCAAGCGCGCGGGCGTTGGAGCCGGGCATGTACAGCACGCTGCGGCGCGGGCGGGCGGTGGTGGCCATGGCGTTTCCCCTTCTTGCGAACCGGTTCGTTGATCTTGCGGGCAGGATTAACCGCGGACGCACCGCATGTCCATGCTGCCCAAATTCATGCAACTTGGCGGGGCTGCCCTGCGCGGATGTCGGCCCTGTCCGTAAGGCGGACGGTTTACGATGCATAACCTTCCGCTTGGGCTTTCCCGCATGAAGACCGTCATCTCCATCCAATCCCACGTCGCGTACGGCTATGTCGGCAACCGGGCCGCGGTGTTTCCGCTGCAACGGCTGGGCTTCGACGCCATCGCGGTGAACACGGTGCAGTTCTCCAACCACACCGGCTACGGCGAATGGACCGGGCAGGTCTTCAGCGCGGAGCATGTGGCCGACCTGATCGACGGCATCGCCGCTCGCGGCGTGCTGCCGGGGTGCGATGCGCTGCTGTCCGGCTATATGGGCGACGTCGGGCTGGGGCAGGTGATCGTCGAGACGGCGGGGCGGCTGAAGGCTGCGAACCCGCGCGCCATTTACGCCTGCGACCCGGTGATGGGCGACGTCGGGCGCGGCTTCTTCGTGCGGCCGGGCCTGCCGGAGTTCATCCGGGAGCACGCGGTCCCCGCCGCCGACCTGCTGACGCCCAACCAGTTCGAACTGGAGTATCTGGCCGACCGCAAGGTGGAGACGCTGGACGACGCGCTGGCCGCCACCGCCGATCTCAGGGCGCGGGGGCCTCGGCTGGTGCTGGTGACCAGCCTGACGCGCAAGGACGCTTCCCCCGACAGCATCGAGATGCTGGCCGACACCGGCGACGGCGCGTGGCTGGTGTCCACGCCGCGCCTGCCGCTGGACCCGCCGCCGAACGGCTCGGGCGATGCGGTGGCCGCGCTGTTCCTCGCCCACTATCTCAAGAACCACGACCCGGCCCAGGCGCTGGAGCAGGCCGCGGCGGCCATCTACGCCATCTTCCTGACCACCCGCGAACTCGGCACGCGCGAACTGGCACTGATCGCCGCGCAGGACGAGTTCGTGAATCCGTCGCACCGGTTCAACGTTACCCGCGTCCGCTGATCTCCCTGCCCATGCAGGAGTCGCATCCGCGCCCGGAAGTCTTTGCCCTGGCGGAGCGCCCGTCCGCCGGGTAGGGTCCGTGCCCTTCGAAAGAGGGGAGACACATGCGGATTTGCGTCTATGCCGGCTCCAACCCCGGCACCAACCCGGCCTATGGCGACGCCGCGGAGCGGTTCGGCCGCCTGCTGGCGGAACGCGGCATCGGGCTCGTCTACGGCGGCGGGCGCACCGGGCTGATGGGCCGGGTCGCCGATGGCGCGCTGGCGGCCGGCGGCACGGTGACCGGCATCATCCCGCGCTTCCTGATGGACAAGGAGGTCGGGCACCAGGGGCTCCAGGACCTGCGCGTCGTCGAGTCGATGCACGAGCGCAAGGCGCTGATGGCGGAACTGGCCGACGGCTTCGTGGCGCTGCCCGGCGGCATCGGCACGCTGGAGGAAATCTTCGAGGTGTGGACCTGGGCGCAGCTCGGCCGCCACGACAAGCCCTGCGGGCTGCTCAACGCCGCCGGCTTCTACGACGGGCTGTCGCGTTTCCTCGACCATGTGGCCGGGGAGCGGTTCATGCAGGACAAGCACCGCAGCATGCTGATCGTCAAGGACAGCCCCGAGGCGATCCTCGACGCCTTCGAGGCCTACCGTCCGCCGGTCGTGGAGAAGTGGCTCGACAAGACCCGCACCTGACCGGTCACCGCCCGGTGCGGCTGAGGTGCTGCGGGGTGGAGGCCGGGCCGCCGTTGGCCGGCTGGGAGCCGGGGCCGGACGGCCCGCCCTCCGCGAACAGCCGCATCAGGGCGTTCCAGTCGTTGCGGAAGCGCGTGCCGAAATCCGCGTCGGCCTTGGCGGTACGCGCCGGCCGGACCACGCGGCTTGCCTGCGCGCTCGTGGTCGCCTTGGCCGAGCGGGACACCGTACGGACCGGCTTGTGCGGGGGCGGGTCGGGCTTGCGGCCCGGAATCGGGGCGCCGGGGGCCAGGACCACCGGCGGCTCCCCGGCTTGTGAATTGCGGGAAAAGGCGTCCTGGCATAAACCCTGCTCCCGCGCCTGATCCAACTCGTGCCCTTCCAGCAGCCAGCAGTCGAGGCTGCCGGCCCCGGCTGCCGGGGCCGCGAGAAGCAGCGCCAGCGTCAGCGTGCAGTGCCGGACCCACCCTGGCATTCCAGCCTTCTCCCTCGCCGTTGTTCCTGGTCTAGGGATACAACGCAACGCGGGGCGACATCTTCAACGCGAAGCGGGAGTAGGCGGGCATCGCCGTGGTAACCCCGGCGATGCCCAAATGGTCAGGCCTTATAGGCCAACCGAAGTCCGCCCCAGTGACGCCCGCGCACGATGATGGGGGCGTCCACCTCCTTCAGCCGCACAATCTGGCCGCCGCCCATGTCCCGACGGTAGGCCTGGAGCAGGAACGGCCGCGTGTTGCGCGCCGCCCCCAACCCCGCCCGGTCGGCGAAGACCCGCCGGTTGCGGCTGTTGGCCGTGTTCCAGACCGCGTCGCCCGGCCGCTGGGCCTGCGAATAGCGGGCGTTGTGCGTCGGCAGGTAGCCGACGGTGTTGACCGCGGCGCAGAACTGGACCCGCTGGTCGAAAGCCATCACCGGTTCCTGCAAGGCGGGGAACAGCTGGTCGGTCAGCGCCGTGAAGGGGGCCATGGACTGCTCCGGCTCGGTGCCGGGGATGGTGACGAGTTCGGTGGCGAACAGCTCCGCCTCGGTGATCTCGCCGCGGCTCAGGCTGTCTTCGAGCGCCCGCGACAGGGCCTTCGCGGTCTCCTGCGCCTTCTCGATGAAGCGCGCGTCGCTGGCCACGAGCTTGTTGTAATAGGCCTCCAGCTTGGCGGTGAGCGCCTCGTCGTGGCCGTCGAAGGCCAGATGCAGGCCGAGGTCGCTGGCCCCGGCAACCACGCAGGGCACCTCGCCGACGTCGCGCAGCAGCACGGTGGCCGCCGTCTGCTCCGGCAGCTCCGGCAGCTGGTCCGGATCGACCAGCATGCCGTCCAGCGACAGGTCCAGCATGGTGGTGGAGCGCGGCGTTCCATGGACGGTCATCGTCACCGGCACCTCGCACGGGATTCGATCGGAGACGCGGCGGTCGCCCGCCACCGATTGGCGCAGCGCGATCACCAGGCGCCGCTTCAGGTCGGAGACGGCGGTGCGCGTGTCGGTCATGCGGCGGCTGACGTCGGTGGCGACGCCGTTGATCTCGTCCGCCTGGTCGCGGATGTGCAGCACGCTGGACGACACCTGGGAGGCGCCCTGGGCCGAATTGGCGGCGCTGCGCCCGATTTCGGAATTGGCGGCGGCCTGCTCCTCCACCGCGGCGGCGGTGGCGGCGGCGGCCTCGTCGATCTCCTCGATCACGCGGATCACGGTCTGGATGGATGACACGCTGCCCTCCACCGCCTGCTGAAGCTCGGCGATCTGCCGGGCGATGTCGCCGGTGGCGCGGGCCGTCTGGCCAGCCAGCGACTTCACCTCGCCGGCCACGACGGCGAAGCCCTTGCCGGCTTCACCCGCGCGGGCGGCCTCGATGGTGGCGTTCAGCGCCAGCAGGTTGGTCTGCCCGGCGATGTCGTTGATCAGGCTGGCGACCTTGCCGATCTCCTCGGTCGCCGCCTCCATCCGGGTGATGGCGTCGGCCGAATCGCGCGCGCTGACGACGGCGCGACGGGCCACCTCGCTCGACCGCACGGCCTGCCGGGCGATCTCGCTGCCGGCTGCGTTCAGCTCCTCCGTCGCGGCGGCGACGCTGGAGGCGTTCGTGCTCGCCTGCTCCGAGGCGGCGGCGACGACGACCGTGTTCTCGCCCACCACGGACAGCGCCGCCATCAGGGTGCCGATGCCGTCGCCGGCACGCTGGGCCGCCTGCTCCACCCCGATCCAGGTGGCGTCGAGGTCGCTTTCGATCGCCTTGCAGGTTTCCAGCAGGGCGGCGCGGGTGATCGCCTTGCGGCGCTCCTCCAGCTCGTGCTTTTCGTGCAGGCCGTAGGCGATCTTGGCCTTCATGGCCCGCAGTTCCGATCCGATGCGCCAGAACTCGGCCACCCCGGACTGTGGGACGGGGGCGATGAAGTCGTTGCGCGCGATCCGTTCGAAGCTCCCTTCCAGGATCCGCAGCGGACGGCGCATCGCCCGCAGCAGAAGCAGGCCCATGACGGCCGCAACGGCGGCACCGGCGACGACCATCAGCAGGATTTCGGCGACGTGCCGGTTCAGCGCGGACACCGCGCCGTCATATTCCTCCTTCGCGACGCGGACCTGGAGGGCGAGCAGCGCGCGGTTGACCTCGAACGCGCTCTCGAACAGGGGCAGGAGCTTGCTGCGCAGGTGGGTTTCCAGGCGCAGGGCGTCGCCGGCCTTCGCCATCTCCAGGGCCGGCAGCAGCGCCTCGCGCACGAAGGTGCCGCACCGGTCCTGGAACTGGTCGGCGAGCTGCTTTTCCTCCGGCGTCAGATAGGTCGCCAGATACTCGGTCCAGATCCTGTCGATCCGTTCCTTGTTTCCGGCGATGCGGCGCGCCCGCTCCTCGACCGCCTTGGGGCCGCTGCCGTCGCGCGCGTCGATGATCAGAAGGGTGACCTGCTGGACGTTGTCGCGCATCAGGTCGAGGATGTCGCCGAGTTGCGCGGCCGGCACGGTGCGGTCCTCGTAGACCGTCTTCAGCGCGGCGTTCGAGCTGTCCATGCCGTACAGGCCGACCCCGCCCGCCAGCGCGGTGATGAGGATCAGCATACCCACGAGCAGGGTCAGGCGCCCGGCGATGCTGTGCGCCCATTCCGCGAGGCGCGGCCGGAGGCCCTGGCGGATCAGCGCGCCCTCGCGCAGTCCCAGGTGCCCGCCCCGACCCTCGCGGATGGCGGCGTAGGCGGCTTCGGCCTCGGCGATCTCCTCCCGGTTGGGCTTGGAGCGGATCGAGACGTAGCCGGTGACCTGCCCGTTCTCCACGATCGGGGTGACGTTGGCGCGGACCCAGTAGAAATTGCCGTCTTTCGTTCGGTTCTTCACCAGCCCTTCCCACGGCTGGCCGGCCTTGATGGTGGTCCAGAGGTTGGCGAAGGCTTCCTTCGGCATGTGGGGGTGGCGGACGATGTTGTGGGGCGCACCCATCAGTTCCTGTTCATCGAAGCCGCTGATCTCGATGAAGGCCTTGTTGACGAAGGTGATCCGGCCGTTGGGATCGGTGCGCGACACCAGCGGCACACCCTCCTTCAGTTCGACCTCGATGTTGGTGACCGGCTCGTTGAGGCGCATGAACCACCTGTCTCCGTTGTTCCCCACACCCCTGCGCGATTCGACCGTGGTCGTATGAGCCGAAAAAAAACTGATGGAGGGTCTTTTCGTGACCGGCTTCGCTGCAAAAGGTTGCTCCGACAAGCAATAGATGTGCCGAAAGCTTCCGCGGCGGTTCGGCGTGATTTGATGCGGGGTATCATTATTGCGGCCACGGGCAGTCGCGCCGACGGATTGCGTTCTGCAATTGCAGCCGGCGGGTCTTTTTGCAGAATGAGAATTCGTTTTTTGGCTAATTGATTACGGTCTAAACACCGTCTTCTGCGCGCTTTCCGGGGGCGGCAACTCCGCATGTCCCGGATTTTGCCCGTCCACGAAGCGGGCGCGGATCGCCAGCATGACATCCAGCTCGTCGAGGAAGACGTCGACCAGATGCGGGTCGAACTGCCGTCCCGCCTGCGCCCGCATGTGCGCCACGATCTGGGCCAGCGGCCAGGCCTGCTTGTAGGGGCGGGAGGACAGCAGCGCGTCGAACACGTCCGCAACGGCGACGATCCGGCCGGACAAGGGGATGTCCTCCCCGCTCAGGCCGGCCGGGTAGCCGGTGCCGTCCCATTTCTCGTGGTGCGTGGCGGCGATCTCCGCCGCGAGGTCGAGCAGGGGCAGCCCGCTTCCGCTCAGCAGCCGGTGGCCGATGGCGGCGTGCTTCCTCATGATCGCCCATTCCCGCTCGTCCAACCGGCCTGGCTTCAGCAGCACATGGTCGGGGATGCCGATCTTGCCGATGTCGTGCAGCGGGGCGGCTTCCAGCAGCCGGGTGGCGAAATCGTCGCCGCATCCCGCGGCCAGGGCCAGCCAGTGCGCCAGATGGGCCATGCGGGCGACGTGCTGCCCGGTGTCGTTGTCGCGGAACTCCCCGGCGCTGCACAGGCGGCGGATGATTTCGCTCTGCGTGGCCTCCAGCCGGGACTGCACGGCCTGAAGCTCCGCGTTGGCGATCCGCAGTGACGCGGCCTCGTGCTCCGCCGCCGCCGACAGGCGCCAGTCGGCCGCCGTGGACACCAGCGCCAGCAGGAGCAGGCCGATGGCCGCCACGGCCACCACGGCCACCAGCGGGCCATTGGACATTCCGATGGATAGCCCGCCGGAGGACAGGGCCAGCGGGTCGAGTTCGACGACCAGCGCGGCCATTCCCGTGTAATGCATGCCGCCGATGGCGATGGCCATGACCGCCGCGGTGGCCACGCGCTCGTGCACCCGCTGCATCCGCGTCGACAGCCAGAGCGCGGCGGTCGATGCGCCCATGGCGACCGCGATGGACAGGAACCAGAGGTCGGGCCGGTAGGCGAGGCGACCCGGCAGCACCATGGCGGCCATGCCCAGATAGTGCATCGCGGCCACGCCCAGGCCGACGACCGCGCCGGCGGTGACCACGGCGCGCCCTGAAAAGGTGCTGCGGGCGACCAGCCGGAAGCCGAGGGCGACGAAGCCGATGGCGGTCGCGAGGGAGAGCAGCGTCTTGATCGGCTCGTAGGCGACCGGCGCGTCGATGACGAGCGCCAGCATGGCGATGAAATGCATGGCCCAGATGCCGCCGCCGAGCGCTGCGGCCGCGCACGCCTGCCAGAGCAGGGCGTGGGCTTTCGACCGGCGCGCGCGTTCCGCCATGTCCAGCGCCGCGTAGGAGCCGAACGCCGCGATCGCGTAGGACAGCGCGACCAGCCAGGGATCGTGCGAGAAGAAGGCCCGGGTCGGACGTGAAGCACAGCCCGGCCACGTCGATTCGCATCCTCGAATCTCCTCAAAGGCTGCCTGATTAGGGCCGGCGGGGCCGGAAGGTGATATCCCGGTCAATCCGGCCGCTCAACCGCCGATGGAGAGCGGAGGGGGCGGGCACGGCGTGCCGTTCCGTGTTTGTCGAGGCCATGGCACCCCCCTTCCCGTGCTTGTTCTTTTCGGCCGTCTTCAGCGGGCACAGCTTGAAACTGCAAGATGCGGGCCGTGCCCGGATGCGGGATTCCCGGCCCCTCCTGTGCCGCAAGGCCGCACTTTTCCGCGCCCTGCGTTGCAGATTGCAGCGCAGGGCGCGGAAACCCATGTTTTTATTCTCGCGAGGAGGATGCGGGACTAGCAACTCACAATCGGTGCTTATCCAGGCCCAGGTGTACCAGCAATATGAGTGGAGAGCTTTTCCTATAGGTGTTTGAAAAGCCTTATCGATTTCCGCGAATTCTTGCTCTTGGAGATGTCCGACGACCGAAATGCGCCGACGTCGCCGCTTGAACGTCGATGCTCGTGCCTTGTCAGCGCCTTAGGAGGGGAAGATGGCGCCTTCCTATTCCACCGAGACCGCGGATCAACTGCTGGCGGTCATGAACATGATCGTGACCGACGAGAAGAGCCTGTTCCTCGGTTCCTGATCGGCCGGCAATGCGGGGTGGGGAGCGCCGCGGACGCTTCCCATCACGTCAGATGTTGCTTGCGCAGATAGTCCTCGGACTGCATCTCCATCAGGCGGCTGACGGTGCGTTCGAATTCGAAGGCGTGGGTGCCTTCGGGATAGAGGCGTTCGGGCGCGCCGTCGGCGGCGATGACGACGTTCACCTTGTGCTCGTACAGCGCGTCGATCAGCGTCATGAAGCGCTTGGCCTCGTTCCGCAGCTCGTCCTTCATCGTCGGCACATCGTGGATCAGCACGGTGTGGAAGTGCGTGGCGAGAGCGATGTAGTCGGCGGCGCCCAGCGGCTTGCCGCAAAGGCTCCAGAAATCGACCAGCGCCACGCCCTTGGCCGCGCAGGCGATCTCCACCCGGCGCCCCTGGACGAGCAGGTGGGTCGGCTCGCCCTTCGCGTCGTCGGTCAGGGCGGCGAAGGTCTGCCGGATCTTCGCCTCGGAATCCGGACCCAACGGCCAGAAATAGACCGGCTTGCCCTGAAGGCGGTCGAGCCGGTAGTCGGTCGGCCCCTCCAGCGCCAGGACGTCCAGCTTTTCCTTCAGCAGCGCGATGAAGGGCAGGAACAGCTCGCGCTGGAGGCCGTCCTTGTAGAGCATGTCCGGCGGCCAGTTGGAGGTCGCCACGACCACCACGCCCAGGTCGAACAGGTTGGTGAACAGGCGGCCCAGGATCATCGCGTCCACGACGTTGGTGACGTGGAATTCGTCGAAGCACAGCAGCCACGCCTCGTCGGCCAGCGCGCGGGCCAGTTCCGGCAGCGCGTCGTCGGCGTCCTTGCCCTTCGTCTTGCCGGACTGGCGGTGCTGGTGGATGCGTTCGTGCACCTCCAGCATGAATTCGTGGAAGTGGACGCGGCGTTTCTTGTCCACCGGGGCGGTGTCGAAGAACAGGTCCATCAGCATGGACTTGCCGCGGCCCACGCCGCCGTACATGTACAGGCCCTGCGGCGCCTCCACCGGCTCCGGACGGCTGCGGCCCAGGCCGAACCGCTCCAGCCAGCCCGCCTTGGTCCCGCCGCCGTTCGTGGACGGCTGCGGCCGGTAGCCCTTCAGCGCCTTGTAGAGGCTTTGAAGCTTCTCGGCGGCCAGTTCCTGGTCGGGGTCGGGGCGCAGCGTGCCGGTGCCACGCCGGGCGCGGTAGAGCGAAAGCGGTCCGTCTGACATGGATTCGCGGATCTCGGGTGAGGAAGGCTCTTTCGTACCGGATGCTGCACCGCAGGGCAACGCCCGACAGGGCAGGGCAGACCGGTGAGCGCCGGCCATTGAAAAATTCCGGGCATCGCCTCCGGACGGCGCCGCACCGATGGCGGCGGCGCGCCGGCGCCGCAACCCTTCCGTCTTCACACAGCGCGCTTGGGGGTTAAACTTCCGTTATGGATTTCGCGCAAAATTGAGCGAACCGGAGCGGCACCGGTTCGATCAGCGTCGCATCGGGCCGCACCGCAGGGACACGCTCGCCGCCATGGCCAACCGCAATTCGGCTCGCACAGCGCATTCGCCGCACCCGGCGCACGGGCCGGGGGGGCGGCTGTTCCAGATGCTCGGTTCCGTGCGGTTCCTGATGCGCGCGTCGGGAATGGCCTTCATCGTCGTGGTGAACGCGATGATCGGCTACGGCATCTGGCAGAGCCACCAGGAGGATGTCGAAGCCGCCCAGCGGTCCACACGCAACCTCGCCCGCATCCTGGAAGAACAGGCGGTGCGCACGGTGTTCGGCGTCGACCGGATGCTGGCGGACCTGCTTCCCCTGCTCAACCTGCATCCGGAGGGGCTGAAGGCCGGGAGCCCGGCCATCCACGACCTGCTGCGCACGCGGCGCGACGCCGTGGCGCCGATCGCCGGCCTCGTGGTGGTGGACGAGCGGGGCATCACGCTTCACCACTCGCTGGACACCAACCCGCCGGGCTTCGACCTGACCGACCGGCTCTACTTCCGGGTGCACGAACGAGGCGATGCGGAGAACCGCGGGCTGTTCATCGGGGCGCCGATCCCCAGCCGGGCCATCCCCGGCACCTACGTCATCCCGATGAGCCGGCGCTGGACCCGCCCGGACGGCAGCTTCGGCGGGGTGGTCGTGGCGATGGTGAACCCGTCGCGCCTGGGGGCCAGCTTCGAAAGCATGCGCCTGGGGCTGGAGGGCACCGTGACGCTGGCGCTGAACGACGGCACGGTGCTGCTGCACCGGCCGTGGGACGAGGGCGGTCGGCGGCTCGCTCAGCTCGACGAATGGGCGGACGTTCAGGCGGCAGCCCGGGCACGGAGCGAAGACACGCTGGAGACGGTGCTGCCCACGGACGGCAGCGCGAGCATCGCCAGCTTCCGCCGCGTTCACGACTATCCCTTCACCGTGGTCACCACCGTGCCGAAGGACGAGGCGCTGGCCGACTGGCGGCGCGACAGCGCGGTGTGGACGCTGATGGCGCTGGCGATGACCGCGGTCATCGCGCTGCTGACCTGGTATGTGGAGCGGCAGCAGGCGCGGCGCGACGAGGATCAGGCGAAGCTGGCGCGTGCGTCCCGCCGCATTCGGGGCATCCTGGAATCCATGGTGGACGCGGTGGTGACCATCGACGCCCGTGGCCGGATCGAGACCTTCAACCCCGCGGCCGAGCGCATGTTCGGCTACGCGGAGGCCGAGGTGGTGGGCCGGAGCGTCAACATCCTGCTGCCGGAGACGTTCCGTGTCGACCATGACCGCTACATGGCCGGCTATCGCCCCGACGCCGGGTCCCGCATCATCGGCAACGACCGCGAGGTGCTGGCCCTGCGCCGCGACGGCACCACCTTTCCGATGAATCTGGCCGTCAGCGAATTGCGGCTGGGCGGCACCGATCGGGATGGGGGCGAACCGGCCGGCCTGCGCGTCTTCGTGGGCGTCATCCGCGACATCACCAAGCGCAAGCAGCAGGAGGCGGAACTGATCGCCTCCAAGAGTCAGGCCGAGATGGCCAACCGTGCCAAGTCGGAATTTCTGGCGAACATGAGCCATGAACTGCGCACGCCGCTGAACGCCATCATCGGCTTTTCCGAGATCCTCGACAGCGAGTTCTTCGGCAAGCTCAACGACCGGCAGAAGGCCTGCGCCAAGGACATCCACGACAGCGGCAAGCACCTGCTGGACATCGTGAACGCGGTGCTCGACATGTCGAAGATCGAGGCCGGCCGGTACGAGCTGAACGAAGAGGTGATCGACCCCGCCGAGGCGCTGGCCCAATGCCTGACGATGGTTCGCGACCGCGCCCAGGACGGCGGGGTGGAGCTGTGCAACGGCATCGAGGGCAGCCTGCCCACGATCTGGGTTGACCGCCGCGCCTTCAAGCAGGTGGTGCTGAACCTGTTGTCCAATGCCGTGAAGTTCACCCCCGGCGGGGGCTCGGTCACCCTGTCAGCCCGTGTCGAGGAAAACGGCTGCCTTGCCGTATCCGTCGCCGATACGGGCATCGGCATCCCCCAGGAGTTCATGCAGCACCTGTTCCAGCCCTTCCGCCAAGCCGACAACACGGCAAGCCGCCAGTTCGAAGGCACCGGGCTGGGTCTGTCGATCTCCAAGAACTTCATGGAACTGCACGGCGGTTCGCTGTCCTGCGTCAGCGCGCCGGGGCAGGGCACGACCATGACCGCCTGCCTGCCGGCCGGACGCATCGTGACGGCAGGGGACACCGCGGCGCTGGTCGCCGCAGCGTTGGGGTGAGGCCCACAAAGGCCCTCGCGTTGGCAATTGCTGCATTACCGGCTATATTGAGGATGAGATGGCGGCGTCAGTAAGGGATGCCGGGTAGCCTTCGGGTCCGTGGGGCGTGTCTCCCTCCCCAGTCGCCATCTCGATTTCAAAATCCGCTTCGAACCAGCCTGCCGCGTTTGCGAATGCGCGCGATCTGGTCGTTGTTCGACCGACGAAATGAAAGCAGATACACTTCTTTCAAGTCCCTGGTGACTTTCAGGGCTGCGTACCACCACACACCATCGTGATGCGCGGCAATGACGTGGTGTTCCCGGTCGGCTCGGACTTCGCCGCGATCCAGCACCGTTTGCAGATGCGCGAAATCCGCGGCGGTCCATCCGTGCTTCTTGTGGGAATCCCGTGTTTCCGACGACAGGAACACGCGGGTCGTCTTGGCGCCGAAATACGCCTGGATGTCCGCGGGCAAGCGGGCGACCACACAGAGGCCGGAGGCTTCCGATTCCAGGAACGTCTGCACGGCCTTCCCGCACCAAACGGCCAAAGAAAAGGCGCCTTGCGGCGCCTTTCAGGAGCCCAAGGACTGCAAAGCCCATGGGCAGAGTGGGTGCGGGAGGGCGGAACCCTCCCGCAGTCCCTTTTAAAATCAGACGTCCAGCAGCAGGCGGCGCGGGTCCTCGATGCATTCCTTGATGCGGACGAGGAAGGTGACCGCTTCCTTGCCGTCGATGATGCGGTGGTCGTAGGACAGGGCCAGGTACATCATCGGACGGACCTCGATCTTGCCGTTGACCACGACCGCGCGGTCCATGGTCTTGTGCATGCCGAGGATGGCCGACTGCGGCGGGTTGATGATCGGGGTTGACATCAGCGAGCCGTAGACGCCGCCGTTGGAGATGGTGAAGGTGCCGCCCGTCAGCTCTTCCATGGAGAGCTTGCCGTCACGGCCCTTCTTGCCCAGCTCGCCGATCTTGCTCTCGATCCCGGCAAAGCTCAGCTTGTCAGCATCGCGGACGACCGGAACCACCAGACCCTGCGGCGTGCCGACGGCGACGCCGATGTCGTAGTAGTTCTTGTAAACGATGTCGGTGCCGTCGATCTCGGCGTTGACGGCCGGGATCTCCTTCAGGGCCTGGATGGCGGCGCGCACGAAGAAGGACATGAAGCCGAGGCGCACCTTGTGGCGCTTCTCGAAATAGTCCTTGTACTCGGCGCGCAGCGCCATCGCGGCGCTCATGTCCACCTCGTTGAAGGTGGTCAGCATGGCGGCGCTGTTCTGGGCTTCCTTCAGGCGCTCCGCGATGCGCTGGCGCAGGCGGGTCATGCGCACGCGCTCTTCCTGCGCGGCGCGCGGACGGTCACCGGCGGTGCCGGCGGCCCACTGGTACTTCTGCGGGGCCGCGGCCGGAGCGGCGGCAGGGGCAGCGGCCGGCTTGGCCGGGGCCTCCAGCACGTCGCCCTTGGTGATGCGCCCGCCCTTGCCCGTGCCGGCGATCTGGGAGGCGTCGAGGCCCTTCTCCTCGATCAGCTTGCGGGCGGCCGGGCCGGCGTCGGCCACGGCGGCCGCGGCACCGGCCGGGGCCGGAGCAGCGGCGGCAACCGGCGCCGG
>Ga0065721_10048895_pt1 | contig 63516 bp, 72 predicted proteins | sample Mesricmetagenome_FD_59108 | JGI IMG/M metagenome (GOLD analysis project Ga0065721, IMG submission 59108) | Mesophilic microbial community from rice straw/compost enrichment Sample: eDNA_1 v2 (version 2) | ecosystem: Engineered > Solid waste > Grass > Composting > Bioreactor | place: USA: Davis... | reverse complement strand
CCAAGCTGATCGGAAGCACACGCGGCTTGGGCGGCATCCGTTCAGCCGCCGAATCTTCGCCGGCCTGCCGCCCAAGCCGTTTGGGTTGTTCAACAGGTTCGCCGCCTCCGTCCCGCTCCGCCTGGGCGACGGTCGCCGGCACCTTGAGCGGAGCACCGGGCCGCATGATGGACTGTCGCACCGGCCCGGCATTGGTCGCCGACGCTACCGGCGTCATTTGCGCGGCACGCGCCCGCTCCCGCGCATTGCTGCGCTGGATCATCCACCCGCCCACGGCGGCTAACAGCACGAATACCGTGAGCGTGCCGGCAGGCGACTTGAGGAATGCCCAAAGTTTCATGGCTGGTCCGGCACGATGAGTTTGGCGTCACGCTCGACCCGCTGGACGATGACGCTGAAGTGGTTCCTCACGCTCAGATTCGCGCGACCGCCGCGTGGCGTGCCGGTGATAGCCAGGTAGCCCGTTGTTGTCGCCTTTGGCGGAACGATACCCGACGCATCCGCGACCGCTGCATAATAGACATTGCCGCCCACACGCACCGCCAGCCGTTGCGGCTGATAGATGACTTCGGTTTCACCCGTATTCTCAAAGCGAAGCCGGAAAACCAATGTGTCCTCGGGGTCGAAACGGAAGACCTCTTCTACCGTCACCCGGTAGTCACGATAATAGGAAATACTGCCGGGCGTCGCATATTCGATTTGCTGGATGGCCTCGGGATACTGCGAGCGCACCAGCGCATAATTTTTCGCCCGGTCGAGAAGTCCCAAGAGGACTTCCGGCGTGACTCGCCGTTGTAGGGACAGGCCCCGGCCTGCCAACTCGTCCTCATAAAACGTCACCGAGCCATACGGCTCCTCGCCGACCGCGAAGCGCAGCACATAGGTTTTATTCTTCCAAACCACGTTGACGGCCGCACGCGCGTCCGGCTCGAGCGCGCGGACGCTGAAAAACGTCCGGCCCGCCGTGTAGGCCAGGAGCACCGGCGCAGGCATGCCCGGATCGGCTGAGACATTTGCGGCTTCGATGGCAGTTAGCGCCGAGGGAAACATGAGCGTCGTCGGCGCATCCGTGCTGATCGGGATTTCGTAAACGACCCGCTCATCCAGCGGGAACTGTTTCACCGCCGGCTTCACGTCGGCACGGGCGACCACGAGCAAAACGAGGCCCGCAACTAGAAAATGGTGCAATCGTAGGCCCATACGCCGAGGGGGTATCGTTTGTTCGCCACCATGTCCGGGTTGCGGGCGAACGTGAGGGTGAGCGTGAATTTCGGACTCTCCGCGAAGGTCTGATTCTCAAACACGCCGGCCCGGACAAGCTGGCCTTCGACCCGCACCAGCACGCGATCCTCGCGCGTGCGGAGGATGTCGAGTTTGAACACTTCCGGCTTCTGGTGGATTTGCTTCGCGTCAAATTCCGCCTGCGATTTTTCGCGGTCGCCGTTTGCCTTCGCGTAGGCTTCCGCGAGGAACAGCTTTTGCAGCATGTCGGGATAGTCCCATCCCTTTGGATTGCGCTGGAAATACGCCAGCGTCGCCCACAGGGCCATCGTTTCATGCAGGTCCTTCGCCTCCTCAAAACCGAGCAGCGGCGACACCGAGAACGAACCTGCCCCATCCAGCACGACGACGCGCTCGCGAGCGCGATACGCATTGATGATGAGATACGGCTGAACCAAGCAGAACGCCACCGCGCCGCACGCGACGAGAAACCAGACCCGTGAAGCAAACGCATGGTCGGCGAACAGCCGGGCCGGCGAAAAGCCGGTGCCGCGCACAGCAGCCGCCGGCAACCGCTTCGTCTGGTCAACGGGCGTTTCGCGCAGGGTTTCCGGCAAGGCGGCCGGGGCTATGGATTCGCCGTTAGCCATAAGGATTCCCTCAGATGCCGGGCCGTGCTGCCGCCATCGGTGGCGGGGTTGAAGGTGGCGGCGTGCCTGGAGCCGGTGCGCCGGGTGGCATCGGCGCTATGGGTCGGCTCCGTTCCAGCTTGTAGCTCAATCCATAGATCGAGCGCGATATGGTGTTCACGATATGCGCAAAGTTGCCCGACTGGCCGGTGAACGCCTGCCCTTGCGCGAACAACCCCTGCATCACGACCGGCGTGGCGATCATCCCGACGATAATCATGATGGTCGCCAGAATCCCGCCCATGAAGGTGAGCAGCGGCGAATACAGGGCATCACCCACGCTCTCCGGGTTCGCCCCGACCGCTCCGCGAAAGTCGGTCCAGACGGCGAGCGCCACGAGATTCGTCAGCGCGAAGCCCACCGGCCACGCTAGAATGGCGAGCACCTGCTGGAAGAACCTCACCGCGATTCCGCCGAGCCCCGGCACCATGAACAGCGCCAGCGCAAACGGCGTGATGAGATACAGGAGCCACCGCAGCACGTATTGCAGGATGTGCATCGGCACGGCGATGAGCGTGCCCACGTAGATGAACACGTTGGCGAGCGCACGAGAGACGGCCTGATAAATGGATTCGTTGATATGCCGCCACGACCATTCGCGTCCCTCGGGATTGTCCGTCGTGGATTCACGAATCGTCTGCGACGCCGAAGTGGGATTTTCGTTGTAACCCGGATCGACGTATTCCGCGACCGAGAGGAAAAATTGTTCCACCCGCGCAAACCAAGTGTCCATGAAGGCCACTGCCGCCACGATCACGATGGCCTTCGCGAGCGTGAACCAAAGTCCTGTGCTGCCCGTCCGCGCGCCGGCTGCGTATGCCATCAGCCCCAGCACCATAATGGTAAACACGATGAACCGGAACGCGCCGACGAGCGCGACCATCTTGGATTCCAGCGTAGGCAGAAAAATATCCATGATGCTAAGGCCGCTTTGGCTCCTCTTTGCCCGGTTCGTCTTTCTTCTCCGACGGCACGCCCAAATCCATCGGCGGCGGCTTCCGCCCGAGCTTCTTGCTCACTTCGTTTACCGCCTCGTTCGATTTCCGAATCTCCTCCTGAGCGCGCCGCTCCGCTTCCAACCGTTCGCGTTCGCGGCGCTCGATCTCCTCGCGGCTCGGCCCGCAGCCGGCGAGCACGCCGACAGCCAGCAACACGACACTCGCATGAAGGAGTCTAGTTTTCATGAGGAACGCTCCTCCGCACCCGCAGGGTTTTCAGATAGGAACTGACTCGCTGGTTCGCCAAGTAGTCGTCCTTCGCCGCCAGCTCGGCGGCAGCCAACCGCTCCTGTTCGAGCCGCGCATCGTTGGCGACTTTTTGCAGCCACACCGCATCGGCCTCGCGCTGGCGTGTGGCTTCGACTTGCGCCAACTGGCCGTTCAGCGCGGCCAGCTTCGCCGAAAGTTTCTGCACTTCTGCATCCGTGGATGCGGATTTGATCGCTTCCAGAGTCCGGGCGACTTCCTCCTGTAATTCCTGCTCCCGTTCGTGCGTCGCCTCTTTCACTTCGTCGGCGTTGGCCTGCACGCCGTCGAGAACGGCATAACGCCGATAGACGAGCGGATCGCGCCGGAGTTCGTTGCCGTCGAGGTCGAGATCGGAAATCGCGCGGTAATTGCCGCTCGCGGTGTTTTTCAGCGAGTCGAGACTTCGCACGAGCCCGAGAATCGCCGAGCGTCCCCGGCCATATTCACGCACAAGATCGGGTTGTCCGATCCCGTCCAGCACAACCGACGCGCCGGCTTCGGCGGGATTGCCCGACCACCGGCGAATGTCGTCCTGAATGTTGATCTGCCGGTTGATCTGGTCGATCTGCGTTCGCAGGTTGGCGATGCTTTCAACCCATTTCGCGATGGTCGCGGCATGGGCGGATTGATTCGCGGCCAGGTTGGCGGCATCCGTCACCGGAATTTGCGCGAGCAAACCCAGCGGCGCGACGAGGACGATGAGAACGACGGCCTTCATTGGATGCGGAGATATTCGACGCGAGCGTTGTAGGTAACGCCGTCGATTGTGGTTTCCGGGATGACCACCGGCACCAGCCGGGCCTCGCGCTCATCGACGTTCGCCCGCGCGCGTTGCTGGTTCTGGATAATCCAGTAGTGTTGTTTCACGGACTGATTCATGGCGCGGTCATAACCGCGCTGCTCGGCTTCGCTGATTTCGCGCTTCACCTGACTTTGCGCGATGCGTGAGGCGGCATAACCGACGACGGCTCCGGCCGCCGCGCCGCCGGCCTTGTGATCCGACAGATGATAGCCGGCGACACCGCCGGCTCCGGCGAGGCCGAGATCGGCCGCAGTGCCGCCGACCGTGTTGCAGCCTGAAAGAGCCACCAATGCAAAGCCGGCTAACGCCAGCATGAGCACGCTACGCTGATTGCGCTGATTCTTCATCGTCATCCTCCTTGCTGGGTTGAACATTCCGCACCGTGCCGCACAGCGGCGGATCGGTGACGGGACTGAAAAAGCACAGGCTGGAAAACTTCTTCCCATCCGGTTGCTGCTCCGGCATGGGATAGTTCTGGATCGAGACGCAGACCGATTCAGGAAGGCCGATGTCGTGGGCAATGTCGTCCACGTCGCCACGATCGAATTGCCGCATCAGCCAAAACTGTTTGCTGTTGCCGACGACGACCGGACGGATGCGCGAGTCCTTGAACTTGCCGTATTGCTGGACGATGGAAGCCGTCCAGCAGTTGAATTTCCTCAACTGTGCGTAGGACTCGGCGACAATCTTTTCCCCGCCCGGCACGTCGAGAAAACGCGCCAGCTCTTCAAAGACGATCCGCTTCCACTCCGCACGCGGGAGTGAAATGATGTGCTGCCGGCCGAATCCGGCGATGAGCAAACCCGCCGCCGTCTTCAACTCGACCGCCTGTTCGGGGATGTAGCCGAGTTCAAAATGGGCGATCCGACCCGTGAGTGAAATGTTCGTCGGCCCGTCGAACAGGCGGCCATACTGGCCGTGCGCGCACCACGCCGAGAGCAACGTCGCCAGATGATCGACCTGCTCTTTCTTGTGTTCCGGCAAGCGCCCGAAGCGCATCAACTCAACCAAGCTCGCGTGCGTCGGAAAGTCCTCCCGCATGTAACGGGCGTGAGCGAGCGCCATAACGGCGCGTTCCGTCTGCGGATGTTTCAAAAAAGCCGTGATGTCGGCCTCGGGTATGTCGGCCACGAATTGCTGCGCCTCGTCATCGCCGGCCGCGAGCCGGTCACGCAGCTCGGCGAAAGCTTCAATCTCCGTGGCGCCCGCCCCCATCCGCGTCTTCCACCGGTGCACCGCGCAGGCGTGGCGTTGTAGCGCCGGCAGTTCGACTTGATGGCGCTTGGCCCACTCCTCGAAAGCGTCCTGATAGAGTTGCTGGATATATTGGCCGAGCAGGGCTTGCCGGACTTGCTGCGTCTCTGCGTCCGAAGCCTCACCGATCATGCGCGACACCAACGCGACCGCAGAAGCGAGTTGGAGTTGCCCGAGCGGCATCCCGCCCGAGTCGAAATAGTTGATCGTGAGGTCGCCGTCGGGATGCAGGACGATGGGCCGCTCGCCCATGCCCGTGGTGAAACTCTCATACGACAGACCTTCCTCGATCAGCATCGTGTAGCTGAACCGTGCGGCCGTTTGCCAAAGGAAATCCAGCATGAGGCGCGATTTGCCGGCTCCGGTCGCGCCGCACAGGAGCAGGTGTTGCGGCGACGGCGGGTTGCCCAGGAACGTCCGCAACCCCACGAGATTCTTCTGCGAGCCTTCAAAGATCGCCTCGGCCTCGGCGAGATGCCCGGTAAACGTTGCCGAAAACGGCAGCAGGTCCGCCAAGTAAGTGTCTTCGGCGTAGAGGCTGCGATGTTTATAGGGCGAGTGTGTCCAACCGGGCCACGATGCGAAAAAGAGTTTCTTCGCCGTGGAGGGCCGCGAGCACTCGTAATACTGCGCGCCGGCCATGCCGTTGATCGCGTTCTTGATCGCCGCGCATTTTGCGGAAAGTCCGGTCTCCGTCTCATCCCATACACGGATGATGTAGGTCACGGCGAAAGGCCGGATGAAGCCGGTCGAGAGCGATTCGATCTTCCGTTCCTTTTTGCCGATGGCGACGAGCAACGAATGGCGCTCTGTATCCTGATACTCGCCACGCAGCCGTTCGATGGCCTTCTCTTCCTTGTCCACCTCGCGCTTGGTCGGCAGCGGCTCGATGTTCACCGTGATCTGGTAGTCGAGAAATTCCAACCCGGTTAGCCGCCACACGATGCCCGGCGAGGTCCGGCTGGGCCACCGCTTGAGTGCGAAGACGGCGTGATAGCGGCCGTCGAGATAGAAGCCGATTTTCTGCAACCCGACGCCATCTCCGTTCCAGCAATTTTCCTGTATCGAAAGCGCCGGATTGAATTGCGCGGCGAAATCCACGTCGAATCGCTCCGCGAGCGACGGGTTCAGAAACTTTGTCCAATAGGTGAAGTGGGCCAGATCGTCCATCGGCGTCAGCATCGTGTCCCCACCGAGGATCGTTCGCAGGCTGTCCGTGATTTCCTCGAATTGGGCGCGAAGTTGGCCCAACAGCCTTTCGTAATAGGCTTCCAAGGCACCGGCCGTCAGGCGCGGCCCGGAGTGCCGGGTAATTTCCGTAGATATGAAAAGCGCCAACTGCTCGCGCCGCAGCATCCGCCGTTGCATTTTTCGCCACAGCCGCCGCCATTGCCGCATGACCCGGCGTTTGATTTGCGGATGCACGATGGCCTCCGCTTCACGATAGAATCGTGTCAGCTCCGGCACATAGTCGCCGTTGCCGACCCACTGGAATTGCGCCCGCATCCCCTCGCCTAAAAACGCCAGCAGCGTTCGGATCTTGTCCTGGTAGGCATTCAGTTGCGCCACGCTTGCCCCACGTTGGTCGGGTGCGTGCACGAGGTAGCCCTTGGCGGCGATGCCGCCCTTTTCCAGCGGGCTGAACAAGAGCAACCCGTCCGCGAAAAATCCGTTGGGCGGGCCGCTACGCATGCGGCTCCTTCCTCGGCCGCGCCGGCTGGCTTTGCACCATAAGCGACCAACCTTCGCCGTTCACCAGATCGTCGACAAAATCCTCCGCATACCCGTCCGGCTTATTGTGCCGGAAGAGCAACACCCAAACCGCCGTTGCCAGGAACACGGGCGCTGAAAATAGCAGCGCCAAGGCCATGCCCACGCGCAGCACGAACGAAAACACCAGATACAGCGCCAACGCGACGACGAAGGCGATCAGCACGTAAATGAAATCGTTGCCTTCGAGACCAAACGCACGGCCCCGGCTGTCATTCGCGCTGTTCGTATCAGTGATCCGAAGTTCGCTCATGGCTGGTTCCCTCGGATTGCGGATGCGTTCAGAACGTCGGCTCCAGGACGCCGCCCCCCATGCCGAAGATGGTAAAAAGGGCGCCCATGATCGCCGCTGCACCGGCGATGATGATGCCGGAGACGATGCCCATTTTCCCGTCAGCATCGCCTTTCGACATTTTATCCGCCCCGTTCCAGATTTTGATGACGCCCCACAGGAATCCGGCGAGAAACATGATGCCGAGGCCGGATTGAAAACCGTTGCGCAGCGAGGGCGGGATTTGTGCGAGCACCGGCCATCCCGCGCCGATGCTGCCGAACAGCGAAAGCAATGAGTTCATGCGTGGGGTCTCCTTTGGGTTTCACGGAAGGCCGCCGCAGCGTGATTGCCGCACAGCATTCCGTGCTTCCGCCATCGACCTGCACCGGCTTCCAACAGACCAGAACCCGTCTATTGAATTTCTGAATCCGCCGAGGATGCTCCGCGCGTCCGCAGAAGCTTCGCTGTATAACCGAAAAACTTTTTGAATTCCCGATTCAGATGCGGCTCATCGCAGAAACCGCAGGCGTCGGCGATCTCGCCCATGCGATGCTCACCGCTGAAAATCATTTCGTGCGCCTTGATCCGACGAAACTCGCGCACGTAATCCATCGGCGCTTTGCCTGTGCGGTTGCGGAACAGCAGCGTGAAATGCGGCGGACTCAGCGAGACCAGTTTCGCCAGGTGGACGACGCGGATTTTCTGGTCCAGATTCTCCTCAATGAAGTCGTGCACGAGTTGGGTGCGGTCTTCTGAAAGCCGACTGCCCGGCAGCGGGGCATAGCAGGAGCCGTGGCAGGCGAAGAGCCGACGCGCGAAACACGCCGCCATCGGTTCCAACAAGCTTGCGGCGGGAGGGTCGCGGTGTGAGCACAGCAGCCGAATTGTGGTCGCCAGCAGCCAGAGGACGGGATCATGCGCGGCGCCATCCAGTGACTCGCGCGCGAGCACCGCCTTCAAATGCTCGGCGGGAGTCGTTTCGAGGAATGCCGGCTTGAGGAAGATTTCGACCAGCGGCGCTTCCGCCGTCCAATGCGCGGCGTGCTCCACGCCGGGAGCCACACAGTAAACTTGCCGCCCGACTATGCGTAGCTCGCGGGGGCGGCCATTACTAGACGAGATGCTAACGAGGCCGAAGGCCGAATCGAAAACTGCGGCCAGCTTGAGTTCGGCATGACTCTGACGTTCTCCGGTAAGAGGCCCTACGCGCCCATATCCGACCGACAGGCTGCGGCAGGGCATAACCCAGCGCCCGGCGGGAACTGTTGGAGCGGAGAGTTCGTGCGCCGTGCCGGGAAAATCATTTTTGAGGCTGGATTCGGACTGCTGGGCCATGCAAACAAAACGCCCGCGCGGCGGGGACGCGGGCGTTTCTAGAGCAGGGTAACAAGCGCAAACCGGACATGCTTAGAACCAGACGATGGTTTTTAGGAATACGCCGATGATTAGTGTCCGTGCGCAGTAGCTTGGGATGAGAGAACGGATTCATCTGTGGCCTGCTCCGCCTGACGCGCGGCCTTGCGGGCGCTCGCCACGTAGACGAAGGTCTTCTCGCTGCCGGAGTCGCACCATTCCCCACCAGCCCGCCGGCGCCAAAAGCACAACGGTCGTCATCCCCGGGAAATAGCCATAGGGTTCTGGTGTGAAGAACGGGAACGCGAAGTGGGCCAACTCGATCACGCCCATCGACGTGAAAAACGTCCACGCGAGGTAATACCCCAAGGGATGGCCCCGCTCGACCAACAGTGGAATCAACAGCCAAGCTCCAGCGAAGGCATAGAGCAGCAACGCGAGAAACGAATTTGGCTCAGGCATCGGCTTGCCGGTGATTCGAGACAACGCCGGAAAGAAGTCCCAATAGCGCTCTTCAATCTTGTGCAGGACGAAGGCTGCCAAGGTGAGAAAATACGGCAGTTTGATGTCCTGAAACCGAGCGCGACTCGGGATGAGCAACCAGAGCACAAAGCCTCCCACGAAGCCGAAAGCGAAGAGAAATGCCGGCAAGGGGCCAAGCAGCACGTAGCCTAAGATGAGGACTGCACAGGTGAACGCAGCCGCGATGCTGATTTGTGGCGAAGTCGCGTTCATCTGTCAGACGTTTGGCATCCGCAGGAGACGGAGCGCGTTTGCGACTACCAGCAGGGTAGCTCCGGTGTCGGCGAGGATTGCGAGCCACAGGCTGGCGAAACCGAGTAGGGTGAGCGCGAGAAACACCAGTTTGAGGCCCAGTGAAAACGCGATGTTGAAGCGAATGATCGCGAGCGTGCGGCGTCCGAGTCGGACGGTTTCGGCGATTTTCGCCAAGTCATCCTTCATCAGTGCAATGTCAGCCGTCTCGATGGCCGCATCCGTGCCAGCGACACCCATCGCGATCCCAACCGTAGCGGTCGCCATCGCAGGCGCGTCGTTCACCCCATCGCCCACCATGCCGACGATTTCATGTTGTTCGCGGAGTGATTTCACCGCCGCCACTTTTTCATCGGGCAGGAGGTCGCCGCGGGCCTCGTCGATGCCTACCTGTCGCGCGATGAAGCTCGCCGTGCGCTGATTGTCGCCGCTCAACATCACCACCTTTTGCACGCCCGAATCGTGCAGCTCGCGGATCGCCTGCGTGGCGTTTTCCCGCACCGTGTCGCCGACTGCGATGATGCCGAGAACGCCACCGGCGCAGTCGTCATGCGGCCGATGCCCCACGACCACGACGGATTGGCCACGGCTCTCGATGGCGGCGAGCCGACGTTCAACGTCCTCAGAGCAAACGCCCAATTCGTGCGTGAAGCGGTGATTGCCGACAAAATAGGCGTGACCGTTGATGAGGCCCTGCGCACCGCGTCCGCTACGGTTCTGATAATCCTGCGCTCGCGGAAACGTGATCCCACGTTTTTGAGCGTGCTCAACGACCGCTTTGGCCAGCGGATGCGCGGAATGGGCATCAATCGCCGCCGCGATGCTCAAGATTTCCTCCTCCGAACTTTGGCCGACGATCTCGACGCCCTGAACCGTTGGCCGCCCTTCTGTGATCGTGCCGGTTTTGTCCAGGGCGAGCGCGTTTAGTTTAGCAATGGATTCTAGGTGCTCGCCACCTTTCACCAGCACGCCGCGTCTCGCCATTGCGGTGAGTCCGGCCACGATGCTGACCGGCGTCGAAATCACCAACGCGCACGGGCACGCGATAATGAGCATGACACACGCCCGATAGAGCCATTGCGACCAATCGCCGTCGAAGAATACCGACGGAATCAGAAAGATGAGCAGTGCGATGCCGGTCACCGCGGGCGTATAGTAACGCGCAAACACATCGACGAAGCGTTGCGTCGGCGCTTTCTTTTCCTGCGCTTCTTTCACGAGCCGGATAATCTTCGCGAGCGTCGTGTCTCCGGCCGGCTTCGTGACCCGAATTTCCAGCGAGCCCTCACCATTCACCGTGCCGGCAAAAACCGTGTCACCCTTCTTCTTGTCCACCGGCACCGATTCGCCGGTGATCGGCGCCTGGTTCACCGCGGATTCGCCAGCGATGATTTCTCCGTCGAGCGGAATGCTCATGCCGGACTTAACCGCGACGATTTCGCCAACCTTCACCTCTTCAACCGACACCTCGACGAAACGTCCTTCGCGATTCACCGCCGCGACCTTCGGCGCAATTTCGAGCAGCGCTTCGACCGCTCTCCGCGCGCGACGCTCGGCCCAGCCTTCGAGCCACTCAGCGACGCCAAAAAGGAAGACCACCGTGGCAGCTTCGACCCATTCGCCGATGAACGAAGCTCCGACGACCGCGATGACCATGAGAAGATTGATGTCGGCTCGCAGCCGTCGCAGCGCCCGCCACGCTTTCGGCAGAATGAACCATCCGCCCGCCGCTATTGCGGCGGCTGCAAGCACAGCCGTTGCCCGCTGCGGCCAAAGCGCCAGCCAGTTGCCGAGCAGGCTCGCTCCAATCAGGACTCCAGACAATGCCAGGGTGATTGTCTCCGCGCGACTCGCGCCGGTGCCATCCCCATGTCCACAATGCTCGCAGTGGTCGTTGCCGCCTTGCTGGTGATTTTCGCGATCGTCGGGAGCTTCGGCGTGCTTTGCGGAAGAGGTGCTATGGCTATGTTCTCCATTCATGGGAATTGATGGGGTTGAGGGGGAAATTGCAGAGCGTGATTTAGTGTTTTCGGGTTTGGCAGAATCTGCGCCGCCGCACCCAGAGTCGGATCAGTTCAAAGACTCCTCCGGCGAACATCCCGGAAAAAATACCGACGGCCATTACGAGCATGCCGCGGCCGGAGATCACTTCGGCAATGAAGCCGATAAAGTTCCCGACGAAGATCCCAACCCACATGCCGGTCCAGGAATACTCCGGCTTCAGAGGCCGGCTCAAGCGCGCCCCCTTCGATATATTCACGATTTTTGCACGGCTCGTCATGACGACACCCAACCCGCTCCCTTTGCCGCTCTCGTGCGGCGGGCTTTATGCCAGATCCGTCTGCGCCACCAGAAGCGACCGCACTCAATGCCCGAACCCAGCACGAGTCCCACGAATCCGCCGGCCATCATGATCCACATGCTCACGCGCTGGATGGCAACTTCCACTCCCACGGCGAGTGTTTCGCCTGCAAATATCCCGATCACTATCGCGCCTATCGCGAACTTAGGTTTCGGCGGCAGACGCACGCGCTTGTGTCGCGAGACGTTCATTGTTTTCGCACGCCGACTCATTGTTAATCCTCCTTGTGGTGGTCGCGTGAAACCCGATGCCCGTTGATTTCGTGTTCTCGGTTCATGGCCGTCATCTCTGGCAGATCACCGACTGGTCGCGGCGCGCTCGCGGCCGGCTAGAGCCCGCAACTCACGGATAGTTTTTGCCATGTCAGGCGCACCAAATAATGACGTGCCAGCCACGAGAACGTCCGCACCGGCGAGCAATCCTGCCGTCGCCGTCTCGGATGTTATCCCGCCGTCTATCTCGATGCGAAAGTCCAGCCCCAAGGCCGCCCGACGGACATAGGCGGCTTCGATTTTCTCTACAGTCTTGGAGAGAAACGCCTGTCCGCCGAATCCAGGCTGCACCGTCATGATGAGCAGGAGATCGATCGCATCGAGGAAGGGCTCGACTGCGGCGAGCGGAGTATCGGGGTTGAGAGCGAGGCCGACCTTGCACCGATGGCCGCGCACAAGGGCCAACGTGCTCCGCACGCCACCCACATGCTGAGATTCCACGTGAACCGTAACCGAGTCCGCCCCCGCCTCGGCAAATCGTGCAACGAATGCCGCCGGCCGACGAACCATCAGTTGCACGTCGAAGGGCAACCGCGTGTGCTTGCGCACGGCCGACACGACTGCCGGCCCAAACGAAATGTTCGGCACGAACTCCCCATCCATGATGCCGAGATGCAGCCAGTCGGCGCCGCTTCGTTCGACGCGCTGCACCTCTTCACGCAACTGAGAAAAATCAGCGGCGAGCAGCGAGGGCGCGATAACGCGGTCGAACATGGCAGCAGAGCGGGTCAAGGGGAGGGTGACTTTGTGGAAACCGTCGCTGCGGCATATTCGATCCCAGATGCGCCCGTTGCTCTCCGCAATTGAGCGAGGGCGACATTGTAGCCGTGATTGGCGCGAAGCTGGCTCGTCCGCGCATTCGTCAGCTCGACCTGTGCCTGCAAAACATCGAGCTGGGTTGCGGTTCCGGCTTCAAAACGCGCCGTCGCGAGACGCACCGCCTCCTCCGCTTGACCAACGGCTTTCTGCATTGCGCCGGCGAGTTCGGCGGCCTGTTGCAGGGCAGAAAACGCTCGACGGACTTCCACCTCTATAGCCAGTTTGGTTTCGCTGGCGGTGAGCTTGAGTTGTTCGGCTTGCGAGATGGCTTGTGCCACGGCGCCACTGGTCGAGCGGCTGATCTGGAGCTGCGACTGCACTCCGCCCCGCAACCCTTTGAGAGAGTCGCCAAAGCTGCTTGTCGCGCCTTTGCGCAATTCACCGCCAGCGGATAATCCGAGGGTGGGATAATAGCGCGAGCGAGCGACGGTGACGCCTTCTTCGCCTGCCGCGATGAGCTTCGCGAGCCGTTTGATTTCGGGGCGGTTTTCTTGTGCGGCTGAAAACGCCGCTTCGAGATCAAAGGTCTCGGGGAGAAATTCAAGCGAACCGTCGAACTCCGGGACTTTGCGCAGCGTTTCGGATTCACGATCCGTGAGGCCGAGCACGCGGCGCACCTCCTCAATCGCGAGGCGCAGGTCATTGCGCGCTCTAATGAGCGGCACCTTGGCATTCGCAACCGCAACCTCCGCACGAAGCCGCTCGAAATCAGACGTCGTGCCGACCTGCGCCTGCACAGTTGCGTAGTGCAATTGATTCTGAAGCAGATCGAGGTTTTGCTCCTGCACGTTGACCTGCTCGCGCGCGAGCAGGATATTGTAGAATCGCGTGCGAACTTCCAGCAACGTATCGTTGATTGTGGCCTGAAGATCGAGAATCGCAGCCTCGCGCGTAAGATCGGCGCTGCGAATGGACGCGCGGATTCCGCCACCGGCAAAAAGTGTTTGGCTCGCGGTCAAAGTCATCCGCCACGACGGTCCCGCCGGCACGAAAAGGGGAATGCCTGAGGAGCCAGCGATAATACTCTGCGCGTTGCTGCGTTGATAACTGCCGACGGCGGATACGCTCGGCAGCGCGGCGGCGGTCACAGTCGTGACGACGCCCTCTTGCGCACGAATTCGCTCCCGTGCCTGACGGATCGAAAAATTGTTTTCGAGCGCGAACGAAATCGCGGTCGGCAAATCGAACCGGTCTGGAACGGATTGCGGCGGGGCCACCGCAGCCGTGGAGATTGAGGCAACGGAAGCCGCCGCAATGAATGCCACAGGAAAGCGAATGTTCATGACAATGATGGCTTGGCCAAACGCTGGTGTTGGTCCGACACGACTAGGGAAACTTAAAATTGAACACCTCAGTCGCTGCCGCCTCATCGCCGCCGCCCAGCAGCGTGAGCGTCACAAAGAAGTTGTGCGGTGGGCGCACATTCCTCGGGGACACCAGTCGGTCGCCTTTGCGATTCAGCACCGTGCGGGTGACGTCGGATTTAGCCGCGTATCGAAACCGGGCCGTGCCGCGCGCTACATCCGGCGCGACGGGCTTCTTCTCCGCATCGAAGAACTCCACGATTATCTGCGCCCCGGAGGTCTGGACATTGATCCAGCCGCCGTTTGAGCGCTCAAGGTTCGTCCCGTTCGTCGGCAGCTCATGGGTTTTCTTCTCGACGGAAGATTTGGACTGCGCGGCCGCAATCGACACGGCAGCCACGGTGGCAATGATGATTGGTCGTAGCGATCTCATGGGAACGATTCGGATCACGAATCTCGATGTGGCCCGTCATGACCGCGCACTTCGATCGTCGTCGTCCCGTTGGGAATGTTGACTGCCGTGCGCACATACGCGTGCGGTTCCGGCATGCGCGCGGCCCTCCGCAAGCTTCGCGGCCAGAAGCTTACCGTCTCGACCCTCAGCGTGCGACCGGAGCCATCCAAGAAGACGAGATCGACATGGCTGTCCACTGTCGTGTCTGCATTGAACTGGCGGAATACGTAGGCTTCCAGTTCGAGATTGCCCTTACTCGTGAGTAGCCGCGGGCGATGAACCCTAATCGCAGCGGATGAGCCAGGCACCAAGGCGATAGATGCCGCTTCGGGCGGCAGTGGCACCGAAGCGCATCCAGTGAATGCTAATATGACAATACCAACTAAGCGTGGCGAATTCATGACCCTTCCTTCGCTTTACCGCGCAGCTTGTTACGGCTTACACGGCGATTCCTCCGGTTTCACCGCTGCTCACCCGCAAGGCGGATTCGAGCGGCATGATATACACTTTGCCATCGCCACGGTTGCCCGTGTGCGCGGCGGCGGAGATGGCCTTCGTCAGCGCATCAACGCGGTCATCCGGCACCATCACTTCAAGGCGCACCTTACGCGCAGTCCCGAGCAGGGCTTCTGCTTCCTCGTCGGGGGAATGGCCGTGGCGTCCACCACGGCCAAATCCACGCACGTCGCTAAACGACGCGCCGGTCAAACCCGACACATTGTGCAAGGCACTGCGAACGGCCTCCTCCTTTGAGGGACGAATGAAGGCGACTATCGTCTTCATGGTTTCACTTCTTGTCGTGATCGTGCTCCTTGCCGGCGTCGTCGCACACGCACGCGTATTCGGCGCGTTTGCATTCGTCGCAGACTTCATCGTGGAAGAGCACGCGATAGTTTTTCGGACGCGCCGTCGCGTTCTCGCGAATCTGAACGACGACGTTGTAGTCATCGCCCTCCGGCAACGGAGCCGTGGAGACAAGCGCGCCGTTTTTCTCGACCAAATCGAGCTTCACCTTGCCGGCTTTTGCTTCTGCCGTCGCGGAAACGACCTGTCCGGAAATGGACAGAGGTTTCATATCCTTGTCGTAAAACGAGACGACGACGCTGCGGTCCTTTTCGACAAAGAATTCAGCGTGCGGCGCGTCGGTCGTAAGAATCCGGCCGCCTTTCGGGCCGGGAATCGGCTTGGCAACAAGCGCGATGGCCGAGGCCATCAGCGCGATGATCGCGAGTAGGATTTTATGTATGTTATGCATGGGAAAATCGTATCTAAATCGGCCAAAGAAAATACGCTGCTGAAGCGACTGTATGTAGCCCGTGTTTCCAGTGCTCGAGCGCCTCGAATGCGATCAAGACCAAGAGGAACCAAACGACCTCCCTCAGCGCGCGCTGAAGGACGCGAACGTTGATTGTCACCGCTACGGGACAATGATAGCCGCTGAAATTCGGCCAGAATCGCGGCACGCGGGCGCAGTAGTCGGAATAGTCCTTGCCGAAAATCTCTCTCAACTGCCGCTCTTCATTCCGAACGACAAAGAAGTGATAAATCCAAAACAGGCCGCCCACCAGTAAGGCCAACGCGAACAATCGAGCAGCCATGAGCAAGCCCACCAATCCGAGAAAAGAAAAGCCATACAGCGGATTACGGCAGAGAGAATACGGGCCATCACGGCAGAGCTCTCGATTCTTGCGACCGCTGATAAATATGGCGCACCATATACGTCCGATCACGGCTAATGCCACGAAGGCTTGACCGAACAATTCGATGCCGAGCAACCATCGTTCGTCACCGGCCACGCCGCTCAAGCAGACGAATCCCGCAAGAACGACCACTACCAGCCAACTCACCGGTTTCCTCAGTTGCGCAAACCGTCCGAAATTCGGCGCTGCGAACTCGCCCGCAATGCTGGGCACAGGGGGGATTTCTTTGTTAATGGAGTCCACAATTTCAGGCACAGGAAATGCGCAGTTCGGAAAATCAGTCGTTCGCATGCGGCTCGTCATGAGCACGCACCTTGATCGTCGCGGTGCCCATCGGCATCGCGGGAATGGGCAACGTGTAGTGCCCGCGGTGAGCCATCTTGTGGCTTCCCCGCCGCAGATCACGGGGTTTGAAGTGGGTCAGTTCAGTGCGCACCTCGCGACCCGATGCGTCCAGAAATGAGACGTCGATGTGAGTCTGCGTCGTGGTCCGGGCGCCGAACTGGCGATAAACCCAGCCGTCCAGGAGCAGTTGTCCGTCTTTCACGACGAGCTTTGGTTGATATACCGCCACCGACTTCGACGGCGTGCGCTCAAGCGTGATCGACGCCGCCTCGGGCGGCAGTGGCACCGAGGCGCAGCCGGTCAGACCGGCCGCGCCGAAAGCGAGTCCTAAACGCAGTGCGCTCATGCATGACTCCCGTTTGAGGTTGAAGTCACCGGTTGCGTGCGGTCGGTGCGGTCGCGCTCGGCCCAGCAGTAGAGCGTCGGCAAGAGCACAAGTGTCAGGAACGTCGCCGTGATGATTCCGCCAATGACGACGGTCGCGAGGGGACGCTGAACCTCAGCGCCCGATCCATGCGCCAGCGCCATCGGCACGAAGCCAAGCGACGCGACGAGGGCCGTCATCAGCACGGGGCGCAAACGCGTGAGCGCGCCTTCGATCACGGCATCCCGCACCGATTTTCCTTCTTCGCGAAGCTGGTTGATGAACGAAATCATCATCACGCCGTTCAGCACCGCTACGCCCGAGAGCGCGATGAAGCCCACCGCCGCCGAGATCGAGAAAGGCAACCCGCGCAACCACAGCGCAAAGATGCCGCCCGTGATGGCGAGCGGGATGCCTGTATATACGATCAGTGCCTGCCGCACGCTGCCAAACGCCATGAAGATCAGCAGAAAGATCAGCGCGAGCGCCATCGGCACCACGATTGCGAGCCGTTCACGCGCCTCTTGCAGGTTCTTGAACGTGCCGCCGTATTCGACGAAGTAACCCTCGGGCATCTTTACTCCGTCGGCAATTTTCGCCTGAGCTTCCTGCATGAAGCTCTGCACATCGCGTCCACGGAGATTCACTTGGATCGCCATGCGCCGCTGAAAGGCTTCCCGACTGATCGTATTGACGCTCTCAGTGACGCTCACCTCCGCAACCTGGCCAAGCGTGATGAAACCGCCGTCACTCGTGCGCACGGCGAGATTGACCACGTTAGCGAAATCCTTTCGCGCGCGCTCCGGCAGCCGGGTAATAATGGGGAATCGCCGGTTGCCATCCACCAGCACACCCGCCTCGAATCCGGCGAACGCCGTTTCGACCACCTTGTTCACCTCGGCGGCGTGCACATTGTAGCGCGCCATCGCCGCGCGGTTGAGCACGATCTGGAGCACCGGCGCCTTGCCAGCGGCGTCGAATTCCACATCGGCCGCACCGGGGATTCTTTCGACGATTTCGCGCACTTCCCCGGCGACCTTTTCCAGCGTGTCGTAATCGTCGCCAAACACCTTGATGGCGAGATCCGCACGGCTGCCGGACAACAGTTCGTTGAAGCGAAGCTCGATCGGCTGCGAAAACAAATAGCTCTGTCCGGGGAATCGCGCCTCCAGCTCCCTGGCCATCAGATTGGTCAACTCATCCTTGTTGATCGTCTTGCCGTTGATTTTGCGCCACTCGGTCGGCGGCTTGAGCAGGATGTAGCTGTCACCGACGTTCACGCCCATCGGATCGGTCGCGACTTCGGAGGTGCCGACGCGAGCGAACGTGTGCGTGACCTCGGGAAACTTCTCCAGCATCAGCTTCTCGGCCGCAGTCTGCATCTCCAGCGACGGGGTGAGGCCGATGCTCGTCGTGCGGATCATCTGAGCCGCGAGCGAACCTTCGTCGAGCTGCGGAATAAACTCGGCGCCGAGCCGCTGAAATACCCACAACGACAAGGCAAAAACGCCGGCCGCCACGGCGATGACGAGCCATCGGAATCGCAAACTGAAATTCAGCACCGGCGCGTAAGCGTGTTTGGCGAAGCGCACGACGAAGTTGTCCTCCTCCTTCACCTTCTTCGTCATGAAGAACGAGCAGAGGACTGGAACGACCGTCAGCGCCAGTATCAGCGCCCCGATGAGCGCGAAAACGACGGTGAACGCCATCGGCTTGAACATTTTTCCTTCGATACCGGTCAGCGTGAACATCGGCAGGTAAACGATCGTGATGATCGCCACGCCGAAAACGGTCGGGGTGCCCACCTGCTTGCACGCCGCGAGGATCGTGTGCAGCCGCTCTTCGCGATTCAGCAAGCGTCCGAGCTGGTGTTGGCGGTGCGCGAGCATTCGCACGATGTTTTCTGCCATGACCACCGCGCCATCGACGATGAGGCCGAAGTCAACGGCACCGAGGCTCATCAAATTGCCGGAGACGCCATAGCGCACCATGCCTGTCATCGCGAAAAGCATCGAAAGCGGAATCGCCGATGCGACGATGAGCGCCGCCCGCACGTTACCGAGCAGGCCGATCAGCACCGCGATCACGAGCACCGCACCCTCGAAAAGGTTTTTCTCCACCGTGCGAATGGTCGCGTCGACAAGATCGGTTCGGTTATAGACCGTTTCGACTACCATGCCCGGCGGCATCTTGGCCTGAATCTCCTGGATCTTCTCGTGCACTCGATGCGACACGATGCGGCTGTTCTCGCCGATGAGCATCAGGGCCGAGCCGAGCACCGCCTCTTCACCATCGTGCGTCGCGGCCCCGGTGCGCTGGCCCGAGCCAATGGCAACCTCCGCCACATCCTTGACGCGCAGGGCGGCCGGCCGGCCCGCGAACTTCAACGGCAAATTCGCGATTTCCTCCGTCGTCTGCACTCGTCCTATCGCGCGCACGGTCACAGCCTCGCCGCCTTTTTCGACGACGGAGCCGCCGGCGTTGGCGACGTTTTCCGAGATCACGTCCGCGATTTCGCCAATCGTGAGCCCCACGCTCGTCAGCTTTACCGGATCGGGCAGGATCACGATTTGACGTTCGTAGCCGCCGGATGTGTTGACCTCTGCCACACCCTTAACCGTGCGGAGCGCCGGCTTGACGATATAGTCCTGGGCGATTTTGAGCTGACGCAGCCGCTCGACCGTATCGGCCGGCGCATCCTTGTATTCTTTTTTGTAGTGAACCGTATAATGATAAATCTCACCGAGCCCGGTCGTGATCGGCGCAAGCTTCGGTGTGACTCCGGGCGGCAACTCGTCGATCACCGATTGCAGCCGCTCGCCTGCAAGTTGGCGGGCGCGGTAAATATCCGTGTCTTCCTCGAAAATCAGCGTCACCTGCGAGAGGCCGAACTTCGAGATGGAGCGCACCTCCATGAGCTTCTCGATGCCGCCCATCTCGACCTCGATGGGATACGTGACGAGCTTTTCTATCTCCTCGGGGGCGAGGGCAGGAACAGCAGTATTGATCTGCACCTGCACGTTGGTGATGTCGGGCACGGCATCGATCGGCAAATTGATGGCCGACCATGCACCCACGGCAATGAGCGCGACCGCGCCGATCAGCACGAACACGCGCTGGCGCAGGGCAAACTCGAGAATTTTATCGATCATGTTGGGATCAAGAAGGAGGTCTGGATTAGTGGCTGTGGCCGCCGCCCTTCGTGAGGCGCAGCTCGGCGAGCCAGAGTTGTTCAACCGGCGAAGCGACCACCACGTCGCCCGCATAGAGGCCATCGGTGATTTCGATGAAATCGGGCGAACGCGCGCCGAGCTTCACTGGCGTGCGCAGGTGATACTCGCCGTTCACTACGTAAACGAACGTGCCGGACGCTGCATCAAGGACTGCCGAGCGCGGCACGGCCAACACGGACAAGGGTTCGGTCGCAAAATCGAGTTCGACAAATTCGCCGACGGCGGGGGCAGGCGAACGTTCGAGCGCAACGATCAAATCGACGAGGTGGGTCGCGGCTGCCGCGCTGCGATCGATACGAACCAGCTGAGCGTTCTTGAACGAATGCTTCGTGTAGTGCTCGGCGTCGGCGGTCGGCACGGTGGCGCTTGCGAGCACTCGCGGCGACGTTGCGAACACCTGGGCGATCAGTCGGATATTATCCGCCAGCGGACGCTCCTCCACGTCCACGGTTTTGAGGGCAAGCGCTTTCTTGACTTCGGGATCAAGTATGAGCCCGCGACCTTCCTTGAAGGTGACACCGGCCCCGCCTTCGCTTTCCTCATGCTCCGCTGCCCCACCCGAAGTCTCGGCCGATTTTCGACCGCACGCGCTCGCGAGCATGGCCGCGACCGTCGCAACCGCGAAAAATAACCGCGCACGTCGCTTCATGGCGCGATCTCCACGGGGTTGAAGTCAAGGCCGGTGAGCTGTTGCAGCTTCAGGCCGGCTTCGAGCGCTTCGCGCTGCGTGTCGAGCAGCGCCTCGACGGCATCGAGGTAGCTGTTTTGCAGCTCGACATATGTTGCGATCGGCACCGCGCCGAGCCGGTAGTGGCGGTCCGCCAGCTCGGCGGCTTCGCGAAACTTTTTCACCGAGTCGGGCGACCAGCGGCGGGATTCCGCCAGCTTCGTGGCAAAAGCCTGCGATGCGGTAACCACCTCGCGGTCGAGCTCGCGCAAAGCCACGAGCACCGCGGCCTCCGCCTGACGGCGGCGGGCGTTGGCCACCTCCACCGCCGCACCGGTGCGACCGGTGACAGGCAGGGGCACGCTCAGGCCAAGGCCGACGATGGTTTCGCGTTCGCCCACATTATCCCGAGAGAGATAGGGTCCGACGCTGATGCCTGGATAACGTTCGTTGCGCGCTAGCCTGACGGCAAAGCCCTGTTGCTCCAACTCGACCAAACGCATGCGGTAGTCGAAATTCTTCTCCCGCGCCGCGGCCAATAACTCCGAGGACGAAGGCACGGCGTTGAAGGTGAGGGCCGGCGTCGCCACGCGTAGCGGTGCATCGACCGCCGCACCGCGAAGCTGGTTGAGTTCGATCAATGCCGCCTGGACGGCGAGTTCCGCTTCGGTCGCACGGCGCTGAAGAGCAAGTTCGCTGGCCTCGATCACCCGTGTTTCGAGCAACGGTGTAACGCCGGCGGGATCGCGCGCGAGAAAGGTCTCCTTCAACGCCGAAAAGCGGTCGGAGACCTCGCGGATCGTGGCGGCCTTGGCATTTGCGGCATAAAGTCCGAAAGCAAGTGTGCCGGCGCGGGCGCGTAAGGCGTTCTCGAAGCGTGCGACGCCGAGTTCGGCCAGTTCGACCTGTCGGCTGGCAATCGCCTTGCGCAGCGAGAGCCGGCCGGGCCATTCGAACGTTTGCGTGACCGACACCGACCACACGGTGCCATCGCCGATCTTGGCTCCCGTCGAATCTCTGAGCCGCTTCTGCCCGAGATCGAGGGAGACTTCCGGGTCGCTGAGGCGCGAAGCGATGCGAGCGCCTGCCTTGGCCGCGGCGATCTCTTCTTCGTAAAACTTGCGCTCGGGATTGTTCGAGACGATCTCGCCGACGAGTGTGGGCAACGGAACTGCCTCAGCAGGCTGGCCCCGCGCTGCCGCGCCAAGGGCAATGGAAACAAGCCCAAGAATTGGGCGAATAATGAAAGTAGCTGATAAGGAAAATGGTTTCATGCAGACGCGTAAACGCAAAGGAGGAGGGAGAGTGGACCCGCGAAGATCGGACGCGCGCAGGCGTCCCCAGCGGGATCAAACGTATGAATATAGGCTGACTAGTCCGCGCAGGGACTAATCAACCAAGGAGCGAGGGCGCCCGCGCAGGAGGCGCGGCGCGGCGCACAAACTGCCAAGTCGGAACCCAATTTAACGGTCGCGATAATTCTTCGTCGGCGATCGTAGCGTCTCTGAATTCGAGTTCCGGAGCACTGGCTATCCAATATAGCCAAGCAAAAGACAGCGACGACGGCGGGGCCAATTTGACCGTTCCGCTATCGGTCTTGTAGCTGCCTTCCTCAATTATCCTGCACCCATCGTGCGCGCACGATTCGTTGGTGGAATGCTCGCAACGGATCGTGTTCCCTTCGGCACCTTCCAGCAGGCAATGCTGCGTTATCGGCACCCAGAGGATGGCGAAGAGCAGGCAGAAACTTTTGAAGGCACGAGACACTAGGATTCCCCAACACATGGCTTCGAATGTTCGTGGGTCAAGTCGGTTTGATTGCGGGCACCACCAAATCAGAACAAAATTTACCGGGTCAGTGATCGCATGGGTTTTGCCTGAGGTGCACTCGGAGAAAGACTTCGGAGATCGATGGCTCAGAATGAAACCGTCCATTTAGCCCACACGGTCCTACCCGGTTCGTTGATCCGTGTCGTGGTAGGGTAACCGGTGATGACGGACCCGCTGCGGCTTATATGCTCGGCGTAAAGCTTGTCGAAGAGGTTGTCCACGCCTGCGGTAAGCACGGCATGAGCGCTCACCCGCCAGCCAGCATTCAAAGACAAGACTGCGTAGTCCGGAGTCGGCCCCAAATCCTGTCCTGCGATAGTTCCTTGATTGAGGGCAAACCGATTCTGTTCGGCTACAAAGCGGGCAAGACCACCGACCGACCAGACCGAGGTCGCATAAGTCAGACTAAAGCGTCCCTCCAAAGGTGCCTGCTGTGCCAACGGTAAATTATCGGTGCGGTTGCGCCCACGCACGTAGGCGAGGCTGGCATCGACCTTCCAGCGCTCGGCCCAGGTGTATACGAAACCGGCCTCGCCGCCGCAGGAAGAGGCGTCGATATTACGTGTGACGGTAGCAGTGCTCATGCCTTTCGGCACCTTATTCTGCACCAAGATGTAGTCATTTACTTGGTTGTAGAACCCCGCGACAAAGGCGGTGAACGTGCCGCGCCGGTAGTTCAGACCAGTGTCGATTTGCGCGGTCTTTTCTACGTCGGTGTGGAACGAGCTGCCGGTGTTCAGACTTTGGTTGGTAATCAATTCCCAATAATCCGGAGCACGTTCAGTGTAGCCAACTCCGAGATAGGCAGTAGTGGCCTCCAAATCTCTTTCATAGCGGACAAAACCGGCCATGAGTGTTTCCGACCGGGTTTCATTTGCCGTCGGATTCGGCGACATGCCTCCCATCATCCCGCCGGACAAGGCGAGGCGTTTGTCCGTCGCCTGCCAACGATCTATCTGACACAATTCCCCCGGCCCGCCGCAATGTCCTCGCGCAGCAGGTCGAGGTGCTTGGCTCGTTAGCGCGGCGTTGAACGTGGTCTAGCTGGATGTTCCGCCACAGTTAAGAGGCCGCCCGCCACCGTCTCCTGCAAATACCGCTCCACTACGCCGCGCATGGGACGAGCACCGAGCATCCGGTGATAGCCGGCGCGCACGAGGGATTCGAGGGTATCAGGACAGACCTCGATGCGGTGGCCTAACGCGGCGAGGCGCGAGCACTCGGCGACGATCATGGCCTCGCAGATGGCGCGCTGAGTAGCGTAGTCGAGGCGGGCGAAGACGACGATTTCGTTGACGCGACCGACCAACTCGGGACGCAGATGCTCGCGCACACGCATGAGCACGGTGCGCTCGACGGAAGCGAACGGGGCCGACTCCATCCGCATCGTCTCGGACGAACCGATGTTCGATGTGCAGACGATATAGAAGCCGCTCAGATCGAGCGTGTCGCCTGTAGCGAGCGTCACCCGCGCGTCTTCGAGAATTTGCAGGAAAAGATCGAGAACCAACGGATGCGCTTTTTCGACTTCATCGAAAAGCAGCGTGCCGTGCGAAACGCCGCGCAAAGCGCGGCCGAAAAGGCCGGGATCGGAAGCATTTTCACCCAGCAGCCGGTCCACCGACTTTTGTAATTGGTATTCCGACATATCGAAGCGAATGGGTTTCGCACCAAAAAGATACTTCGAGAAGACAACCGCGGTCTCGGTCTTGCCCACTCCGGTTGGCCCAACGAAAAGAAACGAACCGCGCGGGCGGCGCGGATTCGCCAGCCCCAGCTCGCCGCGAGTGAGAACAGACACGATGCGCGGCAAGGCGTGATCCTGCCCTTTGATGCGTGCCGCCAAGTGGCCCGGCAGCCCGCGCAGTCTCGCCACGAGCGCGGAATCCAACGCACCATTTTTCGTCGCGGTCAGTTGCGATACCATGCCGGGACTCTCCCATCTGTGCCGAGTGGCGGCAGTGTGACCTTGCGGAAGCCGCCGGCACAATGTTGCACGACAGCCTCAAACTTTCGGAGCTTCCGCAACTGGTGCGGCTCAAACCAGTATTTGTCCTCTTCCGTCCATGAGGTGTTGCGCTTGCCTGCCGACCAGCCGTAGGTGCGACGTTTTGCCTTCCGCTTGCCGAGCGTGTCGGCAGCAAGTTTCGCCGAGTCTTCGTCGGCGGCGCAGAACGTGACACGGTTCGCCATATTGGCGATGAAGACTTTGGCCTTTCGTTCATCGCCCATCGGCGGGATGAGTGATTGATAAGATTGCGTGGCGGCAACGACCGTGGCCCGCGCTTCGCGGATGACATCCACGACATTGTAATCGCTCATGCCGTCTTCGGCAGCAGTAACGATCTTCTGAGCTTCGTCGGCCCACAAAATAAGAAGATTGTCATCCGCACGGGCGGTAGCGGGCTTGTCGAATCGGCGTAGCGCATGCGCGTAGAATGAGAGCTTGAGCAGTGTATTGATATAGCGTCGTTCAACCTGATAGCGCTGCGGAAGCGAAATACAGATGACCTTGCCTCGGTCGATGTCGTCAAAATTGAATGACGACTTCGCGGGGCAGAAGACTTCGGCAATCCCCGGATCGGTGAAATATTTCAGATAGTTGGCGACGGTCGTTTTCACGCCGCCCAACTGTTCGGCGGGCTGCGCAAGAAATGCCCCTTCATAGTGTTCTCGGAGAAGCTTGGCGACCGGCGTGTCTTGGTTCTCCAGCATGGCCATCACATCTTTCAGAGTCGAATCGGAGGTGAGCAGGCCGTAGGCATTTTCGAGCGTCACCGACAAACCCACGATCGCGAGGACTTGAAACGCGAACTCCATTTGCACCTGTGCTTGCATCCGAAAAAAGCTCTGCTCCGTGCGCTGGCCGAGCGACGCGGCTACATCACAAACGATTTTGGCCTTTGCGGAATAGGGCAGGTGCGGATTGTCGAGAAAGTTGAACGTGTGCGCCGGCTTCCAGTCGCGCGGCGCGTCGGCGGGGCGGACTTGGAGGAGAATCAGATCCTGCTCGCGGCCAAGCTGGCGGAACATCGCGGAAAGCGTTTCCCAATACAGGCCCTTGTCATCCACGCACACGCCGCCCCAACGCGGACAGTTGCGGGAGACCTGCCAGAGCATCGCGTTGATCGCCGCCGTGGTTTTGCCCGTGCCGATTTGTCCGGTGATAAGCCAGCCCCGGCAGAAGTCTTCCATCCGCCACGAAAATCCGCCGAACCGCAGCACAACCGGCGACGCCGGGTAGCGGGACGCCGCCGCGGCGCAATATGCCTGCCACAGCGACAGCACACCGAACGCGCCCGCCAGCCACCGCCAATCTCCCGCCGCTGGCCACAGAGCGAACGCGACCCAGGCACTACCGATGGCGAGGATGAGATTACCAAACATAGCCGGACGCAAAAGCGTCCGTCGTTCATGGAACGTCGCCTAGCTTCAACAGCCCGGAACCCGTCGCGGGTTTTTCTGAATTGGTCGCTGATTACGGCCCGCCGAGGGGCGAAAGAGCGCTCACCTCAATCCGGCTGATGAACGGTGCATCGTCGGGGAACTTGGCCTGATAGTCAGCCGGCAGCGCGCGAATACAACCAAGTCGAAACCGGGCGATGTCTGCGAGGAGTGGGCGAAGGTTTCGACCATGAACAACCACGGCATGACCGGAGAACGCGAACGATAGTTTCTCCTGTCCTTCCGGTCCGTCCCAACGCACAGAGATTAAATAGGACCAAGGCAGCACCCAACTTTCACCCTGCCAAGTGGCGATCACGAGGCCCGAAGTTTGCTCGCCGACCGATGCGCAAGCCAGCGCAGCCGACTCGGAAGCGCGGCGCGCATTGATGCTTTGTTGCAGGTTACTCATACGGCGATGCGCTGTTGTGAAGCAGCCCGTTGAACGTGGGTCATGACGGCTTGATGATGCCGCTGACGCTCGATAGCGGCGAATATGCGCCGGCTCCACTCCGGCCCGCGTTCAGCGAGGACCGCCGCAGCCTCGGTTTTCATTTCCAAGGCCAGCTCACGTGTGCCGAGTCGTTGCGCGTTGGCGCGCAACTCTTCCTTGTCGGGCGTGAAGATCATCACGCGCTTTCGCCCGCGCGTGATGGTGACATACCACTGCTCGGCGCTAGTCGCCGCCCGGCTGGCCGCGTCGGCAAACAACACCGTGTCCACGGTCTTGCCCTGCGAGCCGTAGGACGTGACGGCGTAGCCGCGCATGAAAAGCCGTTGCGAGGAGGCGAGCGTCTTGCGCGAACCGTCGTCACCCTCGACCACGAGTGCGCCGTTGCGGCGGACGCGGCGCACCGTGACCAGTTCGCCGTTGGCGAGCGGCGCGCCCTCGACGGACTTGCCGTTGAACTTGAGTTGCAGCCGGTCGCCCGGTGCGATGTCCATTTCCGCCGGAGCGGCCGCCACGAGCCGACCCGTGTAGCGATAGCTCAGGGTGGAACGCCGACCGTCCTTCATGAGCACAAGGCCACGTTCATTGGCCTCGACGATCTCGCACACGTCGCCCTTGGCGTAACGGCCGTAGCGTTGCAGGAAGCAGGCCTGTTGTCCCGGAGAGTAAAAGCGCGGATCGCGCTTTTGGGCTTCGCCCAAGTCCAGCGGTTGCAGTGTGGCGAGCGGTTTGCCGGCAGCGAGGCGGCCCGCCGCGCGCAGGCGGGAGCGGATGGCTTCGTTGACCTGACGGACTTCCTCGCGCGTTTGAGCGACAACCAGCACCTTTTCCTTCCGCTCAACGGCGGCAACGTATTCCGCGGCCAATGTCTCGCGCTGGCCGGCCGGGTCACATTCTCGGATGCAGTCGAGCCGATTCAGCCGGTCGAATGAGCCGGCTATGTCGCCCTTCGCGGCAGCTTTTGCTGCCGCCCGGTAGCGCCGGATGAACCCGCGCTCACGCGGCGTCGCGCCGAGCTTTGGATCTTGTCGGCGAATTTTCTGAATGACCGCCGGCTTGAGCCCGGAATGCTTCTCGATGGCGCGCAGCGCATCGGAAGCTGCCACCGCACCATGCTGGCGGGTGTCGCCGGAGAGGATGATCCGGCCCTTATGCGCGCGAACGACCCGGAACAATTCGCAAAGCTGCCGTCCGCCGATCTGGCCGGCTTCATCCACAATGACGACGGCGCCACGCGGGAGTTGCTTGGTCTGCAAGAACCGGGCGAGCGTTTCGGCAGGCAAACCATCCGCCTGCAAATCCCGCACCTGCTGGCGTTGCGGAGCGAGGACGACGACAGGCCGGCCGGTAACGGACAGGCCGCGCTCGACTTCCTTGAGCGTGAAACTCTTTCCCGTGCCGGCGCCGCCCCGGAACAGCGTCACGAAATCCCGGCTGCCAATAATCCGCTCCACGGCGGCCCGCTGTTCGTCGGACAAGGCCGGACCAAGCCGATAGCCGGGAGCCAGTGCGCCATGCGCGTTGCGCCCATCGTGCGCGGCAACGACCACCTCCAATTCATAGCCGAGCACTTCCCGCGAGGTGAGCCGGTCGCTTCCCGTTTCGCGCACATAACCGCGCGCCTCAACCGCTGCCCGGAGCGCAGCCAGGTCGAAGCCCTCGCCGCGCCCGCGTGCCAAGGCGGCGGACAACAACTCGTCTTCGCGGACAACCGACTTCCGCTCAAACAGGTGTTCGTCGGCCCACGCGACGATGCCGGCCACGTCGGCCGGCTGGGACGACGAAGAGTGGGACGAACGCAAGGCCCGAAGCCCCTTGGCCTCGGCATCCGTCATCTGTTTGGCCCACAGCGGGCGGAGCCGGTCGGCGGTCGAGTCCTTCAACTTCCGACGTCGGTTGCCGTGCGCGATGCGCTCGCGCAGCTCCTTCTCGTTGGCGACGGGTGATCCTATTTCCCGCTGCCGCTTGGCTTCTTCGTCAATCTGCTGATTCCGTTTGGAGAACCGGGCAACGAGGGAAGACGGGACACCCTTGATTTCAAAGCCACGCGAGTGGTTTTCGATTTCGTAGCCGAGCGACCGGAGACTCTTGGCGAGTTCGTGCCGGTAGAGGTTCGTCGCGAAATTCTGTGCGCGATACATGCCTTCGACTTGGAGTGCCTTCCAGCGACCTTCGACCGGATCGAACGTGGCATTGAACACCACCCAATGTGTGTGCAGATGCGGATCGAGTTCCCGGCTGGTGTCATGCCGGAAGCACGCGGTTACGAGGTTGCCCGTGACGCGAGAGCTGTCCTGTCCGGATTTCCGCACACGGGTCGCTGCGAATTTTTCCAGTTCGCTCATGGCGTGGCGGACTGCCCGTTCATGCACCGCCAAAATACGATCATCCTGATAAAGCCCGACCACGGACACGCTTTTCGGCGGAGCAATCACGAAGTCGTAAAACACCCGGCGGTTGGCGGACATTCCCGAATCCGACCGACGCACGGTGTTCATACGCTGGCCCAACTTGGTTCCGGTCTCGGGATGCCGGCCCTCGCACAAGGCCAGAAAAACCTTTTCACTCACGGCACCCTTGAGGCCGAGTTTCGCGGCACCTTCGCCGAACCATTCACCCGTGATTTTCTGATCCTGGGAATAGTAGTCACCCACGGACAGGTGCTCCCGGAAATACTCTTTAGCATTCGCGAGACTAAACTGGATGCGGGCTTGAATCATGGGAAAACCAGCCGACTGCGCGGCTTCATTTGCGTAACGTAGCCACGTTACTTCTAAGGTGAGACACCCTACCCCTTACGCTTAGGCGTAAGGTTTGAGTTTGCGTAAGTGCGACACGGAACCTGTCGCATGGCGCGCAGCGTCAACCGGCGCGGAACCGCGCTGGGCGGAAATCGGCTCACGCCGCCAACACGGGGCGAGTGGATTTCCGACGCGCACGGCGGCGGGCCACGCTGCGCTGTTCCGGCCCGCCCCCGTGCTTTCGCGGGAGCGATGCGGCACGCGGGCGAAGACTCGGGCGCGCTCGTCGCCGGCCGGCCGGCTGCCTTTGCGGCCGACTGTCGCGGTCCGCGCCGGCCCCGGCTCGCCTTGCTCCTCGCGTCCCGAGACTTCGCCCCGGCCGCCGGTTAGGGCGCATCCCGCGCCATCGGGATTGCGAAATACGATCAGTCATGCGGCGGACACGCCGCCAGCCTTCATCCCGTCGCGATGCGTGCGGACTTCCCGCCGGATGCAATCGGCCAAGGATTTCAACTGAACAGGACCAAGCTCCTTGAGGGAAGTGAGCGGATTTTTCAGGCCGAGTTTTTCCCCGGCGAACCGATAGACGGTCTCGCCAGACCAGCCGAGTTCCCGCGCTCCGGCGAAGACGGCACGATAAAGATCATTCTGGTAGGCGAAGGGATTGGCAGCGCGCAGCCGCGACCGATGAGCGGCCCGTTGCTGGCGCAGGTAGTCCATCGCCTCGCCAAACTGTTCGCGCGGTAACAGGAGGTAGGAGGCGACGTTGAAGCGGCGTTGAAGCATGGCATGGGCGGCGGCGGCGCCACCGCGGCCGTTCGGGCCGACCAGCCGTTCAGCCAGCTCGGCGAGCACGCAGCGTAGCTGCTCGCGCTGACCGACTGTGATATGCCGTTCGTCGGGAGTGATCGTATTTCGGCGGACGAATTTCGTGGTCTGGATCAAGTCACGGCCGGCCACCTGCACGCGATTGCCGGAGCCTTCGACTCGCACGCTTTGCGGAGTCGTGATCGTCGCCGGCAGGAGCGCCGCCAAACGCTCGACCAGTGCCACCAACTCGGCGTCGCGCTCGATTTGAAATGACGCGCTTTCCTCGGCGAGCAGCGCCTTTCGCAAAAGCGATTCCGGTTTGTCCGTTGCCAAGTCGAGAGCATGGGCGGCGGCGGACGGCTCGCCGAACCGCTTTTTCAGGTGTGTCTTCACCGCTTCGTAAGCGTCCTTGATCGCCTGCCCGGCGACATCCTGAACCGCGTGCTTTAGGAACGCCGCAGCGGTGAGCAGAGTGGAAAGAATGGATTCCGTGTTCATGCCCAAGCGGGCACGTCAACGCACGGCAGCGAAATCCGTTCAGGGCAAAGCGCGGAGTTGCGCGCATTTTTGCCAGCGTGGCGGAGAATGGGGCTGCTCTCTTTCTTCCAGCCTACCACGCGGTGCAAGGTAGGTGCTCGTTCCTCGCCTCCACCGTGGCCGCGCCGACCGAGGCGGCGCGACCATTGCGCTCGCGTGCTGGCCGGCTGGGAGATCGAGCAGCAAGTGATCTCCCGGCACGTCGCCGGCACACTGCGCTGTTCGATCTCGCGAAAAACATGAAAGTCTATGAAGCGAGAATCCAATACTCCGTTGTTCGCAGGGGCCGCCATGAGTCTCTGAAAAAGCCCGCGAAGATCGTCGAATACATGCGAGGGGCATTCGATGACATGCCGCTGAACGAATGTTTCTATGTGGTGTGCCTCAATCGGAAGGACCGTCCGATCTGCCGCACACGGCTGAGCGTGGGCACAGTAAATTCCACGTTGGTCGGGATCATGGAAATCTTCCGCGCCGCCGTGCTGGCATCGGCCAGCGGAATTGTCTGCGTGCACCAGCACCCATCAGGGGACCCGAGTCCAAGTTCGGCGGATGTGGCCATCACAAGGCGGATTCGCAGAGCCGGGGAGGTCATGGATATTCCGCTGATTGACCATGTGGTGATCGGCACGATTGAGGACGATCCCAAGGGGAAAGGTTACTATAGCTTCGCCGAAGCGAGAGCAATGTGAGGAGACGACGATGAAAACGCACGAACGCAACGAGGCCATCACGTCACTCCGCGAGTTCCTGCCGCGCGGCACGACGGTTTACACGCTACTGCGGCACGTCGGCGCATCCGGGATGACGCGCCACCTTGATCTTTACGTCGTCGCTCACGGCGAGATTTTGCGGATTACTTGGAGCATCGCCGCGGCAATTGAAGGGACTTACGCGAAGCCGCGCGAGGCGCTGCTCGTGAAGGGATGCGGCTTCGATGTCGGCCATCATGTCATGGAGCGGCTATCGCACGCACTTTATGGCGAAGGCCTCGCGCTGCGGCACCGCTGGCTGTGAGGAGGAAGTCATGAACATGTATTATACTTCTCCCCACTACACGCTACTTCGGCTGTCAGCGGGCGATCCACTGACCACGCCGCGAACCTTCGTGGAATTCATGACCGGCGCTTTCTAGGACTGCGCGAAAGAAGAGAGCCTATGGCTCATCAGCATGAATCTGAAATGGCGCCCGATTGCTCGGACGCTGTTGCGGACCGGACCGCTCGTGGCAGCGATGACTTCGCCGCGAGACTTATTTCGCGTAGCGCTGCGCGCCGACGCCAACGACATCGCGGTGGCGCGAGGTGAACCGAGCTTCGACGTCGAGCTGACGGCCCGTGACCGGGCCGCCTTGAAGCGGTTCGGTGAGACCGCCGCTATCTCAGCATTCAGTTCGTGGATTACCTCATCATCAGCACATGGGGCGACCTATGCCGACTGCTCTTCCATTCGTGGAGGAAAGATGGTCAGGATCAAAGAAACAGGCTTATCCGCGCAAATTCTGCTCAAAACTTGATCTTTCTGTATATACGTGCAGTATTGTCATGTGCTCCTGCAATTTTCATTCTCCAATTTCCGGTCTTTCCGGACTCAGCAGACGTTAAGCCTATCGGCTAATAACCGCTACAAGAGCCTCATTGGTAGCACGTTCACGTCAACGGCTCCCAGCTTGGATAACACGCGCTGGCTAAAGGGAGCCATCCTGTATGGCCCCAATGCGAGCGGGAAAAGCTCAGTTCTCGATGCCCTACGGAATCTAGCTGATCTGGTCATGAATTCGGCCACGATCACCGATCCAAAAGAACCAATCCGCCAGATCGAGCCCTACGCCTTGGCGCCAGATGAGCCGGACACTCCTACGGCGTTCGCGGTGACTTTTGTCAGCGACAACGTCCGATTTGAATATCGCGTCGCCGCGACACGCGAACGGATTTGGCACGAATCTCTCCGGGCTTTTCCCAAGGTCCACGAGCAGCTCTGGTTCAGCCGCGATTGGGATCACGCAAGCCAGAGTTATGACTGGTCTCCGGATCGACCAACTGGATTCCAACGCGATGCTGCATTGGAGAGCTACACGCTGCCGAACGGATTGTTCCTTTCCAAGGCCATCGCGAACAACAAATCCGAATTGGAACCGGTGTTTCGCTGGTTCAAGGACCGCCTCAAATTCATCGACCTCAGCAGCCGCCGCGGCGGCTTGGGGCAGAATTTCACAATGCAGCAACTGGCGGAAAAAACTCCGCTAGCTTCCAGCATTCTGGAACTTCTACGTCATGCTGATATCGGCGTGACCGACGCGGCCGTTTACGAGCGCAAGCCGTCGCCGAACGATCTGGAAAAAGTCCTGCCGTTGTTTCCTGACACTCTGCGCGAACAGGCACGCCGGTCCCGCTGGATGACGCCGGAGCTTTCCCATCGCGGACCCAACGCCAAAACATTTCCACTGCCGTGGGAAAGCGAATCGGCGGGCACTCATCGCCTGTTCGCAGTCGCCGGCCCATGGCTCGACATCCTTCGCAGCGGCTATGTGGTTTGCATCGACGAATTGGAAACCAGTATGCACCCCCTCATCGTCCGGGAACTGCTCCGCCTGTTCGCCAGCGAGCAACATAATGCGAACGGCGCCCAGCTCATCATGACGACGCATAGTCCGTTGCTGCTCGAACCCACTCTGGTTCGGCGCGATCAAGTCTGGTTCAGCGACAAAGACGATGAGGGTGCAAGCCACCTGTATTCGCTCATGGATTACCAGCCACGCCAGGGCGAATCGCTCACGCGCGGCTATCTCGCCGGCCGTTACGGCGCTGTTCCCTTTATTCCTCACGGCCTCCTCGGGTCGTTCGAAGCGACGCAGCAGGCAGTCACGGAGGTCGCGAATGAGTGACCCGGTTGCCTACGACCCAAACTGGTGGCGTGCTGCCAAGGCACTGAGCTTGGAGCGACGAGAGCGTGAAGCCGAAGCGGCCGCCGCGGCGTTGGCCGGCGACAGCTTCCTCATCGTCACGGAAGGCGTCGTCACCGAAGTATGCTATTTTCAGCAACTCCGCGCAGCGCTCCGACTCTCTGCGGTCAAGGTGGTGGTCGAGCCCGGCGATGCTTCCGAAGCTCGTCACGTTATCGAAACAGCCGCCCGGCTAGCTCGTGAACAACGCGAGCGGGCTGCGCGAGGACAACTCGCGATGGATGAACCCGCTGGCTACGACCAGGTATGGGCGGTGCTCGATACCGATGTTTCGGAGCGGCACCAGCGCTGGCCGGACATCTCGGCCCTCGCCGCGCAGCGGGGGGTGCGCCTCGCGTCATCGACGCCCTGTTTCGAGTATTGGCTGCTGCTCCATCTGAAGCATACCACCGCACCTCTGGCCAACGGTGCCGCCGCCAAAGGCCGGCTGGGAGATGACTTAGGCGACTATTCAACCAATGCCGACGTCAGCGACGCCGCAATCCGGCGAATTCTGCCAGCGTGGCCTATTGCCGTAAAACGGGCAGGCCAAGTGCGGCAATATCATCACGCCGCCAGCTCGCCCGCTCCAGCCAATCCGTCTACGGAAGTGGATCGCCTGGCAATCGCCCTCAATTACTCCGCGCCCGTTTACGCGCGCAAAATTCATCCATCCGCCAACTGACATCCATGCTTCGCCGCCCATGAAACTTATCGCCGTTCAGGTCAAAAATTTCCGCTGTATCAACGACTCTCAGGAGTTCCAAGTGGGCGATGTCACGTGCTTGGTGGGCAAGAACGAGTCTGGCAAGACATCCGTGCTCAAAGCGCTGGAGCGCGTCAACTCGACCGACGCTGCCGTGCGCCGGAAATTCGACCGCGAGCGCGACTGGCCCCGCAATCGTTACGATGAATACGATCCGGGCGCAACGGCCGTGCGCACCCACTGGGAAATTGAGCCGACCGACCGCACCGCCCTCGAACAGGTGCTCGGGGTTGGTGCATTGAAGCAAACCTCCTTTTGGGATACGCTCAGTTATGACGGCGGCGGATTCTGCGAGGTGAGCCTCGATGCAACGGCCGTCCGCCAACATCTCTATTACGCCGCAGGATTGGATGAAACCGAGCGAGGGCAGCTTGATGCCGAGCCGGCATTGGAAAAACTCGCGGCCTACATCACGACCCAAAAATTGCAGACTTCACCACGGGTGCAGAACCTCTTGACGAAGCTGCAATCTTTCCGCGACCAGAACCCCGATCTCGCTGCCATTGACCTCCTCACCGAGCGGATGCCGAAGATCCTCTATTTCGACAGCTACGACAAGATGAGCGGAAAGGTGCCGCTGAATCGGCTAAAAGGCGACATCCAGAACAAACGGGTCAGCCGGACGGACACCATCTTTCTCATGTTCTTGGAGTATGCTGGCAGCACCCTCGACGAGTTGAGCAATATCAAGAAAGCGGAGACCCTGTTTGCGAAATTCGAGGGCGTCAGCAACACGATCACGGCAAAAATCTTCAAGTATTGGCGCCAGAATCGCCATCTTGAGGTGAAGTTTACGCAGAACCCCTCCTTGCCTGACGATCCTCCGCCGTTGAACGAAGGCACGGTTTTCCACACGCGTATCTACAATCGCCTACACGGCGTGACGGTGGAATTCGACGACCGCAGCGCCGGGTTCACGTGGTTTTTCTCGTTTCTTATCCAATTTTCTCTAGTCAAGAAAAAGCACGGCAACGTTATCATCCTGCTCGATGAGCCGGGGCTGAATCTCCATGGCCGAGCACAAGCCGATCTGCTGCGGTTCATCAACGAACAACTCAAGCCCAACCATCAGGTCATCTACACGACCCATTCGCCTTTTATGGTGCCGGCCAACAACCTTGCCGCCGTGCGGACCGTCGAGGACGTTTTGATTGAAGGCAAGGACGAGGAGCCCCCGGAACTCCTGGGCACCAAGGTGGGCTTCGACATTCTCAAGACGGATCGGGACACCGTCTTTCCCCTCCAAGGAGCGCTGGGCTATGAGATCGCGCAAAGCCTCTTTATCAGTCCCAACACGCTACTCGTCGAAGGCCCTTCCGACATTCTCTACCTCCAGATCGCCTCCCATGAGTTGCAGCGCCGCAAGCGTGAGGGCCTCAATTCGCAGTGGACGCTTTGTCCGTCCGGAGGCGTCGATAAGGTGAGTGCATTCATTAGTCTTTTTTCCGGCAACAAGCTGAACATCGCGGTGCTCACCGACTATGCGCATGGCCAGAAGGGCAAGGTCGAAGGGCTAAAGAAATCTGACATTTTGGCGAAAGGACGCGTTTTCACCGCAGCCGATTTCGCCGGCCAGCCGGAGGCCGATATTGAAGATTTGCTCGGGACTGAGTTGTATGTAGAATTGGTCAACGCGATGTATGGCCTCGCCGGAACCGCGCAAATTTCGGTGGCCGCTCTTCCCACGATCTCGGGCCGGATTGTTGCTCGCGTGGAAGACTATCTCCGCCCCAAGACGGACCTCGCTCCGTTTACGCATTACGCTCCTGCGAACTGGCTCCTCCAGAACCCCGGCTTTCTACAGCGGGACACGCCGCCCGTCACGGCTGCGCTCGGTCGCTTCGAGCGGTTTTTCAAGCAGGTCAACCCGCTGCTCGCTGTCTCCTGAAATGAAGATGCGCGGCCCGTCGCAGCATTGATCAAACTCACGGAAGTGCGCTTCGCGGGGCCGGGTCCCTCGCAGCGCATGTCGAACTTCAATCATCGTGCGAGGTTGTTGCTCAAATGATGCGCCTTCACCATCCACCAGTTTCAGCCCATGAGAATCAAGAGCATCACGGCCCATCGGATTGGTCCGTTCTATGAGCCGTTCACATTAGGACTCGACGAACGCGTGACCATCGTCACCGGTGCGAACGATGTAGGCAAATCGAGCCTTCTCCGTGCCCTTGAGTTGGCCCTGACCGAAAATGCCGCTGACGACGCATTCATTAACCACGATCACGTGCAGGAGTCGCAGAAGGCGTGGTCGAAGGATGAATCGATCACCGTCGAGGCGCTGGTTAATTTAAGCGAGGCGGTCGATATTCAGAATGGCGGCCATCAGGTCGCGGCGGGGGATCACGCTCGTATTCGCCGTATCCTAGCCAAGGACGTGGCCAAAACGCACACGCAGACCCAGCTTCGACACCACGGCGGCAGCGAGCACCTCCGCATCAAATTACCGGCGATAGTCAAACCCGGGAATGGCGGAGGAAGCCGGATTAACGACATCATCGACCTCAAAAAGCCGGGCCAACTCGAGCAGGCACTGCTCGATGCCGCGTTCAAGGCTCGATTCGATTTCACCCGACTTGCGGACATGAAGCCACTCGCCTTCACCCGCGCGATCCGTGACGCGCAAGAGGTCTTGAATCGGCTCTTGGAAAGGGTGCTGCCGTATCCCGGCATGATTAAATTCGACCTGCTTCCGGTGGAAGGCGATCGCTCCCGACTCGGCATTCTCGTGCGCGACCGCCACGATGGGATTACACCTTTCGGCACACGCGGAGCCGGGGTCCAGCGCATGATTACGCTGGCGGCGGAGCTGATCACTTACCACCGGGGTGCGCACCACAAGCTCGTGCTGATCGACGAGCCCGAAAATTCCTTACACCCCGACGCGCAGCACCTGCTCCGCGAATTTCTTTTCGGAATCACCTCTGATGGCCGCACCCAAGTGGTGTATTCCACGCACTCCGCTGCAATGATAAATCCGATGCGCGGCGAACAAGTGCGTGTGCTGGTTCGCGCCAAAGCCGGAGCTACGGCCACGACGAAACTACTTTCGCGCCCGACGGACGCGAACTTTCTCGGATTACGCACGAGTTTGGGCATGTCTCCCGCGGACTCGCTCCTGTTCGCCCCGGTGACTGTGATTACAGAAGGCGCCACCGAAGTGGGGTGTCTGCCGAAGCTGATCGAGAAATTGGAGCCGAGTGGCATTCTTGCTCCGTTGGATTTGCGGCGGCTGTCCGGACTAACCACTTTTATGGACGGCATGGGTGATTCATTCGAATTTCTCTGCCGGTTCGCTAAGGCCCATGGCGCCCGCGTCGTGCTGTTTCTTGATGGTGACAAACGCGCCAGGGTCTCTCAGCTACGGATGACGGAGCACCATCCGGACGTTCCAATCGTGCATCTTCCCGGCGCTTCGGAATTCGAGGAATTGGTTCCGGCAGGCGTTTACTTGCGGGCTCTCGCGGAGCTAACCGGCATCGCCCTTCCTGCGGATGCCGAACAACAGATTGCGGCATGGACCGGGCAGGTTGAGCATCGATCGCGTCTCGCGTTCAGCAAACGAGTAGAGGGCTGGTTTACGGATCACGTTCCCGCGGATTTTCCTACCAAAAAGGCTGTGATGCAAAAAGCGTTGGAACTTGCTCAACCGGCTGAAATCAACGCCACGCCGATTCGCGAGCTTTTCAATCAAATCCAACGTCTCCTCGAATCCACTTCTTTCGCCTAGAGATTGTCATGAACTCTTGCCGAGGCTGATAAGATGAGGAGGAGCGGAAGGGCTACCCAAGCGATGTGAGCGACGAGGAATGGCACTGTGCGCGCCGTACCTCGCATTAATCCGGGAGGACGCGCCGCAGCGTGATTATACGTTGCGGTGTTCAACGCGCTGCGGTATCTGGTGCGCAGCGGTTGCGGCTGGCGGATGTTGCCGAACGACCTGCCGCCGTGGTCCACCGTGCATCAGCAGACGCAGCGCTGGATCAAAGCGGGATGTTTCGAGGCGCTGGCGCACGACCTGCGGGAGGTGCTGCGCGTGGCAGCCGGCCGAACCGAACAGCCAACGGCGGTCATCGTGGACAGCCGCACCGTGCAGTCGACTCCCACCAGTGGGGCCCGCGCCGGCTACGACGGAGCAAAGCGACGCAAGGGCGCCAAGGTGCACGCCGTGGTCGACACCTTGGGCCATCTGCTGGCGCTGCGTGTCACCGCGGCCAACGAGCAAGACCGGGCGCAAGTAGGCGCGCTGGCTGCGCAGGTCCAGGAGGTGACCGGTGAGCACGTCGAACTCGCCTACGTGGACCAAGGCTACACCGGCAGCGAACCCGCGCAGCAAGCCGCCGCACATGGCTTGATACTGGAGGTCGTGAAGCTCGATGCGGCCAAGCACGGCTTCGTGCTGCTGCCTCGGCGCTGGGTCGTCGAGCGCGCCTTCGGCTGGGCCGCTCGCTTCCGTCGCCTCGCCCGCGACTATAAACGCCTCGCCTCTTCACTGGCCGGCCTGCATTGGGTCGCCTTCGTCTGCCTCATGCTCAGGAACTTTCTTTCCGCGGGTTCATGACAGCCTCTAGAGTCGAAGCATATCTTCTCGTGCGACCGGTTTCCTCTTGCTGGTCGTTTCGCCGGGCAAAAGCACAGCGGGATTGTTAAGAGAGCTGGAATCTTCTGTCCGCTCGACGAACTGTGCAATGAAGCTTGGTTGGTCGGCACCCATGGCTTGGTTGCTGTTGAAGGGGCTGGTTGGTCAGATGGGCGGGCTCCGTCCGTGTCACCGGAGCTCCACGCGCCGTTCCCTGCGGCGCTCTGCTACGGCCCGTCCCGCCCCGGACGCAGGCGGGCCTTACTGGGGTCGAGGCCGCCCCCAGCCCCCGGAAGCGGATCAACTAGCGGCGGCGGCGAGAGCCCTGTGTCTCAATAACGTCCCGGTATATCCTCTCGCTTGCCGGCCATGGAATGTCTTGAATGGGTTGAGCCCTGCATCGCCTAACGACGCAGTTCTACTTGCCCCTTTATGGAATGGATCGATGAATTTGAACGACGGATGGAGGATTTCGAAGGCCGCGTGGCCGGCGAGCCTGACCAATTTCCCGTCTCCATCAAAGTGCGGGTTGATAGCGGCTGCTACGACCGCGGATGCTGCCCGGCGGCCCATGAGATTATCGATCGCGAACTCGATACCATGCATCGCTCAGGCGAAACCCAATTTCGCTATATCAAGCACGAATCAGGTCCGGAGATTCTTGCTTATGCCGGCGCGGCAATGGGACTCGCGGCCAGCGTCATCGGATTGGTTACCGTGATCATCCAGGCTCGTGCGGAAGGCAGAAAAAAAGGCGACCGGCACAATGATCCGGTGACGCTGGTTGTTCGGCGTATCGAAACCGCCGACACGCTCCTCGAAGAGCGGGTGATGACCTTCACGGGCCACGAAAAGATCACTCCGAAAATGATCGAGGCCATGCTTACGGACGGAATTAAGAGAATTGCACCGAAAACCCCGGCCCAGCCAAAAGCAAAGCAACCTCGTCGGAAGAATGAAAAAACAGGAAATACTTGATGAAATTCGGCGCACGTCCGCGGAGAACGGCGGACAGCCATTAGGTCGCGGGAGCTTCTCGACTACAACCGGCATCAAGAAGTCAGCTTGGTATGGCAAATACTGGGCTCAGTGGGGAGACGCGCTTAAGGAGGCGGGGTTTGGGCCTAATCGACTCACGCCGCGCATCAGTGACAGCGAGATGCTTGATGCCCTGGCTGGATTCACCCGAGAGTTGGGCAAAATTCCTGGCGAGGGAGAGCTACGACTCAGAACCCGGCGAGGCGATGGATTCCCTCATGCCACGACGATTAGAAAATTGGGAAACCGGCGGGCAATCGCCGCCAAGCTCATTTCCCACCTGACCGCCAAAACTGGCTTCGATGATGTGGTGAGCATCTGCCAAGGCTTCATTGAGGCGACTCCCGATGCTGCCGTTTCGCCGGCAAGCGAATCGACCGCGTTGGACGGCGGCTTTGTCTATCTTCTGCGATCAGGCAACCGCTACAAGATTGGGGCGACCGCCGATTTGGCCCGGCGTAGTCAGGCGATCGCGATCCAGATGCCCGATCCGACTAGCACCGTGCACGTGATTCGGACCGACGACGCTTTCGGCATCGAAGCCTACTGGCACCGACGCTTTGCGGCCAAAAGAACGAATGGCGAATGGTTCAACTTGGACCGCGCTGATGTCGCCGTGTTTAAACGTCGAAAGACAATGTGATAATTCAAATTGAAACACCAGCGACGATGGGCCGCTTGCGCGGACGGCCCGCGCGCTCGTCGCGCAGGATGCCGTGGCGTTTGCAGAACCGGCGGAAGTCGAGCGAGCTGATTTTCAGTCCGAGCGTTGCCAAGTGCGCACGCACGTCGCGCGTGCGATAGGCGGGACGCGGGTGCCGGAGCATGAACAGCAGCGCGTGCAGCTTCCACCAATCGGCATAGCCGAAGGCGACTTTCAGCCGGCCCGGTTGCAGCCCGGATAGCAGCTCGACCGCACTGGCCAGTTGCATGAACGGGCGACCATCCCCGGCACGGATCGCCGTGTCCATCACGTCGGCGAGTCCGCGCAGGAGTTTGGGCGAGGCTTGGGCGGCCTCGCCAGCGAGCCGCCAATCGCGCGCCAAGAGGAACAGGTTCAGCGCAATCGTGCGGGCCTCGTAACGGCGGACCAGCGATTCCATTTCGTCCCAAGAGAGCCCGCCGAAAGGGCGTGCGTTGGGCCGGAACCCGGCTTTCAGGTGGCGCTTTTCTTCCGTCCATGCGTCGAGTTCCCCCGCGATCTCGGCGAAGCCGTGATCCGCTTCGTCGCTGGCGAGATCGCCGCGCTCCACCAGCGCAGAGAAGTTCTCCCGCGTCTTCGCGACCTGCACGAAGTCATCCATCAGCCACGTCCGCAGGTCTGGAAAGTGCCGGCAGATGTTCGCCAGCAGCCGCAGAAACGCGCGGGACCGTCGTTCCGCGACGCGGACGGAGGGCAAGGCAGCCGGCGGGGTCATGGTATATAAGAACCCGAGCGCGGAGGAAAGTTCGCCGCCGGGACGCCGGCCGGCGAGTCAAACCATTGCCGGAGCTTATCATAAAGCGCCCGCAGATCGCGCCGGTAGGCTTCCGCCTGTTCCTCGCTCGACTGGCCGGGCTTGCGGCGCAGCGCCCGCACGAGCCGGTTGGCAAGGACGAGATGCGCCGGCAGCCGATGGCGCAGCCGCCGCTGCCCTGAACCCTTCGGTTCCGTGGCAATGCCGAGCCGGGCATAGGCTTGCCGCAGACTCATGCCTTGCAGGAAGGCCACATCGGCGACGCTTTGCGCGAGGCGCATGTAACGCTGTGCCGTGCGAGCCGTGCCCTTGAAGTTGGCTTCCAGCCAGAGAAGCCAGGCCCCCGGCCCCATGCTTTGCCGCACGCGCTTTTTCTCGGCCAGGAGAAGCTGGCCTGCTTGCCACGCGGCGGATAACGCACCAGTGAGCGCTCGCCGGGATTGGAACGAGCAGGACTTGGCCTGTTCGTGTAGGCGGTTGATTTCCGCCGCGACCGAGGTTTCTAGAGCGGGATTCATGGCGTCATCCCCGTGGTTGCGCGGAAGCTGTCCGCCAGTTGATGCACCGCCTGTTTCGAGCGCCCGGCGGTGTGGCCGATTTCTTCCAGCGTGGCCTCGCCAAGCAGATCGGGTCGCACGCACCACAGCGCCACCGTCGCGCGCACGCCGCGCTCGTCGAGCGACGCGCCTTCCGCCATCCAGATCAGGAGCCGGCAAACGACATCCAGGGCGAGGAAGCGAGCTTCCTGCCGCGGATCGACCGGCTCTGCGAAGAATGAATCATCGTTGGTTTTCATGACGCGCGCACCTTACGCGCGAACCTTCCGCCAAAATAGAATCTCGGAGCGGAAACGAATTGGACGAATAGATGCAGCGCAATGCGACCCGTGACGCATCTATTTCCCGCCAAAAAAAAACGCCGCGCGGGCACGAGGCGGCGCGGCGTGAACGGCGGACGTGGGCAGGCTAGCCCCGCGCAGGCACCTTGAGCTTGGTGCGGATATGCTCGGAAACCTCCTGCGGATCGTAATACACGAAGTGCCCGACGCGGTGATGCGGGATGCGCCGGAGCTTTGTCCAATCCCGCAGTGTGCGAACCGACGGCTCCTTCCCTTTGGGAAAAAGTCCGCTGGCGCGCAGCCCGAGGATGTCTGTGAGTTGAGGCAGATCGAGTGAGGGAATAGTAGGCGTTTCCATGCCTATGCTGGTTTCGTCAAGCGGCGTGGCCAGAGATTGCCATCGCGCTTCGCGTTCCATATCGAAGCCAAGTGGAATTGAACTTTCCCACGGATTCCGACGGCTTCTTTTCACGAGAATGTCCCTCCTGCAATCGCTACTTCAAAGTGATTATGGGCGAAGGCAGCGACGAACCGATTTCCTTCTGTCCCCACTGTGGTCATCGTGGACATGACTGCTGGCATACACCGGAACAAATCAAATACGCCCAAGCCGTCGCGTTAAGCACGGTCGTTGCCCCGGAAATCGACCGCCTGAAACGCTCGCTCTCCGGGTCAGGAGGCGGACTGTTCAAAATGACGGTGAAGAACAATATTCCCCGGCCGCCACCGCCTCCACTCGAAGTCGATGAGCCTTACGACATCGTCCGCTTTCGATGCTGCAATGAGACGGTCAAACTGCATCGTTTGGACACGAATTTCTGCATTATCTGCGGCACGACTTACGAAATGAAACACAGCGACTCCAAACGGATATTTCTCAGTCACAAGGGCGTCGACAAAACGCTAGTCATTAGTTTCAAGCAGACCCTTGAGAGTTTGGGATTTTCGCCGTGGTTGGATGAGGATGCGATGCCCGCCGGCACGCCGTTGGAACGCGGAATATTGAAGGGGATGGAAGACTCCTGCGCTGTGGTCTTCTTCATTACCCCGTCCTTCAAGGACGAGGGTTTTCTGGAAACGGAGATTAACTACGCCATTCAACAGAAACGCGCCAAAGGGGACCGTTTCGCGATTATCGCACTACAATTTGTCGATGCGTCCGGAAAAGCCGGCGAGATTCCCGCGTTGCTGAAGAGTTACGTTTGGAAACACCCGAAATCAGAACTCGAAGCGCTGCGCGAAATTGTTCGGGCGCTACCGCTGTCGGTTGGGACCGCCGACTGGCGGGAAGGGATCGACGGAGTCGTGGCGACATCGAAGATAAAGTCCACCGTCGCCGAACTGTCACCGGAGGCCAAGGTGATCCTAGCCGCCGCCGCGAAGGGCGGCGGCCATATCATGCATCTCAAACACATGGGTGGCCAATCAATCCAAGCTGGCGGAGAATCCGTTATCCCGGATGAAGATGCCCGCACCATCGCCCGATGGGCCGGTGGTTTGGAAGACTTGCGCCGGCGGCGCTATATCACGGATGTCGGGCACAAAGGCGAAGTCTTTGAAATGACGCGCGAGGGTTATGAGGCCGCCGATCATCTCGATCTTTCCGGCAAAATGTGATCGTGCGTCTGATCATGCGGCGGTGGGCAAGTTGGAATCCATCGCCGGTTTCTTAGTCGCATTTACGATGGGATTTTCAGAGGCGACAGGGGAAACGGACGCAACCGGAATCGCGCGGTGTTTGGGAAGAATGCCGAAGAACTTTTCGGCCTCCTCTTTGCTCTTCAAGTCGAGGTAATGCTTGCGGATGATCGCTTCCGAATTGCCCGCTTGCAACGCAGCTTCGCCCATCGACCGGAATTTCGCCACGAACATCGAAATGAACGTGTGCCGGAGCACGTCATGTGTGAGCCCGAACTTGGCGAACACCGTGCGGCGGGTGTTTGTCGCATCGCGCGGGACAATCGGGAATTTTTCGAGCGGATATGCGCGGAGCCACACCGCGAGATTCGGCTGAATGGTGACGTTCCGAGGCATCTTCACCTTCGAGACCTCCGGTTCGATGCGGATAACGCCCGTGTCCAGCCGCACCGACTCCGGCTTGAGCTTGGTGATCTCGCCCCAGCGGACGCAGGGACGGACACCGCCAAACAGGCAGATCGCGAAATACGGCACCAGTTCACCGCCGTTGAACGTCTCCACGAACTCGATCAGCGCAGCCGCCTTTTCCGCTGTGATCGTCACCGCCGACCCGCGCCGATGGTTGATACGGAAATACTGCGTCTTCTCGACGGGGTTGGTCGCAATCCAACCTTTCTGCATGGCGAACTTGAAGAACGTCGAAAGGACGCCACGCCGATTGTTCTGCGTCTTGAGGGACGGCTTGCCGCGTTCGAGGTAGGGCGTGAGCACTTCCGGCGTGAAGTGCGAAACCAGCGCCTTCGGGAACTTCTTCTGGAACGTCGTCAGCTCGTATTTGATGACGAGCACCATCCGAGGCGAAATCAGCGTGCGTTCGTAGTCACGCTGACGCGCCTCGCGGTATTCCTTGATCGCGTCGGCCAGCGGCTTCTCTCGTTCCGGCGGACGGTAATTCGCGAGGCCGAACTCGACATAGAAGAGCAGCCCTTGGGGCGCGTCCTTGAGCCGAGCGAACGCCGCCTCGGCTTCGTGAAGCTGCTCATCCGTGAGCCGCGTCGCCGCGGCGCGCATCCCTGTGTCGGCTTGGAGCGCCTGGATTTCGAGGACTTTCTTTTCTGCCTCGGCTTCCTCGCGGGTATCGAAGTTTCTGCGAACGCGCTGGCCGTCGAGGCGGCCATAGACGCGGTAAACGATTTGGCCAGACGGATTGGCAAATTCCGTGACCGTGAACCGAGCGACTTTTTTCATGATGCAGATTTGGCCGCGTCAATGACCAAATCTGTTGTCGCTCCACTTAAGCAGCTTATCTTTAGCAACTTAAATGGCGGGATGGACGGGACTCGAACCCGTCTTTCCCCCATCGCTGATCTGTGCGATGGAGTTCATGTTTTCCGAGGAGAAATACACTCTACAAGCAGCAGAGTCTCAGGAAAGAAAATTCGGCAATGAACGGCACCAAAAGGCACCCCAATTGAGAGGACCTGAGAGGACTGAGTAGCTTTTCTTGGAAACGCTCTTGAGCCCGATTATTGCCGATTCATGGACGATTATCGTGCCGTCTTTAGCGAGGCCCTTTACAACGCAATCACCGAAACCGCTCGGATAACCTGGGAACGTCACAAAGACTTGGACAAGGACGCCATACCTGATCGAGCGACAATGCAGCGGCTGTTTGAAACGGCATTCTTCCTAAGCCTTCGGGAAGAAGAAGGGAGGCCGCTATCTGTCCGACTGACCTACATGGACAAGGATCGGCTGGTAAATCGAGAGAGGCGAGGCGGGATCGTGGCAGCTCTCAAATTCGAGCAGGAATTCCCATGCACCGTGTCAGAGCTTGTGAAGTTAGCGCCTTCGATTGATTCACGGACGGCCACCTTCGCAGTGGTGAACGATCAAAATGACCTGAAGATTGCGGGCATTTTCCAGTTCGGGCCAAACGCCGCTCCTCTCGCTCGATCGCATCGCTACCCGCCACCGATGGGCTTCGGACTGCTAACACGGGGTCCTGGCCGCGTCATGGTCACTCTTGGCTCTTTTTTACTGGGCCGGTTCGAAGATGGTCACTTTAGCGCACCAGAATACGGTGAACTTTGGACTGAAGGATCACTCGGGAGGATTTTCATCGGCGCTGCGAGAGCGCATACATGGCACGGCCTCGATGCCAAGGCATATGCCTTAACCTATCTTCTATCCATCGAGGAACTCTTGCATGACATGGCTGCCCGTGGACATGGCGGTTGTGTCCTGTGGGTTCCGCGATCCGGTTTGGCGCAGGCTGAGAAATTCCTGAATATCCGGCGCAAAATTTCCGTGGCTTCACACCTTGGCGTCGACCATATCGCGCGGTCGCTAGACGCCGACGGCTCCGAGCGGCAGATGCAGAACCGACTCCGCCAGTATGTGGGAATGCTGGCAAATTTCACCAACGTTGACGGAGCGCTGGTGCTCGATGACTACCTAAAGCCGATCGGCTATTCCGCCGAAATCATCAACACGCAACGTTGGGACGGACCGGTCCAAAACATGTCGCGCACCGACCGGTCTCAGATCAAACTCGCCAATTTCGGCATGCGTCACAATTCAGCGGCGGCGTTCGTAGCAGCTGTGCCTGGTTCGATCGCGTTGGTGTTGTCGCAAGATGGTCCTGCACGCGCCATTCGTTGCCACGACGGGGTCCTTCAGTGGTGGCTCGATTGCACTGCAGCAGTCTTTGTTTAGGAGCACGTCGAGAAGTCCGAACTGCCGTCCGGCTGAATCCAGTATCGAAACCTCAGCTCATCGTCATCACCACCGTGGGCAGTTGTGTGAATACCTTCGATATGCAAGAGCGCGTAAAAACCCTTCACATTTTGCAACGCGACAAATTGCCCGATAGATGGTGTGCGCACCCTCGATGTGAAATCCAAAGCAGATACATCGTGGATATCCTCGATTCTCCACCCCAGCGGAACAAGAGCAATGCCGCGAACTGAAGGCGCATCATTGTAGCAGTGAATTGAGCTAGAGCCCGCGGAAGTCCAGCGAGTCTCAAAAGACAGGTCACCGGTTCCGATTTCAAAACGCCCGTCATGGGAGCGAAACTTGAAACGCGCGTCCCCGGTAAATGCTGGGTTGTTGGGAGCAGGTAGGGTATTCGCTTTAGCGAGAATAATAGGACGACCCAGCTTTTCCAGAATTTTGCTTGCGAGCATTTCAGGAGATAAGCGACGAGCATCTACATACCCAACGGTGGGCAAAAGACCCTCGATCTCCGTATCATCAAACCTCACTGGGAGAATGTATTCCCCCTTTTCCCTAAGTGCCCTCGACTGCGCAGCACGCCTCTCGTGACTAGTCCAGACCTTGTTCGCGTAATGCTGCGAGATAAACATCACGACGTGACGTCTAGCTTTCGAGTAAACTGAGGTGAGGTGCGAGTAGAGGTCCTTTCCCCACAGATCGGTCGATTGGTAATCGTCGTAGAAAAACGAAACTCCGTGGGCGTTTAGAAATCGCGCAACCATCTCGACGTAGGTGCGGTCTTCGCCTGCGAACGAGAGGGCCAAGTCGAAATCTGGGGAAGTGTTGGGCATGGGTGTTCGACTAGTTATCCTTTCTGTGGGATGCAATCATGGGTGGGATAGGAATCTGACGATCTTCCGGCCCTCCTCCGTCACCGAATAAGTTCGGGTCTGTCCTCTCAATTCCGCGTGGGCGATCAGTCCGGCCCTTCGCAGCTCATGTAACGCGCGAATCGTCTGATTAAGTGTCACCGGATGCGAATCTCGCAAATACCGCTTGATCGCTGTCGCTGAATCGAGAGGCGCGCGAAATGGCGATTCGGCTGCGAGCGCGCAAAAGACGGCGTGCCGCACGCGGCCACGCAGCACGAAGCCGATCAAGTCCGCATCGAGCGGAACGCCGGGGCAGGTATGCACCGCTTCGGGGAACAGGCGAGCAAGTCGCACCCTACCGTGCTCTGTCGCGGCATAGAGCCGTCCGGTCCTGGCCGAGGGGTTCAAGCAGCGCGCCAAATAGCGTGCTTCAAGATCCCGCAGAATCGCTCGAGTATCCCGCAGCGTGATCCGAGGGGATCGGGTTGCTGCGGTGCGCCAGACCTGTGTGCCGGTCCGGATCGCAAGTAATGCGGCGGCTACGGCGCGACGCTGATTTCCTCTGAGAAGCCACGCGTCCAAATCGTCATGTTCGACCATGACGACGGTGGCCTACCCTGCTCATTGTATCGTTGGCACACGATCGATACGGAAAACTGAGCTATCCCCCTCGTCATAGTCGTCCCCGAGTGGGGGCAAATCAGGGTCGAAAAAAAACGTGTGCTCTCCCGACGGGTTATCGTCGGTGATGTAGGGTGACTGTCACCACCGGCAGTTTTTCGCTCCGATTGGTGGCTAAGGCTTAAAGTCACGTTCACCGACCACGAAGCGTGAGGGATAGTAACGTCGAGGGGGTAAATCGGAACGGTCCGGTGGATGTCCGTCCAATTCCTGCGGATTCGCACGCTGTCGATTCCCTGATTCACCATCGCCCACGTATCCTGCGCACCAAGCTGGCGGCACTCGCGACGCAAATCGTCGAGCGGGTGCGCATCCGTGATTCGCATCAAGGCACGATCGAAGGGCTGCTCCTCGACTGCGCGAACGGGTTACTTCCGTTCAGCGACGAAGTGCATTTTCTTAAGTCGTCCGACTTTGCACTCCGCGCATTCTGGCTTGAGCAGAAAGCGAAGCTTACCACCGAGGCGCGAAGCCAGGATGTGGAGTGCTGGCGAGATGTCGCGCAGTTGATGACCGAGTTCCTCAGCGTGTGGGAAGCCGTCGAGCAGTCGCGCGTGCGCGCCGAGTTTCTTAGCGACCAGGAGCGGGAGGATCGCGAGTGATCCCCTCAGCCGATGCGCATTTCAAAGAATGCTGCCGCAAGTTGAAACCGATTCTCGGCCCCAAGGCGGACGCGTTGTGGCTCGCTTACGCGACGAGCGAAACCCCGCGCGCTCGCATGGAGGCGGAATCGTTCATCAACATGATGTCGATCCGTTTTCTGGGCGGTCGCGTCGATGCGGACTCCATTTTGCTGCCACCGCCAACGGCGCAACAATGCGAGGGGGATTTTTTCCTCGGACAAGTGCACTACGGGAATCAACCAATCGGAGCGCTGTATCTCACCCGAGAAAACCTCACGAAACACGTCGGCATCTTTTCAATCACCGGCGGCGGCAAAACAAATATCGGCATCAATCTGCTCATCGCGCTGTGCCGAGCCGCGATTCCGTTCATGGTCATCGACTGGAAGCGCAGTTATCGGCACGTTCGCGCAATTCAAGGCAACGCTGCCAATGAGGTTGCCGTGTTCACCGTCGGTCGGGACAGCACCACTCCGTTCTATTGGAATCCGCTTCGTGGCCCGCCGAATGTGCATCCGCAAACATGGCTGTGCGTCGTCGCGGAGGTGCTAGAAAAATCGCATCTGTCGGGTCCCGGCGTTGCGGACATCCTCATGGAGCTCTTCGACAAGGAATTCGCGACCGCGGGCGTTTACGACAACGACGTAACGGAGTGGCCGAATTTCGTCGATGTGTTCGGCGCACTGAATCGGCAACAGTTCCGTGGCCGGCGGCTGCTATGGCGGGACAGTTGTAGCCGTATCCTGCGCACGTTCACCTTTGGTCCATCGCAGCAATCGTTCAACGCACGAAAGCCGGTGGCACTCGAAGCGCTGCTCGAAAAGCCGGTCGTGCTCGAACTCGATCAGGAGTTGCCAAAGCCGCTGCGCGTCTTCTTCAGCGAAATCATCCTGCGCTGGCTGCACCTCTACCGCTTGGGTCAGGGTGAGTCGTCTCGTTTACGCCACGTCTTGTTGCTTGAAGAAACACACAACCTCTTTCCGAAGACCTACTCGGAAGCACAGGTGGCGCATAGTCTCGAATCGGTCGTGCGGGAGATTCGCTCGTTCGGACAAGGCCTCGTGTTCATTTCCCAGCATCCGTCGCTCATGCCCATCTACGTTTTGGGGAACTGCAACACGCTCGTGTTCCTGGGCCTTTCGCACGAGCAGGACATCCGCGCGGCCAAACAATCGCTGTTTCTTCCCGACTCCGACGTCGTTTATCTCGATCGGCTGCGAGTTGGTGAGGGTATCGTGAAGATCAAGGGGCGTGTTGGCGCGTGCTACGTGCGTTTCCCGCGCGCGCCGGTGGGTGACGCCTGATGCGACGCCGCACATGGGTGCGTTCCGGAATCAGTGAAGATTTTGACGAGCGCCAACAGCGGCTGCTAGATCTCGTGCACGAGCAGATTCGGCGTTATTATCGCGACCTGCACGGGACGCGATCTTGTTATGCGCAGCCGCTATCCCTCTCGCGCCTGATGCGCCTCTGTAACCGCAACAGTCTCGCCGTCTCTTTGGCTGTCCGCGTGCTTGCGAACTCCATCGGAGATGGTGAGCGCGTCCCGCCTATCTGGTATGAACGGGTCCCGAGCGAACGATTTCCGGCGAAGCGATATTACCGGATAATGCTTCGCTAGATGGCGGAGCGCAGCGATCGGACAGGCGACGGCAATCGGACCGCAATGCGGTCCTCGGAGCCGCCGGATCGCAAGCGGGAGGGTTCCCCGCCTTGAGGCGGGGGAAGGGGCGTGGTGATCTTTCCGTTTCGAACGTGTGCAAAAGTGAATACGTCCGGATCGATTTTCCCATCCATGGAATCCGATCAGAAAAAGACGGGCGTCAGCGTTGAGGAGCTTTTGACCTATCCGACTGACGTGCTGGAAGCTGTAGCTGAGCGTCTTCGACACCGTTGATTCCAACGCACGAGACAACGCTAAGCGAAAAGTATTTTAACCTCTCGCACCTATCCTACCGACGAGGTATTTCAGACCGGATCGCGGTTGCTGGACGAGAGACGAATTTCAGGCGTCCCTCCAAAGGCGTTGCGCCAAAAGGTTCGTAAGCGCCACAAATCGGGGCGCGGCCGTATCGATTGTAGGCGACCTTAATCAGCTTCGCATCTCGGCTCTGAAAGCAGAGCATGGACGCAAACAAGACGATTTCTTACTACGAAAAACGGAAGGCAAAGATTCTGGCCGACCCGAGCATCTGTGAAGAGAACCGCGATCTCTTCCGGCGATTCTTCGAATTTGAAGAGCGAAAGCTGAAAAGAAAGAATCAGCTCTCAGCCCTCGACGTCGGCTGCCTGAAGACGCTCAACGGCTACATCAACCGATTCTACAACGTCAATCAGTGGTTCGGAAACCGCCCTTTGGAGAGCATCACGAGAGAGGATATTCAGCGGGTTTACGACGCCCTAGAAGATGGCGTCATTCGCAACCGGGCTGGCGAGCGTTTCGTGGACAGAAATTCCTACTACAGCAAAGTTTTCAAGAGCACGCTGTTTCGCCTCGCAGGCAAACACGAGCTCGCAAGAGAAGTCATTCAGTTCTCAACGCCCAACGAAAGCAGCGTGCGGTTCGTGCGAGAAGACGACGTTCGTCGCCTGGTGGATTTTGTGATCAGCCGCGAACACAAGCTGCTTGTTTGGCTCGCGTTCGACATTGGCGAAAACGTGAACTCGCTTCTCCGCCTAACAGCTGCCGACTGCCACAAGCAGGTGCATCCGCAGACCGCGGAGCCAGAATACCGCATCCGGCTTCGAAGGGAGGTTCTCAAGCGCAGCAGGACGGCTCGCTCGGAGATCACCAACTATCGCGACACGGTTCTTTTGCTCGATGAAATACTCGCGCAGCGGCAGCCAGATGAGGACGTTTTCGACTTTGAGTATCGGTCCGCGTTGAAATTCCTTCTGCGCTCGGCCGAGCGGGCCGGGGTGAAATGCCAACCAAACGGCGATTCGGTGAGCTGGAAGGATCTTCGCTCGGGAATGGCGTGCGACCTCTTGCGCAAAGGCTGGACGCGCGATCAAATCAATGCGCGGCTGGGGCACCGTCCGTCGAGCCGTGAGATCGACAAATACATCAACTTCCTCGCACTTGATCGGAACGCACCGAAGGCGACCTTCCATCAGTTCGAAGTCTCTCGGCTTCAGCAGCAGCTTGATGAAGCGCAATCGTTCATCAAGCGACAGTCATCGCAAATGACGAACGTTCAGGCGGAGATTGCTTTCCTGCGCGAACAGATGACGCGGCAACTTCTTGCGCGGAATCCAGACCTGAGAGACGTCGAACAGGCGCTTGCGTTGAAGCGAAACATGCCGCGCGCCGAAACCACCGCCGCATGCCGCTAAACGGCGGCAGCGATCGGCGGCCTCGCCGCTAGGTATTCGGACAAGAAATCAGGGATTGTTTTTCGGTTCGTGAGCGAGAATCCCCATACTCCGTATATTGCGACATAGGTCCTACTTCTGCTGGCGCATCTGTGCCTCGATCGTCTCAAGCTCGGCCAATGATAGACCCGGAAGGCTCTGCATCATCCGGCGTTCTTCCTCTGGAAGATCTGCGAGTTTTTTTCGGCAGTTTGAAACCCCGGCCTTCGAGCTTATATTGAGAAGCCATACTCTCATCACGTAGGAGTTTCTATTCCATATGTTTTGCTGGTGATAGTCTTGTCGAGAAGCTAACGGCCCCTTTGGCCACAGAATTGTGCCATGGTCCATTTCAGCGATAATGCTCGTGCTAACAACGTTAGGATAGTCCGAGTAATCATCATACGTGACGGGAAATGACCACTTGCGTTCAAGTTCGGCAGTCGGCCGCCAATCTGTCTCGGCCACAGTAGGATAACGCTTTCTATCGATGGCGATGATTTCTTCTAGGTTGCGCTCCATTTCAGCCATCCGCGCACTATAATGCTTCGAAATAAGGACCCGCACTTCTTCTCGCTTTTCCGCGAGTTTGCGTTCGTTCGCAATCCGGGCGACTTCCTCCTGACGCGCTTTCTCTTCTCGCTCCGCGCGTAGACGTTGTTCTTGCGCAATCCGCTCTCGGTCAATTCGAGCAGCCTCAGCAATTCGCTCCTCTTCGGCCCGCTTCGCTGCGATCCGTCGTTCTTCGGCTACCCGCCGAGCTTCCAAAAACGCCGCTTTTCGTGACCGATCAAAAAACAAATGAACCTCGGTCATTTCGCCCGAGGCGACGGCGACCGACGCCATATCGGCGATCCCGTTCAATGACGCATGGATGCTCCAGATTTGCGGCGCGAGATCATCGACGATGACAGGTGTTTTCGCTCCGTTCACCGCAAAGCCATTTAGCCGAATTCTCGCTCCGGGAATGTCAGTGATGACATACAGACTGCCCCGATGAATTGACGCCGTGGGTGCTCCCCCTGGAGGCCGGAAGCGAAACGACTGCGAGCGGTGTAGCTCGAACCGAACAACTGTCGTTTGGGCAGCATTTACCGCAACCCGTCGTTCCGCATCGTCGAAGCCCACCTGGCTCAGCCGAACGACGTGCACGCCTTCGGGCAGCGACAATTCAAGCTTTCCGCCAGAAAGTTTCCCACGCCTCTGCTCATTGACGAACACATCAGCATCCTCACCAGCGCTCTGTAGGCTCACGTAGCCGTGGCCGCCGAACGCCAAATGCACCTTGCCATTCCTTTCTGAGAAATGGATGTGATTCAGCGCGAACGGCGCCAGCAACATGCAAACCGCCGCTACTCCTGCCGCACAAGCGATGACGCCGACGCGGGAGCAAACGAAGCATTTTACCAACGGGCTTCGCTGAAAGCGCATGACTCGGCCCGAAACACCTCCTTGCAGCACCTGCGACCTCAGGTGCCGATGATTTCAGTTTTGGCTTTCGCGATGCTGCGAGCAAGCAACCGAGCCAACATCGGAAGGAGCTTCATCAAATTGGCGCACATGCGAATGAGAGCGACGATGCCGACTATGGCTGCCACAATATCAACAATACCGCGGAGTCCGGTTGCAGATGCCATGATCGGGTTTGCGGCAAAACGGGCTGCGAACGAGTGCATCAGCATGAGGACGAGCAGCAGGCAAAAAGCATGCATCGCATTCACCGTTCTGGGTTCGATGGTCGCCAACACATCACGGTCTTGCACATTCTGGCGCAGGACTGCGCTCGCGAGTTGTTTCGCCGGTGATAAGAATCCTAGCGACACAAAGGCCATGAGCGGGAGGAGAATGATGGCTATCCACGCGCTCACCGAGTATTCGGCAAGCACCACGCCAGAAACGCCGGGCACACTTGGAACCAGAGCCAAAGCGAGCGACGCCACGGCGATTATCCCTGCGACGGTGAAGATGCGCGCAAGTGAAGTCTCAAAGTCTGAAGATGGAGTTTCCATGTGATTGGCTGTTAAATCTGCCGAAGAAGCTCGGCGCTGCGTCTGTCGTATGTGGCCTGATCGATGAGTCCCTGATCGAGGAGCTGTTTCAGCTTTCTGAGCTGACCCTCCACGTCCGGCGCGGTGTTTTTTCCCGACGCGCTGAGGCTCCCTTGAGCCGATTTTAGCTCCAAAATGAGCCGTTTGAGTGCTTGCGCAGGAGCCGGGTCGGTGAAAGGGCGTGCGCTTTCAAGCGACTCGGTAACATGGCCCTCGGACAGCGCGTAATAAGTCGGCACATCAAAGGCAACAGCGGTGGAGGAAAGCGAATAGAAGTTATTTACAACGGGTTGGTCGAACGTGAGCCTCAAGCCCGCATACTTTGCAGCCCGAAGCGGCCTGCCCGTAGTCAGAGGATTCAGTCCCATTTGGTTGAAAAAGTTGCTATCGTAGCCAAACGCGTCGCCGACGACCTCGATTTCAACAATCCTGTCGAGTGGCAGGGAAAATCTGTTGCCCATGCTAAAATGAAGCTCCCGATCGGTAACGATTATATCATGCATTGCTGTTTGGCTGATATAGGCCTTTATCTGATCAGGTCTGCCGATGCCTCGACCCATGACCAGCTGTTCGATTCGCTGCTCACGTGTCGCGTTGTTGACGGCTCCGGTTGTCGCGCAACCAGCGAGCAATAAAACGGAGCTAAGGGTCAGCCCCATTAGGAATTTTTCAGAGTATACCGTGTTCATAACTATTTCATCGAGGACACAATTTCCGCCATCCTGTTTTGGTAGGTTTCGTCGGAAATGAGCCCCCGCGTATGCAGTTCCCGAAGTGATTTGAGCTGCTCCTCGGGGGAGGTGGCGGTGCGGCGGGACGAGGCGTTCTTCGGCGTCACAGCCGTGGCACCCAGGAGTTGCGGCCCCTCCAGCACCTCAAAATCTGCATCATCTACGGCCCTGACGCCCCAGTTTTGCGTGGTGACTGTCGCCGTAGTCCCGGGCCGCAGTGTGAAACGGATACGATAGCGCGCAGCATCGGCGGCACTGTTGAACGTGAGCGCTCCTTCGACTTTTTCCGTCACGAGTAACTCGTGATCTCCGGGCGGCAGCTGGACGAGAGTCTCGGCACTCTGGATTCCATTCGTCCTGAAAACCTCACGTCCATCGACGTAGAAGGCTTGATATTCCCGAAGCCCGAACACCGACGCAGCCGCAGCTGTGAGTAGACCGTCCACGACCTGGCACTTGATCCGCAGCGCCGAAAGCTGGTGATAGTCCTGCGTGTTGGTCACGTAGGTGTGGCTCACGGTTGGGGCATGGTAGCCGGCGCAGCCCGACAGGAAGCCAACTGCCAAAGCGCAGAGCGCTGCGCGCGTCTTCTGTCGCAAGCGATTGTGGGGCGTCGGGCTGGATCGACGGTCCATGCGCCAAGGGATAGGTTGGCCCAGCTCCCTGCGTCAATCGTAAATGTCCTATCGGACATGATCGAGAGAACATGGCCTGTCGTCAGTATGCCTGATAGACTCGCGGGGCATGCCCAGCAGAACAGCATCGCCTCAAAGACTGTTTGGTGCCGCCGTTCGCGCTGAACGGCTGCGCCAGAAGCTCTCACAAGAAGAGCTGGCCCACCGGAGCGGCATCAGCACGGCCTTCATGAGCCACGTCGAACGGGGCACGAAAGCCATTTCGATTGAGACGATCATGAAGGTTGCCTCGGGCCTTCGCGTGAAGGCGGGCGAGCTGTTCGTCAAAGCGGACCTTTAGCGTCCGTCGTGATCGTAGGCGAAGTATTTGGACGCGCCGCTCTGCGAAAGCGGCATGGCTAATCGAAAAAGCGTTCAGAGGCGGCTCGATCAGATTCGGGCGCGCCTCGACACACTCGAATTGGCGGTTCACGAAGTGAACGCGAAAGTTGATCACCTCATCTTCGTGGCTGGTGAGACACGCCGAGACGATGGGACCACCCTGCCCGCCGAGGACCGCGTAGATGAGGTGGATGACTGATGTATTCCCCCAAGATCAGCGAGGACCTGATTCCCGTCCTCTACCACACGGCGAAGGCACGGGGTGTTCGGATGACCGGTCTCGTCGATCGGCTCCTTTACCGGGCGCTTGCGCTCGAGCCCATGCCAGCGGAGGCATTCACTCGCTTCCGCGCGTATCGAGTGCCAGCAACAAACTATCTGCCTGCATTCGCCTCGGGGGCGGCGTCTGGAACAGCTGCCGAACTCACCCAAATTTTCCATTCCAACGCCGCTCATCCGTTCCGCGATCCACGGGAAGTCGAAGCGTGGTATTCGAGCTCAATTCATGGCTTTTGCCGTGCGTTGGAGTTGATCCTGGACCGAGCAGGCGAAGATCCGTCCCGCGAACCCGACAAGCTGGAGTTCTTCCGGCGATTGTCTGCACTTCGCATTGAGGCACATCGCATGCTGACGCAGCCGGCCGAAAGTCTGGAATCAGCGTGCGCGGGAGTCGCTGAGCCGAGTAACGAAAGTCGCGAAATGCGGTAACAAAACGGTTCGGCGTGTCACCGGGTTGTGGCGGTTTTCCCTCTCAGGATCGCGGTAACGAAAAGCGACAACTCTTCCTTTCTTTGCCCAACCGCCTGCCGCTTCTTCCTAGAGGGGGTATGGCGTCATCAGCGTCCGGCGGTTGGGCTGCAGTTCGATGAGAGAACTGTTGCCGAAACAGGATGCTCACGCTTGCCTGCGTAGGTGGCCAAGAAGTTTCCGCCCGGTCCCTGTGTTCATTGCCTTGAGTGGGTCGATGAGCCAACCTCCGACCACGTTTTTCCGCAGTCGTGGTATCCTGACTCGACACCGCAGAACCTCGAAAAATGGCAGATGCCCTCGTGTCGGCGGTGCAACGGTGAATATGGCAAACTTGAAGAGGACCTTCTTTACCGAATGTCCTTGTGCCTGAGTAATGATGAGCACGAATCGCTCGGGCTGGGAACTCGGCTTTTGCGCGCACTAGATCCGACACGTGGGCGAAACCCCAAAGACGAACGCATCAGGTTTCGGAAGCTCCAACGATTGTTACGCGAATCGCACGTTCCGGATGGCAGCCGACCAATTGTGCAGGTCTCGAAGAACTCATCGGGCCAAGCGATTCCAATCAAAGTGGGTGATCTGGAGCGAGTAGGTGAAAAGATTGTTCGCGGCATGATATTTTTGCATCTTGGACAGATTGTTGGGCCTGAGGATGAGGTTTTTTGCAACGCGCTCCCCCGGCCTGAACCCGCGTTTGATGCTCTGGTTAATCGCTTTGGTTCGGTTCACGAGCGCGGACCAGGCATTCGCGTCGAATGGGCCAAAACGCCGGAAAAACCGATTTACGGAGCATTCCGCATTACCCTTTTTGGCCAGTATCAGCTGCGCGGCGGGGTTCTTCCGAGGAACTATCATCAGCCCTAAATGCCAGCGCCCAGTTATACGAAGAGCGAAGTCGCCGTTCACGAACTTGGCCACTGCCTTTTCGCCCTGGCAGTGGAGCTTGATTGGGAACACGTGCGAGTGTTCCAGAAGAACGGTCAGTGGGTTGGTCAATGCCGACTCGCTGCGCCCAGGACCGAGATTCCGCTAGCAACGCTCTGCGCGTTTCAGATGGGAGGGCCGATTGTTCAAATTCAACTTATTCCTGAATCGCTCGGTCAGCATATCACTAACTTCAAGCCGTCTTTATTCGCCCGAGCATCGCAGCCGCCAGATGCCTTGACGGACATGTTGAACGCAGTCTTGTGGGCGTCAGATCTCGCAGGTGAAGCAGCTCCAATGATGCAAATGGCACCAAATGGTTTGAGACCTGATTGGATGAAGCTGCATTTCGGGGATTTCCTGTGGCTGCCACAGCTGGAAGGAATTTGTCACGAGCTTGCAGCCGCCGCCGGTGCCGGGGCATTCATTGACGAGCTGCACCCCAAACTCGTTTCTCAAGGACAGCTCTCGGTGAACACATGCATCGAAGCATTTGATCGGACGGTCGGATCGAACACGTGTAACAAGCTGCGGGATTTTATCACGCGTTACTGAGCTGCGGACGGCTATCTCTTGGGCGCGGTTTGGGGGACTGGCTGTGGCGTTGGAACACCCGGTGTGACTACTGGCGTCAGCGGATTTACTGGTGCTCCTTTCGTCTCACGAGAATCGCTCACCGGCCGTAGGCAGTTTAATTCCTGTCCGTTCGCCAGCGCAATCGTTCCGGGCACTTCTGGTATCATGAGTTACCTTTCTTCGGGAGCGTGACAGGACGCAGATTGTTCACGACATTGCCAAAATTCGTCAGTTCTCCGGAATTCTTCTCTCCCGATCCGGCCATGTTAACCAACGACGACTGATTTTTTCGCACCGGCTGCACAAGCGTGGCGCTCGTGGTGCGTTTTGCCTGAGGCAGTGGTTTCTTGCTCGCCATGTTACTTCCCCTTGTTTGTAGGAACAGGCCGTATCTGGTTGACCGGCTGACCGGCTTTTATACTCGTCACCTGCGACTGCGTAGTGGACGTCGGCTGAGGCTTGGATTGTTGCGGCGTTGGTTTGGCTTGATTGCTCATATGCTATGGGAGGTTGGCGATAACGAAAACCACGGTGCACACGACGGCGGCGATAAACGTCGCTCCGGCAGTAAAGTTAATCGCCTCTGTGAGGCGAGCTGAAAGACACGTCTTGTTCAAATATTCATCTCTGCGCTCTAGATAATACTTTTGAGCCCTATCGATCTGAAATCGTATTGCTTGTTGACTGGTCATAAACGAGACGATCGTAGCTATGATCGCCGCGGTGAAAAAGATCCATGATCCGAGGAGAAACTGCCGAAATATCGCGTCCTTAAGAGGAGCAATATCTTTGATGAAAACGAGCGAGAGCCCAAGACCAGATGCAGAAAGCGTAAGGATAGACCGATCGAAATTTTCCGAATTCGAAATCTGCTTCTTTACGTTCTCTTCGTAGCATTCACTGTAGAGCCGATCTCGTATTTCCTGCTCGTTGTCGATTACAGGATGAACGGTGGGGCCTCCCCCCTTTGTGTTCTTCTTTTTGGCCATTACTTCTCGGTTAATTAATGTGAGCATAGCGCAGGCACAACGTTTTGTTGCATCGCGCGTTTAGGTCGACCCCTCTCACCGGCGGTCATGTGAACCATCGGCGCACCTCGGCAAGCAGTGGGAGCGCTTTTCGCGCAACGGTTATCCAGACGAGGACACGGTTGATGATACTCCGCGTTCGTCGCTGCCGGCGTCGTGGCTTGCGGCGATCGGATTTGGGAGTTCGACGGGGGTGTTTTTTCACCCCGCAACTCTATCAAACCGGTTTTTCCCGCTTTTTCTTAGTATCGTAACTCCCATGATAACAGGAGCTAACGCGACAGTCGTAAAACGCGAATATTCCTTAAGACGCCTGTAAGCCCCCCTTAAGAGGCCCTTAAGACGGTTTTAAGAAAATCGGCGAAAATCATGTCAAGGGGCCTAGTTCATTTTTTCCGCGCGACCACCAAGGCAGGTCCTTTTTCCGTATCTCCCACCGGCAAGGCGTGCGGTGATTGGCGGAGATTTCCCCCGATCGTATCATGCGCAGCACCGTTGTGTGGGTGCAGCGCAGGTATCTCGCGGTGTCACCGACTGTGAGAAACGGGGGAAGCGTATCGTAGTCCCCGTTCGGCCCCAAAACCTCAAACCGCGCCCGGACCCGGTGGTAATCGCGAGAGCTGCATGGCGGGTCTTCAAGCATGACCTGGCAGGCCGCCGCCAGAGCGATGACGCTTTGCGTGCTGACCTGGATGGGCACCTTTACGCGTTGGCCACGCTGTTTGTGACGACGCTGTAGTAATCCGATCCGAACGAATTTCATAACGGTCGGCTTACTCCAGCCCACGGCTCGGGCTAGATCACTAACGCGCGCCCAAGGGCCAAGCTGACGCAGGCGCCTTTCCAGATATTCATGGTCACACTGGGCGAGGCGCCACGCGCTGCGCGAGGGAGCATGAGTGATCCGCATCGCCCGGTCTTCACCGAACCGACTCAAAATCGGATTGCTGAAGTCGAAATTGATCATGGCCGTGCAACGGCTACTGCCACCAGCGACGAAGTTCAGCGAGAAACGGCACGCATTTGCCGAGAACATTGGCCCATTCGAGGGCGATGCGAACTAAGGGCGCCGCTTTCGCTTTCGGAGATTGTCTAGATTTTTGGGAGGTGCGTCTTTTCACGTCCATTACCCTACCAAACCCAAAAGTCGATCACGGCCTTGCAACGCTGATCGCCTTGTCGATCAACAGCTAGTGCGCTGGTCGGAAAACCCCAATATTCCCGCATTGGTCCTGCGGCACCCTCGCAGCACCTCTGCAACGGTCGTGCAGCGAAAACAGCGAAAATCGTGTCAATAGGCTGATTTCACTTCTTTTCGTTTTTTGGGGCAACGCGCTCCGTTCTGATCGGTGGCAAGACGCTAAAAGACTGGGCGCGGTCGTCGTGAACCGAGGAACAGATCCTCGGAGCACCAACAATGAACCTGGACGATCTCGTTTACGACGTCATCGACGAACAGCCTCGCCCGTATGACTTTTCGACCTATGTTGGGCGTTGGGACCTCGCATTCGATCTCACCGATGATGAGCTTGAGTGCGGTCGATACGAACCCATCTACAACGTCTTTTACCCGCTATCTGATCGATTCACCGTCCCGCGCGACGTGCGGCGCCGGCTCGACAACATGACGGTGGTTCGCATCGAGGACGCATATGGCCTCGCGCTGACCGGGTGCGGCATGGATTTCACCTGGGAGATCTGCAACACCTACATGAATCTCGGCTATTACCCACCGACTGCGCTGTGCCGTTTACCGGCGATGGCGGGGCGTGGCAGTAGTGCCCGGGACAGGCGCATCATCGAGGCATGCCTTTGCTCGGTGGACTCCGCACTCACCCGCGAGCAGTGGACATACGATTACCTGCGTCGGATGCATGCTGCTAAAGCTTAACCGATGGAATTCTATTTCGGACAGGGTTGCCCTAGGCAGAGCCTAGAATGTCTGCGGGGACACGTCGTCAGCGAACAACCATATTCTGCGCTGCCTGGCGACCGGTTCTTTCCTCAATTGCGCTCTGAAGCGCGTCGACGGTCTCTCGAATTCCCGCCAACGTCTTTACCGCCGTCGGGATCTCTCCAAAGGAAAGCCCGGAGAAGCCCCGCGTTGCCGCTTGTTCCAGTTCCAAGGCAGCAAGCCTGAGGCTGTCGTTGATCGAAAAGGGCTTTGGGCCAAAAGAAGCCTTCGAGACTCTCCTGCTTTCACTATCGACGCGGCAGGTGGTAGTGTTGATCCAAGCAAAGAGGCGCGGGCATTGTGTGAACCGGAAGTGTTTTCCCGGCCGCTTGACCGTCCCGGGAATAACACCGGCATGTGCCCAGCGGCGCAGGTGAGCGACCGAATAAGCACATCCGATTCGCTCACGTAGTTGGCCCATCGTCAACAAGCGCGCCATGGGGCAACAATCGCTCACGTTTTCGGCCACTTTGCGAACTCATTCCCGGGGAAATCGCTCATTTTGGACGGGCGGTTTTGACACGAAGCTACGGGCATGAGCTCAAGCCTCGAAGCGCGTATAGGGATCGGGGCGAAGTTCCGGTCGCCGCCCTTGGTAGGATGCGAAGACCTACCGCGAAACGAGCTAGTTTTGGGCATGCCTTCGACCGCAGCCTTCAAGGGGAATGCTCACCATCCCGTCGCCGGCTCAAGCCCCGTCCGCACGTGCGGACGCCGCCGGCAAGGACGGAATGTTGAACGTTTCGTCGCACGTGCCGCAGACGCCGCAGCACCCCTGGCCGCGGTTTACCTGTGCCGCCTATGGTAGGTCTCGATTTTTTCAAAATCTGTGTCCTGACCGCCCATAATTAAGAAATGCCACCCCTGAAGACGCGAGCACCTGTTGATGACCTTTAGGTGCCACACCTCCCGAATGTTCGCCGGCGAACATTCCGACGTCGCCTGCTCGGGACAGACCTTGCGCCCCAAAGAAGCCACCGGGGAGCGGTCAAAACTGGCCCATAAGTGAGAAATGCAACCTCTCGCGCCCAACCACGCGACCTCTCAACTCGCCGCATGAGATCCACCTTTTATCGGCCACAGCCGCCAGCGCCGCCAAGCCTACCGGACACGGGGCCGGACGGCCTGCTACTATGACCTTAGCACTTTTTTCGACGCGAATTTTGACACGAACCGCTCTCAACCGACACCGCTCAACTCAATGAAGCCCGCCGACTCGCATCATGCTCCTCCTGCCTCACCGCCGTCCGTAACCGTCCACTTCGTCAACGTGCAGGTTGGCGGGAACGCATCGAACCTCCACCTCCACGTCGGAGGGAATGGCCCACCTCCGCCGCGCTTCTGGGCACGATTTCGTGAGGCGATCGGCAACCGCCTGCTTGGGCTCATCGGGACTCCGAGGGGTTGATAGCCATCGCACCTATCGGGGGTCCTCCATGCCAGCCGTTCAAATGCAGCTATACCCGCTAGACATGCGCAGCCGTTCCTACCACGCCCCTCTTTGAAGCTGATGAAATCGCTACCTTCGATCCGTTTTGCGGCGCCGGAAGACTTACCGTCTCCGCCGAATTTTGCCTCAACACGATAATACGGCATGAACCTTTGGCTGGAGATCCTCACCGATGCCGTGTTCCGCACATTACTGGGCGGAATGGTGAGAGACTTGTGCGTCCAGCTAGGGAAGCGGGTGAGCAAAAGATTCGGCAAAGAAACGCCACGGAAAGGGCGCGCTGCCTCAACGCGGAAAAGCCCGGCCCACTACAAGCGGCGCAGTCCGGGCATTTCGGCGTTGCCCTGCTACGCAGGTCGGTGCGCGCGCCACGGCTGCATGAATTGCGGACGCTTCGTCGAGGCCGAGAAGCGTCCCGCGGGGCGCGGAGGAAAGAAAATGAAGATTCGAGAGGCATTCATCGGTTACAAAGAAGTCGGCAAATCGGTTCGCGGACACCCGCTGGAAAATGCGCGGCGAGTGGTGGACTACATGCGAGGAGCGTTCGACGAGCGAGCAGACCAGGAGCAGTTCTGGGTTGTGCTGCTCGATGCGAAGCTATGCCCGATTGCGCGGTCCTGCTTGTTCGTCGGCACACTCGACGCCGTGACGGTTCATCCCAGGGAAGTGCTCCGAATGGCGCTGCTATCGGCCGCTCACAGCTTCATCGGTCGGGTAAGGAGGCCGGGTTGACCCCGGACCTCCTCCCCTCAGAACCGGACTGGATAGTTTCCCAATCATCCGGCTCAAGCCGTTGCAAAGCGCCGCTACGCGACGC
>Ga0065721_10004438_pt1 | contig 63538 bp, 50 predicted proteins | sample Mesricmetagenome_FD_59108 | JGI IMG/M metagenome (GOLD analysis project Ga0065721, IMG submission 59108) | Mesophilic microbial community from rice straw/compost enrichment Sample: eDNA_1 v2 (version 2) | ecosystem: Engineered > Solid waste > Grass > Composting > Bioreactor | place: USA: Davis... | reverse complement strand
TCGATGGTGCCGACTTCCTGCATCACGACGTTCAGTTGCGCGACGAGTACCGGCAAGAGGCGGCAAAGTGCGCTCAACAGATGCCACTGTCTTTCGCTGTAGCGCGGAGCAGGCAAGCGCCCCACCACCTGCAACTGCATCAACGCACCATCGGCTTCCAGCGCCGCGCACAGGTCCTTGAAGTCCTCCTTGGCCTGCTTGAAGCGCTCGGCCAAGGCCTTGTCGCGCGTGGCGCTGTTGGGCGGAAAGCCTTCTTCCGCCGTGAGCCGCTTGCGGAAGCTCTCCATGTTTTTCACGAGCAGGAAACGGCACAGCGTCTGCCACTGCGGCAAGGCCTCGGCATCGATGTCGGGCAAACGCTTCAGTTGTGCCAGCGTGTGCAGTTCGTGGTCNGGCTTGTGCTGCAGGTTGGAGGCAGCGAAGTCCGTCAGTTCGAGCAGCATGGCCGCGTGNCGCAACATCANCTGATGCAGTGCCTGCAATTCGGTTTCGATCAACGACTGCAGCGTGCCTTCCATCGCCTCGCGCGCACTGTCGGGATCGCGTTGCAGNGTCAGCGCCAGTTCCANCCACTGCTCGCGNTTTTCCAGAAGACGCAGCAAGAGCGTTTCCAGGGTGCCCAGATCGTTCTGTAGATGCGGCAGGAGGTCGCGCAGTGCAGCACCGATGACATTGTCTTCGTCGAGATGTTCCAAGGTGGCGTGAATCGCGCGTCGGAACAGCGGCTGCATGTCGGTGGTGAGCGCGGCGCGGGCACCGAAGTTGGCGCTCANNGGCAACTGCGCNGTGAGCCAGGCNGTGAAGCTGTCGATNGTGTTCAGACGCAAGCGTTGCGGGTTGTCGAGCAAGGCCCAACCCAGCGCAGCGTCGCGCTCGAGTACGGCACNCGCCAGTCGATGCGTCTGCTCGCGATGNGGTTCCAGCACTGGCCGTTCGGCAACGGGCAGGGCTTCNCGTGCCTGCGCCGCGCGCAGGTGATGCAGCAGTCGCTCGCGCATCTCGGCCGCGGCCTTGCGNGTGAAAGTGAAGGCCAGGATTTCTTCGGGACGCTCGACGTGGGCGAGCAGTTTCAGCAGGCGCTGTGTCAGAAGTTCCGTCTTGCCGGAACCTGCAGGCGCCTGCACGCAGAAGGAGCGTGTGATGTCGAGTGCGGCGGCGCGTTCGGCAGCGTCGAGCAGCGTACTCATGACAGCTCCTCGAGCGTGGGCGGCTGCGCGTCGACGCGGCACAGCGGGCCGTATTGGCAATAGGTGCAACTGTCGCGACGTGCCGGCTGCACGGCGGCGTAGCCCTGCAGGAATTCATCGGCGAGCAGAGTCAGCACGCGCTGCCAGTGCGCGCGCAGTGCTTCCCAATCTTCGGCGGCCACGGCGCGTTCCAAGCCGAGACTGTTGTCGGCTGCGATACCGGCATAGCCCACGGCCTCGACATGCAATTGCGCGTAGAGCAGGGCACGGCTGGGTGCCGTGTCGTCGTGCTGCGACCAGGCCAGTTCGTAGAGCAGGAGCTGCGGTGCGTCGGGACGTTCGCTCGTCCAGTCGCGACTGAGACGACGACCGGACTTGTAGTCGACGATCACCACACTGCCATCGGGCAAGCGATCGATGCGGTCGATGCGCAGATCGAGCCGTAAGCCACTCAACTGCAGCGGCAGTTTGATTTCGGTATGCGCCAGTGCGAAGGGAGTGCGCCTTTTCTCTTCTTCGAGCCAACGCAGCAGCAACCTGGTAAGACGTTCCTCTTCCAAGCTTTGCAGAGTGGGACTCATCAGACGCGGATAGTCACGCGCCACACGGGAGAGCGCAGGACGCAGGGCTTCGCGCAANCGTTGCTCGAGTGCGGNTTCTTCCAAGGCATGCAGTGCNGCGCTTTGCTGCAAACGTTCCCAGAAACTNTGCAAGGCCTCGTGCATGCAACTGCCGAGCACNTGATGCGGAATGCCGAACTCGAGACGGCGCAGCTCNGGCAGCTCCAGGCGATAGCGNGCAAAGGCCTGGAAGGGGCAGGCAGATTGGCTGGCGATCAGATTGGCGCCGCCGCCTTCGCTGATTTTCTGCAGGGGCAGGGAGGTGAGGTCCTCGATGCGTTCTAAATTCTGGCCCGTTTGTTCCTTTATCAGCGGATGCAGCGCAGCAGCAGGATCGGCAGGTAGTGCCTCTTCCACCAATGACGGTGGCAACAGTGCGCTGGGCCGCTGCGGCAGATCTTCCGCCACGCTGGCATAGCTGAAGACCACTTCCGCTACCGTCTGTTGGCGCAGACCATCGAGCAGTTTGCGACTTTCTTCCAGCGCCGCGGCGGGTGAAGCCGCCGGCATGCCGTATTCGCGTTGCAGTGTCAGCGGCAGATAGGGATGGGGGCGCTGCTCGCCGGGCCAGAGATTGTCGGTCATCTGCAGGCACCACAGGTGCGTGAAGCGCAGACCAGCGGCGGTAACCGGTGTGAGCAAGAGAATCGGCGCCTGCCGTTTGCCGAGCGCGAGCGTCGTGTGACGGCAATGGGTGCGCAGTTGCTTGAGTGCCTCGGTGGCGCTGATGGGATCGAGCGTGGCGCTGGAGTAGAGCGAACGCAGCATCTGTTCCCAACTGCTCAGGAGCGCGCGGCGGCCAGCTGCGATCAAGCGTTCACGCGGCAAGAGTAGTTGCCACGCGCTTTCGAAGCGCTGCAACCACTCGCTCAGCGACAACTGGCGTGGTCGCCGCAGGTGCGACTGTTGCAGGGCCGCGAGTGCGCCATGCAACTGCGGACAGTGCCAGGGTTTGTCGGTCTGCCCGCAGAGTCGCCGGAAATCGGCGAGGCGTGTGCTTTCGTTTTGCTGCTGACACAGCCGCAGTTCCAGCGCGGCGCGTGCATCGAGTTCTTCGTCGTGCGCGACGAGCCAAGGGGAACGCAACAGGGCGAGTAAGGTCGTCGTCGGCAGATATTCGCGATCGAGTTCCAGCACGGTGAGTGCCGCATGCACCCAACTGTCGTCGCTCAGCGCTGCCGAGAGCGTATTGGTGAAGGCATCGGGCGTGGCGTGGAAGACGCGAGAGCAGGCGCGCGTGAGTGCGCCCTTGAGCAGGTCGCTGTCGGCCGTGATGAGACCGATACTGGCCTTGGGGTTCTGCGCCAATACTTGTGCTGCCCAACGCGCAGCGGCCATCGCTTCTTCTTCCGGCTGCGCGCAGCGCAGGAGCCGTTCACGCGGCCGTTGTGCCGAAAGTGCGAAGGATTCGATCGCAACACCACGTTGCTGCAGCGTGGCGAAGAGCGCGCGATAGAGCGGCGGTGGTTGATCGAAGCCCCAGGTGAGAAGTCGCGGTGGCAAGAGTCCATGCGGTTCTGCTGCACCTTCGGCGATGAGGTGCACCAGCGCCTGCACCAGACCGGAGAAGGTCAGGTAGTGGTGGTCGCGGCAATGTGCTTCGAAAGCGCTGAACCACTGAAAGGCGCGTGCGCGATCGTCGAGGTCGTCGGTGTAGGCGAGTTGGCTACGCAGCGTGGCCAGGGGCACCTGCCATTGCTGCAGCAGACGATAAGCACTCGCGGCGGTACTGGCCGTACCTTCGGGATTGAGGAGCAGCAGATCGGGCGAGGTTTCGACTATCAATCGGCTCCAGAGCAGTTGCTCTTCGCCAGGTGAGAGCAGATGTGAGCCGAGTATTTCGGCTTCATCGAGTTGGGCTAGCGCACGCCAGAGGTCGTGCAGCCAGAGGTCGATGGCGAAGATGGCAGGACGTGGTTGCACCGCCCCTGCGCCACGGGTTCGGCGCCGCCAATCGCACAGAGCGTCGATGAGTTGGTCGCTGCTGCGATAGTTCGGCACCAGGACCACGGCACCCTCTACGAGTGCCGCGTCCAGTTGCGCCAGGGTATCCGCGAAGGAGGACATCGCGCCTACATGTCGGGATAGTTCGGACCGCCACCGCCTTCGGGTGCCACCCAGCGGATGTTCTGCGTCGGATCCTTGATGTCGCAGGTCTTGCAGTGCACGCAGTTCTGCGCGTTGATCTGGAAGCGCGCAGCGGCGCCATCCTCACGCACCACTTCGTAGACACCGGCCGGGCAATAGCGCTGTGCCGGTTCTTCGTACTGCGGCAGGTTGAAGGAGATCGGCGTGTCGGGATCGAGCAACTGCAGATGGCAGGGCTGATCTTCCTCGTGGAAGGTGCCGCTCAGGTACACCGAGCTCAGACGATCGAAGCTGAGCACGTTGTCGGGCTTGGCGTATTGCAGACGCGTGACCTGTTCCACGGGCTTGAGCGTGGCGTGGTCGGGCGTCGGATCGGTGAACGTAAAGGGCAGCTTGCCCTGACACAGGGTCTGATCGAACCAGCTGAAGGCGGCGCCTAGCAGGGTGCCGAACTTGTGCAGCGCCGGGCCGACGTTGCGCGATTTGAAGAGTTCTTCGTGCAGTGGCGAGGACTTGAATGATGCCTCGTAGGCGACCACTTCGCTGGGCGGTGTTTCCTGTTGCAGCGCATCGAACAGTGCCTGCGCCGCCATCATGCCGGACCACATCGCGGTGTGCGTGCCCTTCAGTTTGAGCACGTTGAGGAAGCCGGCGTCGTCGCCGACGAGCAGGCCGCCGGGGAAGTAGAGCTTCGGCAGCGCCTGGATGCCGCCTTTGACGAGCGCACGCGCGCCGTAGTTGAGTCGGGTGCCGCCCTGCAGCACGGCAGCGATGGCCGGATGCTGCTTGAAGCGTTGGAATTCCTCGAAGGGGCTGAGCCAGGGGTTGTCGTAGTTGAGGTCGGTGATCAGTCCCACCGCCACCTTGTTGTCTTCCTGGTGATAGAGGAACCCACCGCCGCTGGCGCCGTGTTCAGCCAAGGGCCAGCCGAGGGTATGGAGCACGTGTCCGGCCTTGGCCTGTGCCGCCGGCACTTCCCAGATTTCCTTGATGCCCAGCGCGTAATGCTGCGGACCAGCGTTGGCGTTGAGGCGGTAATGCGCGATCACTTCCTTGCCGAGATGACCACGGCAGCCCTCGGCCAGCACGGTGTAGGGGGCATAGAGTTCGTAGCCGGGCGTGAAGTTGGGGCCGGGCGTGCCGTCGCGATGCACACCGAGGTCGCCGGTCTGGACGCCGCACACCTGATCGTTCTCATCGAACAGCAGCTTGCTGCCGGCGAAGCCGGTGAGGACATTGACGCCCAGCGCTTCGGCCTGTTCACCGAGCCAGCGGCACAGTTTGCCGAGGCTGATGACGTAGGAGCGGCCGACGTTGTGCAGATCCTTCGGCACGAAGAAATCGGGCACACGCAGCTTGGCGGTGGCGGAAGGCAGATAGAGTACGTCCTCGCTCTGCACCTGCACGCGCACGGGGGCTTCACGCTCGCGCCAGTCGGGGAAAAGAGCCTCGAGTGCGGAGGTCTCCAGCAGGGCGCCGGAGACGATGTGGGCGCCGACCTCGGCCCCTTTTTCCAGTACGGCGATGTTGAGTTCGCGGCCGGCCTCCTGCGCCAATTGCGCCAGACGGCAGGCGGTGGCGAGGCCCGCAGGACCGGCGCCGACGATGATCACGTCGAAGTCCATGCGCTCGCGTTCGATGGGGGTCAAATCAGACAAAAGCGGATCCTTGAACTGTCAATTGTTGAAAGTGGGCCATTATAATGGCTGGCTTTTACTAACACCCATCCCCTAACTACAAGTAATTCCGTTATGCGTATTCTCGTTGCCATCAAACGTACGCTCGACGCCTACGTCAAAGTGAGAGTCAAGAGCGATCAGACCGGCGTCGATCTTGCGAATGCCAAAATGGCCATGAATCCCTTCTGCGAAATCGCCCTCGAAGAGGCCGTTCGTCTGAAGGAGAAAGGCGTAGCTACCGAAGTCGTGGCCGTATCCATCGGCTCCGACAAAGTCGTGGAGCAACTGCGTACCGCCATGGCCCTCGGCGCCGATCGCGCCATCCACGTCCAGGCCTCCGACGATCTTGAATCGATCAACGTCGCCAAACTGCTCAAGGCGGTGGTCGAGAAGGAACAGCCGGGCCTCGTGCTGCTCGGCAAGCAGGCCATCGATTCCGACAACAACCAGGTGGGCCAGATGCTGGCCGCTCTCTGCGGCATGCCGCAGGCCACCTTCGCCTCCGAAGTCCAGGTGGCCGACGGCGCCGCCGTGGTGAGCCGCGAAGTCGACGGCGGCACGCAGACGCTGCGTCTGAAGCTGCCGGCCGTGGTCACCGCCGACCTGCGTCTCAACGAGCCGCGCTATGCCAAACTCCCCGACATCATGAAGGCCAAGAAAAAGCCGGTGGATGTCTTCACGCCCGACCAGCTCGGCGTCACGCTCAAGACTCACCTGCGCACGCTCAGCGTCAGCGAGCCGCCGCCGCGTAAGGCTGGAATCATGGTGAAAGATGTAAACGAACTCGTCGCGAAGCTGCGCGAAGCCAAGGTGTTGCCATGAAAGCGATCGTATTTGCCGAACACGACAATCAACAGCTCAAGGGTGCCACGCGTGCCCTCGTCACCGCCGCTCTGAAACTGGCGGACGAAGTGGAAGTGGTAGTGGCTGGTAATGGCTGCGCCGCGGTCGCTGAAGCCGCTGCCAAGATCTCTGGCGTGAGCAAGGTGTGGTTGAGCGAAGCTGCCGATGCCGCGCATCAGCCGGCCGAGCGCTGCTCTGCGCTGCTCTTGAACCTGGCCAAGGAATCCGGCGCCGCTGCCGTACTCGCCAACGCCAGCGCCACCGGCAAGAGCATCCTGCCGCGCGTGGCTGCGTTGCTCGACGTGGCTCAGCTTTCCGAAGTCATCGCCATCGAAGCCCCCGACACCTTCGTGCGTCCGATCTATGCTGGCAACGCGCTGATGAAAGTGGCTTCCGATGACGCGGTCAAAGTACTCACCGTGCGTGCGTCCGCCTTCGACGAAGCCGAACTCGGTGGCAGTGCGAGCGTTGCGACGGTAGCGCTGCCGGCAGACGAGAGCAGCAGCTTCGTTTCCGAAGCGCTCAATTCCAGCGCGCGTCCCGAACTCGAAGCCGCCAAGATCGTCGTGTCCGGTGGTCGTGGTCTCGGCAGCGCGGAAAACTTCGCACTGGTCGAGCGTCTGGCCGACAAACTCGGTGCCGCAGTCGGTGCTTCGCGCGCTGCGGTGGATGCGGGCTACGTGAACAATGCACTGCAGGTAGGACAGACCGGTAAGGTGGTAGCGCCGGATCTCTACATCGCCGTGGGTATTTCCGGTGCCATCCAGCATCTCGCCGGTATGAAGGACAGCAAGGTGATCGTTGCCATCAACAAGGATCCCGAAGCTCCGATCTTCCAGGTGGCCGACTACGGCCTCGTGGCCGATCTCTTCACCGCCTTGCCGGAACTCGAAGCCGCGCTCTGATGGCGTGGCATGCAGGGAAAATTCGCTGACAAAAAGGAGTAGGCGCATGAGACAGCTAGTGAGCAAGTTCGCAACCACCTTGGCCCTGGTTGCCGCAGCAACTGCGGCGCAGGCGGATTGGACCCTCGATGGAAGTGCGTCGAGCTTCCACTATGTCACCAGCAAGAATGCGGCGGTGAGCGAGGTGAACAGCATCACCGGCCTCAGTGGCGGCATCAGCAATGACGTCGCCACACTGCGCCTCGATCTCGCCACGGTGAACACCGCGATCGAGATCCGCGATCAGCGTATGCGCGACATCGTGTTCCAGGTGGCACAGTTTCCGGAAGCCACCATCACGGTGCCGGTCGACGGCGACATGATCGATTCGCTCAAGCCCGGCGTACCCGCTNCGGCCACCTANACCGCAACCGTGACGCTGCATGGCATGACGCAGGAGATCGCGGCGGATCTGCAGGTGATCAAGCTCGACGCCAATACACTGCAGGTGAATCTCGCCAAACCGCTGATCGTCGGTGCCGCTGCCTTCGGTCTCACCGATGGTGTCGAAGAACTGCGCAACATCGCCGGCCTCAACAACATCAACCCGAACGTAGTGGTCGATTTCTCGCTGCTCTATCGTCAGTAAGCCAAGCCCGAACGAAAAGAAAGCTGAACTCGCACGAGTTCAGCTTTTTTATGTCCGCATCGAGCAACGCTCAATAGCGCGAGGGCAGCGAGTCGCCGGCTGCCGGAAGCGATGAAGTTTCCGATGGCGTGATCACGCCACAGGCAACCGGATCACCGGAATTGCCGGACGGTTGCGTCATGTAGTCATCCCCACTGGCATGTACCACCAGTGCCTTGCCGAGCACCGAGTCCTCACCTTCGAAAGAGATGGTGGAGTCATCGATGTCGATCTCGACGATGCCGCTTTCATTGGCGGTGATGTTCCCCAAGTCGCCGGTATGGCGTTGTGGTGCAGTACGCCCCCCATGGGGCATGTCGTGCGGATTGAAGTGATCTCCTGCAGAACTTGCATCCGGTGCCGAACAATCGCCGTTTTCATGGATGTGCATGCCGTGTGGGCCGGGGGAGAGATTACTCATCTGTACCACGATGCGGGCACCGGCAATGTTGTTGGGCGACTCGAGAAAGGAAATGAGTCCCATGGCTTCATTGCCGGCGGTGGGACGCATCACTGCGGTGGCATGAGGCAGTTCATTCAGCTGTTCATTCTGCTGCTGCAACTGCGCCGTGTTGTTGTTGCGCAACACTTCACCCGTCGGCAACGCACCTTGCGCTCCTTGGGCGCCTTGGGTGTCGGGGGGTACGGGCTGTGCCGGTGTCGGTGTCTGCTCCTGTGTCGGGGGAGCCGTGGGATCGGAAAGGCGTGGGTTCGAGGGTTGTTCCTGTTCGCCACTGCAAGCGACGAGCATGGCACTCATCGCGAAGGGCAGGGCTGCGAGTGTGAAAGGTCGGAATTTCATGTCTTACCTCCTGTAAAGCGTGGTTGCTATATGCCGAGGTAGCCGCCACCGTTGATGTGGATGGTCTGGCCGGTGACGTAGTCGCCGTCGGCCGAAGCCAGGTAGACGTAAGCGGGAGCGACTTCGCAGGGTTGGCCGGGGCGCTTGAACAAGGTGCTCTTGCCGAATTCCTCGAGTGCCTTCTTGTCGAAGGAAGCGGGAATCAGCGGCGTCCAGATCGGACCGGGTGCAACGCAGTTCACCGTGATGCCTCGCTCGGCCACCTGAGGTGCAACCGAACGCGTCAGTGATTCGATGGCGCCCTTGGTACTGGAGTAATCGGCCAACACGGGGTTGCCGCGATGGGCGGTCACGGACGAAGTGTTGATGATGCGTCCACCTTCCTCGAGCTCGGGCAGGGCTGACTTCATCATGTTGAAGTAGCCGAAGATGTTGGTGCGGAACGTCGCGAGAAGTTGTTCCTGGGAAATGTCCTGCAGTTGCTTCTGTTCGTGTTGCTCGGCGGCGTTATTGACCAAGATGTCCAATTTGCCGAAGCGCTCGATGATGCTGTCGATCACCGTCTGACAGAACTCCGGATCACCGACATCGCCCTTGAAGAGCGCACACTCAATGCCTTCGTCTTCGACGAGGGCGCGCGTGTCTTCGGCATCTCTCGATTCTTCCAGGTACACCAGCGCGAGATCGCAACCTTCACGCGCGAAGTGCACGGCCACTGCGCGGCCGATGCCCGAATCACCACCGGTGATCACGGCCACTTTGCCCACCAGCTTGTTGCTGCCGCGATAGTCGGGACGGATGAAAATGGGCTTTTCCTCCATCGCATGCTCGCGCCCGGGCTGATGTTTCTGGGGCTTTTCGCGTTTCTGCGAGACCTCGGTCTGTTGGGTCATGGGCCTATCCTCGTAGTTTTCCCTGAATCAATGGCGGGTCTGGATCGCACTTACGAGCTCGGATTTCGACATGCTGCTGCGACCTTCGATGCCGAGCTGACGTGCGCGGTTGTAGAGCTCCTGTTTGCTGCGTTCCTGCAGAGGTCGATTGGGATTACCGGTGCCTTGCGTGCTGCGCTGCGGCGTGCGGCCTTCGGTGCGACGTTGCTTGTTCACGGTTCTGGCCGCGATCTCTTCCGCACGCTCGGTGCCTTTGCCGCGGGAGAGGGCGCTCACCTTGATGTGGTCGTATTGGCGTTCGTCTTTCGCACTCCATTTCCTGGGCATGACTCACCTCGTACTTCGTGGGTTCGAGAAGTAGAGGGGCAATATGCATGCCACGCGCGCAAGGGGGCAGTGCTGCGTGGTCTTGCGCGGAATTGCGGCTGGGTGAGGTGAAGAAAAAAGCGGAAAAGCCCGAGTAAGAATTACATCAGGCTGTAAATCTTACGGTCTTGGTTTTTCAGCTCGGGGTTGAGCCAGAGCAAAAAGAGAAGGGGATGAGGGAGGAACGAAGAGTTCGAGAGGCGAGGATGACATGGAAGCTCCATGTCATCCTCTTGCTCAAAGGTTACTGCAGCGTCTGAGAGTCTTCGGACTTCTGCTCGGCAGCAGTGGCAGTAGCTTCTTCAGCTTGCGGCGCTGCAGCGCTGGGCTGCTGCGATGCCTGCGTGTTCTGCTGCTGGATGCGGTTGCGCGGATCATTCGGCGCGCGCTTGCGTTCACGCGGCGGGATGATCAGCGTCGGTTCGCTCTGCGGCGCAGCAGGTGCAGCCGGCGTACTGGCTACCGCAGTTGCAGCAGCGGCGGCAACGGGTTCGGCAGCAGGAGCCTGCGGTGCTTCGGCGGGAGCGGTTTCTACCGGCGCGGCAGCATTGGCGGCGGTGTCGAGCGTGACCACGTTGCCGAGCAGGTCGAACTGATTCGGCTGCACGGCCGAGGCTTCCTGCTCGACGCTGGCGACCACTTCGGCAGGAATGGAGGCGACTGCCGTTTCAGCGCCTGCAGCCGCCTCGAGCGTGATTTCCACTGCTTCGGTCACTGCCACTGCTTCGGCTTCGGCATCGGCATCGGCATCGGCATCGGCAACGACGGCAGCGATGTCGACGCTCGGTACGACCGATTCGGTCTCTGCCGCGGCGATGCTTTCCACTGCAACCTTGTCGATCTCGGGTGCCTGTTCCGCCGCAACCGCTACAGACTCAGTTGCAGCTTCTGCGGGTTGCTCCACCGCAGCAGTGGCCTCAACTGTCGCTGCTGCGGCTACCGCAACTTCTGCCACAGGGGTATCGGATACCGGTGCTTCCTCCGACGCAGTGGCGGTTTCAGCCGCTTCGCTGGCGGCGACGGCTGCGGCCGCGGTGGTCACTGCCACACCTTCGACGACGGCATTTTCGAGACCCAGTTCGGCGCGATCACCACGCTGACGCGGACGCGGCTGACGGGCACGTTTGTCGGCAGGGCGACGCGTCAGACGCGGCTGACCATCGGCCGGTGCTGCATCGGCATCCAGCAGCGCTTCGTCCGCACCGTCCAGTACTGCCGTTGCTTCGGTGACCGCACCCTCAGCTACCGCTTGACGATCGCGGTTGCGGTTGCGGCCGCCACGACGGTCGACGACCACCTTCGCGACCTTCCTTGCCTTCGCGCGGCTCCTGAGCCTGGGCTTCACGTGCCTCGCGCGCNTCACGACGNTGCTGTTCGGCAGCTTCGTCCTTCTTCGCGACGTTCTGTGCATCCTGGTTGCGCTCGCGGTTGCGACGATCACCACGATCACGGCGGCGATCACGGTTGCGGCGACGGCCACTGCGCTCTTCCGATTCGGACTTGGCCGGCGGTTCGTTGGCGGCGACCTGATCGGCAGCGCCACCGAAGAAGCTGGCGAGCCAACCGAAGAAGCCACTCTTCTTCGGTGCGGCGGCAGCGACAGGCTGCGGCGCGGGGGCAGGGGCGGCGACCTGCGGCGGCGGTGCGGTGGGCAGACGCGAGGTCTGCACGGCGGGCACGTCGGCCACGGCGATCTGGCGCGGCACTGCCTCTTCGATCACCACTTCCTCTTCCGGCTCCATGTTGTAGCTGCGCTCATTGGATTCGGTGTTGATGTTCTGAATCTCGAAGTGTGGCGTTTCCAGATGCGCGCTCGGCACGATCACGATGCGCTTGCCGGTGTTGTTTTCGATGTTGCTGACTTCGGTGCGTTTCTCGTTGAGCAGGTACGAGGCCACCGAGATCGGTACCAAGGCGCGCACTTCGCGCGAGTTGGGCTTGTTCGCTTCTTCCACCAACAGACGCAGGATCGAAAGGGACAGCGATTCGACGTCGCGGATGGTGCCCTGACCGTTACAACGCGGGCATACGGTGGCGCTGGTTTCGCCGAGCGAGGGACGCAGACGCTGACGCGACATTTCGAGCAGACCGAAGCGCGAGATCTTGCCGATCTGCACGCGGGCGCGGTCCATCTCGAGTGCATCGCGCATGCGGTTTTCGACGTCGCGCTGGTTCTTCGGCGACATCATGTCGATGAAGTCGATGACGATCAGGCCGCCCATGTCGCGCAGACGCAGCTGACGCGCGATCTCATCGGCGGCTTCGAGGTTGGTGAGCAGCGCGGTTTCCTCGATGTCCGCACCCTTGGTGGCGCGCGAGGAGTTGATGTCGATCGAGACGAGCGCTTCGGTGGGATCGATCACGATGGAGCCACCGGAGGGGAGCTTCACTTCGCGTTCGAAGGCGCTCTCGATCTGGGCTTCGATCTGGTAATTGGTGAAGAGCGGAACGTTGCCCTGATACAGACGCAGACGGCTTTCGAACTGCGGCATCACCTGGCGTACGAAGGCAAGGGCTTCGTCGTAGGCGGCTTGCGTGTCGACCACGACTTCGCCGATGTCCTGACGCAGGTAGTCACGGATGGCGCGCAGGATGACATTGCTTTCCTGGAACAGCAGACGCGGCGCTTCATGCTCTTGCGCGGCCTTGGTGATGGCGGACCACACCTGCAGCAGGTAGTTGAGGTCCCACTGCAGTTCTTCGGGCGCACGGCCCACACCGGCGGTGCGGATGATGATGCCCATGCCGTCGGGCACCTGCAGCGATTCCATTGCTTCGCGCAGTTCGCTGCGTTCCTCACCTTCGATGCGACGCGAGATGCCACCGGCACGCGGATTGTTCGGCATCAAGACCAGGTAGCGACCAGCGAGGCTGATCATGGTGGTGAGCGCGGCACCCTTGTTGCCACGTTCTTCCTTTTCGACCTGTACGATGACTTCAGTGCCTTCCGCTACCAGCTCTTTGATGCCGCCACGCTCGTTGGCACCTTTGCGGAAGTATTCGCGGGAGATTTCTTTCAGTGGCAGAAAGCCGTGTCGATCTGCACCGTAGTTGACGAAGGCTGCTTCGAGACTGGGTTCGATGCGGGTGATGCGGCCTTTGTAGATGTTGGATTTTTTCTGAATGCGATGGCGATTTTCGATGTCGAGGTCGTACAGACGCTGACCATCGACGAGAGCTACGCGCAACTCTTCTTTTTGGGTTGCGTTGATGAGCATTCTTTTCATAGTTACCGTTTCCGTTGTTGATAACGGATACAACCCGGTAAACCAGAGCGAATTAAATTGTTATGAATATATCTCGCAATATATCGATATAACTTAATTTTCAGACTTCTACAGAACCGTGGCTGCGCTCAATCCACCCTGAATTGCACTGATGTTCATATCGCCTGCACGTATCGCTGCGCATCGCATCTGCCGTCGGCCCACCGCATTGGGTTTGCCTGACACGACCCTAGGGCGGCGCGGCCTGGTTCGTTCGTTGCCTTCACTGTCCGTCAGAATGGAATCCTGGCGGGCGGGAACTCGTTCTGGTTGCCGAATCTATCCGGTTGACAGTCGGACCCGAGGCAAGGGAGGCAGCTTGGTCACTGTTGGAATCTCCGCTTACCAGGCTTTCACCCTGGGGAGGATGACGTGCGCTTCTGGTGGAGGAATCGGGATCCACTCAGTCCGGTGCAGTGCACCGGTGCGATGACGTCATGCGCCAGAGGGCTGAGACTGTCGCAAGGTTTTAGTTTGCGTTGACTGCTTGTTGCCGGTACGGGCTGCGTTGTGGGGCAGCGGTACCGCTGCCTGGGTCTCGTGGTGCCGCGCGTTCACCTGGGCTTGCTTCCCTCTCATCCTCGCGGGTTACTACGTGATAACGCCGGGGGGACGGTCTCTGCTCGATCCAGCGGAGGCGAGGGGTAGGTTTTAGGCCCGTGCGGCCGTGGTGATTCGGGTAGGTCACGGAGGATACAGGCCGGCGCAATATAACAGCAAAGAGTTGGTGCTTCAAACGCTTATGGTGCTTTGTTGAGTGCCGTTTGCAGCATGAAAAGGGTGTCTTCGCTATACTTGCGCGCCCTTGTCCAAGTCCTCCCACACGATGCCCACGCCGTCCTCCCCACCACGTCCTGCCAACCGTACGCCGGTACAGATTCTGGAAGTTGCCGAACACCATCAGGATCAGCGTCTGGACAACTACCTTCTCGGTCGCCTGAAGGGCACACCCAAGTCCTTGATTTATCGGATCATTAGAAAGGGAGAGGTGAGGGTCAACGGCAAGCGCGTCAAGGCCGACTACCGCGTCCAGGCCCAGGACAAGGTGCGCGTGCCGCCACTGCAGCTGGCGAGCCCGGATGAGCCGCTCCAGCCCAGCGCCCAGCTCGAAGCTCTCTTGCGCGACTCGGTGCTCTTCGAAGACCCGGACCTGTTGGTGCTGAACAAGCCGGCGGGGCTGCCGGTGCATGGCGGGACGGGGGTCAAGCTGGGCCTGATCGAGGCGCTCAAGACGCTGCGTCCGGACGTGCCTGGTCTGGAACTCGTCCACCGCCTCGACAAGGGGACGTCCGGGTGTTTGCTTCTAGCCAAGACCGGCCCCGCCCGTCGTGCCCTGATGAACGCCTTCCGCGAGCATGAGGTGCGCAAGGTCTACCACGCTCTCGTCTGTGGTCGCTGGCCGGCCCAGGTAAGGGAAGTGGACAGTTCGCTCGCCCGCCAACCGGAGCGGGGCGGTGAGCGCATGGTGGAGGTCGATCCCGAGGGTAAGGAAGCGCGTACGAGCTTCCGCGTGCTGGAGCGTTTCGCTGATTTCACCTTGGTCGAGGCGCAGCCTCTGACCGGCCGCACCCATCAGATCCGTGTGCATGCAGCCGAAGTCGGTTGTCCGCTGGTGGGGGATGAGAAGTACAACGCACGGGAGGTTGCCGTGAGCTGGCCCAAGGGGGCGCGTCCGCGCCTGTGCCTACATGCCGCTGCAGTGGAATTCGCACATCCACGTACCGGCAAGCGCTTGCGCTTCAGTGCGCCGCTGGAGAGCTCGTTCAAGGCGCTGGTGGACCAGCTACGCTCAGCGGATTGAGGCCGGCCTCGCGCAGCAGGCGGCACAGCGAGATGAGCGGCAGCCCGATCAGACTGTGGAAGTCGCCACCCTCCATGCGTTCGAACAGCGCAATGCCCAGTCCTTCGGCCTTGAAGCTCCCCGCACAGTCGTAGGGCCGCTCGCGGGCGAGATAGTTCTCGATTTCTTCGGCGCTCAGCGGACGGAACTTCACGCGATAGAGATCGTGTGTCGACTGGTACTCGCCGGTGCGTGCGTCGAGCAGTACCAGAGCCGTATGAAAATCCACCCAACGTCCACTGCTCGCCGCGAGTTGCGCGCGCGCCGCTTCGTGTGAGCCCGGTTTGCCCGACACCGCATTGCCACGCATGCAGACCTGATCGCAGCCGATGATGAGCGCGTCGGGATAGTCTGCGGCGAGGGCCTGCGCCTTGCTCAGCGCCAAGCGTGTCGCGAGCGTCGGACCTTGTTCGTGGGGCAGGGGCGTTTCGTCGACGTTGGGACTCGCGTGGACGAAGGGCAGACCCAGACGGCTCAATAGTTCTCGGCGATAGGGCGAGGACGAAGCGAGTACGAGTTGCATGGCGTTACTTCTTGGGGCCGGTGAGGGTGTGCATTGTAACAACGGAGAAGAGCTGAACCTGAGCTTAGTAAGCGGTGCTGGCGTTTTGCCAAGCCACAACGGATACATTACCCTCCGCCTACTTCGAAGTCGTCGATTCTCGCTATGCGTTCTTCGTCCCTCAGAGTCATAGCTGTCCTGATGTGCCTGTTCCTGGGGCTGAGTGCCTGTACTGCGCGCTATTCCGCGCCGGTGGAGGAAATTGGCGACGGTCCGCGCTTTCTCGACGACGGCAAGCAACATCGCGTGAATGGGGGCGAGACGCTCTACGCCATCGCGTGGATGTACGATCTCGACGTCAATGCCCTCGCGCGAGCCAACAATCTGGCGGCACCCTACAACGTCGAGCCGGGCATGATGCTTACGGTGGATCCACGTGTGGTGGCGGGGCTCGCCCCCAATCCCAATGCCGGCAACACGGCTTCATTACCGCCCGTTGGCACGGCCGTCGTCACTGCGGTACCGACCATCGGTGGCTTGCAGCGCACACCGCTACCGTCGCGCTCTCTGCCATCCAACCCTGCCTCGGATCCGGCGCCGGCAACGACGACTCCGCCCCCAACCAGCACGAACACCACTCCTCCTGCCGTCGCTGTGACGCCAGCACCGCCACCGAGCACTCCAGCGCAGGAAAGCTCTGTGCGTCCCTTGCCGCCGAGCGAGCCGGTCGCGACCTTGCCCAAGAGCGATCCTGCCCCTGTGGTGGCGATGCCCGCCAATGGAGAGATTCAGTGGGACTGGCCGCATCGCGGCAACATCGTGGGACGGTTCTCCGACACCTCGGTCGAAGGCAAGGGGCTCGATCTAGCCGGCAATGTTGGTGATCCGATCCTGGCCGCGGCGGACGGGGAGGTGGTGTACGCGGGCGGTGGCCTGCAACGCTACGGCAACCTGCTGATCCTGAAACACAACGATCACTTCCTCAGTGCCTATGCCCACAACCGCAACCTGCTGGTGAAGGAGGGTGACAAGGTCAGACGTGGTCAGAAGATCGCCGAGCTGGGGAACAGCGGTGTCGATCGCTACATGCTGCACTTCGAAATCCGTGAGGACGGCAAGCCCGTCGACCCCCTACTATTCCTCCCTTCGCGTTAGATCATTCCTTCGCGTTAGTAGTTTTTGACTAACGGTTCTCTTTAAAAAAATCCTAGAACTTTTTTGCGCTGTACTATACTCCGGTGTACCCGCAATCTGGCCGTCCAGCCGGATGCGGGTACCTAGTGGCGCCAGTGACGTGGGACTGGCGTCGACCCTGCATAAGCATTGTCTGATAACAATAACTACTGACTGGAAAAGGACTTTGCAGATGACTAGACGAGCCCCCGATGGATCCGACGCGAAGCAGGACCCCGCACCCAGAGAAGGAGAGCAAGAACTGATAGAGGAGCTTCCCAGCCCATCCTTGGCGGTCAATGAACTTTCCTTTGAAGCCTATGAGCTGGAAGACCCTGAATTGGACGAGTCTCTCACTTTCGATCTGACGCAGGAGCAGGATGATGAACTTGCCAATTTCGATGAATCCGCTTTCGGTGCAGGCGGCTTCGAATTGGATGTGCTGGAAGGCGACGGCCGTATTAGGCGGACCGCAGCCGATCGCAAGGGGCGAAGGCATCAGGATCCTTCGCTCGACCCCGCTACCCTCTACCTCAACGCGATAGGCATACTCCCCTTGCTGACCGCGGCGCAGGAAGTGGTGCTGGCTCGGGAGGTCGCTCAAGGCGTCCCCGGCAGTCGTGGTCGCATGATCGAAGCCAATCTGCGTCTGGTGGTTTCGATCGCCAAGCGCTATCAGGGACGCGGTCTCTCACTGCTCGATCTGATCGAAGAGGGCAATCTCGGTCTGATCCGAGCCGTCGAAAAATTCGANCCCGAACTCGGCTATCGCTTCTCGACCTANGCNACCTGGTGGATCAAGCAGAACATCGATCGGGCACTGATGAACCAGGCCAGCACGGTGCGACTNCCGGTGCATGTGGTGAAGGATCTGGCGCAATGNATTCGTGCCGTCATGCGGTTGCGCTCGCAATTNCAACGCGAGCCGACGCCGGCCGAAGTGGCTTCGCACATGGGNCGGCCTGAACCCAGCGTGCGCAACATGCTCGGCAATCAGCTGCGCTTCTGTTCCACCGATCTTCCGCTCGCCGATGCACCGGATCTCACGTTCATCGATACCGTTGCTTCTCCGGATGATCACCAACCTGCCACGCAATTGGAGGAACAGGATCTGAAGCAAAACGTGGATCAGTGGCTGGAATTATTACCGGCGAAGCATCGCGAGATCATCGCTCGACGTTTCGGTCTGCGCGGCTTCGAGAGTGCCACGTTGGAAGAAGTAGGGAAGGAGATAGGGCTTACGCGCGAAAGAGTGCGTCAGTTGCAGCTAGAAGCGATGGCGAAGCTGCGCCGTATCATGGAGCGCGAAGGTTTCTCAGCGGACTGTCTGAGGGAATTCAAATAATAAAGGCAGAAGATGAGGAGCAGGTTCGGTGTGTTCACACCGAACCTGCTGCAGTCTCAGTTCTGGGGCCACTCGCGTTCGAGATACTGGATCTTGCCTTCCACGCCATCCCATTCGGCTGCATCGGGCGGTTCCGGTTTCATCTCGGTGATGTTTGGCCACTTCTTCGACAGTTCTGCGTTCAACGCGATGAACTCTACCTGGTCTTCCGGCACCTCATCCTCGGCGAAGATCGCATCCACCGGGCATTCGGGTTCGCAGAGTGCACAGTCGATGCACTCGTCCGGATTGATCACCAGCATGTTGGGGCCTTCGTAGAAGCAGTCCACCGGGCATACTTCGACGCAGTCGGTGTGCTTGCAGCGGATGCAGTTGGCGCCAACCACGAAAGTCATTGGGTATCTCCTGTTACAGGCGGGGCCCACAGTGGGCCGGATTGTCGTCATGGCGAGCCCAGGGCCCGCAAGGCGGCGAATTCTATCAGCTAAGTAGCCTGCGAATAAGCCCTCGAGAGAATTGCGGTAAACTCGCGCGTCTTGTTTCACGGCTCAGCCGGATAGCGAAAACGGAAGAACAGGAAACCGAGATGCGACGCGACTACGATGCGCCTCAAGGCGAAGTGAAAACCCTGTGGCTCGAGAGCAAACTGCTCGAAGGCAATCTGCTGGGTGATCCCACGCGGCGACGTGTGGATGTCTACATCCCTGCGGGTCACGACAGCAAAGGCCTGCCTCTACTGGTCGATCTCGTCGGCTTTCTCAGCGGTGGGCCCGTGCACGCCAACTGGCGCAACTTCGGTGAGAACCTGCCCGAGCGTCTCGATCGACTCATCGCCGCGAAGCAATTGCCACCAGTAGTGGTGGCGATGCCCGATTGCTTCACGCGTCTTGGTGGCAACCAGTACATCAACAGCAGTGCGATCGGACCTTGGGCCGATGTACTTAGAAAAGAAGTGGTACCGCTGGTCGAAAACACCTTCGGTTGCGGTGGTGATGGTCGCCGCGGTGTGTTCGGCAAGAGCTCCGGTGGCTATGGGGCCTTGATGCACGCGCTGCTCTACCCGGATTTCTGGGCCGTAGCTGCTTGCCACTCGGGCGACATGGCTTTCGAACTTGTGTTCCTGCCTGAATTTCCGAATGTGCTGCGCGCACTCGCCTCGCACAAGTTCGATGTGAAATCCTGGATCGATGATTTCTATGCGAAGCCGAAGCAGAAGGGCAGCGATCTGCACATCCTATTGATGCTGGCGATGTGTGCCAGCTACGACCCGGATCCTGCCGCCTATTGGGGCATTCGTCTGCCGGTCGATACCTACACCTGTGAATTGATTCCCGAGCGTTGGCACAACTTCATGCGCTGGGATCCGCTGAACGTCGCGGCGGAGCGGGGCAAGGGCCTGAAGCAGATGAAACTGCTCTACGTCGACTGCGGCACCTTGGATCAATACAACCTGCTGTACGGAACACGGCGTCTGCATCGCTTGCTGGAGCAGCAGGGCATCGCGCACGTCTACGAGGAATTCAAGGACGATCACTCGTCCATCGATTATCGCCTCGATCGCAGCCTGCCCCTGTTGGTGCAGGCTTTGACCGAGTGAAATAGGGAAGAGCCGAAGCTCGACGCCTCAGGCGTCGAGCTTGTAGGCGGTCTGGGTATCGCGGAAGTTGACGTACCAGTCGAGCGACTGCGGATTGCTCATCGCATCGCGATTCGCGGCTTTCTCGACAGGCTGACCGAACAGGATCTTGCGCAGCGGCACTTCCATCTTCTTGCCGGTGAGGGTGTAGGGGATGTCCTCCACCTGGTGGATCTCATCGGGAATGTGACGCGGGCTGTAGTCGCTACGCAGTTTGGCGTTGATCTTCTGTTTCAGTTCTTCGGTCAGAGTCAGACCAGGCTGCAGTTTCACGAAGAGCGGCATGTAGAACTTACCGCCGGGCAGCTCGAGGTTGACGATGATCGAATCGGCCACTTCATCGAGTGCTTCGACGCTGCGATAGATCTCGGCAGTACCGATACGGATGCCGTAGCGGTTGAGCGTGGCATCGGAGCGGCCGAGCACGAAACAGCCGTCCTCGTCATTGATCATGAAGTAGTCGCCCTGGCGCCAGATGCCGGGGTAGTCCGAGAAATAGGTTTCGATGTAGCGCTCATTGTTCGGATCGTTCCAGAAATAGAGCGGCATCGACGGCATCGGCTGGCAGATCACGAACTCACCGACTTCGTTGCGGATGGACTTGCCTTCAGCGTCGAAGGCCTGCAGGTCCACGCCGAGGTGCGGCATCTGGATGATGCCGGCCTTGACCGGCAGACCAGGCATCGGGCCACAGAAGCCGGCGCAGATGTCGGTACCACCGCTGCCGGGTCCGAGGAAGAGATCGGCTTTGACGTTGTTGTAGAACCAGGCCGTGCACTCCGCGGACACGGGCGAGCCGGCCAGCATGATGCACTCGAGTTTTTCGAAGCGATATTTTTCCTTGGGCACGATGCCGGCATTTTCCTGCATCTGCTGCAGCGTCGGGCTGGCACCGAAGAGGCGGGCGCCGGCTTCGTCGCACATCTTCCACAGCACGTCGGCTTCCGGGTAGGTCGGGTTGCCGTCGTACAGGATCGGGCGCGCCTGGACCAGCATGGTGCTGACCAGGAAGTTCCACATCATCCAACCCGTGGTGGTGAAGAAGAAGATGCGATCGTCGGGCTTGAGGTCGTAGTGCAGGCCACTCAGCTTGTGCTGCTCGAGCGTGATGCCGCCATGACCGTGCACGATGGCCTTCGGCAGACCCGTGGTGCCGGAGGAGAAGAGAATCCAGAGCGGATGCTGGAAGGGCACCTGTTCGAACTGGAAATCCTCGGCGCTGACCGGATCGCCCTTGAGCAGATCGCTCCACAGTTCCGCTTCAGGAACGGGCGGAGTGGTGTCGTTCCTGTCGAGGTATGGAACGTAGATGACTTTCTTCAGCGTCGGCAGGGCCTTGACGATGTTGCGCACTTCTTCCTTGCGGTCGAAGGCTTTGCCCTTGTAGGTATAGCCGTCGATGCAGAACAGCACCTTGGGCTCGATCTGGGACAAGCGGTCCAATACGCTGTGCGTGCCGAAGTCGGGCGAGCAGGAGGACCAGATGGCGCCGATGCTGGCAGTGGCCAGAAGTGCGGTGACGGCCTCGGGAATGTTGGTCATGTAGGACGCGACTCGGTCACCGGGCTGCACTCCGAGTTCACGCAGACGGGTGGCGAGCTTGCGTACGTTGCCGGCCAGTTCGCTCCAATCCAGTGATTGCAGGGGATTCTGCTCGTTGCAGTAGAAGAGGGCGGGAGTGCCGGGCTTCTCGTGACGCAGAATGTGTTCGGCGTAGTTCATCTTCGCGCCGGGGAACCATTCGGCGCCCGGCATGGTGCGTTTGCCGAGAACCGCTGTCGGCGGAGTGCTGGCCTTGATGTCGAAGAAGTCCCAGATCGCTCCCCAGAACGCATCGATGTCCGCAACCGACCAACGCCGCAAGGCCAATAGATCAGGGAACTCGAGGTTACGATGTTCTTTGAGCCAGAGTCTGAAACGGTGGAGGTTGGTGTTTTCTACCCATTGCTGGCTGGGCTGCCAGAGTACTTCGCCTACGGTTACCATCGAATTCCCATCTCACATCAATCCAAGGTTATTACTACGGAACAACCGCCACACCTCGGCTGAGAGGTGGCTTTGTTCCTTGTTATCATGTCGGGGGACGCGCAGCCGAAACTCCTTGAAACGCAAGAAAATGCGCAGTAGGGGCCCCGGCAAAGTTCGCGATTCTAGCATAGCCTCCGAGACAGCCTAGGTAGTTCATCTCTCCTGCGTATCAATTTTCCATGCAACAGAAAACGCTTTGGCGGTCCGCACATACCGTTGCCGCGGCCGTCTTCTCCATGACTGTGCTTTCGGGCTGTGGGCCCGATTCCAAGGCAAACCTACCGCCAGAAGTGGCCCAGGCCTGGGCGATGGTGGATGAAAAAGGATGTTCCGCCTGTCACACCCGTGATGGATCCGCAGGCATCGGTCCCTCGTGGAAAGGCGCGTGGGGTAGCGAACGTCAGTTCAGCGATGGCACCAGTGCGATGTTCGATGCGGCATATTTGCGACAGTCGGTCACCGATCCGGCCGCCAAGGTGGTGCAGGGCTTTCAAAACCTGATGTTGCCTGCGGCACTGACGGAGGCGGAATTCACGCAGCTAGAGCTTTTGCTGCAATACCTTGCGCAGCCAGCCACAACGCAGTGAGCGGACCAAAGAAAACGGCGCAGCTCCGAAGGAGTGCGCCGTTTCTTGATCCATATCAAACGCAGCTTTGAGGTCTCATTGCTGCATGGCGCGCAGCATCCAGGCCGTTTTTTCGTGCAGCTGCATGCGGTCGGAAACCAGCGATGCCGTGGATTCGTCACCGGCGTCCTGCGCCGTCGGCAGTACCTCACGACAGGTGCGGACCACCTGCTCGTGGTTCTTGGTCAGGATGGCCAGCATCTCTGCTGCGCTCGGGATGTCTTCCACCGGCTCGATCTTGCTCAGTTTGGCGAAGGCCTTGTAGGTGCCGGGTGCATAGACGCCCAGGGCGCGGATGCGTTCGGCGATGGCATCGACCGCGGTGGCAAGTTCCGTGTACTGCTCTTCGAACATCAGGTGCAGCTCGCGAAACTGTGGGCCGGTGACATTCCAGTGGAAGTTGTGGGTCTGCAGATACAGGGTGTAACTGTCGGCCAACAGCACCTTCAAACCATCAGCGATTTTTTCACGGGCGTCTTTGTCGATACCGATGTCGATGGTCAGGTTTTTCATTCGCTGCTCCTTGTCGTGTACCTGATGAAGTGTGGTCATAGTACTTAAGGCCCCAGCGGGACGAAAGGCGTTGGCGATCGCTCGTACCTTTTCCTCTCATCGACACATTCGATGCCCTTTGGGCACAAAAGTGAAGGAAAATGCTGCTGTAATCCTTTGGGAGGATGCTATGCACCTCCCGAATGTATATAATCCGCGCCCTTTGTAAGGTCGCTCGTATCCCCCTCTTGCACGGTGACACAGACTCGCAATCGCGGGATTCAGGGACCGAAGTCGCGCAAGCCGCACCCGATTGATGAGCCATGAGCCCCATGACAAGCGCTGAAATTCGTCAAGCCTTCCTCGATTACTTTCGAGAGCAGGGCCATGCCGTAGTCGCCAGCAGTTCGCTCGTGCCGCACGATGACCCGACGCTGCTGTTCACCAACGCCGGGATGAACCAGTTCAAGGACGTCTTCCTCGGTTTCGATAAACGTCCGTACACCCGTGCCGTCACTGCGCAGAAGTGCGTGCGTGCCGGCGGCAAGCACAACGACCTCGAGAACGTCGGTTACACCGCTCGTCACCACACCTTCTTCGAGATGCTGGGCAACTTCAGCTTCGGCGATTACTTCAAGCGTGACGCCATCCGCTTTGCCTGGGAATTTCTCACCAGCCCCAAATGGTTGAACCTGCCGAGCGAGAGACTGTGGGTCACGGTCTACGCCGAAGACGATGAAGCCTACGACATCTGGCACAAGGACATCGGCATTCCGGCCGAGCGCCTCGTGCGTATCGGTGACAACAAAGGTGCGCGCTACGCCTCCGACAATTTCTGGATGATGGGTGACACCGGTCCCTGTGGTCCGTGCACCGAGATCTTCTACGACCACGGCCCCGAGATTCCCGGTGGTCCGCCCGGCAGCCCCGACGAAGACGGCGATCGTTACATCGAGATCTGGAACAACGTCTTCATGCAGTTCAACCGCGACGAGCAGGGCGTGATGCACAAGTTACCGCGACCCAGCGTCGACACCGGCATGGGCCTCGAGCGCATCGCCGCCGTACTGCAGCACGTGCACTCGAACTACGAGATCGATCTGTTCCAGGCGCTGATCAAGGCTGCGGCACGTGAAACCAATTCCACGGATCTGTCCTCGCCGTCACTGAAAGTGTTGGCCGACCACATCCGCGCCTGTTCCTTCCTCGTTGCCGATGGTGTCATCCCCGGCAATGAAGGACGTGGCTACGTATTGCGCCGCATCATTCGTCGCGCCATTCGTCACGGTTACAAACTCGGTGCCCGAGCTGCGTTCTTCCATCGTCTCGTGCCCGATCTCGTGGGCCAGATGGGCTCGGCCTATCCGGAGCTGGTGGAGAAACAGGCGCGCGTCACCGAAGTATTGCGGCAGGAAGAAGAACGTTTCTTCGAAACCATCGCCAATGGCATGGAAATTCTCGATGCCGCGCTGGCTGCTCTCAGCGGCAAGCAGGGTGCAGCTCTCGATGGTGAAACTGCATTCAAACTGCACGACACCTACGGCTTCCCGCTCGACCTGACCGCAGACGTGTGCCGTGAAAAGGGCATCGCCGTCGACGTCGAAGGTTTCGACGCCGCAATGGCGCGTCAGCGTGAACAGGCGCGTGCTGCCGGCAAGTTCAAGATGGCCGCTGCGCTCGAGTACAACGGCCAGGCCACGACCTTCCATGGCTATGAACGTCTGCTCGTCGAAGACGCCACCGTCATCGCTCTCTATGTCGATGGCAGCCCGGTATCGCATATGAATGAAGGCGAGAGTGGTGTGGTCGTGCTCGACAACACGCCTTTCTATGCCGAATCCGGCGGTCAGGTCGGCGACAGTGGTGAACTGCGCAACGGCAAGGCCGTGCTTTTCGAGGTCGAAGACACGCAGAAGATCCAGGCCGACGTGTTCGGTCATCACGGCACCTTGCGTGGTGGTGAGTTGAGAATCGGTGACAAGGTCACTGCCGAAGTGAACGTGGTGCGTCGTGCCGCCACGATGCGCAACCATTCCGCCACGCACCTCATGCACAAGGCGCTGCGCGAAGTGCTCGGCGAACACGTACAACAGAAGGGCTCGCTGGTCGATTCCGACAAAACGCGTTTCGACTTCGCCCACAGTGCTCCTCTGACCCGCGACGAAATTTCCCGCGTCGAAGCCATCGTCAATCGCGAGATCCTCGCCAACGTCGCCACGCAGGCGCGCATCATGCCGATCGAAGAAGCACAGAAGAGCGGTGCGATGATGCTCTTCGGTGAAAAGTACGGCGATGAAGTACGCGTACTCGACATCGGCACTTCGCGCGAACTTTGTGGTGGTACGCACGTATCGCGCACCGGCGACATCGGTCTCTTCAAGATCGTATCGGAAGGCGGCGTTGCCGCCGGCATCCGCCGCGTCGAAGCCGTGACCGGTGAAAACGCGCTCGCCTACGTACAACGGCGCGAGCAGGTGTTGGCGGATGTCGCTGCTCTCTTGAAAGGTTCGCCGCAGAATGTGGTGGAGAAGACTCAGCAGCTTCTGCAAGCGAACCGAGCATTCGAAAAAGAACTGCAGCAGCTCAAGGCTCAGCTCGCCAGCGCTGCTGGTCGTGCCTTGACTGACAAGGCACAGGAACTCAAGGGCATCAAAGTATTGGCTGAAGAGCTCAGTGGCGTGGATGGTAAAGCTTTGCGCGATGCGGCCGATGATCTACGTAATAAGCTCGGTTCATCGGTGGTGGTGTTGGCGGCGAGTGATGCCGGCAAGGCCAACCTCGTCGTGGCGGTGTCCAAGGACCTGTGTGGAACGATCAAAGCCGGCGAACTCATCAACAAGCTCGCTGCGCACATCGGTGGCAAGGGAGGCGGACGTCCTGACCTTGCAATGGCCGGTGGTAGTGAACCAGCAGGCATCGGCAACGCGCTTGCAGCGGTATTGCCCGCAGTTTCGGCATTGATTTGAGCGGCAACGTTCTAAAGACGGCAAGCCCGGGGCATATTGATCGATAGTAATGCCTCGGGATGTGATGGCAAAATGATGGCAATTTTGATATGGCTTTGATCGTACAGAAATATGGCGGCACCTCGGTGGGTACCATCGAGCGCATCAAGAACGTTGCTGCCAAGGTTGCGAAGTTCCGCGACCAGGGTCACGACATGGTGGTAGTGGTTTCCGCCATGAGTGGTGTGACCAATTCCCTCATCGGCATGGCGCAGGAAATTTCGAAGGAACCGTCTCCACGCGAGATGGATGTGCTGTTGGCCACCGGTGAGCAAACCACCATCGCATTGCTTTGCATGGCGCTGGAAGAACTTGGCTATCCAGCGCGCTCCTATACGGGAGCTCAGGTCAAGATTTTGACCGACCGCGCACACACCAAGGCCCGTATCGTCAGCATCGACGATGGCCCGATCCGCAAGGATCTGGCAGAAGGCAAAGTAGTGGTCGTGGCCGGTTTTCAAGGGGTAGATGACGAGGGGAACATTACGACTCTCGGAAGAGGGGGGTCGGATACCACGGGTGTCGCGCTGGCCGCCGCGTTGAAAGCGGATGAGTGTCAGATCTACACCGATGTCGATGGTGTCTATACCACGGACCCGCGAGTCGTTCCCGAGGCACGTAGGCTGGACCGCATCACGTTCGAAGAAATGCTTGAAATGGCCAGTCTCGGTGCCAAGGTTCTACAGATACGATCCGTGGAGTTTGCAGGGAAGTACAACGTCCCCCTGCGAGTTTTATCCAGTTTCGAAGATGGACCAGGCACGCTTATAGTCTCGGAGGAAGCAACCATGATGGAAAATCCAATAATCTCGGGAATCGCATTCGCTCGCGATGAAAGCAAATTGAGCATCATCGGCGTTCCCGACGTGCCTGGGATGGCTTATCGAGTATTCGGTCCCATCAGTGACGCCAATATCGAAGTAGACGTCATTGTTCAGAACCTGGGCGACGATGGAACCAACGACATTACCTTTACCGTACAGCGCAAGGACACGGAGAAGGCAGCTAGGATTTTGGAGTCTGTAGCCAAGGAAATCGGAGCGGAAAGCGTCGAAGTCGATGACAAAGTGTGTAAAGTCTCGCTGGTGGGTGTGGGCATGCGTTCCCACGCTGGTATCGCCAGCAAGATGTTTGGAGCGCTCGCTAAGGAATCCATCAACATCCAGCTGATTACTACGTCAGAGATCAAGATATCCGTAGTGATCGAAGAGAAGTATCTTGAATTGGCGGTAAGGTCCTTGCATGCGGCTTTCGGTCTGCAGGATCCGGCCTGAAAGCACAAGGGTCAGCTGCTCGTATCGGAACTTGGTGCGCCTATTAGGGCATCACCGTGCGCGGCTGGTTATGTAGATGCTTCATGTATGAGCGGACCTCAAGAGGGAGACGTCATAGCAGGAGCTAGGGAGGTTAACCATGTTGATATTAACGCGCAGGGTTGGTGAAACCCTGATGGTAGGAGACAACGTTACAGTTACTGTTCTTGGTGTGAAAGGAAACCAGGTGCGTATCGGTGTGAATGCACCCAAGGACGTGGCTGTGCATCGTGAAGAAATTTACGATCGCATTCGCAAGGAATCAGAGAACGCTGCTGCCAAGAGCAACAACGGAAATTCCTGATTTTGATTGCATCGTAATGTAGTCAAAGAGCGTGGTTGTGGTATCATGCCGCGCTCAAATTTGGAGAGATGGCCGAGAGGCCGAAGGCGCGCCCCTGCTAAGGGCGTATGGGCCAAAAGCCCATCGAGGGTTCGAATCCCTCTCTCTCCGCCAGTATTGAAAAAACCCGGCATTTGCCGGGTTTTTTTATGGCGGAGAGAATGAGGGTGAGAACCCTCGACAGGGTTCGTGCCGAGCACAGCGCAGCTGTGCGACGCATGCGAATCGGCATCAGCCGATGAGCACCCCGCAGGGGCGAGCTGCGAAGCAGCGAGTCATCCCTCTCTCTCCTGCAGCATCGAAAAAATCCGGCATCGGCCGGGTAAGTTTATGGCTGCGAGAAAGCAAGAGAGTGAGAACCCTCGACAGGGTTCGTGCCGAGCACAGCGCAGCTGTGCGACGCATGCGAATCGGCATCAGCCGATGAGCACCCCGCAGGGGCGAGCTGCGNAGCAGCGAGTCATCCCTCTCTCTCCGCCAGTATTGAAAAAANCCGGCAAATGCCGGGTTTTTACTTTCATCCCCCCATGTGGATGTGGTGTTTGAAGAGCGGCAGGAACTCATCGCGGCGATGACTCGCCATGATGATCGTGCTCGTCTTCTGCGTGGCGAGATGTTCGAGGAAGTAGAGCACGCGGTGACGGTTGATGTCGTCGAGTCCCTGCGTGGGCTCGTCGAGGATGAGCAGCGGTGGCTGCTTCACCAGCGCACGCGCAATCAACACCAGGCGCTGTTCTCCATACGAGAGCTGCTTGAAGGGTGTATTGGCACGTGACTCGAGTCCTACCAAGGCGAGCCAGCGGCGGGCGTGCTGCAGCTCGCTGTTCGATGGCGTTTCATAGAGACCGATGCTGTCGAAGAAGCCGGATACCACGATTTCCAGCGCAGAACCGGGCACACGATGATCGCGATGCAGCGCTGGTGTCACCATGCCGAAATGGCGCTTGAGTTCCCAGATCGTTTCACCACTGCCGCGGCGCACGCCGAACAGATAGAGCTCGTTGCCGTAGCACTGCGGATGATCGCCCGTGATCAAACCCAGGAGCGTGGATTTGCCTGCGCCGTTGTGGCCCGTGATCAGCGTGTGGTCGCCCTTGTTCAACAGTAGATCGACGCCGTCGAAGATCACCGTGTCGCCGTAGGCCACCTTGCCTTTGACGAGCTGAAGCAGAGGATCGGGCGGCACCTCCGTGCGCAGCGGCTCGGGCCAGGGTGGCAAGGAGCTCGCATCGAAACTCAGAAGTGCCTGCAGTTCGGGTTCAGCGAGAATCTCGCGCGTGCCTTGGGCGATCAGCTGTCCCTTCTCCAGCACGGCAACGTGCGTATGCCAGGGGAAGAGATCTTCCTGCGTGTTGAGCAGGAATAGCAGACAAACGCGTTGGCTCAGCTGCTCGAAGAAGGCAGCGAGCTGTGCGCGCATGGTGACGTCGAGACTGTCGAAAGGCTCATCGAGGATCAGGAAGTCGGGCTCACTCAATACGGCCTGTGCCAACAGCGCCTTGCGCGCCTCACCACTGCTGAGCAAACGATAGCCGCGATCGAGCAGGGGCTCGAGGCCGAGGAAACGCAGCGACTCCGGCATCGCGTCGTCGATTCCGAGGATTTCACGCACGGTCCTGCCGGTATCGGGTGCTTCGCTGAAATCGCTGTCGTCTTCCTTCAACTGCTGTTCGTAGAAGGCCTGCTGACGTTCGAAGGACAGCACGGTGACGTTCTTGAAGGAGTGGCTGACGGTGCCGCTGACCTCCTCCAGGGTGCCTTGCAGCAGCTGGTTCAGGTAATGCTTGCCGGATCCGTTGCGACCGAGCACCACCCAGCATTGCCCCGGCAGGAGCTGCCAGGAGTCGATCGAGAGGTGCGGGCTCCGGACTTGGTCGATGTGGAGCAGGGGAGAAGAACTGTTCATGACTCACTACATACGGACGAAAAGCCGGCATTATAGTCCTCCAACCAAGCCGCGACCCTGCAACGCACCACACGCATAGGCAGGGCGGGGCGCATTGAGTAAAATGCCGCACTTTTCTCGGAGTACGCCCATGCTTGAAGTCAACGCCCCATTGCAACGTATTCGCGACTGCCAGAAGCGCCTCGAGGTGCTTAGGGGGTATCTTTGACTTCGATCAGAAGCAGGAACGCCTGACCGAAGTCGCCCTGGAACTTGGTGACGCCAAGGTCTGGGACAAGCCCGAATATGCGCAACAGCTCGGCCGCGAACGCGCCGAACTCGAGCGAGTCGTCAACACCATCCTTTCTCTCGACAAGCAATTCGCCGAATGCGAAGAGTTCATCTCGCTTGCCGACGACACCGACGACGCCGATCTTCTCCAGGAAGCGTTGAAGGAACTCGACAAGGCCGAGTCCGGTCTCGAGCGCCTGGAATTCCTGCGCATGTTCTCGGGCCCGATGGATGCCAACAACTGCTATCTCGATATCCAGGCCGGCTCCGGTGGTACCGAAGCCCAGGACTGGGCCGAGATGTTGCTGCGCATGTATCTGCGCTGGGGCGACTCCAAGGGCTTCAAGACCGAGTTGATGGAGGTCTCTCCGGGCGAGGTGGCAGGCATCAAGAGCGCCACCGTGTACTTCCAGGGTGAATACGCCTATGGCTGGCTGCGCACGGAAACCGGCGTACATCGTCTGGTACGCAAATCGCCGTTCGACTCCGGCAACCGTCGCCATACTTCCTTCACTTCCGTGTTCGTATCACCGGAAGTCGACGACGACATCGAGATCGAAATCGACATGAGCAAGGTGCGCGTGGACACCTATCGCGCCAGTGGTGCCGGTGGTCAGCACGTGAACAAGACCGACTCCGCGATCCGTATGACGCACGAGCCGACCGGCATCGTGGTGCAGTGTCAGAGCGAGCGTTCGCAGCACAAGAACCGCGACATGGCATTGAAACAACTCAAGGCGAAACTCTATGAGTTGGAAATGCAGAAGAAGCGCGAAACGCTGCAGCAGATCGAAGATTCCAAAGCCGACATCGGTTGGGGCAGCCAGATCCGCTCCTACGTACTGGACCAGTCACGCATCAAGGATCTGCGCACGAACGTAGAAACCAGCAACACCGACGCCGTACTCGACGGCGATCTCGACCGTTTCATGGAAGCCAGCCTGAAGATGGGACTTTGATCTCATCACGGCGGGTGGACACTCTCTAGGACTACGGCATGACCGACGCACATGATGCAAGCAAAGGGCAGGCTGCTGCCGCCCAGGATGAAAACAAACTCATCGCGCAGCGACGCGAAAAACTGAAGGCCCTGCGTCAGCAGGGCATCGCTTTCCCCAACGATTTCCGCCGCACGGATCTGGCCGAAGAGCTGCAGAAGCGCCACGCCGAAGCGACCAAGGAACAGCTGGAAGCCGGCGAACCGATCCAGACCAAGGTGGCCGGTCGTCTGATCCGCATGCGCGGACCCTTCATGGTGCTGCAGGATCAGAGCGGACAGATCCAGCTTTATCTCAATCACAAGGAATACAGCGAAGAACAGAACGCGCTCAACAAGAGCCTCGATCTCGGCGACATCGTCGGTGTCGAAGGCCATCTGTTCCGCACCGGCAAGGGCGAGCTCACCGTGTGGGTGAAGGAACTGCGTCTGCTCACCAAGTCGCTGCGTCCTCTGCCCGACAAATATCACGGTCTCAGCGACACCGAGATGCGCTATCGCCAGCGCTACGTCGATCTGATCGTGAACGAGGATACGCGCCGCACCTTCGTCACCCGCTCGCGCATCATCGATTCCATCCGCAGCTTCATGACCCGTCGCGGCTTCATGGAAGTGGAAACGCCGATGATGCAGGTGATCCCGGGCGGTGCTTCCGCGCGTCCCTTCATCACGCATCACAACGCGCTCGACATCGATCTCTATCTGCGCATCGCGCCGGAGCTGTTCCTCAAGCGCCTCGTCGTCGGTGGCTTCGAGAAGGTCTTCGAGATCAACCGCAACTTCCGTAACGAGGGATTGTCCACGCGTCACAATCCCGAGTTCACGATGATGGAGTTCTATCAGGCCTATGCCGACTACCACGACCTGATGGACATGACGGAAGAACTGTTCCGCACCATCGCGCAGGAAGTGCTGGGCAATACCACGGTGAGCTATCAGGGTCAGCAGATCGACTTCGGCAAGCCCTTTGCGCGTCTGAGCGTGTGCGAGGCCATCGTGCGCTACGTGCCGGGTGTGGCGCTCGAGCAGCTGCAGGATATGAATGAACTGAAGGCATTGGCTCAGCGCTTTGGTCTGACCGTGAAGGAAGACTGGGGCAAGGGCCGTCTGCAGATGGAACTGTTCGAACTCAAAGTCGAGCACGAACTGCAGCAGCCGACCTTCATCACGCAGTACCCGACCGAGGTGTCGCCGCTCGCGCGTCGCAATGACCGGAATCCGGAAGTCACCGATCGTTTCGAGCTCTTCATCGGTGGCCGCGAAATCGCCAATGGTTTCTCGGAGCTCAACGATGCGGAAGACCAGGCCGAACGTTTCCACGCGCAGGTTGCGGCGAAGGAAGCGGGCGACGATGAAGCCATGCACTTCGATGCCGACTACATCACCGCACTCGAATACGGCATGCCGCCCACGGCAGGCGAAGGTATCGGCATCGACCGTCTGGTGATGCTGTTCACCGATTCGCCGTCGATCCGCGACGTGCTGCTGTTCCCGCACATGCGTCCTCTTTGAGGTCGAGCGCAATGTCCGACTCCGCAGCTTCCACCAAGCGTCAGGTGCAACTGGAGCCCAGTTGGTACCAGGCGCTGGGTGCGGAGTTCGAGCAGCCCTACATGCAGGAGCTGCGTGCCTTTCTCAAACGCGAGAAGGAAGCGGGCAAGGCCATCTATCCGCCCGGCAGTTTGATCTTCAATGCGCTCAATTCCACGCCGCTGGCGAAGGTCAACGTCGTCATCCTCGGACAGGATCCCTACCACAATCCAGGTCAGGCGCACGGGCTGTGCTTCTCCGTATTGCCCGGCGTGCAGCCGCCGCCGTCGCTGCTCAACATCTATAAGGAATTGGAACGGGACGTTGGTTTCAAACCGCCGCGTCACGGTTATCTGCAATCCTGGGCGGAGCAGGGCGTGCTGTTGCTCAATGCGGTTCTGACGGTGGAGCGCAACAAGCCGGCTTCGCATCAGGGCAAAGGGTGGGAACGTTTCACCGATCGCGTGGTGAACGTGCTCAACGAAGAACGCGAAGGACTCGTGTTCATGCTGTGGGGCAGCTACGCGCAGAAGAAGGGGCAGTACATCAGTCGCAAACGGCATCTGGTGTTGGAAAGCGCCCATCCGTCGCCGTTGTCCGCGCACCGCGGCTTTCTGGGCTGCGGCCATTTCTCACGCGCGAATGACTATCTGCGCGCGCAGGGCAAGACGCCGATCGATTGGCAATTGCCGGACGAAGTCAGCATGCCCACGCCGGCTCAGTCACCGGTGTAGACGCAGCCGCTGGTACAGGTCTCCATCACCACGATCTTGCTCAACTGCGGCAGACTGCCGTGCAGCTCACGCCATAGCCAGCGTGCGATGACTTCGCTGGTGGGGTTTTCGAGACCGGGGATGTCGTTGAGGAAGTAGTGATCGAGCCGCGCGATCACGGGTTTGACCACCGCCTTGAGGTCGGCAAAGTCCATCACCCAACCCAATACCGGATCGAGCGGGCCGCGCACGTGCACCTGCACCCGAAAGGAATGGCCATGCAGACGGCCGCACTTGTGCCCGGCAGGCACGTTCGGCAGGAGATGGGCGGCTTCGAAGGTGAATTCCTTGTAGATGTCCATGCGGGCTGAATACGGCGTGATCGAGCGCGCGATGGTACCCGATTCGGAGGGGGCTCCGTAACCGCCGGCGCTCGCTTTTGCCGCGGGCATGGCTTGTGAATGCTTCAGCTGCCTATAATCCAGGCGCCCGAGCGTGAGCCCTCATGAGCCAGCTTCTTTCCTTCCAGCGTTTTCTTCAGCAGCTGCTGCAACGTCTTCGGCGTTTCCTGCTGCGCGGCGCCCGGCTGCAGATCGCGCTTGGCCTCTTCCTCACCTATTTCGTCCTGATGCTGGCGATCGCGCCACCGCGCTTCGTGGCGAATCTGCTCGAGCGCCTCGACTACGTCGTCTACGACCTGCGCCTGAACGTGATGCTCGATCCCGAGCGGCGCAGCGAACATCGCATCGTCATCGTCGATTACGACCAGAAGAGCCTCGAGGCCGAAGGGCAGTGGCCCTGGTCGCGTTTCAAGCTCGGCGATCTCGTCACCAGGCTGGCGGAAGCCGGCGCGCTCGTGGTGGGTTTCGACGTGTTCTTTCCCGAATACGAGCGCAACGTGGCCAACGAGCTCAATGCGCGCCTGCAGGACGACCAGGCATTGCGGGATGCGTTGAACACGCTCGTGCCGCAGTTGGAGATGCTCGGCAACCTGCTCGATGGAGATCGGTATTTCGCGGAAGCCATGCAAGCGACCGAGGTCGTGTTGGGCTTCTCCTTCCGTCTCGAAGACGTTCAGAGCGGTGTATTGCCCCAGCCCATCTTCGATCTCTCCGAAGCAGGCACCTGGACGCCTTCGGTAGTGCCGCAGCGCGGCTATACCGGCAACGTCGACGTGCTGCAGGAAGCAGCGGCAGGGGCCGGCTTCTTCGACACCATCCCCGATGCCGACGGCGTCGTGCGCCGCGCGCCGCTCTTCATGCAGTACGAGGACAAGCTCTATCCCACACTGCCGCTCGACATGGCGCGACTCTTCTATTTCGAGGAGGAGTTCACGCCGGTGATGGAACAGGACCTCACTGGCAGTCGCAGTGAATTGATCGGCATCCGCATGGGCAAGGTACTGATTCCTACCGACGAAAGCGGTCGCGTATTGATTCCCTTCATCGGACCTGCGCGCAGTTTTCCCTACATCTCCGCCACGGATGTACTGCGAGACACCTTGAGTGCGGAAGAGCGCGAGCTGCTGGTCAACAGTCTGGTGTTGATCGGTACGACGTCGACAGGCCTCTACGATCTGCGGCCCACACCGATGCAGTCCGTCTATCCGGGAGTGGAGATCCACGCCAACATCCTCGAAGCGCTCCTGAGTTCTTCTACGCAATTGGAAGTGGGAGCTGCAGCAAGCAGCCTGAGTGAAAGCTCACGGGCCGAGCGCGTCAGCCCCTTCCCACGGCGACCGGATTGGCAGAGCGGTGCGGTGCGCGCCGCGATCGTGGTGTTGGGAGTGGCTTTGTCGTTTCTCTATCCCTATCTCGGTCCGGCCTTGCTGTTGCTCGTCGCCACGCTGTGCATGACGGGGCTCACCGTCCTCAACTTTCTGCTGTGGAGCAACTACAACCTCGATCTCTCGCTCGTCATCCTGCTGCTCCTGGTATTCCTGGTGACCTTGGCCAACCTCGCCTATGGCTTCCTGCGTGAAGGCCATACCAAGAAGGTGATCAAGGGCATGTTCGGGCAGTACGTGCCACCGGCGCACATCGATGCGATGTTGGACGATCCCGAGCGCTACAACTTCGAAGGGGAGAGCAAGGAGCTGAGCGTGTTGTTCTCCGACGTGCGTGACTTCACCGCCATCTCCGAGCGTCTGAATGCCTCTGAGTTGAAGCGCATGCTCAACGAACTCTTCACGCCACTGACCACCGTGATCTTCGAGCACAACGGCACCATCGACAAATACGTCGGAGACATGCTGATGGCGTTCTGGGGCGCACCGCTGGACGATCCGCAGCATCGTCGACATGCGGTCGCGGCAGCTTTGAAGATGTTGGAGAAGGTGGACGAACTGCAGCCCGAGTTTCAGGCGCGTGGCCTGCCGCGCATCCAACTCGGCATCGGCATCAACTCCGGCATGATGAACGTCGGTGACATGGGCTCGAGCTATCGTCGTGCCTATACGGTGTTGGGTGATGCCGTGAACCTCGGCTCACGTCTGGAAGCCTGCACCAAGATCTATGGCGTGCCGCTCTTGATCGGGGAGGAGACGCACAAGGGCCTGCAAGGTTTCCTGTGCCGTCAAATCGATCGTGTGAGGGTGAAGGGCAAGGATGAGCCGGTGCGCATCTATCAGCCGCTGTGTCTCGCACAGGAAGCGACTGCCGAGCTTCTGGCGCGAGTCGAAAAGCATGAACGCGCGCTTGCACGTTACTTCGCACGTGAGTGGAATGAGGCGGAGCAACTTTGGTTGGAACTGCGGCAGGAAGAACCCCAACAGCGGCTATACGCACTGTATCTCGAACGCATTACGCAGCTGCGTAATGAACACGATTTGCAGGACTGGGATGGCACTTACAACTTCACCAGCAAGTAAGTTTCAGGTGTCTTTCAGGTGCACTAAAAAAATTTAAAAATTTTTTCGCAAAGCATTTGACAGCCACGTCCGGCTGGGTAAAATGCGCAGCCTCAACGCGGCGACGGGTGTATAGCTCAGTTGGTAGAGCGTCGCCCTTACAAGGCGAATGTCGGGGGTTCAAGTCCCTCTGCACCCACCACAGCAGCGTTGATTCATCGGAAGATGGCCCGGTAGTTCAGTCGGTTAGAATGCCGCCCTGTCACGGCGGAGGTCACGGGTTCGAGTCCCGTCCGGGTCGCCATCTTCGGTCTTCCAGCTCGGCGCTGGCTTCTCTAAAACTCCCTCATCGATATTTCTTCAGCACTCGAAGTTCTGCTTCGGTTTTCGTGCGTCTGGCATTTGCGAAAACGCTTCGTTGTGCCGCAGCACTTCATGCAATGACGTTCGACCGAAGTGCTCGGCAGTGCACTCGTTCGTTGCAAACTCGTGCACTACCCGGCTTCTTCGAATCGATACGCGTTGTGCGTAGGAGCCGCTTTACTGCAACACCATGTACCTTGCGGGCTCTGGTGTGAAGTAGAGCACCCCATCGACCTTGTAGCCGAGGAAGAAGCGGTGATCGCCGGGTTCTTGCAAGTGACCTTGGAACATCTTGAAGGTAAGTGAACCTGCGAGTTCCACGTTACGAAGCGTGGGAACGAGATCGGGCACGCGCGTGTTCCAGGGAATGAAGTCGCCGTCTTCGGTCTGCATGGTGAATTCCATGTTCACGCGATCCACCACGAAGAGATCCACGATCTTGCCGCGATGATGCGCGGGTGGATGAATGGTGCCGACGATGGTGAGTTCTTCGTTCAACAAAGCGCCATCGAAGTAACCGCAGTACCCATTCCTTTCCAACCCAATCGCAAAGCGCACATCGGGATAGAGCCCATTCATCTGCGTGGTGAAACTCCAGCCTTCCGATTTATAGGGCAGGGCAGAAGCACCGGCGGAGAGGATGCGATCGATGGCCGCTTGTTCGGCGAGGTCGATGTTCAACTCGTATTCGTCTTTGATCGCCACCCAGTTCTTGATGTATTCGCAGTGAAAGCTGGTATTCGGCGGCAGCCAGCGCGCGGGATCCTTGTCGCCCTTGGCGCTGTTGGTGGCGTCGTCGACTGCCAGCAACACCAATGGGTTATGGATCTCATTGGCAAAGGCTCGTTTCTTTTCGATCGGCCACCAGGCGGCGCCGCTATCGTGCGCTTCCTTGAGTGGTACGACGTGGTCGATGTCGAGATCGGAAGGATCGGTGAAGGTGAGTCCGGTATAGGGGTCGTACCACAGGCCACTGCGCACGGAGCAGCCCCGCGCATCCATAGTGACGGGTATCAGGCTTTCCTGGATCAACACTTCGTGGCGCGTGTTGATGCAGTTGCCATCGGCATCCGCCCAGGACGGGAGATAGTCGTTGCGGTTGTAGGTGGGCAGGAACGGAAAGTTGGGGTCGCCCGTGAGCGCGACGAGCATTGCATTCTTCGACGCGAAACTGCGTCCTGCGAAAACTCCTTCATGACAATGATAGGTGCCCGTCGTGTATTCATTGTGGCAGCCATAAGCATCGAGCGTGCCTGGATGCGCCTGGGGAGCGGGGGAGGAGAGCGCGAGATAAAGACCGGTAAGGACGGCGAGTTTCAGAGAGCGACTGCTGTTGGGTTGCATCTCGTTCGGTCAAGCGCAGCACGAAATCCACGGCGTCCCGCCCAAGACTTCCGCTGGGAACTCAGTTCCGGTTGCTCAGTCGAACCCGATCCCTCGTACGTTCGTGGTCTGATTGGTCCGGAATCATCTTTGGCAGGACCAACACCGTCAAGCGTGAGTGAACGAGCAAACCGTCGCGTTTGACTGTTGACCCCGTTTCACCAGCGGGCGTAGGCTCGGTCCACCATTGCGACTTTTTGGCAATCGGCTCAAACCTCGTCGACTGAGAAGAAGAAAAGAGGGGCGCACGATGAACAAGCACAGGTGGGTGTCTACAGTCGCTTCGATATTGGCAGTGCTTGGCTTTACCACTGCTCAAGCGCAAACACTGCACCCTCTCAGTTCCAGCCTCACCGGTGGCGCAACTAGTCCCACACGCAGCAGCGGCCTCCCCGACTCGGATCGCATCAAATACCCCATCGGTACCGCCCCCATGTTCGCCGGTTTCACTGCGTACCTGGTGGAGCTGGTCAGCGNGGTCGAGGGAAACAAGGGCGGCCAGAAAGCGCATTACGCCAAGGAGCTGGGCATTCCACAGGACGAGCTTGGTTCGCTGCTTCTTCTCTTGAACGACTACCAGGACATGCAGGCCCATGTCTCCCAGGAGAAGCTGCAACCGCTCTGCACCCACCTGTTGGCCGGCATGTCCGTGACGCAGGACGAAGCACGTGAGACGTTGGCTTCCCTCGATGCCAATGACGATACCAACGATCAGATCCTGCGCGAGGTGTTCGAACGCGTGAAGCGGGTCTACGGCATGGAGGTGGCCGATGCACTACAGGCAGCCGTGGCACAGGTGAGCAAGAACATGAGATACGAAAAGCTGTCTCAGGTCAGACTGGTGGAGCGCGCCTACGACAGTGACTTCGTCGAGTATCTGCGTCCCCTCTGTGAGGCACTCTAGCTAAACCCTGCCTTCCCAAACCTTCCGGTACGGTATCGCTGCTGCGTTGCGTCGGCGAGGCGACCTGTACTAGTCTCGCGCCTCAAGTCGCTCGGTGTTCCGGCGCAATCAAAACAAAAACATTCTTGAGAGGGGAAATCATGAGCCGCCATCACGCTCGCCGAGGCTGCATGGGTCTCGTTGCGACGCTTCTTCTGTGCGCTTCGCAGGTCTTCGCCCAGGAACACAGTTACTCTCCCGCCGACATCGAGAACGGTCGTGGTCTTTATCAGGCCAACTGCCTGGGCTGCCATGGTGATCAGGGCAATGCAGTGGAAGGTGCCGATCTCGGCAGCGGCCGCTTTCGTCGCGTCAGCAGTGACGAGGAGCTCGCCAACCTGATCCGCACCGGCATCCCTGGCACCTTGATGATTCCGCGGCCGCAGTTGTCCGACGGCCAGCTGTTCGCGCTCGTCGCCTTCCTGCGCACGATGCGCACGCAAAGTGCGGCGGATGCGCAGTCGCGCGACGTTGCCATCGGTGATGCGCGCCGCGGCGAACAACTCTTCTTCGGCAGTGCCGGTTGCAATAGCTGTCATGGTGTCGGTGGCGGTGGTTCGCGCCTCTATCCCGATCTCGCCGGCATCGGCTCGCAGCGCACTCCCGTGTCGCTCGAGAACGCCTTGATCGCAGTCGACGCCGAAGTGCGTGAAGGTCATCGTTTCATGCAGGTGGTGGACAAGAAGGGTGTCACTACCACGGGTCTTCTGCTCAACCAGGACACGCACTCGATCCAGATGATGAGCAAGGATGAAAAACTCGTGTCCTTCCTCAAATCGGATCTCGACAGCTGGTTGTTCCTGCCTTCGCAGATGCCCTCGTACAACGACGTACTTTCGGCTGCCGACATCGCCGATCTCGTTGCCTATCTCATTTCTCTGAAAGCGGAGTAATCACATGAAGCCGACCAAGTTTGCCGCTCTCTTCGCCGCCGTCGCGCTGCCGCTTTTCTCGCCACTTGCCGACGCCCAGGTGAGCCCCGCACGCCTTCTCGATGCTGCCAACGAACCCGGCAGCTGGTTGCTCTATCACGGTAAGTACAACGGTCAGCGTCATACCACGCTGTCGCAGATCACGCGCCAGAATGCATCCAATCTCGAGCTGAAATGGATCTGGCAGGTGCGCTCGCGCGCCGGTGCTTCGGAAAAATTCGAAGCCACGCCGCTCGTGTTCGACGGTGTGATGTATACGGTGAGCCCGCCCAACGACGTCATTGCGCTGGATCCCAAGACGGGGCGCGTGTTCTGGAGCTATAACTACACGCCCGATCAGAATGCGCGGGTGTGCTGTGGTCGCGTGAATCGTGGCTTGGCCGTACATGGCGACACCTTGTTCATGGGCGCCATCGACGGTCATCTGCTGGCCATCGATCGCATCTCGGGTCAGCTCAAGTGGGACATCAAGATCGGTGATCCCGAGCTCGGCTATGCGCTCACCGTGGCGCCGCTCGTCATCGGTAACAAGGTGATCGTCGGTCCCGCCGGTGGTGAGTACGGCATTCGCGGTTTCATCGCGGCTTACGATGTCGAAACGGGTGCAGAACTGTGGCGCTTCAACACCATTCCCGGCCCCGGCGAGCCCGGCTTCGAAACCTGGCAGGATCCCGAACAGGAAGCCTACAAGCTCGGTGGCGGTTCGATCTGGACCACCGGCTCCTACGATCCCGAACTCAACCTGATGTACTGGGGCGTGGGCAACCCGGGCCCTGACTGGAACGGTGATTCCCGTCCGGGCGACAACCTCTACACCGAATCCGTCGTGGCATTGAATCCCGATACCGGCGAGCTTGCCTGGCACTATCAGTTCACACCACACGACGAGATGGACTACGACGCCACGCAGGTGCCGGTGCTCGTCGACATGGAGTGGGAAGGTCGGCCACGCAAACTCCTGATCACGGCAAACCGCAACGGACTCTTCTACGTATTGGATCGCACCAGTGGAGAGTTCCTGCTCGGCAAACCCTTCGTCGCCGTGAACTGGATGGATGGCACCTTCGATGAGAAGGGGCGTCCCAATCGCGTGCTGTCACCCACCGAAGACGGCACCTTGATCATGCCGAACAACCAGGGCGCAACGAACTGGTATCCGCCGTCCTACAGCCCGGTAACGGAACTGTTCTACGTGCCGACCTGGCTCGATACCTATTCGGTCTACACCAAGCGACCGGTGGAATACATTCCGGGTCAGACCTATGTCGGCGCCTATCCCACCATGGCCATGCCGGCCCTCAGTGTGCGTCTGACCAACCAGCGTCTGCCGGAAGAAGGGCTGGGCGCGATTCAGGCCATCGATCCGAAGACGGGCGAGATCGTATGGCGTCACGTGATGACCGACGTCACCGACAGCGGCGTGTTGAGCACAGCGACGAACGTGGTCTTTGCCGGCGGCCGAGAAGGCATCTTCTACGCGCTCGATGCGGAGACCGGTGAAGAGCTGTGGCGTCAGTCCCTGGGCGGTCAGATTGCCTCGGGGCCGATCAGCTTTGAACTCGAAGGGAAGCAGTACGTGGCGGTGGCGGCGGGAGCGGGACTCTTCGTCTTCGGTCTGCGCGAATAAGCTCGCGGCGAGTCCAAAGAGAAAGGCTGCGTAATGCAGCCTTTCTTTTTGGGGAAACATCAAATGCCGATGTAGTAACGCAGTTCCATCGGCGTGGTGTCACGCTGACCATCGACGAAGCGCGGCCGGAATTGCAATTTGCGCAGATATTGGCCGAGACGGATTTCCATGTTGCGCGTCACTTCACCTTCCTTGCCCAGGATCTTGATCTTGCGCGCCTTGCCATGCCGCGTGAGCTCGAAGCGCACGTCGATGTAGCCGAAGAAATTCACTTCGGCATCTTCCGCGATGCCCAGTTTTTCGCGACTGTTGGGCGCCGGCAGAAAGGTGGGCAACACCACCGGCACTTCGGGATAGAGCAGGGCGCGTACTTCATCCGTCATGCGCGCGGGGTCGTCGTGGAAATAGGCGTAGGCCTTGTCGTAGCGGTCTTCGCTCGGACGGGCGCGACGGAACAACAGATCCCAATCGGCTTCCTCCAACAAGGCGCGTGCGAGCTGGTAGTAACGCGGCGGTGAGTCGAGTTTCAGGTACTGCTGGATGCGCTGATGCGCCTTGCGGCCTTCGTCGTATTCGTCGGCGGTGGAAAGTTCGATGGCGTTGCGGTCCAGGCGTGAAGTGGTCTTGGACTTCTTGCGCGAGAGATAGAAGTCGGGCTCGTACACGATGTTCTCGCGGTGCATCGAGAGGAAGTAGTTGGTGAGCAGCTTGCGCTCGAGTTCGAGCAAGCTCTCGTTGCGGTAATCACGCGCATCGATCATCGACTTGATCGCATTCAGATAGGCGCCGCGCGCTTCATAGAGTTTGAAGGCCGGGCTCTGCCGCAGCTCGGCATCGGTGTTCTGCATGTAGTTGCGTGGATCGAGCAGAAAGCTCTGCACGTTCATGCGCGGGATGTTCAGCAGGATGCTGGAGCGGTTCATGAACGCCTGCGTGTTCCAGTCCCCCAGACGCGCGAGATAGGGCGCAGTCGCCGAACTGCCGGCACCGAAGGTCTTGTTGGCGAGTTCGACCGTGGCATCCATCATCGCGTCCGCATTGCTCTTGCGGCCCATCGCCTCATAGCTTTCGGCCATCGCTTCGAGAATCGGCACCTGGTCGATGTCGCGCAGTCCTTCATTGAGACGCGCGACGTTGAGGGAGCGTTCGAACATGCGTATCGCTTCGGGATGTCGTTCGAGTCGTTGATACATCTTGCCGACCGACAGCAGATCCTCGTGCAGGCTGTAAGCGTAGGGGCCTTCAGTGGCTTCGGACTCACCGAGCACCGAGAGATAGTGCGCGATCTCATCTTCGAGCTCGATGCGTTCACGCGCCGTCAGGCGACTCTGTTCCGCCGCCGGCACCAGTGCCGTCTCGGCTGCCTTGAACGAGACGAGCGGACGCAACTCGGTGCTGGGATCGGCCGGAATCGGCACGGGTTCGAACAGAAGACGGGTGACTTCGGTATTGGGCTGCGCCTGAGCCAGAGAACCAAGCAACAGCAGGAAGAGGGCAGGCCGGGCGAAGGACATGGAGAGTGGGTGTTGGCTGCGCATGATCGTGGACGTCGTTGTTATTGTCGGGCGGATGCGCGTGACGCCGGCGCGTCCGTTGTTGCACAGACCGTGTGCGTCGCCTGTGCCTTCCCGCTGCACGGGGCGTCGCACGCGAACCTCAAAGTTCGCTATAGTCCGGCCTCATTCTATTCGGCGGGGTAAGAGGCATGAATATCCGCTTTGGTCGCTTTTTCCTGACTATCTTGATGCTGCTGACGCTGGTGGGCAGAGCCTGGGCACAGGGCTCCGACGTGCCGGTGTACGTCGGCTTCGATCATCTGACGCTTGAGGTGAACGACGTCGCTCGTTCCGCGGACTTCTACAGTCGCGTGTTCGGCGCGGAGGTCTGGCAGAGTGGGGACGAAAACTACCTGGTGCTGGGCAAGAGCTATCTGCGCCTACGCCGAAACGACCCACCACGCGTGGCGCAGATGGGACTGGGCGTGCAGAACTACACCCCGAGCACCTTACAGGGCTATCTGGAGCGCGAGGCACTGCGTTGGCAGGCGGAGGCGGGCGATGCCGCACTGTGGGTGGAAGATCGCGACGGCGTGCGCTCGTTCCTGCTGCCCGCCGATTCCTGGGCGCAGGTGAGTGCCAAGGCGACACGGCGGAGCGCCGCCACTGACGCCATCTTCAAACCGCTGCATCTCGACGAGATCGGCCTCAGCGTCACCAATCTGGAAGTGGATTCGTTGTTCTATGCGCGCCTTCTGGGCCGTACCGGCGTGTTGCAGGCCGGCGCGCTCTGGTTCGACTTCGGCAATTCCCGTCTGCGCCTGTCGCAGACACCGGTGGGTCAGAAGCCCGGTGTCAGCTATTTCTCCATCCTCATCGCCAACACCGAGCTGGAAGAGGCGGCCAACGCCGTCTTCGCTGCGGGCGGCATCATCGAGACCTTGCTGCCGAACGGCTTCAGTTTCTGGGATCCGGATGGCCTGCGGGTGGAGGTGCACACCACCCCCATGCTTTGATCCGCTCCGAACGGCGACTTTGCTGGTCCGATCTGGTAAAAAGCAGCCCTTTGACAAGCCGCCAGACAGAGGAGCACCCCATGGCCATCATCAAAATCGACGGTAAGGACTACGATACCGACAAGCTGAACGACCAGAGCAAGGCGCAGCTGATCAACCTGCGCTTCGTGGACACCGAGCTCGGTCGCCTGCAGGCCCAGATGGCCGTGCTGCAGACCGCTCGTCAGGTGTACGTGCGTGCGCTGAAAGAAGCGCTGGGTGAACAACCCTCCGCCTGATCACTTTCCGCTGCGGCCTGCTTGCGGCAGGCCGCACAGGCCTCGGCACGGTACCGTAAGATCCACCGCTGCCCGGCAACCGCCTCGCAAACATCCCGTTGGTCGTCAGAGACCATGAGCAAGAAGATCGTCATCCAAGACTTCCTAACCGCCAAACACGATCATGCGCATTGTGTGCAGGATGCCGTGGCGCAGGCGGAGGCGATCTGTGCTGAGCGTAACGAACGCTTCACACCGCTGCGTCGCACCGTGTTGGAATTGGTGTGGTCGAGTCACAAGCCTGTGAAGGCCTACGACCTTCTGGCGCAGCTGTCGCAGGTGCACGAGCGTCCCGCACCGCCCACCGTCTATCGTGCGCTCGACTTCCTGCAGGAGGTGGGCCTCGTGCACAAGATCCAATCCCTCAACGCCTACATCGGCTGCGGAGACCCCGGCCGCCAGCATCAGGGGCAATTCCTGATTTGCCAGCGCTGTGGTGAAGTGGCTGAACTGGATGATCCGAATATCACCGAGCGCATCGATCACAATGCCAAGCGTGTCGGTTTCAAGGTGAACGACGAGACCATCGAGATCACTGGTCTCTGCCGCGTCTGCCAATAAGGTTTCCCTGATCCCTCCCTGCAACGAGCTGCCGCAGCAATGCGGTGGTGGGTATTTGCATTGCTGTGCGTTAGTGATGTTATATTATAACAAACCATTGCGAGATTTCGCCGCGAGCGACGCTCCGTTCACTGTTCTGACGAAAGGGAATTCGCATGAAGCGATTCTTCGGCTGTTTGCTCTTCTGCTGCTATTCGAATTTCGTATGTGGGCAGGTCTTGAAGCTCGCCTACTTCGTGGGCGACACCCAGACTGCGACGGTGGCGACGGCACTGGAACGCCTGCAACGGGAACACCCGGAGATCGCCGCCGAGGTGGAGGTGCAAGTACTCAGTGGCGCACAGGTGGAGGAAGCTGACGCCAAGAGTTTCGCCAAGGTCGACCTCTTGCTGCTCAGCCTACACGAACTCGAAAGCCTCGATCGCTTCGAGAAGCGGCATGGCATCGATCTGATCGCGGCCGCGCAGGAGCATGGGCAAGTCTTCGGTGTGGGAGACGGACCCTTGCCGCCGGAGCGCTACACGGAGCGCGGCGTGCTCTGGGATGACCAGCTACGCGAGTACTTTGCTTACGGCGGCGCCGACAACAGCTATGCCTTGCTCAAGTACCTGTTGCGCCATCTTGGCCACGAGGAGCTCGAAGTCCCGTCACCTATGGCCAACCCGGATTCTGGCTACTACCACCCCGATGCAACGCCGACGCCGCTGTTCGCCACTTGGGACGCATTCGAGCGCTGGCAACGGGAAGCAGGGAAGGTAGCCGATGAGGCCATCCGTGTCGCCGTGGGATTCTATAGCTCCTACTACGACAACGGTGACATGGCAGTGATCGATGCGGTGATCCGTGCCATCGAAGCACGGGGTGCGACGGCGATTCCATTCTTCGGCTATCCCGATGAAGTCGCCTATCGCGACCTGCTGTTGGATGAGCGGGGCCGCAGCCGTGCCGACGTGGTGATGGCCTTTTCGCTGCGCTTTGCACAACCGGCCACGGCGGCAGTCCTGGCTCAGATCGATGTCCCGATCATCAATCTGATCACGCTCTACGGTCGCAGTGCCGCCGAGTGGCGGCAATCGCGTGAAGGACTCACGACTTTCGAGGGAACCTTCCAGATGGCGATGCCGGAACTGGCAGGCTTGGTGGCACCCACGGTGGTCGGCAGTCTCGAAACGGTGCGCCACGCGACGAGTGGTCTCACCATAGTGGCCAACCGTCCGATACCCGAGCAGGTGGAGCATGCCGTGGAGCGCGCTTTTGCCCATGCGAGCCTGCGCCGCAAGCCGAATGCCGAGAAGAAGCTCGCGCTCTTCTACTACAGCTATCCGCCCGGCCGCGCATCGATCGGAGCGAGCTATCTCAACGTGCCGGAATCGTTGGCGGTGATTCTGCAAAGCTTACGCGAGGCCGGTTATGACACAGGGTCCTCTTCCCTGGATGCCGACGACATTCTCGACGCCATGACCTCGCAGGCCTACAACGTGGCGAGCAATGCGCCGGGCGAACTGCAAACCATGCTGCAGCGCGGCGATGCGGTGCGCGTTTCGCAGGAGCAGTATCGCGAGTGGTTGGAGCAACTTCCTGCGGAATTGCGCAACAAGATCAATCGCGATTGGGGCGAACCGGAATCAGCGACGCTGATGACCGAGTACGGCGAGAACGGAAGCAATTTCGTGATTCCACGGTTGCAGTTCGGCAAGGTCATCGTGCTGCCGCAACCCTTGCGCGGTTGGGGCGAAGACCTCGAAAAGCTCTACCACGCGCAGGATCTCGCGCCACCGCATCAGTACGTTGCCACCTACGAATGGTTGCGCCGCAGCGTTGGTGTGGATGCCTTCATCCATCTCGGCACGCACGGCACGCTCGAATGGTTGGACGGCAAGGACAGCGGTTTGTCGCTCGACGATGCGCCGGAAGCCCTGCTTGGCGCGGTACCGAATTTCTACGTGTACAACGTCGATGTCGTCGGCGAAGGCCTCGTGGCGCGCCGCCGCGGCGCTGCGGCTATCGTGGACCACATGACCCCTCCCTTCACGGAAGCGGGTATCTATGGCGAGTTCGCCAGCTTGAACGAAGCCATCGAGGAATATCAGCTCAATCTGAACAAGAATCCCGAACTGAGCGCGCTCTATGCCGAGCAAATTCGGGAAAGCATCGAGTCGCTGGGACTTGCGGCGCCGCTCGGCCTGCCCGCCACGGACCGCGACCTCAGCTTGAACCAGGACACGATAGGGCGTCTGCAGGACCATATTCTGGAACTAAAAGCGCAGAAACTTCCTTACGGCCTGCACACTTTCGGTCGTCTGCCACCAGAAGATCAGGTAGACGCCACCGTTGCAGCCATCGTCGACACGGATCCGACGCTGAGTGGCGAGAAAGCCGCCGCCCTGGCCAGAGACATGCGGCAGCGTATCGAGCTATCGGCCGAACGTGAGACAACCAGTCTCTTGCGCGCGCTCTCTGGTGCCTATCTCCCAGGCGGCAGCGGCGGCGAGCCCATCCGCAATCCCGAAGCCTACCCCACGGGCAAGAACTTCTACGGCATCGATCCCAACAAGGTTCCCAAGAAACTTTCCTGGGAGCTGGGTGTGAAACTGGCGGAGGAGATGCTCGCCACCCATCTTGCGGAAAACGGGCGCTATCCGGCCAAGGTGTCCTTCGTGATCTGGGGCGGCGAAACCCTGCGCCATGAGGGGGTGCTGGAAGCGCAGATCCTGCACCTGTTGGGCACGCGCCCGGTGTGGGACAACCGCGACAGAGTGGTCGACATCGAAGTCGTACCTCGCAGCCAACTGCAACGCCCGCGTGTGGACATCGTCATCGCCAGCGCCGCCGAAGGCATGTTCGGCAACTTGACCCAATTGCTGGACAAGGCCGCGCAGCAAGTGAAGAACTTGGACGAAGTGGACAACTTCGTGCGTCAGCATTTTCTCGCCACACGTGCCGCACTGATCGGCAAAGGATATTCGGCGGAAGAAGCGGAACGCATGGCAGGTGTGCGCATCTTCGACGAACCACCGGGCAGTCACAACCTCAATACCGCCCGCATCGCCAGCGCCAGCGGCACCTGGGATAGCGATCTCGGCATGGCCAACGACTACATCAAGAAGATGGGCCACGGTTTCGGCAACGGCTTCTGGGGCGAGCCGATGGAGGACGCGTTCCGTCTCACGCTTGCCGGTGTCGAGAAGGTCGTTCACAGCAGTTCTTCCAATCTCTATGGCACGCTCGATAACGACGACTTCTTCATGTACATGGGTGGCCTCGCCGCTGCAGTACGCAGCATCGATGGCACTACCCCCGCCATGTTGGTAACGGACACCCGCGATCCGCGCAGAGCCAGATTGACCGGCATCAATGAATTCATCGCCACCGAGTTCCGCTCGCGTTACGTCAATCCACGCTGGATCGCCGGCATGCAGGAGGAAGGCTACGCCGGCGCAGCAGAAATGACGCGGTTCGTTGAGTCCTTGTGGGGCTGGGATGTCACCGTATCGGAAGTCATTGACGAAGACATGTGGAACGAGGTGTTCGAAGTCTATGTCGCGGATAAGTATGAGCTCGCGTTACGCGAGTTCTTCGACGCGCACTCACCTCATGCCCATCAGGCACTCACGGCGCGCATGTTGGAAACGATCCGCAAGGGCTATTGGCAGGCCGATGCGGCGCAGACGGCCACCCTTGTCGAAGACTATCTGGAGAGCGTGGCGCGTCATGGCATCGGGTGCGGCGAGCAGACCTGCGCCAATCCGCGGCTGCTGCAATTCATCGTGCAGGAAGCCGTGGCAGCAGGACTATCTGAAACGCTCATCGCCGATTTCGAGACGCAGTTGCAAGAAGTGCTTGGTGCCGATCTCGCCGTGCGGGTGCAGGAACTCGAAACCTTCGTGGCGGAGAACGAAGCGCGCCTGGAGCGTAGACAGGCCGCTGCCATGGCAGGCCGAGCGCCAGTGGCGGTGCAGGGCTATGCGATGCAGCGGATAGAAAGAACCTCATCCTCTCCGGCGCGACTCCCGTCCCCGTCATCCAAGGACTCCTTCTGGTGGCAATCGCTGGTTGTGATCTTGCTGCTTTCATGGCGCTGGCATCACCGTAGAAGACTGACTCGCACCGATCTGTAGCAAGCTTTGGCACAGCGCTTGCTCCGTTCGACTCGAGCGCATGTTCGCATGCGCAATGAAGGTGAACTTGGCACTGATCTGGGCTCGTGTTGCACTGCAACGAGTGCAGGTTCGTGCAAAGCGCACCCAAACGGTGCCGGCCTTCGTGAGGGCGAAGCGGAACCTTGGCAGAACACAGTGGTGATGAACGCAATGGTGAAAGTGGAGGGACTGACCTATACCTGGCCGCAGCAACAGAAGCCCTGTCTGAACGGACTCAACTTCAGCGCAGAGGCCGGTGAGAAGGTCTTCGTGGTCGGTGCTTCGGGTTCGGGCAAATCGACGTTCCTGAACCTGCTCGCCGGCATTCTGCGGCCGCAGCGCGGGCGCATCTTCATCGGTGGTACGGAACTCAACAACCTGAGTGCGCGCGAGCTCGATCGTTTCCGGGCGCGCCACATCGGACTCATCTTCCAGCAGTTCAACCTGATCCCCTATCTCGATGTGGCGACGAACATCCGCCTTGCCGTGCACTTCGGCGCGGGTAATCGGCTCGAAGACGCACGGGTGGCCGCCTTGTTGGAGGAGCTGCAATTGGATCCGGCGCTCGCCACACGGAGCGCGAGCGAGCTCAGCGTGGGTCAACAACAGCGTGTGGCGGTGGCGCGGGCGCTGGTCAATCAACCGCGCGTGATCATTGCCGACGAGCCGACCTCCGCACTCGATGCCGACAGTCAGGATGCCTTCATACAGCTCTTACGCAAGGTCAGCAGCGACAGCGGTGCCACCGTGATCTTCGTCAGTCACGATCGGCGCCTGAGTGAACATTTCGATCGCGTGGTGGAATTACGGGCGCTGCAGAGTAGCGGAGTAGGGGCGCGCGATGTTGCTGCTTGAGTTGGCCTGGCAGAGTCTGCGCGATCGCAAGAGCAGCGTGCTGCTGACCCTGTTGTCACTGAGCTTGAGCGTGATGGTGGTGCTGGGGGTGGAGAACATCCGTGCGCAGACACGTCAGAGTTTCACCCGCACCGTCGCCGGCGTGGACTTGATCGTCGGTGCACGTACGAGTCAGTTGAATCTTCTGCTGGCTTCGGTGTTTCGTATCGGCAATGTCAGCACTGCGCTCAGTTGGCAGAGCTACGAACTCATCCAACAGGATGGTCGCGTCGCCTGGGCCATTCCCTTGGCGCTCGGTGATTCACACCGTGGCTTTCGCGTGGTGGGCACTACCGCTGAGTACTTCAGGCATTTCCGCTATGGGGATCAGCAGCAGTTGAGTCTGCGCGAGGGCGATGCTGGTTTCGCCGCGGTGGACTCGGCCGTGCTCGGTGCCGACGTGGCGCGCAGTCTCGGTTATTCACTGGGCGATGAGCTGGTACTCAATCACGGCCTCGGTGAAATCAGCTTTTCGCAGCACACGGATCATCCCTTTCACGTCACCGGCATTCTTGCGCCCACGGGCACGCCGGTGGATCAAGGCATCTACATCTCGCTGCAGGGCATGGCGGCGAGCCATCGCCAGTGGCAGCACGGCGTACACATCCCGGGCTCGGCACCGCAACTGTCCGAACACGAGTTGGGGCATCTGGAACCCGATGAAGTCAGTGCGGTATTGGTGGGACTCAAGTCGCGTGCCGCGGTCTTTGCGCTGCAACGCGACGTCAACGAATACAAGGGTGAGGCACTGAGCGCNATTCTGCCGGGNGTNGCGCTGGCGGAACTGTGGCAGAGCATGCGCCTCGTCGAAGGCGTGCTCACTGTGATTTCGGGCGTGGTGCTCATCGCGTCGCTACTGGGACTGGCGACGATGTTGCTGGCCTCGATGCACCAGCGGCAGCGCGAACTGGCGCTCTATCGTGCCATCGGGGCGCGGCCGAGTTTTCTGTTGCTATTGATCGAATTCGAAGCCTTGCTCCTGACCATCGGTGGCCTCGTGGTCGGCTTCGGTGGCACTGCGCTGTTGCAGGCCGCAGTAGCACCCTGGTTGCAGCGTCAGTACGGATTGAGTCTCAGCAGCTTGCCCTGGACCGAGAGTACGGCGCTCTACGTTGGCATCGTGCTCGCCGCCGCTGCGCTGTTGGCGCTGGTGCCGGCGTTTTCCGCCTATCGCCGTTCCCTCGGCAATGCGCTCACGGCTCGCGGTTGAGCCGTGAGCGTTTCACTCAACGTGCCTGGTAGAGCTCCACCGCAGCGGCATCCAAGCGATAGGCCGACAAGGCCGTGTCGTTGCTCGTGATGCTGGTGCTGAGTTTGCCCTGTACCGTGTAGGGCTCGAAGATCGACGCGAGCGGCAAGCCCTCGGGATAGGACACGAAGATGATCTGATTCGGCGGCGGCGGTGGCACGTGGATGCAGGCGCCGAAATAGGGGACGAGGAAGAATTCCGTCACCGCTTCGTTGGCGTCATAGGTCAGCGGTACCACGAAGCCGGGCAGTTCGACTTCCTTGCCATCGAGCTCCTCACGCACCGCGGTCGAAAGCAGTGCTTCTTCGAAGCGGCTGCCCAGGCCTGAATTGGTCTCGAGATAGGAACTGGCATCGAGTGAGGTTTGTGGACCTCCGAAATCACCACCGTCATGCGTGAGCGGCGGTGCACTCATCAGCGCTTCATAGTCCTCGGGTGGTAACAATGCCACCCATTCCAATTTCTCGTAGGTCTGTGCGCTGGCGGACAAGCCAATGGCACAGAAGCCTACAGCCAGCAGCAACTTGTGGAGCGAAGCTTGGGTGGATTTACGGACGATGGTCATGGCGATCGTTCCTAACACTTGGTGTGGATTCGCCAAAGTTAAGCAAGATCGATGCCTGCCCCGCTTTGAATCAGAACTGCACGGTCGCGATCCATTCTGGCGGTTTTTGGCCGATTCCTCGTGGTGCACCGCGTAGCAAAGTGCAGCATAGAGGCCTCAACCCATCGAAAACGGCTCTGACACAAGCACAGCGATAGTGCGCGAGCTGTGTCGTTGCGGTGCGTTTCACTGCTTTCAGGCGCCATCGACGCAGCCAAATCGTCGCGAAAGCACGTAATTTGGCGCTTGGCATGCTTCATGCAATTTCTTTGCTCGTAATGCCGGTGCGCGGGAAGTGGCGTGGCCGGTATCTAAATCTCCCAAGCTCACAACTGGAGTCCCCGCATGTCTATGCCTGTGCCAACTTTTCTTCCGGTTTTCCGCAAAGCCGCTCTTGCCACCGCCTGGTCCATCGCCGCTGTGCTGCCGATGGAATCGGCCTTCGCCGAAGCCAGCGTTGAATTGAAGCAGGCAGTTGCCGCCAACATCGACGCGCGTGCCAAGCTGGTTCAGGAAATGGTCGACTCGGTGTTCAGCTTCGCAGAACCCGGCTTCCAGGAATTCGAAACCTCCAAATACCTCACCGGCATCCTCGAAGCCAACGGCTTCAAGATCGAACACGGCATCGCCGGCATTCCCACCGCTTGGACCGCGACCTGGGGCAATGGTGGTCCCGTGATCGCGCTGGGTAGCGACATCGATGGTCTGCTGGGGCTGTCGCAGTACCCGGGTGTTCCTGAAATCAAACCGATGATTCCAGGTGCGCCTGGTCACGGTGAAGGTCACAACTCCGGCATGCCTGCCATGATCGCCGCTGCACTCGCGGTGAAGGACCTGATGGAAGCGCGCGGCATCCAGGGCACGCTGATGCTGTGGCCGGGTGTGGCGGAAGAACTGCTCGCCACCAAGGCGTTCTACGTACGTGATGGGGTATTCGACAACGTCGATGCCACGATCTTCGCGCACGTTGCCAACACACTCAGCACGTCGTGGGGTGATTCCGGCAACAACGGCATGGTGTCGGTGGAATACACCTTCCACGGCAAGACCTCGCACGCCGCCGGCGCGCCCTGGGCCGGTCGCAGCGCGCTGGACGCCGTCGAAGTGATGAACTTCGCCTGGAACCTGCGCCGCGAACATCTGCCGCTGTCGCAGCGTTCGCATTACGTGATCACCAACGGTGGTGGTCAGCCGAACGTGGTGCCCGACGTCGCTTCTGTCTGGTACTACTTCCGCGACGTGGATTTCCAGTCCGTGCGTGAACTGTTCGAGATCGGCAACACCATCTCCGAAGCCGCTGCGATGGCGACGGGTACCACGGTGGAACGTCGCATTCTCGGCTACGCCGCTCCCAACCACGGCAACCGTCCGATGGCGGAAGCAGCCCAGAAGAACATCGAGCTCGTCGGCATGCCCGAGTGGTCGGAAGCCGACTACAAATTTGCCGAAGCCGTGGCGCGCAACACGTCGCCGTCGTTCGTGCCCTACGTTGCGGGCGGTGGCGGCAACAAGGTGTTGAACGAAGAAGTGGGTGAACTCGGCGCACCGCGTGGCGGTCGTTCCACCGGCGGTGGTTCGGACGACATCGGTGACATCATGTGGACCGTGCCCACCATCACCGTGCGCTATCCCTCGAACATTCCGAACACCACGGGGCACCACGTCACTGCTGCGATGGCGATGGCCACGCCGATCGCACACAAAGGTGCCGTGGCCGGTGCCAAGGTGGTGGCGATGACGGTGCTTGATCTCTTGGAAGATCCGCAGTTGCTGGCCGCAGCGAAGGATTACTTCCACAACGAACAGCTCAAAGGCATGAAGTACGACCCCGTGCTCGGTCCGGATGACAAACCGGCGATCCATCTCAATGCCGATCTGATGGAGCGTCTGCGTCCGGAGATGCGCAAGTTCTATTACGACCCGAGCAAGTACGACACCTACCTCGAACAGCTCGGCATTCCCTATCCGCCGCAGTAAGGAGCTTCGCATGAACGCCGCAACTCGCAGCTCGCATTCGATGCGCAAGAAAGTGCTGGCATTCGCACTGGGGGCGGCGTTGGCCGCCGTCCCCATCGAGTCTGCCTTTGCCGAAGCCAGCATTGAACTGAAGCAGGCACTTGCCGCCAACGTCGATGCGCGTGCCAAGCTGGTTCAGGAAATGGTCGACTCCGTGTTCAGTTTTGCGGAGCCGGGTTTTCAGGAATTCGAAACCTCGAAATATCTGACGGGCATACTCGAAGCCAACGGCTTCACCATCGAACGCGGTATCGCCGGCATTCCCACGGCGTGGACCGCAACCTGGGGCAATAGTGGTCCGCTGATCGCCCTCGGTAGTGACATCGATGGCCTCTTGGGTCTTTCGCAGTTCCCCGGCGTGCCCGAGATCAAGCCGATGATTCCCGGTGCGCCGGGGCATGGTGAAGGTCACAACTCCGGCATGCCAGTGATGATCGCGGCTGCACTCGCAGTGAAGGATCTGATGGAGTCACGCGGCATCCAAGGTCGCTTGATGCTGTGGCCGGGTGTGGCGGAAGAGTTGCTCGCCACCAAGGCCTTCTACGTGCGCGATGGTGTGTTCGATGGTGTCGATGCCACCATCTTCACGCACGTGGGCAATCGTCTCGGTACTTCGTGGGGCGGTGGTTCGACCACCGGCATGGTGTCGGTGGAATACACCTTCCACGGCAAGACCTCGCACGCCGCCGGCGCACCCTGGGCCGGGCGCAGTGCACTCGACGCGGTGGAGTTGATGAACTACGCCTGGAACATGCGACGCGAGCATCTGCCGCTGTCGCAGCGTTCGCATTACGTGATCAGCAACGGTGGCGGCCAGCCCAACGTCGTGCCCGACGTCGCGTCGGTCTGGTACTACTTCCGCGACACCGACTTCGCCTCCGTGCGCAATCTGTTCGAAACGGGCAACACGATTTCCGAAGCGGCGGCGATGGCGACGGGGACTACCGTCGAGCGTCGCATCCTGGGTTATGCGGCACCGCATCACGGCAACCGTCCGATGGCCGAAGCCGCGCAGAAGAACATCGAGTTGGTGGGGCAGCCGAAGTGGAGCGAGGACGACTACAAGTTCGCCGAAGCCGTGGCGCGCAACACCGTGCCATCCTTCGTGCCCTACGTTGCCGGCGGCAGTGGCCAGAAAGTGCTGTACGACGACGTCTCTCCGCTGTCGACGCCGGAAACCCGCGGCGTTTCCACCGGTGGTCCTTCGGACGACATCGGCGACGTGATGTGGACGGTGCCCACCATCACGGTGAGCTATCCGTCGAACATTCCCAACACCACGGGTCACCACGTCACGGCTGCCATGGCGATGGCCACGCCCATCGCGCACAAGGGCGCGGTGGCCGGTGCCAAGGTGGTGGCGATGACGGTGCTCGATCTGTTGGAAGATCCGCAGTTGCTCGCCGCAGCGAAGGACTATTTCGAGAACGAGCAGCTCAAAGGCATGAAGTACGACCCCGTGCTCGGTCCGGACGATAAACCTGCCATCCATCTCAATGCGGATCTGATGGAGCGTCTGCGTCCCGAGATGCGCAAGTTCTACTACGATCCCAGCAAGTACAGCAGTTATCTCGAACAGCTCGGCATTGCGTACCCGCCGCGTTGATTCGCATTGGACTTCACACCACGGCGGAGCCCTGTATAGTTGACGCCTCACGTTAGAGGCGTCACAAGGGAGACTCCGCCATGTCCTCATCCTTCCTGCCGCGTTTGGCTGCCCTGGCAGCCGCTCTGTGTCTGTCACATGGTGTGCAGGCGCAATCGAGTGGTCCGCAGGCCTTCACCAATTTCCGTCTGTTCGATGGCACCGGCGCCGATGTGGTCGAGGATGCCGTGCTGGTGGTGGAGAACGGTCGCATCACTGCCGTTGGCGCAGCAGGCAGCGTGAACGTGCCGAGCGGTGCCACCACCGTCGATCTCGATGGTGCCTTCGTGATGCCGGGCATGGTCAATGCGCACGGTCATGCCGCGGAAGACACCGAACACAAGCTCGCCGTCTACGGTCGCTATGGTGTGACCACCGTGCTCAGCCTCGGTGGTGAGAACGACACGCATCGCAGGTTGCGCGATGCACAGAATCCGGCCGCTCCCGGCACTGCGCGTTTCTATTTCGCCGGTCCCATCCAGGAACGCATCGATTCTCCCGCGCAGGCGGAGCAGGGCATCGAAGCCGTCGCCGCCCTCGATGCCGATTGGGTGAAGGCGCGAGTGATGAATGAGAACATGAGCGAAGAGGTTTCGCGTGCGCTCGTCGACGCCGCACATCAACATGATCTGAAGGTTGCGGCTCACATCTATCTGCTCTCCGAAGCGAAGAGTTTTCTGAAGTCCGGCCTCGATGTCGTTGCCCACAGTGTGCGCGATCAGGAAGTGGACGAAGAATTCCTGCAGCTGATGCGCAACAACGAAGCCTGCTTGATTCCGACCCTCACGCGCGAAGTCTCCACTTACGTTTACGAAACCAGGCCGGCTTTCTTCGACGATCCCTTCTTCCTGCGTGGTGCGGATACCCAGATCATCGCGTCACTGAGTACCGACGAAGCGCGCACGCGCTATGCAGGCAACGCCGCGCAAGGCAAGGCCGATCTGGCGATGGCGCAGCGCAATCTCAAACGAGTGCACGATGCGGGTCTGCGTGTGGCCCTGGGTACCGACAGCGGCGCTTTCCCCGATCGCTTCGTCGGCTACTTCGAGCATCTCGAACTGCAGTTGATGGTGGAAGCAGGTCTCAGCCCGAAGGATGTGTTGTTGTCGGCAACCAGTGTCGCCGCCGATTGCATGGATCTCGATGGCGTCGGCAGTCTCGTGCCGGGCAACTGGGCCGACTTCCTCGTGCTTGGTGCAGATCCACTGGAGGACATCCACAACACGGAGCAATTGGTGTCCGTGTGGATCGCAGGACAGCGCATCGAACTTTGATGCGCTCAGAGGCGCGTGGTCTGCTAGAATCCGCGCGCCCACCTCGCAAAGCCCCGGTGGTACAGTGGATAGCACGGCCCCCTCCTAAGGGGCAGGTCGCAGGTTCGATTCCTGCCCGGGGCACCACTCCGTCATGTGGCAGGGAGCGAGTGAAGAACTTCTCTCTCCTTGCTACCGCGCTCCCACTCTCGATAGCCGCACTACGCGCTGCGTCCGCATCCTCAAAAATAGCCAGCGCCGATGAAGCCCAAAGTCATCGCTAGCACCAGCAGTGCGCCGGTCAGCTTTGGCGGCGCGGGCAGGGGCAAGTCCAGTACACGGCAACCGATGCCGATCGCGAAGCCGAGAATCACTCCTGTAGCAAGCGTCATGGGGTCTCCTAGCCGATGGGGCCGCCGCAGTCGTGGCGGTGGCGGGCTTCGCATCTGGCGAGGAATCTGTCGGCGAAGAGATAACCGCAGGTCATCGCCACCACGACCAGTGCGCCGATCAGCACCGGCGGTGAAGGCAAAGGAATACCACTGAAGCGACACAGCACGCCGATGCTGAGCGCGAGCAGATAACCGCATAACAAGTGAAGGGTCATGATCTGTCTCCTGGGTCGGGTGGGGTAGCGAAGTGCCGTACGAGAGGAGCGTGTTCGCCGCGATGAAAGCTGCGGACCGCGTCCTGCAGGTCCTTGTCGTGCTTGGTCACACGTTGATGCTGGCGGAGGTGTTCGTGCCAGCTCCTGACCTCTGGATGAAGTCGATGGCACCTGCACGCATCGCGCGTACGCTCATCGGCACGTCGGCATGACCGGACATGAGGATCACCGGCACACCACATCCTTCGCGGAAGTGCAGAGATCCGACAAGGCCTGACGTATGGCCAGGGCCGGTGTCTGAGACCTGCAGAGCCAGCTCGTCGCGTATGTGCGTGAGGGTCACCGACAGCAGGCGTGGTCGTGGTGATTCCTGCATCGCCTTGAGCGCGTTGCGGGCGAGATTCATGAAGATCTGCTGCAGCTGCGTGCGGTTGCCGTAGGCGAGAGGAAGTTCCTCTGCATGATGCAGCACCAATTCCACCTGCAGTTGCCTCATGCTCGGCTCGAGCAAGGCGCAGGACTCGCGCACCAATGCCGGCAGGTCGCACGGGGCGGGCTCGGCAGCTTCGTCGCGCAACAGCAACTTCAGTCCGTGCACGATCGCAGTGGCACGTTCGCCTTGGGCCAACACCCCGTCGAGCGCGCCGCGTGCCGCGTCGACGTGGGTGGCGCCGTGGTTGAGCCAGCGCCGAACGGCCTGCGCACTGGCGGTGATTGCGGTGAGAGGCTGGCTGACTTCATGCACGACCGCAGCCGCGAGTTCGCCGAACGCGGCGAGACGGCAGGCGGCGCTCAGCTCGGCCTGCAGCGCGCGGCGTGTTTCGTCTGCCAGCCGCTGCTCCGTCAGGTCGGTCAGCACGCAGAAATAGCTGAGGCTGCCGCAGGCATCGAGGTGGGGGCTGCCGTCGCAGTGGAGATATTTGACCTCCGCATCCTCACCGACACGGAATTCGCAGTGAAAGCCGGAGTAGGCGGCAAGAGCGTGCCGCAGCTGTTGCTGAAGGTGGGCTCGGTCTTGTGGATGCACACGATCGAGCCAATCGTCTTCGGTGCAGCCGTACGTTTCGGCCCCCAGACCGAGCAACCTGAATGTGGCTGCCGAACCGCGGAGGCAGCGCGAGCTGGCGCTGTACTGAAAGGTGCCACAGCGCCCGGTCCGTTCGTGATGCAACAAGGCGGTGCGCACCCGCTGGTATTTGCGTTCGAGGATGGCGCGGCTGGTAAGCGCCAGATCCAGATTGGAATGCAGCTCGGCGACGAGTCGTTGCAGCTCGAGCGCGTTGTCTGCGGAATGCTCGGAATCGCCGGTGGGTACTTTCATGGGACCTCCGCTGTATGCATCTACCCCGGATCGCATGTCACCGAGCCTGACGTTGCAGCAACGCTTGCTGAAACACGGCGACTCGATCCGATCCAGCCGCGTCCCCCGCGCGAAGGGGGAAGGCATGCTCGGTGTTGGTGCATCCTGGCTCTTGTCGTCATGGTGGCTCGTTTTTGACTGGTGGGTGAATTATTTGTCTTCACACGCGGCAGTGCTTCCCCCAATGGAGAGAGACGGTGATACGTAAGAGAGGGAGGGTGCGTAACACTGCGCCGGCGGCGCTGCTAGGCCGGCATGCTGAGAATCACGCGTGTCCCGGCGCCAGGCTTCGAATCGATGAGGAAGGAACCGCCCATGTCCTGCACGCGGGCGCGCATGTTGCCGATGCCGAAACCGTCGCTGCTGCCTTCAACGAAACCGATGCCGTTATCGGCGACTTCGAGTTGCAGGCCTCTGTCCGTGCGGGTCAGTGACACCTCAATGAGGGAGGCCTGGGCATGACGCAAGGCGTTCTGCAGGGCCTCCTGCACCACGCGATAGAGATCGTGGGCTCGCGCGGGACCGAGATAGGCATCGAAACCACTGCCGACTACCACGAAGTGACAACCGATCTTGCCGCGCACGTTGCTCGTTTCGACGAGATGGGACAAGGCGGAGACGAGGTCCTCGCGCGTCGTACTCTCGGGTTGCAATGCCAGCACCGCGCGCCGCGCATCGGCCAACCCCTGGCGCGCCAACGCCGCAGCGCGATTGGCCAGTTCCTTGGCATGTTCGGAATCTTCGGGCGTTTCCGCCAGTGCACCGAGCTGCATCAGGATGCCGGTAAAGCCCTGCGCCACACCGTCGTGGATCTCGCGCGCCATGCGCGAGCGTTCCGCCAGCAGCGTTTCCTGCCGCGTGCGCGCTTCGAGTTCGGTGGACAGAGAAGCGAGGCGCATGGCCAGCGCGGTCTGCTGGCAGATCTGTTCCACCAGCCATTCGATGGCCTCCTTCTCGGCCGGCGCGGAGGGAAAACCGAGGCGCAACACACCAGCCACGCGCTCGCCGTCGAAGATTTCCGCTTCCAGTACGTCGCCGATGCCGAGTTCGCGCCAGGAGCGCGCGTCGCTCACATCCGCTTCCGTCACGGCGCGCCACCTCAGAGCGGAAGGGCGTTCGGCATGCGTGTTCCTCGTTTCCGAGCGGGCATTGGCGACGGGAGCAAGAGGTGAACCGATGTTGCCGACCGTGCGCAGATTCTCACCGACGCATTGCAGCATGGCGCCAGTGCTGGCGCCGAAGGCGAGCACGGCCTGTTCCAGGATCGCGTGCAGTGCCGCGGTGGGATCACCACCTTGGGCGAGACGCTGGTTGATGGCGCGCAGCACACCATTGGCGGTTTCCAATTGGTCCTCGCGCCGACGTGCATGGCGCGCCTGCTCCAACTCGATGGCGCGTTCCTGCTCGATACGGCGTTCCGCGGCGCGCTGTCGCTGCAAGGCGGCGGAGACAGCGTTGGCGGCGAGCTGCAGCACGCCGACCTCGACACTATCGATGCCGAGATTCGGTTCGAAGCACCAGCCAAAGGCCAGCATGCCCGCATAGCTGCCTTCCACGATGAGCGGCAGCGCGCCGCTGACGGCGACACCCAACGCGCGCAGACGCAAGCTGAAGTCATCGGCGCGGCCGGTGCTGCGCCACCAGAAGGGTGAGCCGGATTCCAAACCCGCCATGGCGTCTGGAGGCAGCTCGTCGTCGCAGAACGCCGTCACCCCTTCCGCGAACTGCGCCGGCTGGCCCAAGGCCACCCACTCGCATTTGAGGCGATGACGACGTGCACCTTCGTCATCATTCACTCTCAGCAGGACCGCGACGCGTTGGCAAGCGGCCATCGCACCGATGAGCGGCAGCGTGTGTTGCAGAGCGCTGTCGAGTTCACCGACGGCCAGAAGTTCGCCGGCCACGTTGATGGCGGATTTGATCGTCTCTTCGCGCGCGAGATAACTCCTGGTGGTGTCGCGTTGCTGAGTGTCCCTCGTACCGTAGCGACCGAGTGCACTCGCCGCCATGGTCGCCAGCGCGCGCAAGGCGTTTCTTTCCCGCGCCGTGATCAGTGCGCCTTCGCGGCAATAGTCGGTGGCGAGGATGCCTCGTAGCTCGCCATTGACCAGTACCGGCGCCAGCAGATCCACGTGCGTGCCGCTCAACTCGTTCACCTCTCGATTGGCGCCACTTTTATGCTCGATCCCGGAACCAGAGAGTTCGCCTCGCGCGAGCGGCGTGATGACCTCCTCGAAATCCTCGTCGCGCAGTGGGCCGGGTTGAATCGAATCATGACCGTCGCGTGCCCAGCCGTAGGCAGCATGGGAAAGCTTCGCGATGGGGTCGCGCACGAAGTAGAGCACGCGATCGGCATCCAGCGCCGTGCCGACCAGCCGCACGATGTCGACCATGACGCTGACGGGATTGCTTGCGCCCGACAGCAGGGAACCGCAGTCGGTCAACAGGTCCAGCAACGGGTCTTCGGTGGGTTTGACAGATGCAGCCTCTGCTGTAAGAGAGGGAGAGTGTATCGGTTGCTCCATGGCATCTCGGGCCGCTGCGGGAAGAGTCCGCATGATAACCTCATTTCTTGCTTCCGCCTCGTGGCAGTGAGACCAATATGATCGGACGTTCAAATTGAGCCTGCTGCGGAGAAGTCTTCACCTGTTCACAGATGGATCAGGCCGCGTCGCACGGCGATGGCGACGGCGTCGGTGCGGCTGATCGCATCAAGCTTCGCCAGTATGGCCTTGACGTGAGTCTTGGCCGTGCCCTCGGTGATGTTGAGGCGGCGCGCGATCTCCTTGTTGCTGTGGCCGTGACCAAGCTGTACCAGCACCTCGAGCTCGCGCTGCGTGAGGCTGGCCTGCGACATGCGGCGTAGCGCCTTCGCGGCGACCGTGTGCGAGGTGTAATGACCTCCACCGCCCACGACACGAATCGCGGCCAGGATCTCCGAGGGCGGGGCATCCTTGAGGAGATAACCTTTGGCGCCCAGGCGCAGGCAACGGAAGATATCTTCGTCGCCGTCGTAGGTGGTCATGATGAGGATCTGTGCCGCCGGGTCCAATTCGAGTATGCGCGCGGTGGCTTCGAAGCCGTCCATTCCCGGCATCCGCAGATCCAATACCAGGACGTCGGGTGAAAGCACCTGAAAGGCGGTGATGGCTTCGGCACCATTCGCCACCTGACCCACCACTTCGAAATCTTCCTGTGTCTTCAGCATGGCAGCGAGACCGTCGCGCACCACTGGATGGTCATCCGCCACCAGCACCCGCAGCTTTGCACTTCGCATGGCTCCTCCGAATCGAACCCTTCATACCCTTCGCCGTAGCGGCGCACGACCCTGATCGAGCAACACTGTGCAGGCGGCGGTACAACCTGCGCGATTCTCTTACTAACTTCACGGGCCCGCATCTCTCCTTAGGGTCATGCGGCAGCGCCGAGCCACGCGTTCTTCGCGTGGAAAGAATGTCGCAGCGGTGATCGCATACTCGCTTTCGTGCGAAGCCGCCACTGCTTCGACTGTTCGGCCTCGTCTACCGAAGCGCACTGCGCCGGTGGTGGTATGGCTTGAGCGGCATCTATCTTGCTGACCGCGCGCGCCGGTTTCTCCCGTCGGGGTTAAGCAGCACGGGGCAGCAGCGTGATCGAATGCTTGCTTTGAGGGGACAGGGTGCCCAGAATCCGGGGCAGTTCGAGTCGAGCGCCACTTCTTTTGGACGCTCGATCCACTCTGATCCAGAGCAACCAGCTCCGTTCCAGGAAGGTAGAAAGCCAATGCAGGAGCAAGTGGTTCCCCCTCGTCATGGCGCGCATTGGGCCATGCATATCCATCCCAGCCGTGGTTGAGACGCGCGCGCGAAGTTCTGCTGCGCGCTCCCTGCGCATTCTCGTCGTGGACGACAACGTGGATTCGGCTGAATCCCTGTCGATGCTGCTCGCGCTCGATGGCCATGACACACGATGCGCCTTCGATGGGCGCTCCGCAGTGGCGCTGGCCACTGGTCCCTTCGCGCCCGAAGTCGTTCTGCTCGACATCGGCCTCCCCGCATTGAACGGCTACGAAGTGGCACGCCATCTGCGCGAACATGGTGATTCCGATCTCACCCTTGTGGCCATGACCGGTTGGGACCAGTCCAGCGACCATGCCCAGTCCCGGCAGGCGGGTTTCGATGCACACCTGGTGAAACCCGTCGACTACGATGGACTGAAGAGTTTGTTGGAAGAGTTAGTGCGAAGCGTGCATGAACGGAAGTAGCCGAAACCGGCGTCATCGCGCCTCACCCAAAATTACACGAGCACGAAATTTTTGCGTGGCGATTTGCGCGGAAGACTAAGGTTTTCGAGATAGTCGACTGAATTTGCTGAAAAAATTTACTGGCATGCTGCTTGCTGAGAACTGTTTGGGGGCGGTGCGTCAACTAGTCGGTTTCCTCGGAGACAGATGCCGATGGAAGCAGAACCACGGTAAGTATGGTTCCGTTTTAGAGGCCCTTGCCGTCACTACGCGAGCCACTGAGAAGGACGACTGTAGTTTATGGCCATAGAGAAACTGCGCGCCGGGGGAAACAAGCCCAGTCCAGAGCTGTTCGAGCTCATGGCGGACTCGGTGCGGGACTATGCGATCTTTCTGCTGGACGACGAGGGAAAGATCGCCAGTTGGAGCAAGGGCGCCGAGGCCATCAAGGGCTATTCCAAGGAAGAAGTCCTGGGCAAACACTTTTCCATCTTCTACACGCACGAAGACCTCGAGCGCGGTTGGCCCGCCACCGAGCTGCGTGACGCCCGCATTCATGGGCGCTTCGAAGACGAGGGTTGGCGCGTCAAGAAGGATGGCACCCGCTTCTGGGCGAACGTGATCATCACGCCGCTCTGGGGCGAGGACGGTGAACTGCTCGGCTACGCCAAGATCACCCGTGATCTCTCCGATCGCAAGGCCGCCGACGAAAAACTCCGTCACAGTGAAGAGCGCTTCCGTCTGCTCGTCGAAGGCGTACGTGATTATGCCGTCTACATGCTGGATCCCCGCGGGGTCGTCACCAGTTGGAACAGTGGCGCGGCGCTGATCAGTGGCTATGAGGCTGACGAGGTCCTGGGGCGGCATTTCTCGATCTTCTATGCGCCCGAAGACGTCGAGAACGGCAAACCCGAAACCGAATTGGCCCTGGCGCGTCTGCATGGCCGCGCCGAGGATGAAGGCTATCGTGTCCGCAAGAACGGCACGCGCTTTTGGGCGCGAGTGGTGGTGACGCCGCTCTACGACAC
>Ga0065721_10004386_pt1 | contig 63579 bp, 63 predicted proteins | sample Mesricmetagenome_FD_59108 | JGI IMG/M metagenome (GOLD analysis project Ga0065721, IMG submission 59108) | Mesophilic microbial community from rice straw/compost enrichment Sample: eDNA_1 v2 (version 2) | ecosystem: Engineered > Solid waste > Grass > Composting > Bioreactor | place: USA: Davis... | reverse complement strand
CGAAAAGGCCGTCGCCCGCTCCGTCGGCGCTGCGCCAATCCGCGGGTCGTGCAGTACGGCGCAGGACGCTAGCCGCGGTCAGGCCCGGGGGTGCGCCGAGGCGTAGGCGCTGAGCAGGGCCGCGGCGTCGACCTCGGTGTAGCGCTGGGTGGTCGACAACGAGGCGTGCCCCAGCAGTTCCTGGATCGAGCGCAGGTCGGCGCCCGCCCCGAGCAGGTGGGTGGCGAACGAATGGCGCAAGGCATGGGGCGTGGCGCTCTCCGGCAGGCCGAGGCGGCTGCGGAGGTTCTGCACCGTCGCCTGCACGTGACGGGGGCTGAGGGGGCCGCCGCGCCTGGCCCGGAAAAGCGGCTCATCGGGGGCGAGCCCGAAGGGGACGCTGGCCAGATAGGCGTCCACCGCCTCGCGGACGGCCGGCAGGACCGGGACGATGCGGGTCTTGGAGCCCTTGCCGGTGATCCGCAGCTGGCCGGGGATCGGCGCATCCGACCGCTTCAGGGACAGCGCCTCCGAGATCCGCAGGCCGCAGCCGTAGAGCAGGGTCAGCACCGCCTGGTCGCGGGCCACCTCCCAGTCCTCGCGATCGGGATCGAGGGCGGGCTCGGCGATCAGGCCGAGGGCCTGATCCTCGGTGACCGGCCGCGGCGCGCCCGGCTTCACCCGCGGACCGCGGACGAGGGCGATGGCGGCGTTGGGGATGTCCAGCCGGCGGTCCAGGAAGCGGTGGAAGGTGCGGATGGCCGACAGCGCCTGGCTGAGGGAGCGGGGCGACAGGGGCGGTTCGCCGGCGCGCAGATGGGCCAGCCAGGCGCGCACCTCCCCGGCGGCGACCGTTCCGAGGTCTTTCGCCGAGAGCGCTTCGCCCCGGTGCTGTTCGAGGAAGGCGATGTAGCGGGCGGCGGCGAAGCCGTAGGCCTCCAGCGTCCGCGGCGAGGCCCGCCGCTCGTTGGCCAGGTGCTCCAGCCAGGCGGCGCGGGCGTCGGCGGCGCTCAGAGGAGCGGCCATCGCTCCGCGGTGCGCTCCACCACGCGGGCGAGGAAGGTCACCAGTTCGGCGCCCATGTCGGGGGTGAAGCCCTCCGGATCGTGCGAGCCGAAGGCCAGCAGGCCCGCCCGCGCCGGCTCCCAGGCGGCCATGCGCACCATGGCCATCGAGCGGATCTCGCCGGACGCTTCGCCGAACAGGCCAAGCGCGGTGGGCGCGAAGCCCATGCGCGTCTGCCGGTGGGCGCCGCCCAGGATCATGTCCACCTGGCCTTCCACCAGCGGGCGCCAGCCGTCGGGCGCCTCGGCTCCGGCTTCCAGGGCGACGACGCCGGCCGCCAGGCCGAAGCGGCTGCGGGCCAGTTCATCGACGCGGTGGGCGAGGTCGGCGTGGCTGCGGCTGTCGAGCAGGTCCACCACCGCGCCGTGGGTCTGGGCCTGGGCCGAGAAATTGGCCCGCGCCGTCTCCTCCAGCAGCTGGCGCATTTCGGCCTCGCGCTGGTGGGCGGCGTGGACGCGGGCGAGGGCGGCGGGGCCGAAGTCGACCACATTGCCGGCCGCGACCTTCAGGCCGAGCTCGGCCAGCAGGCCCTCGTCCTCGCGGATGAAGTCGGGGTTGTCGGCCAGGAAGCGGCGGACGGCGGACGGTTCGAGCGCTACGCCGAACATGTCGCCCTGGGTGCCGTCCATGGTTAATCCCCCGAAACGCCGAGAGCCTCGCGGGGGACGAACCGAAGCCCGCTGTCCCTGAGGCTTTACCTAGAGAATCGACTGGCCGGTCTTGGCCCAGTCGGCGAGGAATTGTTGAAGCCCCTTTTCGGTTAACGGGTGCTTGAAGAGGGCCTGGAACACGTCGGGCGGAATGGTCGCGCAGTCGGCGCCGGCGAGGGCCGCTTCCTTCACATGGGCCGGGGTCCGGATCGAGGCCGCCAGGATCTCGGTGTCGTAGTCGTAGTTGTCGTAGATCGCCCGGATCTCGCTGATCAGGTCGATCCCCTCGGCGCCGTGGTCGTCCAGGCGGCCGATGAAGGGGCTGATGTAGGTGGCGCCGGCCTTGGCGGCGAGCAGGGCCTGGGCGGCCGAGAAGCACAGGGTGACGTTGGTCTGGATGCCCTCGGCGCAGAACTCGGCCGTGGCGATCAGGCCCTCTCGGGTGAGCGGCACCTTCACCACCACATTGGGGGCCACGCCCGCCAGCTTGCGGCCCTCGGCCAGCATGGTCTCCACATCGGTGGCGGCCACTTCGGCGCTGACCGGCCCCTCCACGATCCCGCAGATCTCGGCGATCACCTCCAGCATGTTGCGGCCGGACTTGGCGATCAGCGAGGGGTTGGTCGTCACGCCGTCCACGAGGCCCGTGGCGGCGAGGTCCTTGAGGAGGGCGACGTCGGTCGTGTCGAGGAAGAGCTGCATTTTCAGGCCTTGCACTTGTTCGGCCTGCTTGTAGCCGCCAAGAGGAGGTGAGCGAACCCCCGATGAGCCGCATCGCCTCCGTCCTCATCCCCGCGCCCCTGCCCGAGGCCTTCGACTACGAGGCGCCGGACGGGATGGCGCTCGACCTCGGCGACCAGGTGGCCGTCCCCCTCGGGCCGCGCCTCGTGCGCGGGGTGGTGGCGGCGGTCCGTGACGGGGCCGGCGTCAACCGGCCGCTCAAGGCGGTGGCCGAGCGCCTGGACGAGCCGCGCCTGCCGCCCGGCACGGTGGAGTTCGTCCAGTGGGCCGCCCGCTATGCGGTGGATGTTCCGGGGGCGCCCCTGGCCATCGCCCTGCGCGGCGCCCGGGCGCCCAAGCCCAGGCCCATGCGCGTCCTTGAACTCACCGGCCAGACGCCCGCGCGGATGACCCCCGCCCGCGCCAAGGTGCTGGAGGCGGCGGCTGCGGGACCCATGCCGCCGGCCGACCTCGCCCGCGCCGCCGGGGTCTCGGCCGGCGTGGTGAAGGGCCTCCTGGACGAGGGCGTGCTGGCCGAACGGCTGGTCCTGCCCGCCAGCGGCTTCGAGGCGCCCGACCTGTCGCGCAAGGGCCCGGCCCTGAACCCCAGCCAGGCCGCCGCCGCCCAGGTTCTGTGCGACCTCGCGCAGGCGGGACGGTTCGAGGCGGCCTTGCTGGACGGGGTCACGGGGTCAGGGAAGACCGAGGTCTATCTTGAGGCCGCGGCGGCGGCGCTGGCCGCCGATCCACAGGCCCAGGTGCTGATCCTGCTGCCCGAGATCGCCCTGACCCAGGCGGTGATCGCCCGTGTGACGGCCCGGTTCGGCGCCCGTCCGGGCGAGTGGCATTCGGATGTCGCCCCGCCCGCCCGGCGGCGGGTGTGGGAGGCGGTCGCCTCGGGCGATTGCCGCATCGTCGTCGGCGCCCGTTCGGCCCTGTTCCTGCCGTTCCGCAAGCTCGCGCTGATCATCGTGGACGAGGAGCACGACAGCTCCTTCAAGCAGGAGGACGGTTTCATCTACCAGGGCCGGGACCTGGCCGTAGTGCGGGCGAAGATCGAGGGGGCGGCGGTGATCCTGGCCTCGGCGACGCCCTCGCTGGAGACCCTGCGCAACGCCGAGACCGGTCGCTACCGCTGGCTGCGCCTCTCGGCCCGTCACGGGACGGCGCAATTGCCCGACATCCAGCTCATCGACCTCAGGGAAACGCCGCCCGAGACCGGTCGCTGGCTCTCGCCGCCCCTGGTGGCGGCCATGGGCGAGACCCTGGCCCGGGGCGAGCAGACGCTGCTGTTCCTGAACCGCCGGGGCTATGCGCCGCTGGTGCTCTGCCGGGCGTGCGGCGAGCGGATGACGGCTCCCGACACCGACAGCTGGCTGGTGGAGCACCGCTACTCGGGGCGCCTCGTCTGCCACCTCACCGGCTTTTCCATGCCCAAGCCCGCGGCCTGCCCGCACTGCGGGGCCAAGGACAGCCTCGTCTCCATCGGCCCTGGCGTGGAGCGGGTGGAGGAGGAGGCCCGCCATCTGTTCCCGCAGGCGCGGATCGCCGTCTTCTCCTCGGACACCGTCTTCGACGCCCGTGAAGCCCGGCGGCTTGTGGAGAGCATGGCCGAGGGCGAGATCGACATCCTGGTGGCCACCCAGGCGGCGGCCAAGGGCCACAACTTTCCGAAACTGACGCTGGTGGGCGTGGTGGACGCCGATCTTGGCCTGCGCGGCGGCGACCTGCGGGCGGCCGAGCGCACCTATCAACTGCTGGCCCAGGCCACGGGCCGTGCGGGACGCAAGGACCGGCCGGGCCGGGCGTTGCTGCAGACCTACGCCCCGGACCATGCGGTCATGCAGGCGCTGAAGGCCCAGGACCGGGACGCCTTCGTCGCGGCCGAGATGGCCGAGCGGGAGCTTGCCGGCCTGCCCCCGTTCGGGCGCCTCGCCGCGGTGATCGCCTCGGGCCCCGACGCGGCCCAGCTTGAGACCTTCATGCAGGCCATGGCCCAGGCCGCGCCCAATGCCCCGGGCGTGGAGGTGTACGGACCGGCCGACGCTCCGCTGAGCCTCGTGCGCGGCCGGCGGCGCAAGCGCTTCCTGGTGCGGGCCGATCGCAGCGTCGACCTCTCAGCCTATATGGCCGCCTGGCGCGCCCGGGTGCGGCCGCCCGGCCAGGTGCGGGTGGCCATCGACATCGACCCGTACAGCTTCCTCTGAGCCCTTGTCAGTGACGCCCTTGTCAGTGACGCGTTTCGCCGGGCGGCGGCGTCCGCTTGGCCGCCGCGCGCCGGGCCAGCATGTTCAGGCCTTCCACTGTCGCCGAGAAGGCCATGGCGGCGTAGATGTAGCCCTTGGGCACATGGAAGCCGAAGCCGTCGGCGATCAGCACCACCCCGATCATCAGCAGGAAGCCCAGAGCCAGCATCACCACGGTGGGGTTGTTGTTGATGAAGTTGGCCAGCGGATTGGCCGCCACCAGCATCAGGCCCACGGTCACGATCACCGCGGTGAACATGATGGGCAGGTGGTCGGTCATGCCGACGGCGGTCAGGATCGAGTCGATCGAGAACACCAGATCGAGCAGCAGGATTTGGACGATGGCCGAGCCCATGTTCGTCACCACCTTGCCGGCGGTGTCCATGACCCCCTGGCCCTCGCCCGGCTCGACCTTCTCGTGGATCTCGGTCGTCGCCTTCCACACCAGGAACAGGCCGCCGGCGATCAGAATCAGGTCGCGCCACGAGAACGCCAGCTCCCACATCGGCTCGCCGTGCTCGCCCAGCGGGCCCTGCCAGGGCAGGGTGAAGACCGGCTGGGTGAGGCCGACGATGAAGGCGAGGGTGGAGAGCAGGGCGAGGCGCAGGACCAGCGCCAGGCTGATGCCGATCCGGCGGGCCTTGGCGCGCTGATGCTCGGGCAGCTTGTTGGAGAGAATCGAGATGAAGATGAGGTTGTCGATCCCCAGCACCACCTCCATCACGATCAGGGTGACAAGGGCGGCCCAGGCGGCCGGGTCGCTCAGCAGAGCGGCGATGTCCATTCAGGCCTCTCTCAGTTCCTGTGGAGCTAGATAACCCGCTTTGGCGGGCCGCCTAGCTCTCATGCGGGCGCAGACGGCGCCAATTTTCTGGGCGCCGAGAGGGCTGTGAATAATCTGGCGGCTTTGTGGCGTCGGCAGGCGGCGGCCTCGACAACGTCTTTTGATGGCCGGCTCAGCACTTGTTTCAGTCTGTGCGGGGCGACTGTGTATGTGCTGATCAAGTCGAGGGAAGATCATCTGTCGTATCGGACAAGCTTAAATACGAAGTCTTCCCCTGAGAAGCGGGCATAGAATTCTTGGATTAAGGATCATGAACGTCGCGGGTCCAGCCTAGACTCTTCGTCAGCCTCGCATGATCCGAGGCGGCGGGCCGGAGCGGTTGTGGATAAGTGAGCCGCATGCGACGGAGAGTCCGCGTAAACCCTCTTTTCACTCAAGCGCGGATAGGGTTATTCCTTCGCCCAGTGTCGGGGAGTAACTGCAACATGCGTAAACGGACGAGGACCCTCCTGGGTTCCCTGGCCGCCGCGGCCGTTATGACCCTCGCGCCTGCGGGCGCGATCGCCGACACCTATTGGCAGTGTGTCCCCTTCGCCCGCCTGATCTCCGGCATCCAGATCTTCGGTGATGCGCGCACCTGGTGGCAACAGGCCGCCGGCCGCTACGAGACTGGGATTCAGCCGCGCGCCGGCGCCGTGCTGTGCTTCAAGCCGACCTCTCGCATGCGCCTGGGCCACGTGGCCGTGGTCAGCCAGGTGCTGACCGACCGTGTGGTGCAGATCACCCACGCCAACTGGTCCCCCATTGAGGGCTCCCGCGGCAAGGTGGAGAAGGACGTCACCGTGGTGGACGTCTCTCCCAACGGCGACTGGAGCCAGGTGAAGGTCTGGTACGACCCCACCAAGGATCTGGGCAACTCGACCTATCCGACTCACGGCTTCATCTATCCGGACGCCTCGGCCAAGCTCCTTGCGGCTTCGGGCCTCGCCAAGGTCCAGAACGGCATGATCGCCGTGGCCCAGTCCGCGGCCAGCCAGATGGGCGCCGCCGTGCGGCCGGGCGCGGGGCCTATGGGCGTGCTCTCGCAGGCCGCCGACTCCACCGACCGGATCGCCGCCCTGATCGCGGCCGCCGCCCGCGGCGAGACTCCCGGCAACTGATCGCCCCGCCGTACGTCCGCCGGGCGTAATCCGAGCTTAGGGGTGTTGCGAAACCGTTCCTTAAGCGCGCGGCCGCCATGGTTCGCGGCGACGGTCCCATGCGCACCCAAGCCCAACAGCACCATGTGGCGATCGACGCCCAGACGCTGCGCGAGGCGCTGGAGGCGCATCAGCGTTTCCTGGCGGGCCGCTCGGGCGGGCGCCGTTTCGCCCTGCCCTATGTGGACCTGTCCAACTGTTCGCTGGAGGGCGTCGACCTGCGTGACGCCGACCTCGCGGGCGCCAAGCTCGAAGGGGCGATGCTGGCTAGGGCCAACATGGCCCGGACGATCCTCTTCGGAGCCAATCTCCGCGAGGCCGACCTCAGGGGCGCCAACCTCAAGCGCGCAGACCTGCGCGGCGCCTGTCTGAAGGGGGCCAACCTCGCCGGCGCCGAGCTCGCGGGCTGCGACCTGCGCGAGGGGCGCATCGCCCTGCAGGACAAACTGGACGGCTTCCGGATCCTCCGCCACGAGCACCGGCCGGGCGAGCTGAACTACGCGGTGCTCTCAGGCGCCAATCTCGCGGGCGCCCAGATGGCCGGAGCCCAGGCCATCGCCAGCGACTTCACCGACGCCAACCTCGCAGGGGCCGTACTCGCCGGCGCGCGCCTGACCCGGGCGGTGCTGGACGGGGCGGACCTGTCCGGCGCGGACCTGGGCGGGGCCGACCTCACCGGCGCCTCCATGAAGCGGGCGGTGCTGGCGGGGGTGAACCTGGAGCAGGCGCGGCTGGACGACGTGGACCTTTCCGAGGTCCTTCGGGCTCCGCCGCCCATCGTCTATGTGGACGACCGCTCGCTGGAGGATGTCCTCGCCGACCACGAGACCTATTGCGAGACCGACGGCGCCCGGGGCGCTGTGGTGCGGCTGGAGCAGGTGGACTTCCGGCCTCTGCGGGCCCTGAGGCAGCGCAAGCTCACGGCCTTGGCCGCGCCGCGCTCGATCTTCTTTGGCATGGACCTGACGGGCGCCCAGCTCCAGGGCGCCGACCTGTCGGGCTGCGATTTCCGCGGGGCGATCCTGCGCGACGCCGACCTGCGCGGCGCCAAGTTCGTCGGCGCCCAGCTCATCCGGGCCGACCTGCGCGGGGCGCGCATGGGGCCGCTGATGATCGCCCCCGGCCGCTTCGTGCGCACCGACTTCACCCGCGCCAGCCTGCGGGCGGCCGACCTGCGGGGCGGCTCGGCCGCCAAGGCGCGCTTCCTCGAGGCCGACCTCAAGGGCGCGCGCATGGCGGGCTGCGACCTCACCGGCGCGGAGATGGAGGTCTAGGCCCTAGGGCTTCAGGTCCTCGACTTCGAAGGGGACGGCCTCGCACATCCGCTCGGCGACGATCCGGCGGTGGCAGCCGCAGGCCTCGGCCTCGTAGCAGAGCAGGGCGGCCCGCTTGCCCGAGGCGATCTCCACCGCCTTGGCCAGCTCCAGTTGCGCCTGCGGCTCCTGAAGATGCTCCTCGAAGATCGCCCGCATCTCGGCGGTGCGCCCCTTGCGGGCGGCGTCGCGGCCGGGCTTCGGCGTGCCCAGGGCCCGCAGGTGGACGTAGTCGATCCCGGCATCCTCCAGGCTCGCCGACAGCAGGCCCTTGGAGAACCCCGCCCGGCGCGAGGCGGCGATGGCGCGCACGTCGATCAGGACCTCGACGCCGGCCTGTTTCAGGGCCTCGATCACCGCTGCCTGGGGCGCGGCCTCGTAGCCGATGGTGCAAAGCTTCATGGCTCCCTAAATGAGCCTCCGCCAGGCGATCGCAACTGGCGCTGGGGAGTTTCGCGCCATGACGATGCGCCGCCCGTTCGGCCAGAACTACGCCTGGGTCGTCGCCGGCGTGACCTTCCTGGCGCTGCTGGCCGCCGCGGGCCTGCGCTCGGCGCCCGGCGTGCTGCTGACGCCCCTGCACGAAGGTTTCGGCTGGGACCGGGGCGAGCTCTCGGTGACCGCGGCGGTGGGCATCTTCCTCTACGGCCTGGTGGGTCCCTTCGCCGCCGCCCTGATGCAGACGCTCGGCCTGAAGCGCACCCTGCTGGCGGGTCTGGCGCTGATGAGCGCCTCCACGGGGCTCAGCCTGCTGATGACCGAGCCCTGGCACTTCCTGCTGACCTGGGGCGTGCTCTCGGGCTTCGGCTCGGGCGCGGTGGCCCTGGTGCTCGGGGCCGCGGTGGTGAACCGCTGGTTCGCCCAGCGCCGGGGCCTGGTCATGGGCTTGCTCAGCGCCAGCACCGCCACGGGCTCGCTGATCTTCCTGCCGGGGATGGCGGCCCTCGCCCAGGCTGGCGGCTGGCGGCCGGTGGTCATGGCTGTCTCCCTCGCCGCTGCGGCCCTGATCCCGGTCGTCTTTTTCCTGATGCCCGAGAAGCCCTCCGACATCGGCCAGGCGCCCTATGGCGCAACCGAGGCCCCGCCGGACCCGCCCCGCGGCCGCCCGGCCGACAGCGTCCGGCTGGCCCTGTCAGTCCTGGTCCGCTCCGCCCGGACCCCGGCGTTCTGGCTGCTCTTCGCCACCTTCTGGGTGTGCGGCTTCACCACCAACGGGCTGGTGGGCGTCCACCTGATCTCGTTCTGCGGCGACAAGGGCCTGGCCCTGGTCCAGGCCGGCGGCCTGCTGGCGCTGATGGGCCTCTTCGACATGGTCGGGACCACCGCCTCGGGCTGGCTGACCGACCGCTACGATCCCCGCAAGCTGCTGTTCGTCTACTACGCCCTGCGGGGCCTCTCGCTGATGGCCCTGCCGTTCCTCGAGTTCAACGCCGTCAGCCTGACGGTGTTCGCGGTGTTCTATGGCCTGGACTGGTTGGCCACCGTGCCGCCTACGGTGCGCCTGGCCAATGAGAACTTCGGCGAGAGCAGCGCCTCCATCGTCTTCGGCTGGATCGCCGTGGGCCACCAGACGGGGGCGGCCACGGCGGCGTTCCTGGGCGGCCCGCTGCGCGACCTGCAGGGCCGTTACCTCGAGGCCTTCGTCCTGGCGGGGATCTTTGGCCTGGCCGCCGCCGCGGCGGCGCTGTGGATCGGTCGGGGTCCGGCGCCGCAACCGCGGCCCGTCGCCGCCTGACGCGAGGTGAAGGTTTCGGCGAAGGCGAGGTCAGCTATAGGTCGCCCATGGCTACCCCGGTTGAGTTCGAGCCGCGCGCGCGGCGCCAGGCCCTGCCCGCCCGTGGCGGCGAGATGGCCTATCTCGATTTCGGCCCCGAGGATCGGCCGGTCGACCTCGTTTTCTCCCACGCCAACGGCTTCAACGCCCGCACCTACCGGACCCTGCTGGCGCCCCTGGCGGCGGACCTGCGCATCCTGGCCATCGACCTGCGCGGCCATGGCGCCACCACCCTCCCGGCCGATCCCGAGCGGCACGGCGGCTGGAACATGTTCCGCGACGACCTCCTGGCCTTCCTCGACGCCGTGGCCGAGGGACCGGTGGCCCTTGCCGGCCACTCCATGGGCGGCACCTCCAGCCTGCTGGCGGCGGCTCACCGGCCGGATAAGGTGCGGGCGCTGGGCCTGCTCGATCCGGTGATCTTCGATTCGGCCATCAACTCGGACCGGGGCGACGAATCGGCCCTCTACCAGGGCGCCCGCCGCCGTCGGGCGGTGTTTCCGGACAAGGCGGCGGCCTATGCCGCCTATCTGGGCCGGGGCGCCTTCCGCACCTGGCCGCCCGAGATGCTGGCCGACTATGTGGAGGCCGGCTTCCAGGAGACAGCCGGCGGCGAGGCGATCCTTGCCTGCGCCCCCCTCTGGGAGGCGGCGAGCTACGCCACCCACAACTACGATCCCTACGCGGCCTTCCGCGCCAGCCGCTGTCCCATCCGCATCCTCACGGCCGAGGAGGGCTCGACGACCCAGCTCGGTCCCCATGCGGACGAGCTCCTGGCCGCCGGCCGCATCGTGATGGAGACGCTGCCGGGGACGACCCATTTCCTGCCCATGGAGCGGCCGGAACAGGCCCGGGCGCTGCTCGCGGCTACAGCGACAGCCCTCTGACCGCCTTGGCCTCGGCCCGGGCCAGTTCCTCGTCGGACAGAGCGATGATCTTGCGGGTGTCGAGGTCGAAGGACACGGCGATGGCCTCGGCCGCGCCCCAGGCCTGACCGGTGCGGGGATCCAGCAGCCAGTGAACCAGCCGGCGGAACCGGGCGTCGCCCCCCGCCGACCCGGACCGCAGCTCCACCCGATCGCCCGCCCGGGGCCAGGCCAAGTGGACCAGGCGGTACTCCAGCGCCGCGCCGCCCACCCGGCGGCCCTCGCGCGCGCCCGGCCGCTCCCCGTCGAAGAAGTGCGGGATGCCCTCCGAAATCCGGGCCATGAGCATCTCGGTCCGCATGCGCCCGAAGGCGTCGCAGTGCACGGGCTGGATGGCGCCGAGCCCGGTGCGCTTCAGGCCCAGCTCCTCCGCCCGGGCGAGGCCGGCTTGGCTTTGGACAGGATCGAGGGAGATCGACCTCGGCGCGGCCTGTTCGGGCGCCTCCACCCGCAGCGCCTCAAGGCGGGCGCGGATGCGGTCGGGCCAGGGAAAGGCGCGGGCGTCCCGGGCGGTGGCGTGGGCCACCAGGGTCTGGAAGGTGGCCGCCAGGCTCCCGTCGGCGTGGCGCATCAGGAGCAGCAGCCGCGCCTCGTCCTCACTGGCCGAGAGCACCCCGCCGGTCATGGTCAGGGCCGCGCCGGGGCGGGCCTCCTTCAGGAAGCGGATGTGCTGGTCGCGGACCACCAGGGTCGCATCGGCCTCGGGGACGAAGGCCTGGGGCATGCCGAGCTCCGCGGCCAGGCCCGCCAGCCCCTCCATGGCCTTGGCCACATAGAAGCCAACGTTCATGTGGCCCATGTGGTCGCATTCCCATGCGGCCACGCTGCCCCGCCAGACCTCGACGCCCACGTCACTCACCCTGAACGCTCCCCCCGCTTTTGGGGGTGAGCTTAGGGAGGCCGGCCGCGCGTCGCTAGCGCTTGCCTTCGGCCGGATCAGCGCCAGGGCCCAGACGGTCCTCGTTGGCCGGGGACGGGGCGGTGGTGTCGCCGGCCCCCTGGCGTGGCTGCGGGTTGCCCGAAGCGAAGGCGCGGCGCTCGCCCTCGACGCCGTCGTCCTGGCGGACGGCCGGATAGCGTTCCGGTCCGCCGCGGTCCTTGGCCGCGTTCAGCGGCTGGGCGGCGTTCTCGCGGCGGCCCTCGCTCTGGATCTTGTCGTCGCCGGCCATGGGGATCTCCTCGCAGGATTGCTCCCGTCGAAAGCGCCCGGCCCCGCGCGATGTTCCGCCCGGCGCGGCTGTGGCACAGTGTGCGTATCCCGGTTTTGTGGAGACGTTCATGGGCAAGAGGAGACGCGTTCTGGTCCCCCGCCACGGGCCGGTCGTGCGGATCACCCACTGGGTCAACGCCCTCGCCGTCATCGTCCTGCTGATGAGCGGGCTGCAGATCTTCAACGCCCATCCCGCCCTCTACTGGGGTCAGACCTCCACCTTCGCCCGTCCATGGCTTTCGATCCGCATGGTGGAGACGCCGGACGGCCCGCGGGGCGTCACCACAGTAGGGAACCGCTACGCCGACACCACCGGTCTGCTGGGCTGGACCGGGCGGCACGGCGACCGGCGCAACCAGGCCTTTCCCGCCTGGGCCACCATTCCGAGCTGGCGCGACCTGGCGAGCGGGCGGCGCTGGCACTTCTTCTTTGCCTGGCTGTTCGTCCTCAACGGGGCGGTGTACGTGGCCGTGACCGTGCTGAGCCGGCGACGTCGCCGGATGCTTCTGCCTACTCGCGAGCAACTGCGCCTGCGCCATGTGCTGGCCGAGGTCGCCGACCACGCCCGCCTGCGCTTCGCCCGGGGCGAGGCGGCGCGCAGCTACAATGTCCTGCAGAAGGGATCGTACCTGGCGACCGCCTTCGTCCTGCTGCCGATGATGGTGCTCACGGGGCTGTGCATGTCGCCGGGCTTCAACGCCACCGTCCCCTGGCTGATCGACCTGTTCGGCGGCCGTCAGAGCGCCCGCAGCCTCCATTTCCTCACCGCGGCCCTGACGGTGCTGTTCGTGCTCGTCCACCTCGCCATGGTCCTGGCCTCCGGCCCCTGGAACAATCTGCGGGCGATGATCACCGGGCGCTACGCCATCGAGCTTGAGGAGGAACGCACGTGAGCCTCCATCGCCGTACCTGGCTGAAGGCGGCGGGCGCGACCCTCGCCGGCCTCTGGGTCTCGGCCTGCGACCGCCTGACCCGCAATCCGAATTTCATGGGCTTCATCGGCAGCGCCGAGAACCTCAGCCGGCAGGTCCAGCGGGCCGTGACCGACCGCAACGCCCTGGCCCGGGAGTTCTCGCCCGCGGACATCTCCCCCGACTTCAGGCCCAACGGCTCGCTCAATCCCCGCGATCCCGAATATGTGGCCCTGCGCGAGGGCGGCTTCGCCGACTACCGGCTGGTCGTGGACGGCCTGGTGGAGCGGCCGCTCAGCCTGAGCCTCGAAGAGATCCGCGCCCTGCCGGCCCGCACCCAGATCACGCGGCACGACTGCGTGGAGGGCTGGTCCTCCATCGGCAAGTGGACCGGCGCCCGGCTCGGGCCGCTGCTGGCCCGGGCGGGCCTGAAGCCCGAGGCCCGCTACCTCGTGTTCCACTGCGCCGACACCCTCGCGGAGGGGCCCAACGGCCGATACTACGAGAGCATCGACCTGATCGACGCGCGGCATCCGCAGACCATCCTGGCTTATGAGATGAACGACGCGCCCCTGCCGGTGAAGCACGGTGCGCCGCTACGTCTGCGCGTGGAGCGGCAGCTGGGCTACAAGCACGCCAAGTATGTGATGCGCATCGAGGCCGTGGAGAGCTTCGCCCACATCTACGGCGGCAAGGGCGGCTTCTGGGAAGACCGCGGCTACGAATGGTACGCCGGCGTCTGAGCCCAAGCGGCGCGGTCCGGGCCAGGGCCTGAAGCTCGCCTGCGACAACCCGTCCGCCCGCCTTTTCGGCTGGCTTGACCTGCGTCAAACCGCTGGACCGACGCCCGGTCTAGACGTCAGAGGCCTTCCTTTACGGAGACGTCTGCGCCGCGTAAGCGCGCGTGCGCCGTTGCGATTCCCCGCCTTCCGAGGAAAGGCGACGGCCCGACTGCCTCGGCCGGGTCGCCGAAGCACCAGTGTCTAGGGGGACATATGCCGCAACAGGCGGTCGTCGAGTTCCAGCCGCAGCCGGAACCGGTCAACCAGTCGAGGATCTTCTACCTGGTCTCGCACCTGGCCGCGCGCCGCGACCGGGTGCTGGAGGACATCATCCGCCCGCACGGGCTGACCATCACCCAGTGGCGCGTCCTGGTGGGCCTGGGCCTGCTGAAGAGCCGGACCATGAACGAGGTGGCCGATTTCCTCGCCCTGGACCGGACCACCCTTACCCGGACCATCGACCGGCTGGTGGAGCGCGGGCTCGTCGTCCGCGCCGAGGTGCCCCATGACCGCCGCCTCACCGAGGCCTCCCTCACGGCCGCCGGCAAGGCCCTGCGCCTCGAACTCCTGGGCCAGGTGGTGGAGGTGAACGAGCGCCTGACCGCAGACGTGGATTCCGAGAGCCTCGCCATCGCCGAGCAGGTGTTCGAGCTGATGCTGGAGCGGCTGATCGGCCATCGGGCGGGGGCCCGACGGATCACCGACCTGGTCTAGAGGGCGGGCTCTTTCCGTCCCGCCGCGAGGCCCTAGATTGGCGTCAAAGCCAAGAGGAGCCCCCATGACCAGTCCCTGGACCCATCACCGCAGCGCCGGCGTCGCCGACGACGTGGACTTCGAGATCAAGGGCCAGGAGCTGCAGTTCGTCGAGATCGAGCTCGACCCGGGCGAGAGCGCCGTGGCCGAGGCCGGCGCCCTGGTCTGGAAGGACGCCGCCGTGGAGATGACCACCGTCTTCGGAGACGGCTCGGGCGGTCAGGGCCAGGGCTTCATGGGCAAGCTCCTGGGGGCCGGCAAACGCCTGATCACCGGCGAGAGCCTGTTCACCACGGTCTTCACCCACCAGGGCCGCGGCAAGGCGCGCGTCGCCTTCGCCTCGCCGACTCCGGGCTCCATCCTGCCCCTGCACCTGGCCGAACTCGGCGGGACCCTGATCTGCCAGAAGGACAGCTTCCTGGCGGCGGCCCGGGGCGTGTCCATCGGCGTCCATTTCCAGCGGCGAATCCTCACCGGCCTGTTCGGCGGCGAGGGCTTCGTCATGCAGCGCCTGGACGGCGACGGCTGGGTCTTCGTCCAGATGGGCGGCACGGTGGTGGAGCGCGAGCTCGCGGCGGGCGAGGAGATTCACGTCGATACCGGCTGCCTCGCCGCCTACACGCCCAGCGTCGACTTCGACCTCGTCATGGCCGGTGGGGTGAAGAGCGTGCTGTTCGGCGGCGAAGGCCTGTTCTTCGCCCGGCTTCGCGGGCCCGGGCGGGTGTGGGTGCAGTCGATGCCGTTCTCGCGCCTGGCCGGCCGGATGCTGGCCGCCGCCGGCACGGGCGGGCAGAACCGCGGCGAAGGCTCGCTCCTCGGCGAACTGGGCGACTTCATCGGCGGCAATCGCTAGGGGCGGCGTCTTTGCTTCCCGCACGTCAGGGCCGCTAGCCTTGGCGGGCATGAATGGGCGGAGGAAGCCGGATGATCGTGGTCAGCGTGATGTATCCCAGCACCGAGGGCGGGACGTTCGACATGGACTACTACAACGCCACCCACATTCCGCTGGTGAAGGAGGCCTTCGGCCCCACCGGCCTGGCCTCGGTCCAGGTGCTCCAGGGGCTGCCCGGCCCGGACGGCGCCCAACCGCCCTATGTGGCCATCGCCAACCTTGTCTTCGAAAGCCCTGAGGCGCTGCAGAAGAGCATGGGCGGCCCGCGCGCGGCCGAGGTGGTCGGCGACGTTCCGAACTTCACCAACATCACGCCCAACCGCCAGATCAGCCTTCTCGCCTGAGGCTGGCGAAGGCCGGATAGAAAGACGGCCCCGGATTGCTCCGGGGCCGCTCTGACTTACTTCTGGAAGAGGTCGTTCCAGCGGCGGCGCTGGCGGGTCTTCCAGGCGCCCAGGTGCCAGGCGTTGGAGGCGATCAGCGGCACCACCGTGGTGGCCTCCGCGAACACCATCTGCTCCCAGGTCACGTCCACCTTGCCCCAGGAGCAGGCCTCCTTGAGGGTCGAGGACGAGCAGGCGCCGTCGCGCACGTCCGCCACCGTGATCTGGATGGCGTACTTGTGCATGTCCACCTCGTGGCCAAGGATTTCGGCGCACACGACGGTGTCCTGGGCGAAGTTCTTCGGCACGCCGCCGCCGACCATGAACAGGCCCGTGGCGCCGGCCTTCAGCTTGATCTCGGTCAGCTCGCGGAAGTCCGCGACGGCGTCGATGGTGAGGTAGGGCTTGCCCGCCTTCATCCGCTCGACCTGGTGCTTCACGAGGCCGAAGCCGGCCGAGGAGTCCACGAAGGCCGGGCAGAAGATCGGCACGCCCTCGCGATAGGCCACCTCGATCAGGCTGTCGGGCTTCTTGGCGTTGCCGGCCGCCAGCCACTTGCCCATCTCATAAATGAACTCGCGGCTCGAATAGGGGCGCGGCTCCAGGGACTCGGCGATCTCGTAGATCGTGGCGTCGCAGGCCTGCAGCTCTTCTTCGTCGATGTAGGTGTCGTAGATGCGGTCGATGTAGAGCGCCCTCAGGTCGCGGTCGTCGACGTTCGACTGGGCCTGATAGTGCTTGAAGCCGAGGGCCTCGAAGAAGTCCATGTCGACGATCGAGGCGCCGGTGGCGACCACCGCGTCGATCATCCCGTACTTCACCATGTCCCGGTAGATGTGCATGCAGCCGCCGGCCGAGGTGGAGCCCGCCAGGGTCAGCCAGGTTGAGCACTCGGCGTCTTCCAGGCTCATCTGCCAGATGTCGGCCGCACGGGCCGTGTCACGGCTCGTGAAGCTCATCTTGCGCATGGAATCGATGATCGGGCGGGCGTCGTACTGGTCGATCGCCACGTGCTCGACGGTGTTGGCCAGCAGTTCGGCCTTCCGGTTCGAATTCACGGGAGCGTTCATTCTCAAAGTTCCCTTTGGGTTTGATCGCCCGTCATCAAATGGAAAGCGCGGCCGGGACGGAGCGACCGGCCGCGCCTTTTTAACACGTGGATTGTGGCCGTTTTACCGCTTGCGGCCCCGCTTGCCGGCGGCGCCCTTCGGCCGCGACAGGCGGACGACCTTGCGCTCTTCCTCGTGCCGCTCGCGCGGCAGGCGGATCGAGCGGCCAGCCAGGCCGAACATGGAGGCCATGGGCGCATCCGCCACCGCGACGGTCTCGGCGTCGCCGAAGCCGTTGAAGCGGGTGCTCATGGCGATCCCGTAGGCGCCCAGCATGCCGATCTCCACATAGTCGCCCTCGCGGACGTCCTCGGGCAGCCAGAACGGCCCGGGCATGTGGTCGATGGAATCGCAGGTCGGGCCGTAGAAGCGGTAGGGCTTCAGCGGGCCTTCCACCTCGTGCGCCGTCTCGCCCTCGCCCCGGTACAGCTTCACCGGGAAGGGCCACTTCATGTGCGCGGCGTCGAACAGCGAGCCGTAGCTGCCGTCGTTGAGATAGAGGGCGTCGCCCTTGCGCAGCTCGACCTTGGTCAGCAGCGAGGTCGCCTCGGCCACCAGCCCGCGGCCCGGTTCGGCCCACAGCTCGGTATCGTCGTGCACGCTCATCTCGGCGAAGCCGCGGTGGATGGAGTCCGCATAGTCCGCCATGTCCGGCGGCATCATGCCCGGATAGACCGATGGGAAGCCGCCGCCCACGTCCACCACGTCCACCATGACGCCGGCGCGCACGATGGCGCGGTTCGCCTGGGCCATGGCCGCCTGATAGGCGGTGGGACGCATGCACTGGCTGCCCACGTGGAACGAGACGCCCATGCGGTCCTGCGTCGCCCGGCGGGCGGCCAGCAGCAGCGAGGGAGCCTCCCACGTATCGACGCCGAACTTGCCGGCCAGCGAATAGGACGCGCCCTCCGCCGACACGCCCAGGCGGACGATCAGCGACAGGTCGTCGGCCCCGCCGGTGGCGTCGAGGATCTTCTGCAACTCCTCATGGGTGTCGAGGGCGAAGGTCTTCACGCCGTGGTCGAAGTAGGCCTGGGCGATGGCCCTGCGGCTCTTCACCGGATGCATGAACGCCATCCGGGCGCTGGGCGCATGCCGCGACACCAGTTCGATCTCGGGGACCGACGCCACGTCGAACGAATTCACGCCGCTCTTCACCAGGGTCTCGATGACCCACGGCGAAGGGTTCGCCTTCACAGCGTAGAAAACGTCGCCTCGAAAATTGTCCTGGAACCAGCGCGCCGCTACGGCCACCGCATCCGGTCGCGCAAGGGCGACAGGACGCTCCGGGGACCGCTCGCGGACCAGGTCCAGGGGCGTATGGTACGTATGCACCTCACGCAACCCCCAACGGATTGTTGAACCCAGACCGGCGTTAGCAGCGCTTTTTAGGACTTCGGGTCCGCCGGAAGCCGCGCAAATAGGGGTATCTGGCCGGCGTGTAAAGGGCTTAGGGCCTGCGACGTCCTGTCACTACTGAGATCGTTGTTATATATTCGGGGGCGCGCACGGTCGGGGCTAGTACAGGCGGGCGCAGGCGCGCGTAGAATCGCCTGATTTTCGCGCCCGGGGGCGTCCCTGCGGCGCTGGCGCGCACGTTGCCCGCTGGACCGGCCATGCGCCGACATGCCATGAAGCCCTGGCAGGCGGCGGGGACGGCATGCTCCGTGTCGCCGGCAGTCGACGCCACGGGGAAAGCGCTACTATTCGATGACCGAAGCCGCCGTTCTGTCGATACGGAACGCCTCCAAGACCTTCGGTCAGCGCCGAGCGCTCGACGGGGTCTCCCTGGATGTTCGCAAGGGTGAGATGATCGCCCTCATCGGGCCGTCGGGCTCCGGCAAGTCCACCCTGTTGCGCTCGATCAGCGCCCTGCAGACCATCGACGCCGGCGGGACGATCACCGCCTTCGGCGCGCCGGTGCAGGAGAACGGGCGGGTCGCCGCGGGCGTGCGCAAGGTCCGCACCCGCATCGGCATGATCTTCCAGCAGTTCAACCTGGTCGGGCGTTTGACGCTCTTCGCCAATGTGGCCCTGGGCTCGCTCGGCCGCATCGGCGCCCTCCAGGGCCTGCTCGGCCTGTGGCCGGAAGAGACCAAGCAGTCGGCCATGGCCGCTCTGCATCGCTTCGGCCTGGCCGAGTACGCCGCCCAGCGGGCCAATACCCTGTCCGGCGGCCAGCAGCAGCGCGGCGCCATCGCGCGGGCTCTGGTCCAGAAGGCGAAGATCATCCTGGCCGACGAGCCTGTGGCCTCGCTCGACCCGGTCTCGGCGCGCCGGGTCATGGAGATCCTGCGCGAGCTCAATGACAATGATGGCCTGACGGTCATCGTCACCCTTCACCAGGTCGACTACGCCCTGCGCTATTGCGATCGGGTCGTCGCCCTGAAGTCGGGCAAGGTCGTCTATGACGGCCCGCCCAGCGGCCTCGACCGGCCGCGCCTCGTCGAAATCTACGGCCCCGAATTCGAGGACGTCTTCTGGGAAGGAGCGCCCCAATGATCCGCCGCCACCTGATCGGCGCAGCTCTCATCGCCGCCGCCACGCTCGGCCTCGCCGGGTGCGGCGACAACAAGGGCCCCTCGCAGATCACCGGCGGCACGCCGAACGAGCTGACCTTCGCCATCCTGCCGGCCGAGGGCCAAGCCTCCATGGCGCCCCTGTGGCAGCCGCTGCTGGATGAGATGTCAGCCCAGATCGGCGTGCCGGTGAAGCCGTTCTTCATCTCCAACTACACGGCCATGGTCGAGGCGATGCGCTTCAACCAGGTGCAGATGGGCTGGTTTTCGGCCGCTCCGGCCCTGCGCGCCACCGAGCGGGCCAATGGCGAGGTCCTGGGCCGGGTCGTCGATGCGGGCGGCGAGGCCACCTACAAGTCGGTCCTGATCGTCCGCAAGGGCAGCGGCATCACCCTGGACAAGGTGCTGCAATGCGACCGCACCCTGAACTTCGGCATCGGCGACGCCCAGTCCACCTCGGGCACCCTGGCGCCCATGGCCTATCTCTTCACCCCGCGCGGCATCGATCCGGCCAAGTGCTTCAAGGCGGTCCGCTCGGCCAGCCATGAGGCCAATGTCCTGTCGGTGGGCACCGGCGTGCTGGACGTGGCCACCAACAACACCGTCGGCCTGCTGTTCAACCGCCGGCAGAAGCCCGAGATCGCCGACCGCATCGAGGTGATCTGGCAATCGCCGCCGCTTCCGGAAAGCTCCATCGTGGTGCGCAAGGACCTCGATCCGGCGCTGAAGGAGAAGATCCGCCAGTTCTTCCTCACCTACGGCACCGGCGACGACGAGGTCGGGGCCAGGCAGCGTAAGGTGCTGGAAGGCCTCGCCTACGGCGGCTTCCGGGCCGCCGACAATTCCTACCTCGACCCGGTGCGCGAGATGGAAGCCGCCGAGAAGCTGGCCGAGGCGCGCCGCTCGGGCGACCAGGCCCGCATCGCCAAGGCCCAGGCCGAGTTCGACAAGATCACCGCCGCCGCCGCCCAGCGGCGCGCCACCGCCCCGGCGCCGTAAGATGACCTCAGCCTCCGCCACCGCGGTCCCGCCGCCGCCGACCCGCAGCCTGGCTCAGCGCGGGCCCGACCTGCTGGTCTGGGGCGCGGTGATCATCCTGCTGCTCATCAGCTTCAAGCCGGTGGAGGTGAGCAACTTCACCCGCCTCTTCACCAACTCCGAGAACATGCGCCTCTATGGCGCGGACCTCCTGCGGCCAGACTTCACGGAATGGCGGACCTACGTCGCCCAGATGTGGCTGACGATCCAGATCGCCCTGTGGGGCACGTTCCTGGCGGTGATCGTGGCCGTGCCCTTCGGCCTTGCCTGCTCGCGCAACATCTCGCCGGTGTGGCTGCAGCAGCCCATGCGGCTCCTGATGAACTTCCTGCGCTCGATCCCGGACCTGGTGCTGGGCACCCTGTTCCTGGTGGCGGTGGGCCTGGGCCCGTTCGCGGGGGTGATGGCGCTGGCCATCAATACCGGCGCGGTGCTGGCGAAGCTGTTTTCCGAGGCCGTGGAGTCCATCGACAAGGGGCCCGTGGAAGGCGTGCGCGCCACCGGCGCCGGCAAGCTGCATGAGATCGTCTGGGGTGTGATCCCGCAGGTGGCGCCGCTGTGGACCAGCTACGCGCTGTATCGCTTTGAATCCAACTCGCGCTCGGCCACCGTCCTGGGCCTGATTGGGGCGGGCGGCATCGGCCGGCTGCTGTTCGACAGCATCAACGGCTTCGCCTACCACCAGCTGTCGGCGATCGTGATCGTGATCATCGTGGCCGTGTCGCTCATCGACCTGCTGTCGCAGGCCATGCGGAGCCGGCTGCTCTAGGGAGCCGCCCTCAGGGATCGAAGGCGAGCAGGAGCTGCTTCAGCTCCCGCTCGTCCACCGCCTCGGCGGCTTCGGCTGGGCGCATCCAGCGGCGCTCGCGCTGGTGCTGCTCGGGCCATTCGTCCCGCAGCTCGGTGACCTCGAGGTCATAGACGAACACCCGCACGTGCTGGGTCCGGCCGCTGCGCAGGCGCTTGTTGTAGTGATAGAGGCCGACCGCCTTGGACGAGGTGGGGCCGCCCACGCCGGCCTCCTCGAAGGCTTCCTGGGCGGCCGAGGCGGCGGGCGTCAGCCCCTTGATCGGCCAGCCCTTGGGGATCACCCACCTGCGGGTCTCGCGCGAGGTGATCAGCAGCACCTCGAGGCCGTCCGCCGTCCGCCGCCACGGCAGGGCCGCATACTGGGTCTTGGGCTCCCGGTCGGGCTCGGGTCGTAGGCGCTGGGGCGGCTTGCTCATCCTATCCAAACGCGCGATCGGCCAATCGGGCCAGGCCGTAGAACAGGGCCCCGGTCAGGCCGGCCATGGGGATCGTCACGATCCAGGCCCAGACGATGTTCTTGGCCACCCCCCAGCGCACGGCCGACATCCGCCGGGCCGCGCCGACGCCGACGATGGAGCCGGTGATGGTGTGGGTGGTCGAGACCGGGATCCCGAGGTTGGTGAAGAAGAACAGGGCGATGGCCCCGCCGGTCTCGGCGCAGAAGCCCTGCTGGGGCGAGAGGCGGGTGATCTTGGAGCCCATGGTGTGGACGATCCGCCAGCCGCCGAACAGGGTGCCCAGGCCCAGGGCCGCCTGACAGCTGATCACCACCCAGAACGGCACGTGGAATTCCCCGCCCAGGTGGCCGTGGGAATAGAGCAGGACCGCGATGATCCCCATGGTCTTCTGGGCGTCATTGCCGCCGTGGCCGAGCGAGAACAGGGCCGCCGAGACGAACTGCAGCTTGCGGAAGGCGCTGTCGGCGAAGGCGGGGGTCGCCTTGATGAAGGCCCAGGACGCCGCGAGCACCAGGATCAGGGCGAGGCCGAAGCCGAGGGCGGGCGACACCACGATGCCGGCGATGGTCTTCAACACGCCCGACCAGACGATCGGGTCGAAACCGGCTTTGGCCACGCCGGCGCCGATCAGGCCGCCGATCAGGGCGTGCGAACTGGACGAGGGGATGCCCAGGAACCAGGTGAGGATGTTCCAGAAGATCGCTCCGCCCAGGGCCCCGAAGATCACGGCGTCCGAGATCACGTCGGGCTGCAGGATGCCCTTGCCCACCGTGTTGGCCACGTGCAGGCCGAAGAACAGGAAGGCGATGAAGTTGAAGAACGCGGCCCAGATCACCGCCCAGCGCGCGGGCAGCACGCGCGTGGAGACGATGGTGGCGATCGAATTGGCCGCGTCGTGCAGGCCGTTCAGGAAGTCGAAGAAGAGCGCCACCCCGATCAGGAAGATCAGGACGAGGCTCAGGCCGCCGATGTCCATGCTGCGGCGGCCCTAGAGGTGTTCGATCAGCACGCCGCTGATCCGGTTGGCCACGTCCTCCAGGCGATCCACCACCTTCTCCAGGTGGTCGTAGATCTCGCCGCCGACGATGAAGGCCATGGGATCCTGTCGGGCCGGGCCGCGGTAGAGGGCCCGCATGCCCTCGTCGTAGATCTGGTCCGAGGTTTCCTCGAGCTGGGTGATCTGCTCGGTGATGCTGTTCAGCCGCTGGGCGTTGGCCTTCATCTGCCGCAGCAGCGGCACGGCTTCGGCGGTCAGCTCGGCCGTCTGCACGATGACGTCGCCCAGGCGCCTCATGTCCGGCTCGAAGGCGCGGGTCTCGAACAGCATCACCGCCTTGGCGGTCTTGTGCATCTGGTCGACCGCATCGTCCATCGAGCCGATCAGGTTGCGGATGTCGCTGCGGTCGAAGGGCGTGATGAAGGTGCGGCGCACGGCCAACATCACCTCGTGGGTGACCGCATCGGCGGCCTCCTCGTGGCGGGCGATGTCGGCGCACAGCTCAGGCACCCGGTCGCCCCCGTCCAGGAGTTCGCGCAGCGACCTCGCCCCGCCGCAGATGGTCCGCGTGTGGGCTTCGAACAGATCGAAGAAGCCCGCTTCCTTGGGCATGATGGCGTTGAACCAGCTCAGCATCGGGTCCCCTGGCGCGTCGGCCGCTCGGGCGGTGTACGGACGAGGCCCCTCTACACTGCCGGCCCACACCGCGCCAACATCCGCTATCACATGAGCGCCATCGAACTGACGTTCGGATCGGCGCTTCTGTGGATGTCAGGATCGTTCCGTCCCGCCCCATCCCGCGGGCAGGACGTCCGTGCTCAGACGAACTCGCGTCCCCGCCGCACCCGGGCCAGGCGCCGCAGCCGGCGCCAGAAGCGGGTCTTCTGCGGCTCGGGATAGGGCTGCAGGTTGCGCACGAAGTCCTCGGCGCATGCCCGCCACGAGAAGCCCTCGGCGAACCGGCGCACCTGGGCCCGGTCGAGCTTCAGGGCCTCAAGGCAGGCGTCGCGCAGGCCCTCAGTGGCCGAGGCGGCGAGGGCGCCTGCTCCGGAACCGGGGATCAGGTCGATGGGGCCGGGCGCGGGATAGGCGGCCACCGGCGTGCCCGAGGCCATGGCCTCAAGGATCACCAGGCCGAAGGTGTCGGTGAGCGAGGGGAAGACGAAGACGTCGGCGCAGGCGTAGGCCGCCGCGAGGTCGGCGCCGGACTTCGGGCCCGTGAACACCGCCTTGGGGTACTTGGCCTTCAGCTCCTCCAGCTGCGGGCCGGGGCCCACCACCACCTTGCTGCCGGGCAGGTCGAGGCTGAGGAAGGCCTCGATGTTCTTCTCCACCGCCACCCGGCCCACATAGAGGAAGACCGGCCGTGGCAGGCCCTCGAAGACGTCCGGGTCGCCCTCGGCGCGCGGGCGGAAGACCTCGGTGTCGACGCCCCGGGACCAGGCGGAGATGTTGCGGAAGCCGTGGCGGGTCAGCTCGTCGCGCATGGTGGGCGTCGCCACCATCAGCCGGCCCGACGGCTTGTGGAACCACTTCATGTACGCATAGCCGGCGGCCAGGGGCAGCGGCAGGCGGGCCGAGACATATTCCGGGAACCGCGTGTGGTAACTGGTGGTGAAGGGCAGCTTCCATTCCACGCAGATGCGCCGGGCGGCCAGGCCAATGGGCCCTTCGGTGGCGATATGAATGGCCTCCGGCTCGAACGCCTTGAAGCGCTCCTGCACCGGCTCATAGACCCCGATCGCCACCTTGATCTCGGAATAGGTGGGCAGCGGGAAGGTCTTGAACTGGCCCGGGTGGATCACCTCCACCGTGTGGCCCATGTCCTTCAGTTCGGAGACCACCCGGGTCAGGGTGCGCACCACGCCGTTGACCTGCGGCTCCCAGGCGTCGGTCGCCAGGAGGATGCGCATCGGCCGCTGGGCGTCGCGGGGCGCGGTGATGGCCTCGCGCAGGCGCCGGTCGGACCGGTCGGGCCTGATTCGATCGGCCTCGCCGATGGCCTGGGTCTGCATCCAGGCCCAGAAGGCGCCCAGCAGCGCCTCCTTGGTGGGGAAGTGCCGATAGACGGTGCGTTCACCGACGCCGGCGGCCTTGGCGATCTCCGCGAAGCTCAGGTCTTCCAGCGAGCGGGTCTCAAGCTGGGCGCCGACGGCGCTTAGAATCTGCTCGCGGGTCTCCTCCCGCTGGCGGTCGCGCTGGCTCGCGGAGGGGCTCCTCATGGCAGCGCCACTGTCACGAGTTGCGGCGGCAAGTCAACGCGGGCGTGTGACGTGCGAGGGGCCGGCGCGGGCCCGGATCGCGTCCTCTGCGGCTTTCCATCGCCTGGTCGTTGGGCGGATTGCATGCCAGAGGCGGGGCGCCCCCTTGAATTCCTGGCGGAGCTTTCCCTTGTCCTGCTACGGAATGGAGCAGAGAGCAGACCCTCCCCAGGTCGCCAAAACATTGGGTCCGATGGACGCCCGAACCTACCCCGCCAAGGCGACGCCGAAGTCGCAGCGGACACGCGCGCGCATCCTCGAAGCGGCGATGCGCCTCTTCGCAGAGATCGGCTATCACGCTGCGACCAATGCGGTGATCGCCGACGCCGCCGGCCTCACCCGCGGCGCCATGCTCTATCATTTCGCCACCCGCGAGGAGCTTGTGGAGGCGGCGATCGCCCATATCGAGCTCAACCGGGCCAGGCTGCTGGAACAGGCCGCCGCCTCGCCGCCGCCGGGCGTCGACGCCGCCGAACACGCCATCGACAGCTACTGGGCGCTGCTGCACGAAATCCCGTTCATCGCCTTCGCCGAGCTGGAGGCCGCGGCCCGCACCGATCCCATGCTGCGGGAGCGGCTGGTCACCGCCCAGAGCGCCTTCGACCACGCCCAGCTGGGCGGCGACCGGTTCGGGGCCATGGTCCAGGCGGGCGACGATCCGCGCTTCCAGACCAGCCGCGACCTCGGCCGGTTTCTGCTGGAGGGCCTGGCCCGCGGCGCCATGACCTACGACCAGGACGCCCGCCGCGAGCGGCTGATCGCCGTGGTCAAGCGGGCGGTGCGGATGCTGAACCGCAAGGGCGACATCCACGACATCTGGGCGGACTGAGGGTCCGTACCGGGCTGAAAGGAAGAGGCCCCGCGGTCGCCCGCGGGGCCTCTCGTTCAGGGGGCCCTAGGATCGGCGGGGCTCAGCGACCGCCGGGGCTCGAGCCCTGCTGTTGCCGTTCCGCCTGGCGCCGGCGCTGGAACAGCATCTGCTGGACCGCCGCCAGTTCCTCCTTCTCGATCGCCCCCGAGGAGTCGCGGTCGATCTGGCCGAAGAAGGCTGCGAGCTGCTTGCCGAGCTGCCCCTTCAGCTCGGCCTTCTGGATCCTGCCGTCCAGATTGTCGTCCAGCATGCCCAGCATGCGGGTCTGGTTCATCAGCTCGTCGTAGTTGACCTGGTTCGTCGCCGTCTCGTCGATCCAGCGGAAGCGCAGGGAGGTGAAGAACATTTCCTCGAACGACTGGTCGCCCCAGAGGACTTCCTTGGTCGGGTCCGGGTTGGCCGGGTTCCGCTTGGAATTGTCGTACCAGTAGTGGGCGACGATCTTCGACCCCGCCGGCACCTTGATCGGCTCGGCGAAGGTGTATTCGCGCTGCCAGTTGAAGTCATAGCGCGGCATGGCCAGCAGCTGCTTCTTCTGGCCGTCCGGGTAGTGGATCCACAGGTCCGAGGCGTAGCCGCGGTAGTGGGCGTGCGGGAAGGCCGAGTAGAGCAGCGCGTCCTTCGGGAACTCGACGTAGGCGATTTCCTTGTGACGCTCGGCGCCCGGCGGGATGACGATGGTGTTGTCGATCACCACCACGCTGCGCATCATCAGGTTCGGCAGCTCGTCGTCCTTGTAGAAGTAGAGGCCGATCTGCGACTTCTCGACTTCCTCCTTGCCGAAGGGGGTGTAGTGGGCCTGGAAGGCCACGCCGCCGCCGGGCGGCAGGTAGGTGCCCACGTTTTTCGGCCAGAAGGTGGACTCGGCGCCCACGGCGTAGCCGCCCACGCCCGCGCCCCAGCGCATTTCATTGACCTGCTCGCCGGGCTTGGGGAGGTCCTGCGGCTTCACATAGCCGGACAGGTAGTGGTGCACGCCCTGGCGCGAGCCGATCTTGTAGGTCGAGGCCTTGATCCACTTGCCCTCGGTGAGCGGGTTCGGGACCCACGGACGCTGGTAATCGACCACGCCCGAGGCCGGGATCGTGTAGGAGGGGATGTCGAGGATCAGGTCCGGCTTGCCCAGCGGCCAGTCGGAGACCGGCGCTCGCGCCTTGGCCAGCGGGTCAGGACCATCGCCCCGCGGCGCGCCGGCCTCGATCCAGTGGACCAGGGTCTTGACCTCGTCCTTGGTCAGGCTGCGGTCATCCTCGAACTTGCCCACGTGATGGGTGACGTTCCACGGCGGCATCCGGTCGGTCCGGATCACCTCGCGGATCATCGGCGAGAAGCCCTTCACCATCTCGTAGCTGGTCATCGAGAACGGCCCGATGGAGCCCGGTTGGTGGCAGCCCACGCACTTGGACTCGAGGATCGGCGCCACGTCCTTGGCGTAGGAGATCTGGGCGTGCTGGGCCTTGCGGGCCCGCTCGGGGAAGTCAATCAGGCAGCCGGGGGAGGCCTTGGTAGCGGCGAGCGCCGGACGGCCGGCGATGGTCGCCTCGATGGCGTCGGCGGCCCAGTTGTGGGTGGCCACGGCCTTCTGCACGCCGTAGTCGCGGCGGTCGTCCAGCGGGCCGCGATAGACCACCTTCCAGGTCTTCGGGTCGATGACGAAGAACTCGCCCGTGCGGGTCACGCCGAGCTGCTCGCCCACGAGCTGGTTGGAATCCAGCAGGACCGGGATGCCGAAGTTGTACTCCGTGGCCTCCTTGAGGATCGCCTCGCGGCTGTCCTGCAGGGCCGAGTTCAGCATCAGGAACTCGACGCCGCGGCCTTCGAACTTGGCCTTCAGCTCGCGCACGGAGGGCGCGAGGCTGCGGGAGATCGGGCAGCCGTTGGCCTGGGTGATGATGACGACGGCCTTGGCGTCGGCCAGCCGATACAGTTCGTGACCCATCAGGGTCTCGTCCGGCAGCATGAAGTTGTCGACGATCGCCGGCGTCGCCGCCGTGGCGGTTTCGACCGTCGCCACATTCGCCGCATTCGTCAGCGCGCTGGCGGCCTGATCATCGGTGGCGCAGCCGTAAAGCATGCCGGCGCTCGCCAGCAGGCCCAGCACGGAAATGCGTGCCTTCGTCATCAATTTTCCTCCCCAAGGCCGATCCCCAATTTTTCGAGGTTTCGGTCCGGTCCCTGATAAGCCTGATTATCCTAACCCAGCAAAACGACGTTGCACGAATATTTCTGAACAGCGTTCAGACTGATTTTGTGAACGGCGTTCAGGTACGCGCCGCCTCGGTCGCGATCCAGGCGTCGATGCGGGCTTCGAGGAGGCCCATGGGCAGGGGGCCGGCCAGCAGCACGGCGTCGTGGAACCGGCGGATGTCGAACCGCTCGCCAAGCGCCGCCTTGGCCTTCGCGCGCAGGCGCAGATAGGTCAGCTCGCCCACCTTGTAGGCCAGAGCCTGGCCCGGCCACGAGACGTAGCGGGCCACCTCCACCTCGATGTTCAGGGGCGCGAGGGCGGTGTTTTCGAGGAAGCAGGCCTTGGCCTCGTCCAGGCTCCAGCCCTTCCAGTGGATGCCGGTGTCCGCCACCAGGCGGCAGGCGCGCCACATCTCGTAGGAAAGCTGGCCGAACCGTTCGTACGGCGTCCGGTAGATGCCCATCTCGCCGGCCACCTTCTCGGAATAGAGGCCCCAGCCCTCGACGAAGGCCGAATAGCCGGCCTCCCGGCGGAAGGCCGGCACGCCCTGCAGTTCCTGGGCGAGGGCGATCTGCAGGTGATGGCCCGGGACGGCCTCGTGGGCGGTGAGCGCGGGCAGTTCGTAGAGGGGCCGCTGGTCCAGGGCGTAGGTGTTGACCAGGTAGCCGCCGGCGACGCCGCGCTCGGGGCTGCCGGGGGAATAGCGGCCGGTGGTGTAGCCCTGCTCGATCTCCTTCGGCGCCGGCCGCACGCCATAGGTCAGGCGCGGGAGGGTGGCGAAGTAGCCGGGCAGCTGATCGTCGATCCGCTTGGCGATCTCCGAGGCCTTCTCCAGCAGCGCCTCGCGGGAGGCGGCGTAGAAGCGCGGCTCCTTGCGGAGCATGGCGATGAAGCCGGAAAGGTCGCCGGTCCAGCCAGCCTCCTTCATCGCCACCTCCATCTCGGCCCGGATGCGGGCCACCTCGGACCGGCCCAGGTCGTGGATCTCGTCGGGCGCCAGGTCGGTGGTGGTGTGGTCGCGCACCACGAAGCGGTAGTAGGCCTCGCCGTCCGGCAGGCTACGGGCGCCCAGGCCCTGGCGGGCCGCGCGCAGATAGTCGGTTTCGAGATAGGCGATGAAGGCCGCGCGCAGCGGTCGCAGGGCGTCGGCCGCAGCCCGGGCCCGCGCCCTCAGCTGCGCCTGCTCGGCCGCCGGGACGGTGTCGGGCAGCTTCGCCAGGGGCTTCAGCAGCGGATCGTCCTCCGGCGGCGTGGCCTGCCGGGTCTTCAGGGCCTCGATCACGGCCTCGACGGTGGAGCGGGGCTGGGTGAAGCCGGTCCGGGCGCCCCGCTTCACGTTCTCCACATTGTCCCGGAAATGTTTCGGCGCGGCTTCCAGCCGGGCGATCCAGGCCAGGGCGTCCTCGTGGCTGCGCACGGGCGTCACCGAGGCGAAATAGTCCAGGGTGTCGTAGAAGCCGCCGTCGCTGGAGAGGGGCATCCGCGCCTCGTCGAAGCGCAGCCGCCCGAGGGCGGAGTCCACGGTCCANAGCAGCAGGTNGCGGTTCAGCCTCGCTTCGTCCGATAGGCCGGCGTCCGGNATCGCCGCCAGCCGCGTCTTGAAGCCTTCCAGCGCCGCTTTGCGCCGGGCGTCGGCGGCGGGCGTCACATCGGGCAGCCGGGCGAGCGCGGCCCGGTCGCCCAGATTTCCGGCGGTGAACGGGTCTTCCGACAGCCACCAGGCTTCATAGTCGGCGACCAGCCGGGCGATGGCGGCCTCGCCCGCGCTCTCCTGGGCGGCGACGGGCTGGACCATCAGGGTGAAGGCCATGCAGACGGCCGGCAGCAAGCGACCCATTTCGACGTTCCCCCGCAATGAAATTGCGCGATCAGGCTATAGCCAAGGCAAGGCTTGTCCAGCGCTCGCCGATCAGCGAATTGTGGCGCTTCTCGGTTCGAGGGGGAAACCATGAGCTTCATTGGACGCCGCAAGCCGCTCGCGGCCTCGCAGGTCTCNGAGACGGCGGACGGCNTGCGCCGGANGCTGAGCTGGCCGCACCTGGTGGCNCTGGGCGTCGGCGCCATCGTCGGCACCGGCATCCTGACGCTCACCGGGGTCGGCGCGGGCCTGGCCGGGCCGGGGGTGATCCTGTCATTCGTCCTGGCCGGCGCGGTCTGCGCCTGCGCGGCCCTGGCCTATGCCGAGATGGCCACCATGATGCCGGCGGCCGGCAGCGCCTACACCTACTCCTACACGGTGCTGGGGGAACTCCTGGCCTGGATCGTGGGCTGGAGCCTGATCCTCGAATACACCGTCGTGTGCAGCGCTGTGTCGGTGGGCTGGAGCGCCTATGCGGTGGGCTTCCTGCAGCACCAGGCCGGGATCGAGCTGCCCGCCGCCCTCATCGCCGGGCCGCACGCCGGGGGCCTCGTGAACCTGCCGGCGGTGTTCATCGCCCTGGCCGTCAGCGGCCTGCTGCTGGCCGGCACCCGCGAGAGCGCCAACGTCAACTTCGTGCTGGTGATCCTGAAGCTTCTGGCCCTGGCCGTGTTCGTGGCCGTGGCGGCCACTGCCTTCAACGCCGACAACTTCCACCCCTTCATGCCCAACGGCTTCCTGCCGACCACCAACGCCGAGGGGACCCGCGTGGGCGTCGCGGCCGCGGCGGCGATCATCTTCTTCGCCTTCTACGGCTTCGACGCCATCTCGACGGCGGCCGAGGAGGCCAAGAATCCCAGCCGAGACCTGACCATCGGCATCGTCGGCTCCATGCTGCTGTGCACCCTGATCTACATGGTGGTGGCGGGCGCGGCCCTCGGCGCCATGCCGGCCGCCGAGCTGGCCAAGAGCGAGGAGCCCCTGGCCCTCGTCCTGCGCACCCTGGGCCAGCCCCTGGCCGCGGGCATGATGGCTGCGGTGGCCTTTGTGGCCCTGCCGACGGTGATCATGGCCTTCATGTACGGCCAGAGCCGGATCTTCTTCGCCATGGCTCGGGACGGCCTGCTCCCGGGCGGCCTCGCCAAGGTCAATGGCCGGGGCGTGCCGGTGTTCGTCACCATCTTCACCGGCATGGTGGCGGCGGTGATCGCCGGGGCCTTCCCGCTGGGCGAGATCGCCGCCCTGGCCAACGCCGGCACCCTGGTGGCCTTCATCGCCACCGCCGCCTGCATGATGATCCTGCGCCGGCGCGAGCCGGACGTGGCGCGGCCGTTCCGCACGCCCCTGTGGCCGGTGGTGGGCGTGCTGGCGATCGTCGGCTGTCTGTGGCTGTTCACCAGCCTGCCGCTGACGACGATGCGCAACTTCCTGATCTGGAACGCGATTGGCCTGGTGGTCTACCTGGCCTACGCCCGCCGGAGGAGCCGCCTGGCCGCGGCCTGACGGCTGACCCGCCGGCTACTCCGCAGGCTCGCCGGGCGGCCGCTCGGCGAGCTGGCGCAGGTAGCGCCCGTACTCGCTCTTGGCCTGCAGGTCGGCGACCTTGATCAGCTCCTCGCGGCCGATCCACCCCTGCTGGTAGGCGATCTCCTCGAGGCAGCCGATGCGCAGGCCCTGGCGCTGTTCGAAGGTGCGGATCAGCTCGCCGGCCTGGATCAGGCTGTCGTGGGTGCCCGCGTCCTCCCAGGCGAAGCCGCGTCCCAGCAGCTCCACGTGCAGGGCGCCTTCCTCCAGATAGACCTGGTTGAGGGCGGTGATCTCCAGCTCGCCCCGGGCCGAGCGGGTCAGGGTCTTGGCGATCTCGCTGGCCCGGCCGTCATAGAAATAGAGGCCGGTCACCGCGTAGTTGGACTTCGGCTTGGCCGGCTTCTCCTCGATGGAGAGCGCCCGCCCGTCGGGGGCGAGCTCGACCACCCCGTAGCGCTCGGGATCGTGCACCGGATAGCCGAAGACGGTGGCGCCGACGTCGCGCTCGTGCGCCCGCCGCAGCATCTGGCGGAAGTGCTGGCCGAAGAAGATGTTGTCGCCCAGGATCATCACGCTGGGCTCGCCGCCGACGAACTCCTCGCCCAGCAGATAGGCCTCGGCGAGGCCGCCGGGGGTGGGCTGGACCACATACTGGAAGCGCACGCCGAACTGCGAGCCGTCGCCCAGCAGCCGCTTGAACGCCGCCTGGTCCTCGGGGGTGGTGATGATCAGGATCTCGCGCACGCCGGCCAGCAGCAGGACCGACAGCGGATAGTAGATCATCGGCTTGTCGTAGACCGGCAGCAGTTGCTTGGAGACCGCCAGGGTCAGCGGGTGCAGCCGCGTGCCCGCGCCGCCCGCCAGGATGATGCCGCGCCTCATGCCGGCCTCGCTTCGGTTAGGGCCGGACCACCGGCCGTGGGGTTGGAATTCAGCTCGGCGATGATCTCGGCGAGGGCCTCGCGCCAGGGGCGGATGCTCACGCCGAAGACGGTCTCCGTGGCGGAGGTGTCCAGGACGCCGTGCAGGGGCCGCTTGGCCGGCGACGGCCGGTCGGCGGTCTTCTGGGCCCCGACTTCGGGGGCCTTGTCGCCCAGGGCCAGCTCGAAGATCCCCTGCGCGAAGCCGCGCCAGCTCGTCTCGCCGGCGTTGGCGAAGTGGTGCAGGCCGAAGGCCGGATCGCCCGCGGCCGCGGCGGCCCAGCGGGGCAGCTGGCCAAGCACGAAGCCGGCCAGATCGGCGGCGCTGGTCGGGCGTCCGAACTGGTCGTCCACCACCTGCAGCGGGCGGCCCTCGCCGGCCAGCCGCAGCATGGTCTTCACGAAGTTCCTGCCGTGGGCCGACACCACCCAGGAGGTGCGGATCACCGCGGCCCGGGCGCAGGCGGCCAGCACGCCCCGTTCGCCCGCCAGCTTGGTGGCGCCATAGGCGTTCAGCGGGTTTGTGGCGTCGCTGGGGGAATAGGGCGCGCCCTTGGTCCCGTCGAACACATAGTCGGTGGAGAAATGGACGAGCGCCGCCCCGGCCTCGGCGCAAGCCCGGGCGATGGCGGCGGGGGCTTCGGCATTGACCTTGCCGGCCAGGTCGCCCTCGGTCTCGGCCAGGTCCACGGCGGTGTAGGCGGCCGCGAGGATCACCACGTCCGGCCTGTGCTCGAGCACCTGCCGGGCGCAGGCCGCGGGCTCGGAAAGGTCGGCCTCGGCCCGGGACAGGGCCGTCAGCGTCACGTCGTGGGCGTCGGCCTGGCGGAGGACCTCGCGGGCGAGCTGCCCCGTGGTCCCGAACATCAGGGCGCGGAGGGTCACGCCTTCACCAGCCCCAGCCGTTCCGAATGGAAGCCGCGCTGGCGGATGCGCTCCACCCAGCCGTAGTTGTCCACGTACCAGCGAACCGTGTCGGCAAGGCCGCGTTCCAGCGTCACCTTGGGCGTCCAACCCAGCTCGCGTTCGATCTTCGAGCAGTTGATGGCGTAGCGGAAATCGTGCGCCGGCCGGTCGGCGACGAACTCGATCTTGTCGGCGTGGGGCGTGTTGGCGGGGGCCAGCTTGTCGAGCTCGGCGCAGATCATCCGCACCACCTCGATGTTGCGGTGGTCGGCGTCGCCCCCGATGGCGTAGGTCTCGTGCAGCCGGCCCCTCTGCAGCACGGTCAGCAGGGCCTCGGCGTGGTCGTCTACATGCAGCCAGTCGCGCATCTGCCGGCCGTCGCCGTAGACCGGGATCGACTTGCCCTCCAGCGCCCGGGTGATCACCGTCGGGATCAGCTTCTCCGGGAATTGATACGGGCCGTAGTTGTTCGAGCAGTTGGTGATCACCACCGGCAGGCCGTAGGTCCGGCCCCAGGCGCGCACCAGATGGTCGGCCGCGGCCTTCGAGGCCGAATAGGGCGAGGTGGGATCGTACGGGGTCTCCTCGGTGAATTCGCCGTCCTCGCCGAGGGCGCCGAACACCTCGTCGGTGGAGACATGGTGGAAGCGGAACGCGGCCTTGCCGGTCTCATCCAGGCCCGACCAGTAGGCGCGGGCCACCTCCAGCAGCACCGCGGTGCCCATCACATTGGTCTGGACGAAGTCCAGGGGCCCTTCCACGGAGCGGTCCACGTGGCTCTCGGCGGCCAGGTGCATCACCGCGTCCGGGCGGTGCCGGGCGAAGATCGCCTCGACCTGGGCCTTGTCGCAGATGTCGGCCTGTTCGAACGCATAGGCCTCGTGGCTCTCCACCGAGGCGACGTTCTCGAGGTTGGCCGAGTAGGTGAGGGCGTCGAGGTTCACCACCGCGTGGCCCTCTTGGATCGCCCGGCGGATCACTGCCGACCCAATGAAGCCGGCTCCGCCCGTGATCAGGATTTTCATACGGCCTTTCTGATCGTTCGCTTTGCGGCGCCCCGCCGCACAAGAACCCAGTTCACCCCTCGCGCGCCGTACTTACAGCGAAACGCCGCCGGCTCAACCCTGCAGGGGGCGCGCGCGGGGCGCGACGCCGCCCGCCGAATCGGTTCGATTATCGCAACTCCGGTATGGATTCCGGGGCGCCGTGGCCTTAGAGCCCGCGGAAGAAACGGGGGAGGACGCGGGTGCAGCGCACGGGATCAATGGGTCGGCGCGGGCCGGACCTTACGGCTGGGCCGATCGGCAAGACGCTGATCCTGTTCGCCCTGCCGCTGCTGGGCTCCAATGTGCTGCAGTCGGTGAACGGCTCGGCCAACGCCATGTGGGTCAGCCACACCCTGGGCGAATCCGCCCTGGCGGCCATCTCCAACGCCAACCAGATCTTCTTCCTGATGCTGGGGGCCATGTTCGGCCTGACCATGGCGGCCAACATCCTCATCGGCCAGGCGGTGGGCGCGCGCGACGAGGCCCTGGCCAAGAAGGTGGTGGGGACCTGCACCCTGTTCTTCGCCGTGGCCTCCACCCTGGTGGGCGTGGCGGGCGTCGTCCTGACCCCGGCCATCCTCGACGCCATGGGCACGCCGGGCGACGCCCGGGCCGAGGCGGTGGCCTATCTGACGGTCATCTTTCTGGCCCTGCCGCTGATCTATTTCACCACCTTCCTGATGATGGCCAAGCGGGGCACGGGCGACAGCCGCACGCCGTTCCTGTTCTCGGCCCTGGTGGTGGTGCTGGACATCATCCTCAATCCGCTGCTGATCCTGGGCGTCGGGCCGTTCCCCCGGCTGGAGATCGCCGGTTCGGCGACGGCGACCCTGATCGCCCAGGCGATCGCCCTTGCCGCCTTCCTGGCCCATCTCTACCGGCGCCGGTCGATCCTGGTGCTGCGGCCGGGCGAGTTCCATCTCCTGAAGCCCGACCTCGCTATCATCCGCACCCTGGTCTTCAAGGGCCTGCCCATGGCCTTCCAGATGATGGTCATCAGCCTGGCGGCGGTGACCATGATGGGCCTGGTGAACGGCTTCGGCTCCAACACCGCCGCGGCCTACGGGGCGGCGGTGCAGATCTGGACCTATGTGCAGATGCCGGCCATGGCCCTGGGGGCGGCGGTCTCCACCATGGCCGCCCAGAATGTGGGCGCCCGCCGCATGGACCGGGTGGCCGAGATCGCCCGCAAGGGCGTGTTCTTCGCCTTCGTCGGCACCGCCGTGCTGGTGGTGGTGCTGGAGATCGCCAAGCCCTTCGTCATGGCCGCCTTCCTGCCCGCGGACAGCGCGGCCCTGCCGATCGCCGCCCGCATCAACACCATCGCCCTGTGGGGCTTCATCCCCTTCGGCATGGCCTTCATCTTCAACGGCGTGGTGCGGGCCACCGGCTCGGTCTGGCCGCCCCTGCTGGCCATGATCATCGCCCTCTGGGTGGTGCGGATCCCCTTCGCCTCGGTGCTGATGCCCCGGATCGGCGCGGACGCCATCTGGTGGAGCTTCCCGGTCGGCAGCATCGTCATGGTGCTGCTGGCCGCCGGCTACTACCGCTGGGGCGGCTGGCGGAACGCCCACATGCTGCCCACCGCCGACAAGGTTGAGGGCGAGGCGCCCGACACCGGCCTTGGCCTGCCCGTCGAGGAGGGGGAGACCGCCCGCTAGGCCCGGCTCTCGGTCAGCGCCGCATAGGTCAGGGTCCGCAGCTCGCGCCGGACCGGATAGGCGGACGACGGGATCAGCTGGGTCATGAACACCGCCGTGACCTGCTCCACCGGATCGACCCAGAAGGCGGTCGAGGCCATGCCGCCCCAGTAGAACTCGCCCGGCGAACAGGGAAGCAGCGTCCTGACCGGATCGAACACCACCGCAAAGCCCAGGCCGAAGCCGATGCCGGCGTTGGTGCTTTCCGAGAACAGCGAGCGTGACACCTGGGTGAGATCCGCGCCGCCGGGCAGGTGGTTCGAGGCCATCAGCCGAACGGTCTTCGGGGCCAGGATCCGCGCCCCGTCCAGCTCGCCGCCGTTCAGCAGCATTCGGGCGAAGCGCATGTAATCGGCCGCGGTCGACACCAGTCCGCCGCCGCCCGACAGCAGCCTGGGCGCGCCCAGGTAGGGGCTGGTCGTCGGATCGTCCTGCAGCCGCTTGGCCCCGCCCGGGAGGGCTTCGTAGCAGGCGGCGAAGCGGCTCCGCTGGTCCTCGCGCACGGAGAAGCCGGTGTCGGCCATCTTCAGCGGATCGAAGATGCGCTCCTTCAGAGCCTGGTCGAGCGGCTTGCCCGCCAGCTTCTGCACCAGATAGCCGACCACGTCGGTGGAGACGGAATAGTTCCAGGCCTCGCCGGGCGAGAATTCCAGCGGCAGCTTGGCCAGGGCCTGGATCATGCCCTCGAGGTCGTATCCGCCGAAGATCTCGTCCAGCTTCTGCGCCCGGTAGGCGGCGTCGATGTTGGTGCGGTTCTGGAAGCCGTAGGTGAGGCCCGAGGTGTGCCGGAGGAGGTCCACCACCTGCATCGGCCGCGTGGGCGGCGTGGTCAGGTAGGGCCCCGTCCCGGCCGAGAAGACCCCGAGGTTCGCCCACTCCGGGATGAACCTGGCCACCGGATCGTCGAGGGCGATGGCGCCTTCCTCGACAAAGGTCATCAGGGCCACGCTCGTGACCGGCTTGGTCATGGAATAGATGCGGAAGACCGTGTCCTCGGCGAGGGCCACGCCCCGCTCGGGGTCCTGCTGGCCGAGCACGCTCTGATGCACGGTCTCGCCGTCGCGGGCGAGCAGGAACTGGGCGCAGGGCAGGCGGCCCGGCTCCACGTACTTTTCCTGCAGGAAACGGTCGATGCGGGCGAGACGGTCGGGGCTGAACCCGAGGGACTTGGCCTTGCTCATGACAGTGTTTTGCCCACGCCCGGCTGGGGGCCGCAAGGGCGATGCGGCCGGCGGGGGGCGTCTCACGCGGCGGCTTCTGGTGGTTGCGGAGCCGCCCGCCGCGTAGATAATGCAGAACGGGGATACCGAAAATTCGAAACGCCGTCCCTTGGGACGGCCCCCGGGGGGAGATGCCGATGGCGTGGGATTTCGAGACTGATCCAGAGTTCCAGGAGAAGCTGGACTGGATCGAGACGTTCATGCGGGACGAGGTCGAGCCGCTCTCGCATCTGGGCCGGATCGTCTGGAGTTCGCTGGGCCGCGAGACGTTCATCAAGCCGCTGCAGGCCCGGGTGAAGGAACAGGGGCTATGGGCCTGCCACCTGGGGCCCGAACTGGGCGGCCAGGGCTTTGGCCAGCTCAAGCTGGCGCTGATGAACGAGAAGCTGGGGCGCAACAGCCTGGCGCCGACGGTCTTCGGCTGCCAGGCGCCCGACACCGGCAACGCCGAGATCATCGCCCACTACGGCACCCAGGCGCAGAAGGATCGCTGGCTGAAGCCCCTGCTGGAGGGGGAGATCCGCTCGGCCTTCTCCATGAGCGAGCCCACCGGCGGCTCCGATCCGCTCACCTTCCGCACCACCGCCGTCCTCGACGGCGACACCTGGGTGATCAACGGCGAGAAGTGGTTCTCCACCAACGCCGCCTATTCGAAGCTTCTGGTGGTCTATGCGGTCACCGATCCGGACACCAAGGACCCGTACCGGCGCACCTCGATCTTCCTCGTCCCCACCGACACGCCGGGGGTGGAGATCATCCGCAATGTGGCCGTGGGCGCGGGCGGCGAGATCGGCGGCGGCAACGAGAGCTATGTCCGCTACGACAACGTGCGGGTGCCCTATGACGCCCTGCTGGGCGAGCGGGGCCAGGCCTTCACCATCGCCCAGGTGCGCCTGGGCGGCGGGCGGGTTCACCATGCCATGCGCACGGTCGGCGCCTGCCGCCACGCCCTGGATCTGATGTGCCGCCGGGCGGTCTCGCGCATGACCCGCGATGGCCGCCTCGCCGACCTGCAGATGGTCCAGGAGCAGATCGCCGAGAGCTGGATCGCCGTTGAGAGCTTCCGCCTGCTGGTGCTGCGGACGGCCTGGCTGATCGACAAGCACAAGGACTACAACAAGGTCCGCAAGGACATCGCCGCCATCAAGGTGGCCATGCCCAAGGTCTACCACGACGTCGCCACGAAGGCGGCGCATCTGCATGGCGCGCTCGGCGTCTCGAACGAGATGCCGTTCATGCACATGGTCAACTCGGCCCTCGTCATGGGTATCGCCGATGGCCCAACCGAGGTTCACAAGGTGACGCTGGCCAAGCAGGTCTTGAAGGATTACGCGCCGGATAACGATCTATTCCCGAGCTACCATATTCCCCGTCTGCGCGCCGAGGCGGAGAAGCGGTACGCAAAGGAGCTGGCCGAGATACGGGCCCATTACGCCGCACGCAGGGACAAGTCCCCGGCCGCGGATCAGGAGTAGGAAACAGTCGCATGAGCCAAGAGACCTGGCCGGTTCTGAGCATCGCCGAGGCCCACGCCCGCCTCACGGCGCCGGGGGCTCCGTTCGAGATCGCCGAGGCCACCATCCGTGGGGTCCGCACGCGCATCTGGAAGAACGCGCCCCCGACCCTGCGCGACGTGTTCCTGAACGGCATGCGCTTCAAGGAGCGGGAGTTCCTGGTCTACGAGGGCGACCGCGCCACCTTCGACAGCTTCGGTCGCGCCACGGTGACGCTCGCCCACCGGCTGATCGCCGACGGGGTCAGGAAGGGCGACCGGGTCGCCGTCGTCATGCGCAACCTGCCGGAATGGCCGGTGGCCTTCTGGGCCGGACAGCTCGTCGGCGCGGTGGTGACCCCGCTGAACGCCTGGTGGACTGGTCCCGAGCTGGAGTACGGCCTGGCCGATTCCGGCGCCAAGGTCGCCATCATCGACGACGAGCGGCTGGAGCGCATCGCCCCGCACCTGGCCAACCTGCCGGCCCTGGAGCGCATCTATGTCTCGCGCCTCAAGGGCGAGGCCACGGACGCCCGCGTCGCGCGCCTCGAGGACGTGATCGGCAAGGTCAACGACTGGGGCGCCCTGCCCGAACAGGCCCTCCCCGACGTGCCGCTGGAGCCGGAGGACGACGCCACCATCCTCTACACCTCGGGCACCACCGGGAAGCCGAAGGGCGCCCTCGGCACCCACCGCAACATGACCTCCAACATCGGGGCCGGGGGCATCTCGTCGGCGCGGAACTTCCTGCGGGCCGGCCAGCCGCTGCCCGAACTCGACCCCACCAAGCTGCCCCAGCGGGTCACCCTGCTGGTCATCCCCATGTTCCACGCCACCGGCCTGTCGGCGACCCTGTCGCCGGCCCTCAACAGCGGCGGCAAGATCGTGCTGATGCGGCGCTGGGAAGCCGAGCCGGCCATGCAGCTCATCGAGCGCGAGAAGGTCACCGCCACCGGCGGGGTGCCCACCATCGCCTGGCAGCTCATCGAGCATCCGGCCCGGGAGAAGTACGACCTCTCGTCCCTGGTCACCGTCACCTACGGCGGCGCGCCGTCGGCCCCCGAGCTGGTGCGGCGGATCGCCGAGACCTTCCCGGGGTCGCAGCCGGGCAACGGCTGGGGCATGACCGAGACCACCGCCACCTTCACCTCGCACCTGGGCAAGGACTACGAGGCGCGGCCGGACAGCGCCGGCCCCGCCGCGCCGGTGGGCGAGATGCAGATCCGTGACCCGGCCGATGGCAAGACCGTCCTGCCCGCCGGCAGCGTGGGCGAGCTGTGGGTGAAGGGGCCGCAGGTGGTGAAGGGCTACTGGAACAAGCCCGAGGCCACGGCCGAGACCTTCGTCGACGGCTGGCTGCGCACGGGGGACCTCGCCCGCCTCGACGAGGAGGGCTTCCTCTACATCATCGACCGGGCCAAGGACATGCTGATCCGCGGCGGCGAGAACATCTACTGCGTCGAGGTGGAGAACGTCCTCTACGAGCATCCCGACGTGATGGACGCGGCCCTCATCGGCCTGCCGCACAAGACCCTGGGCGAAGAGCCGGCGGCGGTAGTCCACCTGCGGCCGGGCGGCAAGGCCACCGAGGAGGAGCTGCGGGAGCTGGTCCGCTCGCGCCTGGCGGCCTTCAAGGTGCCGGTGAAGGTGGCCTTCTGGCCCGAAACCCTGCCGCGCAACGCCAACGGCAAGATCATGAAGGCCGAGCTGAAGGCGGCTTTCCCGGAGGCGAGCGAGGCGGCCTGAGTCGGTCCTTGCGTGAGGGGCGACGCGGCGCGTTCGTCGCGCTAAGACGGGCGGCATGACCTTGGGGACCCAAAGATGAGCCGGCCGCTGATCGTCGGCCTCGGCGGCACGGTGCGGCCCGGCTCCACCAGCGAGCGCGCCCTGGTCGCCAGCCTCCGGCGCTGCGCGGATCTCGGCGCCGAGACCTGCCTGCTGGGCGGCGAGTTCATCTCGACCCTGCCGATCTTCGACCCGCGTCCGACCGAGGTCACCGCGGCCCAGAAGTCGCTGTCCGAGACGATCTGCCGCGCCGACGGGGTCATCGTCGCCAGCCCGGGCTACCACGGCTCGATCTCGGGGGTGGTGAAGAACGCCCTCGACACCCTCGAGCTCACCCGGGGCGAGGCCTCGCCCTATCTCACGGGCAAGCCGGTGGGCACGATCATCACCGCCGACGGCTGGCAGGCCGCCGGAACCACTTTGACGGCGCTGCGTGCGATCATACATGCCCTGCGGGGCTGGCCGACGCCGTTCGGCGCCGCCCTCAACGCCACCACCGAACTGTTCGACCAGGACGGTGAACCTAAGGATGCGAAGGACGCCTGGCAGCTCGCGACGGTCGCCGAGCAGGTCATGGCCTTCGCCAGCATGAAGGCTCGCGCATGAAGCGCCCCTACCTTGTGACCCCGTCCGACAGCGCCGCGCCGCGCGAAACGGAAGCCGACGCCGTGAGCCAGGCCATCAGCCCGATCGAGGACATCATCGAGGACGCCCGCAACGGCCGCCCGTACGTCCTCGTCGACGCCGAGGACCGGGAGAACGAGGGCGACGTCATCATCCCCGCCCAGTTCGCCACGCCCGAGCAGATCAACTTCATGGCCAAGCACGCCCGCGGCCTGATCTGCCTGTCCATCACCGCCGACCGGGCCCGGCAGCTGCGCCTGCCGCCCATGGCCAGCGACAACCAGTCCGGCCACGGCACCGCCTTCACCGTCTCGATCGAGGCCCGCGAAGGCGTCACCACCGGCATCTCGGCCCATGACCGGGCCCACACCATCGCCGTGGCCGTGGACCCCACCAAGGGCGCCGACGACATCGTCTCGCCCGGTCACGTCTTTCCGCTGGTGGCCAAGGACGGCGGCGTGCTGGTCCGCGCCGGCCACACCGAGGCGGCCGTGGACATCAGCCGCATGGCCGGCCTCGTTCCCGCCGGGGTGATCTGCGAGATCATGAAGGACGACGGGACCATGGCCCGCCTGCCGGACCTCGTCGCCTTCGCCCAGCTGCACGGCCTGAAGATCGGCACCATCGCCGACCTGATCGCCTACCGCCGCCGCACCGAGCGGCAGGTGGAGCGGGTGCTGGAGACGCCGTTCGAGAGCGCCTACGGCGGGCGGTTCCGGATGGTCATCTACCGCAACATCCTGGACCAGACCGAGCATGTGGTCCTCACCAAGGGCCGCATCGATCCCGACAAGCCGACCCTGGTGCGGATGCACCGGGTGGACCTGGCCGCCGACATGCTGGGCGCCGTCGAGGCCCGGCGCAGCTATGTGCCCAACGCCCTGAAGGCCATCGCCGAATACGATGGCGCCGGGGTGGCGGTGTTCATTCGCGACAGCAATCCGCACTGGCTCTCGGAGCGCTACGGGGGCCAGCAGGCCGACCACAGCCAGAACGTGCTGCGCGACTACGGCATCGGGGCCCAGATCCTCCTGGACCTCGGCGTGCGCGACATGATGCTGCTCACCTCCTCCTCGACCGTGCTGCCGGGCTCCGGCGGCTATGGCCTGAAGATCCTGGGTCGCGTCCCGCTCGACTGAGCCGGATCGAGAACCCGGCGCGCCCGTCCGCATTCCGGTGCGGATGGGCGAACTCCGCATCGGCTGCTCCGGCTGGACCTACAAGGACTGGAAGGGGCCCTTCTATCCCGAGGGGACGAAGGACCGTGAGCGCCTGGAGGTCTATGCGTCCCGGTTCGACACGGCAGAGATCAACGCCAGCTTCTACCGCCTGCCCACCGAAGCCATGGTCGAGGGCTGGGCCGAGCGCACCCCGGCGGATTTCCGCTTCGCCTGGAAGGTCAGCCGCTTCATCACACACAACAAGAAGCTGAAGGACTGCGCGGAGTCCGTGGCCCTGGTCTGGGGCCGCATGGCGCCCCTCGGGGCCAAACTCGGGCCAGCCCTGGTGCAGCTGCCCCCCATGCTGAAGCGCGACGATGGGCGGCTGGCGGGCTTCCTCAGGCTTCTGCCGCCCGGCCGGGTGACGGTCGAGTTCCGCCATCCCTCCTGGTACGAGCCGGCGGTGTTCCGCATCCTCGCGGACTTCGACGCCGCCCTCTGCATCTCCGACCACCACCACGCCCCCGCGCCCTGGGAGCTCACCGCGTCCTGGGCCTATGTCCGCGGCCATGGCCCGGGCGGGCGCTATGCGGGACGCTATCCCGACGCCGAGCTTGCCGCCTGGGGCCGGCGGATCGTCGCCTGGCGCCGGCGCGGCCTCGACGTCCACGCCTACTTCGACAACGACATCAAGAGCGCCGCGCCCCTGGACGCGCTGAGGCTCAAGGATCGCCTGGCCTGACCCACGGGGCTGCGCCCAACGGTCGCGGGGGCGGCGCGATGCTGCTCGCTTAAGGATCTCGCTTAAGGATTCGGACGGGATGCCCTGTTAGAATGCGGCCGATATGCCCGCCGAAGTCCGCGTCAACGCCGCCGTCGCCACGCTGGAGCCGTTCCACGCCGCCATGACCAGCGAGGGCGGCGCGCCGGACGGTCAGGCCTATCTCAATGCCGACGCCCGCGGCGCGACGGCCGCCGGCAAGCCCAGCTTCACCATCGACCGGGCGGCCAAGCAGCTCACGGGGTTCGATCTCCTCACCGGCGAGCCCTATCCCGGCTGGTCGGAAAGGCCCGGCGTCGGCTACACCGTGACCTACGCCTTCCGGGCCACTGGGCCGGACCCCATGCCCGAGGAGACCGCCGGCTTCTCGCGCTTCAACGCCGCCCAGATCGCCCAGGCGGAACTCGCCCTGCAGGCATGGGCGGACGTGGCCAATATCCGCTTTGTCCGTGTGGGCTCGGGCAGCTACGGCGAGGCGGCCTATTCGGACCAGGCCTCGATCCTGTTCGGCAACTATGCCTCGGGCCAGGAAGGCGCGGCGGCCTTCGCCAACTATCCCGGCAACCCCGCCTACGGCTCGGCCTCGGGCGATGTCTGGGTCAACATCACCGCCAACAGCAACGCCCAGCCGTCCATTGGCAACTATGGGGCCCATGTGCTGGTCCATGAGATCGGCCACGCCATCGGCCTGACCCACCCGGGCGACTACGACGCCGAGGCCAACACCGCCACCACCTACGCCGGCAGCGCCGAGTATTACGAAGACTCCCGGCAGTACACGGTGATGAGCTACTTCAGCGAGCGGAACACCGGCGCCGACTTCAAGGGCGTCTATTCCGCGGTCCCGCTGCTGGACGACATCGCGGGCGCCCAGCTCGAATACGGTCCCAACCTCGCCACCCGCACGGGCGACACGGTCTACGGCTTCAACGCCACCGCCGACCGCCCGTGGTTCGTGGCCGCCAGCGCTTCCACGAGGCTGGTGTTCGCCGTGTGGGACGCGGGCGGGACCGACACCTTCGACTTCTCCGGCTATTCCGTCGGCCAGTTGATCGACCTGCGCGAGGGCTTCTTCTCCAACGTCGGCGGGCTGGTGGGCAATGTCGCCGTCGCCAAGGGGGCGGTGATCGAGAACGCGCGCGGCGGCTGGGGCGCGGACGAAATCAACGGCAACGCCGCGGCCAATGCCATCTACGGCGGGGCGGGCGGCGACACCCTCCGGGGCTTCGACGGCGAGGACTACCTGCGCGGCGAGGACGGCGACGACCTCATCTACGGCGGCGACGGCTTCGACGACCTGCACGGCAACAAGGGCGAGGACACGCTCTTCGGCGGCGACACCGGCGACTGGGTGGTGGGCGGCCAGGGGCGCGACCTGCTCTATGGCGAAGGCGGCGACGACGTGGTGCTGGGCAATCTCGGCAATGACACCCTCCTGGGCGGCGAGGGCGATGACGTGGTCCGCGGCGGCCAGGGCTCGGACAGCGTCTCCGGCGGCGCCGGCTCGGACTGGCTGGCGGGCGACCGCGGCGACGACACCATCTCGGGCGGCCCGGGGGCGGATATCTTCCACACCTTCTCCGGCGCCGGCCTGGACCTCGTGGTGGACTTCAATCCGGGCGAGGGCGACCGGGTGAACGTGTTCCCCGGCGACGCCTATACGGCCTACCAGTCAGGGGCCGACGTGATCGTCGATCTGGGCGGCGCGGACCGGATGGTGCTGACCAATGTGCGGCTCGAAAGCCTGCCGCCGGGGTGGATCTTCTCGTAAGGTCAAGCACAAGACCGTTTTCAGGCGGTTCGATCCGGCCTATATGTCAAAGTCTCACCGCCCGGCCGAAAGGCCGGGCGCCTTCGTTTCGGAACGCCGAATATGACCCAAATCCTGATGCCCAAGGCGACCGCCGTCTGGCTGGTGGACAACACGTCGCTGACCTTCGACCAGATCGCCGATTTCTGCGGCCTGCACCCGCTGGAGGTGAAGGGTATCGCCGACGGCGAGGTGGCGCGCGACATCCGCGGCGCCGACCCGATCGCCAACGGCCAGCTGAGCCGGGCCGAGCTCGACAAGGCCGAGAAGAACGAAAACTACCGTATGGCGCCCCAGAAGAGCCGCCATGCCGAGCTGCTGAAGCCGGTGAAGAAGGCGCCGCGCTACACCCCGGTGTCGCGCCGTCAGGATCGCCCGGACGCCATCGCCTGGTTCCTGCGCAACCACCCGGAAGTGCCGGACAGCCAGATCGCCCGTCTGCTGGGCACCACCAAGGCCACCATCGACCAGGTGCGCAACCGCACCCACTGGAACAGCGCCAACATCAAGCCCGTGGATCCGGTGACCCTGGGCCTGGCCACCCAGCTCGAGCTGGACGCCGTGGTCCGCAAGGCGGCCGAGAAGCGCGCCAAGGAAGCGGCCCGCCGCGGCGACGTCGATCCCGACGGCCCGACCCTGCGGCCGGCGTCCGAGACGGGCGTTGTCGCCGAGGAAGAGGAAGCCGACCTCAGCGTTCATACCGCCGAGAGCGTGTTCACCGACGAGACGGACGGCGACGAGGACTAGCCTCGAATTCCGCCCTTCCGGTCTGACGGAAGGGCGACGCCGCCAGCGCCGGGCGAGGAAGGCTTCCCCGCCCGGTCGCCGCGGAAGCCCTCGCCTTGCGGCGAGGACCAGGGGATCAGTGGAGCTGAGCCTGCAAGGACTCGATCTGCTCCTTCAGCCTGAGCTTCTGTCGCTTGAGTTCCTGGAGCCGAAGCTCGTCGGCGTAAGGCCTGCGCAACTCGTCTTGAATGGCCTGTTCGAGAGACTTGTGACGCGATCCGAGTTCACGGATACGGGCATCTAACGCCATGGCTGGAGAGCCTCCTCGCTAATGGACGGCAGGAGAGTGAACACCCGCTTTCACGGCCTGTCAGATCACATATGTTTGCAAGGCGGGGCCTGAAGCTGCGCCGCGGCCATAGGCGTTGGGGACCCTCCGCATGCCGACATCCGACCAGTCGCCAGATCATCGCGCGGGCGCCCCGGACCGCCTGGTCGTCGGAGTGTCCGGCGCCTCGGGCGCCATCTATGGCCTGCGGGTGCTGGACGCCTGCCGCGACCTGGCCGTGGAAAGCCACCTGGTGGTCAGCCGCTCGGCGGCCCTGACGATCACCCAGGAGACCGGCCTGTCCCTGGCCGAGGTCCAGGCGCGGGCCGACGTGGTGCACAAGGTCGCGGACGTGGGCGCAGCCATCGCCTCGGGCTCGTTCCGCACCCTGGGCATGATCGTGGCCCCCTGTTCGGTGCGCACCATGAGCGAGATCGCCACCGGGGTGACCTCGACCCTGCTCACCCGCGCCGCGGACGTGACGCTGAAGGAGCGGCGGCCCCTGGTCCTGATGGTGCGCGAAAGCCCGCTCCACCTGGGCCACCTGCGCACCATGGTCCGCCTGGCGGAGATGGGCGCCGTGATCGCCCCGCCGATGCCCGCCTTCTACGCCCGGCCCGCCAGCCTGGAGGACATGGTCGACCAGTCCGTCGGCCGCGCCCTCGACCTCTTCGGCCTCTCCTGGCGTCCGGTTCGCCGCTGGGGCGAGGACGTCGGGCCCATCGCCGGCGACGCCTGAGCGTGGACATCTGGTCCTGGTCGCTGCGCACCTATGGCCGGCCCGGCGTCGCCGAGGCCTGCCTGCGTCTTCAGGATGCGCATGGTCAGAACGTGCCCCTGCTGCTCTGGGCCGCGTGGGCGGGCGCCCGCGATCCCGAATTCGTCGGCCGGGCCGCCGAGGTGGCCCGGGCGTGGGACGCCAAGGCCATATCGCCCCTGCGGGCTGTCCGCCGCGCCCTCAAGGCCGTCCATCCGCCCGTGGCCGACGCCGACCGCGAGGGCCTGCGCGAGGAGGTGAAGGCGGTCGAGCTGCGGGCCGAGCGCGTCCTCCTGGAGACCCTGGCGGCCCTGGGGCCCTGCGCCGAAAAGGCGCCTGCTCTTGAGGCTCTCGCCGCCGCCGCCGGCGCCTGGTCGCCGGAAAATCCGCCGCCGCGAGAGGCCCTGGCTGTTCTCGCCGCCGCCCTGGAGTAGGATCGCCGCCGCCCCATGATCGACTACTCGACCTTCTCGGAAGACGCCCTGCTCGCGCGCCTGACGGAGCTGCAGCAGGATCATGCCGACCTCGACGCCGCCATCCAGGCCCTGTCGCTGACGCCCATGCCCGACCTCCTGCTGATCGGCCGGCTGAAGCGCAAGAAGCTCGCCCTCAAGGACGAGATCGCCCGGGTCGAGAGCTACCTGACCCCCGACATCATCGCCTGACGCCGCGCCCGCTTGTGGGCGTACATGGCGGCATCGGCCTCGGCGAGCAGGGTCTCGGGCGTCATGCCCGCCGTGAGCTGGCGCACGCCATAGCTGACGCGCAGCGGCGCGGCCCAGTCGCCCACCTGCAGCGGCTCGCCCTCGATGGCCTGGGCCAGGGCCCGGGCCTTGGCCTCGGCGGCGGCCTGGTCGGCCTGGATGAGGATCACCCCGAACTCGTCGCCGCCCAGACGGCCCACAACGTCGCTTTCGCGCACATTGCCGGCGAGGCGCTCGGCCACCGTCTGCAGGGCGGCGTCGCCGGCCGCGTGGCCGAAGCGGTCGTTCACCTGCTTGAAGCCGTCGAGGTCGAAGAACACCAGGCTCGTGGGCGCGTCGTAGCGCCGGGCGAAGGCCACGGCCCGCTGCAGCTCGCGCAGGAAGGCCCGGCGGTTGAACAGCGGGGTCAGCGCGTCGCGGTCGGCCAGGCCCCGGGCCTCGGCCAGGCGGGCCTTCAGCTGGCTCACCTCCTCGCGCAGGTCGTCGAGTTCGGCCAGCAGGCTCTGCAGTTCGGCCTCGGTCAGCCCCTGGAGCGGGCGGCGTTCGGCGCTGGCGGGCGGCGGCACCAGCCGGGCGCGCAGCTCGGCCTCGGCCGCGCGGCGGACCCGGGAGACGGCTTCGTTACGCGCGCCGGCGATCTTCATGGCGGGTCCCGAGGGGCGATTCTCCGAGGAGAATCAATGGCTGGCGGTTGATTCGAACGAAACTAGCCCTGCTCGGTTGCTCACGCAAAGGCGGCGCCTATACTCCGCGCCCTTCTGGAAGGGGCTATCAGGACCGAACACGACATGAGCGCTACCGCCGCGCCCGTCGCCATCATCATGGGCAGTCGGTCCGATTGGCCGGTGATGAAACACGCCGCCGAGATGCTCGACAGCCTCGGCGTCGCCTATGAGGCCAAGGTGGTCTCGGCCCACCGCACGCCCGACCGCATGTACGACTTCGCCAAGACCGCCAAGGCGCGCGGGGTGCAGGTGATCATCGCCGGCGCGGGCGGGGCGGCCCACCTGCCGGGCATGACCGCCTCGCTCACCGACCTGCCGGTCCTGGGCGTGCCCATCGAGTCCAAGGCCCTGAAGGGCATGGATTCCCTGCTCTCCATCGTCCAGATGCCCGGCGGCATCCCGGTCGGCACCCTCGCTATCGGCGAGGCCGGGGCCAAGAACGCCGGCATCCTGGCGGCCAGGATCCTCGCGCTCTCCGACGCGGGCGTGGCCGAGCGCGTGGCGGCCTTCGCCGCGCGGCAGACCGAGAGCGTCGCCGAAACCGTCGAGGACTGAGTATCTCCATGTCTGCCTTTCCGCTCCCGCCGGGTTCGGTGATCGGCATCCTCGGCGGCGGGCAGCTTGGCCGCATGCTGGCCCAGGCCGCCGCCCGCCTGGGCTTCGACGTGGCGATCCTGGAGCGCGAGCAGGATGCGCCCGCCGGCCGGGTCTCCGCCCGGGTGGTGGAGGGCGCCTATGACGACCCGGACGCCCTCGCCCGCCTGGCCGAGGTGGCCGACGTGGTGACCTACGAGTTCGAGAACGTGCCTGCGGCCTCGGTGGAGCGGCTGACGAGCCTGGGCGCCGAAGTGGCGCCCGGCCCCCGCGCCCTGGCCGTCGCCCAGGACCGCTTCGAGGAGAAGACCTTCCTCAACGCCCATGGGGCGCCCACCGTCGCCTTCGCCCCCGCAGACACGCCCGAGGGGGCGGTGGAGGCCGTGGCCAGGCTCGGCGCGCCGGTCCTGATGAAAACCCGCCGCGAGGGCTATGACGGCAAGGGCCAGCGCTGGGTGGAGCACGCCGCCGATGCGGCCCGCGTCTTCGCCGAGCTGGGCGGCGTGCCGGTGATCGTCGAGGCGCCCGCCGACTTCGTGCGCGAGCTGTCGGTGATCGCCGCCCGCGGCCGGGACGGCTCCACCGCCGTCTATCCCCTGGCCGAGAACCACCACGAGCACGGCATCCTGCGCCGCAGCCTGGCGCCGGCCGAGGCGCCCGCGGCGGTCGCCGAACAGGCCGAGACCATCGCCCGGCGGATCCTCAACGGCCTCGACTATGTGGGCGTCATCGGCATCGAGCTCTTCGAGCTGAAGGACGGCCGCCTGCTGGTGAACGAGATCGCGCCGCGGGTGCACAACACCGGCCACTGGACCCAGGACGGCTGCGCGGTGGACCAGTTCGAGCAGCACATCCGCGCCGTCGCGGGCTGGCCGCTGGGCCCCACGGCCGCCATCGCCCGGGTGGAGATGCTGAACCTTCTGGGCGACGAGGTGGACGGCTGGCCGAAGTTCGCGGCCGAGGCCGAGACCCGCATCCACCTCTACGGCAAGCGGCAGGCCAAGCCCGGCCGCAAGATGGGCCACGTCAACAAGGTCAGGCCGCTCTAAGGCGACCGCGAGGCGGCTTCGGCCGGCTCAGGGCTGCGGGGCGCGGCCGTAGCGCATGCGGCCGAGGGCGGCGGCGGCCGTGGTCAGCCAGTCGCCGGGGCGGAAGCCGCCGGTGGCCTTCCACTTCTCGAAGGCCATGACGTTCTCGATGCGGCGATCCACGAACTCCAGGGCCGCGCCGCGTCCCGAGGAGAGGCGGATGGCGAAGGCGCCGGTGAGGATGCCGGCCAGGATCGCCCGCTTGGAATAGTGGTTCTCGTCGGTGGCCGTGTCTCCCGCCCAGCGCCACAGGACATCGGCGCTTTCCCAGGCCAGCCGCCCGCCCAGGTGTAGGTTTTGCGGCAGGCTGAGCCAGCCCAGCCAGCGGCGCAGGGCCGGCTCGTCGGCGGCCGCCGCGTCCAGCCGCGCCTCGCAGGCCCGCCGGATACGCTCGCGGATCTTCAGGCCCGCCGGATCAACCTCGGCGAGAAGGGCCAGGGCCCGCTGGTCGTGCCGGCGCGAGAGCAGGGCGGCCAGGTCGGCCGGGCCATGCGGGACCAGCAGCCCGGTTTCGCCCTCCGAGAGGCCGAGGTTGCGGCCGGCCTGCCTGACCATCCGCTGAGTCCAGCCGTGGGCGGGCGCGAGTCTAAGCGCCTCGTCGAGGAGTTTTTGTTCGGTGGTCTCGGCCCAGGCCTGCGCTTCGGTCATGGGTATTATCCTAACGTCTTGCGAAAGCGTCGTCTCGGCGTGGACTCAAGCCTGCGCTTCTGCTATCTCGCCGCGCTCAAACCCGAAGGCCTCGCCTGTCGGGCTGAAGTTTTTGTTTTGCTCGCCGCTCTTGACCGGGACGGGGCGGGCGGTGGAGCGATACAGGAGAGAGACCTCTGGTTCAGATTTTCGTCCGCGACAACAACGTCGACCAAGCCCTGAAGGCGCTGAAGAAGAAGATGCAGCGCGAGGGTTCGTTCCGCGAGATGAAGCGGCACGTTCACTACGAAAAGCCCTCCGAAAAGCGCGCCCGCCAGAAGGCGGAAGCCGTGCGCCGGGCCCGCAAGCTGGCCCGCAAGCGCGCCCAGCGCGAAGGCCTGATCGTGGCGCCGAAGAAGTCCGGACGCTGAGCCCGACTTCGACCCTGACGGTCTTTAGGAAGGCCGCGCCGCCCGGGCGCGGCCTTTCGCATATCTGGCTGCATGATGGCGCAGCTTTCCGCGGCGGTCCGTCGCGCTCGCTGCGGCCTCGCTGGTGGAACAAGGGTCGGACGCCTATCTTTAGGCCTGAGAGAACCTCGAAAGCGGTCTTGAACGGATGAACCTGCGCAATTTCGTGATCTGGGGCGTCATCGTCGTCGTCCTGATCGGCCTCTACAGCATGATGACGGGCGGCGGCCGCAGCGCGACCGGCGCGGGCGAGCTCAGCTATTCCCAGACCCTCGCCAAGGTGAACAGCGGCGACGTGGCCAAGGCCGTCATCCGCGGGGCCGCCGTCGAGATCACCGACAAGTCCGGCAAGACCTTCACCACCATCACCCCCGCCGACCAGGAAGACCTGGTGAAGCGGCTGGAGGCCCAGGGCGCCGACATCGCCGTGAAGCCGGCCGGCGGCATCACCTTCATGAGCCTGCTGCTCAACATGCTGCCGATCCTGCTCCTGATCGGGGTGTGGATCTTCTTCATGCGCCAGATGCAGGGGGGCGCGCGCGGGGCCATGGGCTTCGGCAAGTCCAAGGCCCGCCTGCTCACCGAGAACAAGAACCGCGTCACCTTCGACGACGTGGCCGGCGTCGACGAGGCCAAGGAGGAACTGCAGGAGGTCGTCGACTTCCTGAAGGACCCGCAGAAGTTCCAGCGCCTGGGCGGCAAGATTCCGAAGGGCGCCCTGCTGATCGGCCCGCCCGGTACGGGTAAGACCCTGATCGCCCGCGCCGTGGCCGGCGAGGCCGGGGTGCCGTTCTTCACCATCTCGGGGTCGGATTTCGTGGAGATGTTCGTGGGCGTGGGCGCGAGCCGCGTGCGCGACATGTTCGAACAGGCCAAGAAGAACGCGCCCTGCATCATCTTCATCGACGAAATCGACGCCGTGGGCCGGCACCGGGGCGCGGGCCTCGGCGGCGGCAATGACGAGCGCGAGCAGACCCTGAACCAGCTGCTGGTGGAGATGGACGGCTTCGAGGCGAACGAGGGGATCATCCTGATCGCCGCCACCAACCGTCCGGACGTCCTGGACCCGGCCCTGCTGCGTCCCGGCCGCTTCGACCGCCAGGTCGTGGTGCCGAACCCGGACATCAACGGCCGGGAGCGCATCCTGCGCGTCCACATGAAGAACGTGCCCCTGGCCGCCGACGTGGACGTGAAGACCATCGCCCGCGGCACCCCCGGCTTCTCGGGGGCCGACCTGGCCAACCTGGTCAACGAGGCCGCCCTCATGGCCGCCCGCAAGAACCGCCGCATGGTCACCATGCGCGACTTCGAGGACGCCAAGGACAAGGTCATGATGGGCGCCGAGCGGCGGTCCATGGTCATGACCGAGGACGAGAAGAAGCTCACCGCCTATCACGAGGGCGGCCATGCCCTGGTGGCGTTGAACGTCCCGGCCACCGATCCGGTGCACAAGGCCACGATCATTCCCCGCGGCCGGGCCCTGGGCATGGTGATGCAGCTGCCCGAGCGGGACAAGTTCTCCATGTCCTACGAGCAGATGATGTCCCGCCTGGCCATCCTGTTTGGGGGCCGCGTGGCCGAGGAGCTGATCTTCGGCAAGGACAAGATCACCTCGGGCGCCTCGTCCGACATCAGCCAGGCGACCAAGCTCGCCCGGGCCATGGTCACCAAGTGGGGCTTCTCCGAGCGCCTGGGCGCCGTCGAGTACGGCGAGAACCAGGAAGAGGTCTTCCTGGGTCATTCGGTGGCCCGCAACCAGAACGTCTCGGAAGAGACCGCCAAGATCATCGACGAGGAAGTCCGCCGCCTGGTCGAGGCCGGGGAGAGCGAGGCCCGTCGCATCCTCACCGAGAAGCTCGACGAGCTGCACACCCTGGCCAAGGCCCTGCTCGAGTACGAGACCCTCACCGGCGAGGAGATCGTCAATGCGCTGAAGGGCATCCCGCCCAAGCGCGACGAGGCCGAGGCCAAGCGGCCCACCGGTCCGGCGGTGGCGGTGCCCATCTCGCCCCGGCCCAGCGCCGAACCGGCGTAAGCTCCGGCAAGTCTCAAGGCGGTCTCTCGGGGCCGCCTTTTTCTTTGGCCCCAGACGGGCCCTCACGGACCGGCGGCGCGCCTGCTATCACAGGACCGATGCCCGCCGCCGAACCCGCACAGCCCGCCGCGCTCCGCCCTGTCCGTGTGATGGGGATCCTCAACATGACCCCGGACAGCTTCTCGGACGGCGGCGGCCTGCCGGACGTGGAGGCGGGGGTCGCCCGCGCCCTGGCCATGCTCGACGCTGGCGCCGACATCCTCGACGTCGGCGGCGAGTCCACCCGGCCCGGCGCGACGCCGGTGGCGGCGGACGAGGAGATCGCCCGGGTCGTCCCCCTCATCCGGGCCCTGAGGGCGCAGACCGCCGCGCCGATCTCGGTGGACACCATGAAGGCCGAGGTGGCCCGGGCCGCCGTCGCCGCCGGGGCCACGATCTGGAACGACGTGGCGGCCCTGCGCGGGTCCGGCAGCCTGGAGGCCGCCGCCGAACTGGGCTGCGAGGTGGTGCTGATGCACATGCAGGGCGAGCCCGGCACCATGCAGCAGGAGCCGCGCTATGACGACGTGGTCGTCGAGGTCGCCGACTTCCTCGCCGCCCGGGCCGAGGCCGCCATGGCCGCGGGCGTGGCGCGCGAGCGCATCTGGCTCGATCCGGGCGTCGGTTTCGGCAAGCACATGATCCGTCACAACCTGCCCCTGCTGGCCGGCCTGGGCCGCATCGTCGCCCTGGGCTTTCCGGTTCTGCTGGGAGCGAGCCGCAAGAGCTTCATCGGCGCCCTGGACGAGGGCGCGGCCGCCAACGCCCGGCTGGGCGGCTCCATCGCCGCCGCCCTGGCCGGGGCCGCCGCCGGCGTCGCCGCCGTCCGGGTCCACGACGTGCGCGAGCACGTCCAGGCGCTTCGGGTCTGGCAGGCCATAGCGGCGGCGGGCTAAGCAGGCGCCATGCAGTCTCAATCCCTGGGCCGCGTGCTCATCATCGCAGGGTCCGACAGCGGCGGCGGCGCCGGCATCCAGGCCGACATCAAGACCGTCACCGCCCTCGGCGGCTATGCGGCCACCGCCATCACGGCGCTCACCGTCCAGAACACCCTCGGCGTCACCGGGGTCCACGTCGCGCCGCTGGAGATCGTCGAGGCCCAGGCCCGGGTGGTGCTGGACGACATCGGCGCCGACGCCATCAAGACCGGCATGCTGGGCGACGCCGCCACGGTGGACCTTGCCGCCCGCCTGATCGCCGAGTCGCAGATCCCGGCCGTGGTCGACCCGGTGATGATCGCCAAGGGCGGCGCGGCCCTGCTGGCCGCCGAAGCCGTGGCCGCCGTGCGCGAGCGCCTCGTTCCGCAAGCCGCCCTGCTGACCCCCAACGCCCCCGAGGCCGAGGCCCTCACCGGCCTTCCCTGCGCCTCCACCGACGACCTGCGCCGGGCCGGGGAGGCGCTGCTCGCCCTCGGCGCCCGGGCGGTGCTGATGAAGGGCGGCCATGTGCCGGGCGAGCGGGTGATCGACCTCCTGATCACGTCCGGCGGCGAGACGGTCTTCGAGACCGACCGCATCCACACCCGCCACACCCACGGCACCGGCTGCACCCTGGCCTCGGCCTGCGCCGCTGGCCTGGCCCAGGGCCTGCCGCTCACCGAGGCGGTCGCCCGTGCATGGGCCTATGTGCAGGAGGCCATGCTGCGCGCCCCGGGCCTGGGCGCCGGCCACGGGCCTCTGGACCACGCCTGGCCGCTCCGGGGGCGGGCGTGAACCGCGCGGCGGAGCTGGAGGCCATCCTCCGGCGCTCCGCGCCGCTGATGCAGGTGATGCGGACGATCCGCGACCTCGACCTGCCCGACTGGCTGATCTTTTCGGGGGCCATCTACCAACGGGTGCTCAACCACCTGGGCGGCCGGGACCTCGACTACGGGATCAAGGACTACGACGTCGGCTACTTCGACGCCTCCGACATCTCCTATGAGGCCGAGGACGTGGTGATCCGGCGGGTCGCCGCGGCCTTTTCGCCGCCGCTGCGGGACATGGTCGAGGTGCGAAACCAGGCCCGGGTCCATGTCTGGTTCGAAGGCAAGTTCGGCGAACCCTATGCGCCGCTCACCTGCTCGGCCGAAGCCCTCGGACGGTTCATAAGCCCCATGTTCGCCGTGGGCGCGCGCCTGGGCGCCGGCGACCGCCTGACCATCCTCGCGCCCCTGGGGCTCGACGACCTCTTCGACCGGGTGCTGCGGCCGATGCCCGGCCGGGCGTCGCGCAACTTCCCGCGCGTCGCCGCCTCGACCAAGGCCCGATGGCCCGAGATCGAGGTGCGGGACGCCTGAGGCCCGCCCGCCGCAACCGCGGTCCGCCGCGACGCAACTGGCTCTTGAGAGGCGCCGGCGCCCAAAGCCAAGTGCGCGCCATGCGCCAGTGGACTGTAGACGCCTTCGCCGCCCAGCCCTTCCGGGGCAATCCCGCCTGCGTGGTGGAGCCCTTCGACGCCTGGCAGGACGACGCCTGGATGCAGGCCCTCGCCGCCGAGAACAACCAGGCCGAGACCGCCTTCCTCCTGCGCACGCACGACCCGGCCCGCTTCGGCCTGCGCTGGTTCACGCCGGCGCTCGAGGTGCCGCTGTGCGGCCACGCCACCCTAGCCTCGGCCCATGTCCTGTTCGCCGAGCTGGGCGTCGCCGCAGACCGGCTGGTCTTCGACACCAGGTCCGGGCCGCTGACGGTCGTCCGCCATGGCGAGGGCTATGAGATGGANTTNCCGGCCCAGCCGCCCCGCCGCATCGAGACCCCGCCGGGGCTGGCNGNGGCCCTGGGGCTGGAGCCGCGGGAGGTGTGGGCGTCCAGCTACATCGTGGCGGTGCTGGACGACGAGGCCGCCGTCCGCGGCCTTGCGCCGGACATTCCCGCCCTGGGCGCCATCGGCGCCGAGGCCACGGGCGGCCGGGGCAATGTCGGCGTCGCCGCCCTCGCCGAGGCGGGCCGGCCCTATCAGGTGGTCAGCCGCTTCTTCGCTCCCGGCTCGGGGATCCCCGAGGACCCGGCCACCGGCTCGCTCCACTGCATCCTCGCCCCGCTGTTCTCGGAGCGCCTGGCACGGCCGAGCCTGGCTTATCACCAGGCCTATCCGGGGCGGGGCGGCGACCTTGAGTGCGAGGTCCGGGGCGAGCGGGTGCTGTTGCGCGGCCGGGCGGTGACCGTCATCAGCGCCACCCTCCACGCCTAGCAAGACGCCCCCGGATGGCTCCGGGGGCGCTGCAGGGAGGGGGTCGTTCAGGCTTTGGCGACTAGCGGCGGCTGTACTTGTGGTCCCGCAGCTCGAAGCGCAGCTGGGTTTCCAGCCGGGCCAGCCGACGATCGAGGTCGTTGCGCTCCCAGGTCGTCAGGCCGTTCACCCGATAGCGGGCCTCCAGCCGGGCGATCTGCTTGAACTCCTCGCGCAGCTTGGCGGCTTCCCGGCGGGTCAGGTGACCCTGACGCACGCCCCGCTCGATCTGCTGCTCGATGCGGTCCTGCCGCTGGTTGATGCTCTGCCACGCGGGGCCGGGGCCGGGGGCCGCAGCGGCGGGAGCGGCGGCGGCCGAAACGGTGGCGACGGCGGCCAGGGCGATGATCAGCTTCTTCATGTTCAGGTCCTCCGAACCATGGCGCCGCGGGGGAGCGGCCTTCGATGGTTCGGAGGAAAACACGCGCAGCCTGACGCCAAGCTGAGCCGGGCGGTTGTCCAAGGTTCAGCTAGCTTACCGGGCTGTCAGGTTCGCCGCGATCGACGCTGCATCGCTTCGGCGCGGCTGCTTCCGAAACGGCAGAACAGCTCTGCGGAATCGCGCAGTGCATCGCCGCGGGCGGGCCCCTACATGGGCGGGGCTAGACGGAGCTGCCCCATGAACATTCTCCCCGCCGGCCTCGCCCTGACGACTTTCGGCTTCACCCTGGTGATGGCGATCCCCATCGTGGGGCCGCATCTGGCCGGGCTGTTCTAGGCCGCCGCGCCGCCGCTGGCCCGGCGGTCGCTCGGCGCGGCCGTCGCGGCCGCGGCCAAGCAGTCCGAGATGGCGTCGTAGAGCTTGGCGATCTCGATGGGCTTGGCCACGTGGGCGTCCATGCCCACAGCCAGATATTCCTCCACCTGGTGGGTGAGGGCGTTGGCCGTCAGGGCCACGATCGGCGTCCGCGGCCGGTTCTCGGCCGCCTCGGCGGCGCGGATCTGCTTGGCGGCGGTGATGCCGTCCATCACCGGCATCTGGATGTCCATCAGGATCAGGTCGTAGCCGCCGGTGCGCCAGGCCTCCACCGCCTCCTTGCCGTCGGGCACGATGTGCACGTCCAGGCCCAGCGAGCCCAGGACGGCCGCCAGCACCTGGCGGTTGGTGGGATTGTCCTCGGCCGCCAGGAGGCGGATGTCGCCGTCCTCGGCCGCCGGCGAAGCCTCTTCGCCCGAGGTCGCCGCGGGCGCGCCCCGCTGCAGCGGCAGCTCCACGGTGAAGGTCGAGCCGTGGCCCTCGCGGCTTTCCACATTGATCGAGCCGCCCATCATCTGGGTCAGCTCCCGGCAGATGGCCAGGCCCAGCCCGGTGCCGCCGAACCGGCGGGTGGCCGAATTGTCGGCCTGGGTGAACTTCTCGAACAGCGAGGGCAGCTTCTCGGGGGCGATGCCGACGCCGGTGTCCCGCACCACGAACCGCAGGGCGCCCGTCTCGGTCACGTCCACCCGCGCGGCCACCTCGCCCAGGGTGGTGAACTTCACGGCGTTGGACAGCAGGTTGCCGATGATCTGCCGCAGGCGGTCGGCGTCCCCGCGCCACCAGCCCCGGGCCTCCTCGGCCACCTCCACCGAATACTTCAGGCCCTTGCCCTCGGCGACGACCCGGAAGTTGTCGCGCACCTGCTCCAGCTCGGGCTCCAGCTCGAAGTCTTCGTCCAGCAGGGCCAGCTTTCCGGCCTCGATCTTCGACAGGTCGAGCACGTCGTTCAGGACCGCCAGAAGCAGGCCGCCCGACCGCCGGATTACGTCCAGGCGCTCGCGCTGCACGTCGGTCAGCTCGCCCATGGCCATCACCTCGGCCATGGCGAGCACCCCGTTCAGCGGCGTGCGGATCTCGTGGCTCATATTGGCCAGGAACTGGGTCTTCAGGACGTTGGCGGCGTTGGCCTGGTCGCGGGCTGTCTCCAGCTCGCGCATGGTCCGCTTCAGCTGTTCCTCCCGCTCGCCCAGCTTGGCCAGCAGGTGGTTGAAACTCTCGGTGAGGCTGTCGAACAGCTCGTCGCCCGCCTTCACCTCCACAGGGGCGAAGCTGCCGCCGGCCGCCACTTCGCGCATGGCGTGGGACAGGGCTTCCACGGGCTCGATCACCCGCCGGGCCAGGCTGCGGGCCAGGAACAGCGCCAGGCCCACCCCGCCGAACAGCAGCACCGCCGTCAGGGCGATGAACTTCGGCAGCAGGGGCAGGAGGCGGGGCCGCTCCACCTCCATGACCAGCCGCCCCATGGGTTTTCCGTCCACCATCACCGGCATGACGAAAGCCTCGACGTCGCCGGCCGCCGCGGTCTCGCGGTCGTAGCGGGCCACTTCCCGGCCAGAGGGATCCACCAGCCGGGCCGAGACCACCTCGGGGCTCGCCTTGACCGCCGACAGGGAGGTCTTGCTGTAGGGCTCATCGTCCATCACCGGCGCCGCCATCTGGGCGGTGATCGCCGCGAGGCCGTTGTGAATGCGGTGGGACTGCGTCCGGGCCACCACCCACTGCTGCAGCATGAAGGTCAGGCAGGCCGCCACCAGCACCACCACGGTGGTGATCACCCCCACGCGCGCCACGCGGGCGTGGAAGGTCATGGAGGGCGTCGCCCTCCCGTCGGGGCCCCGGTCTCGGCCTAGGTTCGGGCCAGGGGAGCCCGCTTTGAAGCTGGCCTGCGGCGCGGACATGGCCGGTTGATAACGGCAATAGTCCTAACGCTTCGCTTCCTCGCTGACCGCCGATCGGCCGGAAGGCGGGCTTCGACGTGCGGTAGGCACTCGCCTGTTGAGTGGAACGTGCTCTCGGCGGCGGCGAACTGTGTTCTTGGCGCCACGATACAGCCCCCGGTGGAGAAAATTATGGTTAACAACCCGTGAACTGATTGCGTGAAGCTTAACCATTCCTTTACCTTAACAATCGTGGGTAATTGGAGGGTGTGCTGATGGAAAAGGTTTTCGTCGCCCAGCGTGTGGCCAATAAGCTGATCGCGACCGAGCATGCGGTGGACGGCGCCCTCGCCGAAGCCGCCGACCTGATGAGCACCATGATCACGGCCCGTAAGGACGTGAACGCGTCGCTGGTGTTCGCTGATGATGTGCAGGTGAAGCTGATGGAGGCCATGAAGGCCCTCAGCGAGGCGCGCACCGCCATGGTGGGCGTCCACCACGAACTGAACGAGGCCAAGCTGCGTCTCGGCATCCGCACCAAGATGGGCCTGGAAGACAAGTCCATCGACGGCGCCGAGCCGGTGACCATGCGCCAGATCAACCGTCGGGCGAGCTAGGTCCCAGCGGAGGACTTTGCGACCCTCTGGGTTGCAATACTTTAACTGGTCGGGGCGCTCTAATTAGGTTTAGGGCGCCCCAGATCATGCCGACCTCCCCCATCGTACAGCTCCTGCTCGTGCTCATTCTCATGGGCTGCGGGTTCGGCATGTGGAAAGGCGACCGGCCAGAGCGCGTCGGCGCCCTCATCATCCTGCTCAACCTTGGTCTGGCCCTGGTGGTCGGTCAGATTTTCGAGGGTCCGGTGGCCTACACGGCAAACATGGTGCTGGACGGCGCCACCGCCGGCGCCTTCCTGCTGCTCCTGATCCAGTGGGGGCGGGTCTGGCTGGGGGCGGCGATGCTGATCTATGCGGCCCAGTTCGCCCTGCGCTCCTACTACCTCGTCACCGACCGGCCGCCCGACAACCTTCATGCGGCCGTTAACAATGCCAACTTCGTCGCCCTGGTGATCTGTGTCGTCGCCGGCGCCGTCATCGCCTGGCGCCGGCGCGCGGCCGGGACCTGAACACATCCCACGCCGGGCGAGTCGGCGGCAGCCCTGCGTCCCGTCGCCGCATCCCGCGAACGCGGAAATCCGGACGCGCCCCCGCGGAGCGGCTCCTGAAGCCTCGCCGGTTGGAATGAGAGGCTCAAGCGTCGCCGCGAAAACTTTCGCTTGCGTCGGAAAGGGAATGGGGGCTTGTGGGCGACGGGCCACGCCCTCCCAACGGGGCGCAGCCTATCTGCAAGGATAGGAGACATCGCAGGTGACTACCCTCCCGAAGCCGGCCATGCGCCCGGCTCGTCCCGAATTTTCGTCCGGTCCGTGCGCCAAGCGCCCCGGATGGGCCCCCGAAAATCTCAGCAACGCCGTCCTCGGCCGTTCGCACCGGTCGAAGATCGGGAAGGCGCGCCTGAAGGAAGCCATCGACCGCACCCGCGAGGTGCTCGAGGTCCCCGAGGACTATCTGATCGGCATCGTGCCCGGGTCGGACACCGGCGCCGTGGAAATGGCCCTGTGGTCGCTGCTGGGCCCCAGGCCGGTGCAGCTGCTCGCCTTCGAGAGCTTCGGCAAGGACTGGGTCACCGACGTCACCAAGCAACTCAAGCTGGACGCCGAGGTGCTGAGCGCGCCCTACGGCCAGCTGCCTGACCTCGCCAAGGTCCGGCCGGACGCCGACCTGGTGTTCACCTGGAACGGCACCACCTCGGGCGTGCGCGTTCCCAACGCCGACTTCATCGCCGCCGACCGTGAAGGGCTGACGATCTGCGACGCCACCAGCGCCGCCTTCGCCCAGGCGCTCGACTGGCCCAAGCTCGATGTGGTCACCTTCTCCTGGCAGAAGGCCCTGGGCGGCGAGGCTGCGCACGGCGTCCTGATCCTGTCGCCCCGCGCCGTCGCCCGGCTGGAGAGCTACACCCCGGCCTGGCCGATGCCGAAGCTCTTCCGCATGACCAAGAACGGCAAGGTCACCCTCGACCTGTTCGAAGGCGCCACCATCAACACGCCTTCGATGCTGGCGGTCGAAGACGCCATCGACGCGCTCAAGTGGGCGGCCTCCATCGGCGGCCTGGCCGAGATGAAGCGCCGCGCCGACGCCAACCTCGCCGTTCTGGCCGACTGGGTCGAGCGGACCGCCTGGGTGGACTTCCTGGCCGAGGACCCGGCCATCCGGTCGAACACCTCGGTGTGCCTGAAGGTCGTCGATCCCCGCGTCACCAGCCTGCCGGCCGACGCCCAGGCCGACTTCGCCAAGAAGCTGGCCTCGGTGCTCGAGAAGGAACGCGTGGCCCTCGACGTGGGCGGCTATCGCGACGCCCCTCCGGGCCTGCGGATCTGGTGCGGCGCCACCGTCGACACCTCGGACCTCGACGCCCTGACGCCCTGGCTCGACTGGGCCTTCGCCACCGTCGCCGCCGAACTCGCCGCGGCCTGAGCCGCGCGCCTTCCCTGACACGACCCTGCGGGCGCCTTTGCGCCCGCAGGCCATCCATGGACATCACCCATGCCCCGCGTTCTCATCGCTGACAGCCTGAGCCCCGCCGCCGTCGACATCTTCCGCCAGCGCGGCATCGACGTGGACATCAAGACCGGCCTGTCGAAGGAAGAGCTGATCGCCGTGATCGGCGACTACGACGGCCTTGTGGTCCGCTCGGACACCAAGCCCAACAAGGACGTCATCGCCGCCGCCAAGAAGCTCAAGGTCATCGGCCGGGCCGGCATCGGCGTCGACAACATCGACATCCCCGCCGCCACCGCCGCCGGCGTGGTGGTGATGAACACCCCCTTCGGCAACTCGATCACCACCGCCGAGCACGCCATCGCCATGATGTTCGCGGTGGCCCGCCAGATCCCCGCCGCCGACGCCTCCACCCAGGCCGGCAAGTGGGAGAAGAACCGCTTCATGGGGGTCGAGCTCTACGCCAAGACCCTCGGCCTCATCGGCGCCGGCAACATCGGCTCGATCGTCGCCGACCGCGCCAACGGCCTGAAGATGAAGGTCATCGCCTACGATCCTTTCCTCTCGGAAGAGCGCGCGGTGGAGATCGGCGTCGAGAAGGTCGAGCTGGACGACCTGCTGGCTCGGGCCGACATCATCACCCTGCACACCCCGCTCACCGACAAGACCCGCAACATCCTGTCGGCCGAGAACCTGGCCAAGACCAAGAAGGGCGTGCTGATCGTCAACTGCGCCCGCGGCGGCCTGGTTGACGAGGCGGCCCTGCGCGCCGGCCTCGAGAGCGGCCACATCGGCGGCGCGGCCTTCGACGTGTTCAGCCAGGAGCCGGCCCGCGAGAACGTGCTGTTCGGCGCCCCGAACCTGGTGGCCACGCCGCACCTCGGCGCCTCCACCAACGAGGCCCAGGAGAACGTCGCCCTGCAGGTCGCCGAGCAGATCAGCGACTACCTGCTGACCGGCGCGGTCACCAACGCCCTGAACAGCCCCTCGGTCACCGCCGAGGAAGCCCCGCGCCTGAAGCCCTTCGTGGCCCTGGCCGAGAAGCTGGGCGCCTTCGCCGGCCAGATGGTCGACTTCGGCATCAAGGCCGTGGACATCGCCTTCGAGGGCGAGGTGGCCAAGCTCAACACCAAGCCGCTCAGCGCCGCCGCCCTGGCCGGCGTGCTGCGGCCGATGCTGGCCGAGATCAACATGGTCTCCGCCCCGGCGGTGGCCAAGGAGCGCGGCATCACCGTCTCGGAGAGCCGCCAGGAGAACTCGCCCATCTACGAAAGCCTGGTGCGCATCACCGTCACCACCGAGAAGGGCAAGCGCTCCTTCGCCGGCTCGGTGCTGGCCGGCGCCCCGCGCATCATCGAGGTGAAGGGCATGGACCTCGACGCCCCGTTCGCGCCGCGGATGCTCTACATCAACAACCTCGACAAGCCGGGCTTCATCGGCGCCCTGGGCGCGCTGCTGGGCGACGCCGGGGTGAACATCGCCACCTTCAACCTGGGCCGCGTGGACGCCGGTGAGGACGCCATCGCCCTGGTCGGGGTCGACGAGGCGCCGAACGAGGCCCTGCTGGAGAAGATCCAGGCCCTTCCGCACGTGAAGGAAGCCCGCGCCCTCCAGTTCTGACGACCTGTCCGCGCCCGGTCCTCTCGCGGATCGGGCGCGGATTCCTCCGCACCGGCGGGCGGTCAGCCGCCGGACAGCGCTACGGACCTGAAGTTTCTCCCGGCCCGGATGGACCCGGTCGAGATCTTCAGCATCGCCTCCCATCCCATCGCTTCGCCCCTCGCCGGCTAGCCGCCGGTCGCAACCTTGACTCCCCTCGGTCCGTTGTGAGAACAAAAATGGAACGAAAGGAGTCCCTGAGGCCATGTCGGATTTTCGCGGCAGGCAGCTTGCTGCGTTGCAGGCGAAGATCGCCGCCCTGGAAAGCGGGGCCCGGTCGGAGGCCGGCCGCCTGCCGTTCGGCGCCCCGGAGATCGACGCCTGCCTGCCCGGCGGCGGCCTGCCCCTCGGGTGCTGGCACGAGGTGGCGGGCGAGGGGATGGAGGCCGAAACCTGCGCCGCGCCGGCCGCCTTTACGGCCCTGGTCGCCGCACCCCTGGCCGGTCGGGGCGAAGCGGTCTGGATCATGCGCCGGGACGACCTCTGGGCGCCGGGCCTGGCCGGCCTGGGCTTTCCGGCCAATCGCCTGATCTGCGTCTGCGCCCGGGACGACGCCGACGTGCTGTCCGTGGCGGAGGACGCCCTGGCCACGGCGGGGGTGGCCTGCGTCGTGGCCGAGGTCGAGGACGTGGACCTCACCGCCGGACGCCGGCTGCAGCTGGCCTGCGAGCGGCGGGGGAGCACGGGGTTCGTCCTGCGCCGACGGCCCTACGGCGGCGGCGCCCGGGGCGCGACCGCGGGCTCGGCGGCGG
>Ga0065721_10001683_pt1 | contig 63609 bp, 66 predicted proteins | sample Mesricmetagenome_FD_59108 | JGI IMG/M metagenome (GOLD analysis project Ga0065721, IMG submission 59108) | Mesophilic microbial community from rice straw/compost enrichment Sample: eDNA_1 v2 (version 2) | ecosystem: Engineered > Solid waste > Grass > Composting > Bioreactor | place: USA: Davis... | reverse complement strand
GAACTCGCGGAGCGACTCGGCGTCACCGGGCGCACCGTGCGCAACGACGTCGACCGCCTGCGCCGCCTCGGCTACCCGGTGCACGCGATCCGCGGTCCCGTCGGCGGCGTACCGGCTCGGCGCGGGCGGACGCCTCCCGCCGCTCCTGCTCGACGACACCGAGGCGGTCGCCGTCGCGATCGGGCTCCGGGCGGTCACCTCCGTCGCCGGGGTGGAGGAGGCGAGCGCCCGCGCCCTCGCGAAGCTCGAGCAGGTGCTCCCCGCCCACGTGCGCCCCATGGTGGACGCCGTCGCCTCCGTCGTCGACCACGCCCCCGAGAACACCACCACCGACGCGCCCGACCCCGAAGTCCCGGCCGAGACCCTGCGCGGCATCGCGACCGCCATCCGCGCCGTCGAGACGCTCCGCTTCGAGCTCGACGGCATCCCCCGCCACGTCGAGCCGTACCGCCTGCTCGCTTGGCAGCGCCGCTGGTACCTCGTCGCACGCGACCTCGAGTCGGGGGACTGGGACGTGCACCGCGCCGACCGCCTGACCCTGCGGCAGCCGACCCGCCGCCGCTTCACCCCGCGCCTCGTGCCCGGCGGCGACTACACCGCCTTCACGATGCGCCGCGTCGCCGCGAGCGGCTGGAACGTGCACGCGCGCCTGCGCATCCGCGCCTCCGCCGCCTCCGTGCTCGACCGCATCAACCCCGCCGTCGGCGTCGTCGAGGAGGTCGGGCCCGACGAGTGCGTGCTCGTGACCGGCGCCGACAGCCTCGCGACCGTCGCGGTGTTCAGCGGGATGCTCGGGATGGACTTCACCGTGGAATCCCCGCCGGAGCTCGTCGACGAGTTGCGCACGCTCGCCGACCGCTACGCCCGCGCGGTCGACGCCTTCGAGAGTTGAGGGCGTCGAGGGTTCCGGTCAGAGCGGGCGTCGGCGACGCCGGTGCATCCGCGCCTGCCAGCCCGACCGCAGCACGGCCCCGTGGTGCCAGGCGTGGCCACCGCGCTCCTGCGACCATGCGTCGAGCGCGGCCGCGAGGCTGTAGAAGTGCTGGAACCCCGCTCCCATGAACCCGGACGCCTCGTCGCTCTTCCGGACGTAGGCGAGGTAGTTCTGGATCGCCTGGTCCGCCCAGGTGCGGAACACCATGTAGCCGATCGTCGTGCCCGCGAGATCGCCGACGGGGAGGGCGCCACGCTGCTGGGCGTGGCCGACCGTGTTGAGGTAGTCGAGGAGATGGGATGACCGCGGCCTCGCGTCTGCTTCCCTCCACTCGGAACTCCGACCCCCACCGCTTCGACGTTCGGCGCGATACCGATGGCCAGGGCGTCGATGTCGGCGAACAGCTCGCGCAGGTCTTCCTGCGAGTAGAAGTCGGCGGTGAGGGCGCGGATCAGCTTGGCGCGCTGGATCTGCCTGTCGCGGGCGCGGGACATCGCGAAGGTCGTGATTGACACGAGGATCGCGGTGAAAGCTGCAGCGGTCGGTGCGAGCCAACGGACGGTTTCGGGTTCGAGGAGAACGTCCACGCGCCGAGGATAGGGACGGTCGAGAGTCCCCGCGACGGGACCCCGGGGAGTCCGTGTCGGAAGAGGGTCGCGCGGCGTGACGCCTGATCCGCGTCACGCCGCGCGCTCCGGGGTGGTCAGTCCCGGAAGTCCACCGTGCGGGACTCGCCGACGTCGGGCGCCGATCCCGTGACGAGCCCCTTCGCCACCTCGACGGCGCGCAGGAGGGCGGGCTTGTCCACGTGCCAGAACTCGACGGTGTCGGCTACCACCTCGAGCAGCGCCACCGCCGGGTCCTCGCGTCACACGCGCCTCGCCGCTCAGCGACACGTGGCTCGCGCCGTCGGAGTAGGCGACGTTGACGTGCGGATCGGCGAGCACCTCGGCCGTCTTCGGGCTCGGGTCGGGGGTGAAGAACCAGACCTTCCCGTCGAAATCGTGGTCGAGCACCGCGAGCGGCCGGCTGAACAGGTGGCCGCCCTCGCCCCGCGTCGTCACCGTCGCGAAGCGGGAGCCCTTCATGATGTCGAGGATCGTGTCGAGGTCGTCGTCCATCACCCCATCCCACGGGGCGGATCCGGATGCCGCGAGAGGCTTGACGAGGAACCCTCGCGAGCGCAAGGCGTTGATCCCGCCCCGCCGCCCGCCGCATCCTGAGGCGATGCGGATCGAGGACCGGGTGCCGACTCGGGAGGAGTTGCGCGCGCTCGCCGAGGCCGTCGACTGGCTCGACCACTTCGACTGGTCGACGGTCGATGCGGCGCTCGCCGGCTCGCTCTTCGGGGCGGTCGCGATCGACGGCGGGGAGGTCGTCGGGGTCGCCCGGGTCGTCGGCGACGGGGTGCGGTACTTCTACGTGCAGGACGTCATGGTGCGACCCGAGGCGACCGACGAGGGCATCGCGTCCCGCCTCGTCGCCCGGCTGCTCGAGCGGATCGACGGGGTCGCGTCGTCGAACGCCGTCGTGGGCCTGTTCTCCAGCCCCGAGGCGGTGGGGGTCTACGAGTCGCTCGGCTTCGAGCCCGCCGACGGCGACCCCCTCGGGATGACCCGCCCCGCGGGCTGAGCGCCGCCCGGCCTCCGGGATTCCGCGTTTTGCGTCTCGCCCCGCGTATCTGAACGCGTACCGAGACGCAAAACGCGGGGGGTTCGACGGATGCCCCGATCCGAGAGAGGGTGGAGGGGTGGACGACGCAGGCACGGTGCTGGTGCGGGTCGAGGGCCGACTCGGGCACGTGACGCTCAACCGCCCCGCCGCGATCAACGCCCTCACGGCCGAGATGGTCGCCGCGATCGCCGGCGCCCTCGCGACGTGGGAGGCGGATGCCGCGGTTGCGGCGGTGCTGCTCGACGGCGCGGGGGAGCGGGGGTTCTGCGCGGGCGGCGACGTCGTCGCGCTCGCCCGGGCGGACGCCGCCGAGGAGGCCGACGCCTTCTGGCGGGCCGAGTACAGGCTCAACGCCGCGATCGCCCGCTACCCGAAACCCGTCGTCGCCCTCCTGGACGGACTCGTGCTCGGCGGCGGCGTCGGCCTCGCGTGCCACGCGTCGCACCGCGTCGTCACCGAACGCAGCCGCGTCGGGTTGCCCGAGACCGGCATCGGCTTCCTGCCCGACGTCGGGGCGACGTGGCTGCTGTCCCGCGCGCCGGGCGCACTCGGGCTCTTCGCCGCGCTCACGAACCGGTTCCTCAGCGGGCCGGAGGCCATCGAGCTCGGACTCGCCGACATCCTCGTCGACAGCGGCGACCTGCCCGCGCTCGCCGACTCGCTCCGCGACGAGGAACCGGATGCCGCGCTCGCCCGGTTCGCTCGCCCCGTGCCGCCGTCCGGGCTCCTCGCTCGCCGCCCGGCTCTCGACGCAGCCCTGGCGGGCGCCGACCTCGAGGCGATGCTCGCCCGTTTCGACGCCGGCGGAGACGACGACCGGGAGGCGGCCGCCGTCATCCGCTCGAAGTCGCCGACGGCCTCCGCGGTGACCATCGCCGCGATCCGCTCCGCCGCTCGCGTCGCGAGCCTCGAGGACGCCCTCGTCACCGAGCTCCGCGCCGCGGTCCGCCTGGCCGCCTTCCCCGACTTCGCGGAAGGCGTGCGGGCGCAGCTCGTCGACAAGGACCGCTCGCCGCGGTGGGCGCCCGCGGTGCCGGCGGGCGACATCCCGGGGTTCCTCGCGCCGCTCGCGCACGACCTCACCTTCTGAGCCTCTCGAAAGGACCCACCATGGCCACCGTCGCGTTCTTCGGTCTCGGCCACATGGGCGGCCCCATGGCCGCCCACCTCGTGACAGCCGGGCACACGGTGCTCGGCCTCGACCCGGATGCCGCGGTCGCGTCCGTCGCCGCCACGACGGGGGTCCGCGTCGGGCTCGAACCCGGCGACGCCGTTGCGGAAGCGGACGTCGTCATCACGATGCTGCCCGCGGGGAGCTTCGTGCTCGAGGTCTACGAGCGGATGCTGCCCCACGCCCGTCACGGGACCCTGTTCATCGACTCGTCGACGATCTCCGTCGACGACGCCCGACGCGCCCACGAGCTCGCCGTCGCGGCCGGGCGCCGTGCGGTCGACGCCCCCGTCTCCGGCGGCGTCGTCGGCGCGACCGCCGGCACCCTCACGTTCATGGTCGGCGGGGCGGAGTCCGACGTCGACGCCGCACGGGTGCTGCTCGACGCCATGGGCGCCCGCGTCGTGCACTGCGGCGGCCCCGGGCTCGGGCAGGCGGCGAAGCTGTGCAACAACCTCATCCTCGCGGTGAGCATGATCGCCGTCTCCGAGGCGTTCGTGCTCGGGGAGAGCCTCGGGCTCGAGCACGATGCGCTGTTCGAGGTGGCGTCGACGTCGTCGGGACAGTGCTGGGCGCTCAGCACCAACTGCCCGGTGCCGGGTCCCGTGCCGACGAGCCCGGCCAACCGCGACTACGCCCCCGGATTCGCGGGCGCGCTCATGGCGAAAGACCTGGGGCTCGCGATCGAGGCGGTGCGCGACGGCGGCGTCGCGGCAGAGCTCGGGGAGGCGGCGGAGGCGATCTACCGCCGGTTCGCGTCGGAGGGCGGTGCAGGGCTCGACTTCTCCGCGATCATCGGGGACATCCGAGACAGAAGTGGGAAGGTGGCCTGATGGAGACGCTGCTCGTCGAGACCCGCGGCCGGGTCGGACTCATCACCCTCAACCGCCCGAAGGCGCTCAACGCCCTCAACTCGGAGGTGCTCGCCGAGCTCCTCGAGGTCGTGAAGGGGTTCGACGCCGACGAGGGGATCGGGGCGATCGTCATCCGCGGCTCGGAGCGCGCCTTCGCGGCCGGTGCCGACATCCGCGAGATGTCGGAGTACGACGCGCGTCGCGCCCACGTCGAGGGCCTCCTCAACGGGTGGGACGACTTCACCCGCGTGCGCACCCCGGTCGTCGCGGCGGTGCGGGGCTACGCCCTCGGCGGGGGCTGCGAGCTCGCGATGATGTGCGACCTGATCGTCGCGGGCGAGGGTGCCAAGTTCGGGCAGCCGGAGATCACGCTCGGCGTCATCCCCGGGATGGGCGGGAGCCAGCGCCTCACCCGCGCCGTCGGCAAGGCGAAGGCGATGGACCTCATCCTCACCGGACGCCTGATGGATGCCCGCGAGGCGGAGGCGAGCGGCCTCGTCGCGCGCGTCGTCGCCGACGACACCGTGGACGACACCGCGCTCGAGATCGCTGAGAAGATCGCGGGCTTCTCCCTCCCCGTCGTGTACTCGGCGAAGGCGGTGGTGCAGGCGGCGTTCGAGACGACGCTCGCGCAGGGGCTCCTCATGGAGCGGCAGGCGTTCCAGGCGGGCTTCGGTCTCGACGATCAGACCGAGGGGATGACGGCCTTCCTCGAGAAGCGCGCCCCCGACTTCAAGCACCGCTGAGGTCGCCGGAGTTCACCTTCGGCGCTGCGCCGCGCGCTCGTGGATGACGCGCATCCGTTCGTCGAACGGCGCCACCGGCGCGACGACCGGGACGCCGGGGGCGACGTCGTTCACACTCAACGGCAGCACCGGGCCGTCGGGCAGCCCCCACGACGCGCGCCACCCGGCGAGCTGCCGGCTCGTGGCCGCCGCGACGATGCGCCCGAGTCCCGCCCACGCGTGCGCGCCCGCGCACATCGCGCAGTGCTCACCCGAGGTGTACACGGTCGCCCGGGCTCGCTCCTCCGGGTCCAGGTGCGCGATCGCCCACCGTGCGAGCTCCAGTTCGGGATGCGCGGTGGAGTCCCGGTCGGACTGCTCCCGGTTGAGCGCCTCGGCGAGCACGACGCCGTCGCCGTCCGTCAGCACGGAGCCGAACGGGTCGTCGCCCGCGGCGAGCGCCTCCTCCGCGAGCGCGACGCAGCGCTCGAGGCGCTCCTCGTCGATCGGCGTCATGTCCATCCTGGGCCTCCTGTCGGGCGATGCACTTAGCATCCCCCGATGCTCCCGCAGGACCTCACCAAGGGGTAGCCGCTGTCGGCGGTCGGGCCTAGACACGCCTCATGAGCGATGCGATCCCTCCGATCGTCGACCGTGCCACGTGGCAGGCCGCCCTCGACGAACTGCTGACGCGCGAGAAGGCGCACACGCGGGAGGGCGACGTGTTCGAGGGCCGCTCCCAGCTGCTCGCGTACTTCCACATGTGGCACCACGGGAAGGATGCCGCGGGGCAGTGCGAGGGCTGCACCTTCTCGACCGCGCAGGTCACCGAGCTCGGCTACCTCCACATGCGCGACGTCACCTACGCGACATTCTGCGAGGGGCCGTACCCGGAGAGCTCGCGGTACCGCGATTTCATGGGGTGGACGCACCCCTGGTACTCGGTGCCCGAGCACTCCTACCCCGCCCTGCTCGCCGGGCGTCACTTCGGCATCCTCGCGTCCTACCTGCGCGTCGGCGACCGCGTGTTCGAGACGTCGTGGACCACGGGCCGCGGCAACGAGGTCATGGCTCCGACGTGGGGCCTGCTCGACCGCACCGTGTACGGGCGGCAGGAGGACTGGGAGGATTCGCCCGAGGGGTGGCCGAAGCGGTTCGGCACGCACGGCGACCAGATGCGACGCGACGGCCGCCCCACGGCCCAGTGGACGCGGATCGCGCTCGGCGCCGACGACGACCTCGGCCCCGCGTCGAGCGACGCCGGTCATCACCATCACCACTGACCCTCGCGGTCGCGTGCTCCGGCGAGAATAATGTGCGCATGTCCGTCGACGTGCGCGGGTCGGCCGGCATCCCGGACCCCCACCCCGGGTTGCCGCACTCGCCGCTGCTCGACCGCATCCGCGAGTCGGTCATCGGCGACGACCAGGTGATGCCGGGGCCGTTCGGGCCGCGGCGGATGACGTACGCCGACTACACGGCGAGCGGGCGGTCGCTCACGTTCCTCGAGGACTTCATCCGCGACGAGGTGCTGCCGCGCTACGCCAACACGCACACCGAGTCCTCCGGCACGGGGCTGCAGACGACGCGCCTGCGGGAGGACGCGCGCGCGCTCATCCACCGGGCCGTGCACGGCGACGACGACACCGTGGTCATCTTCACCGGCAGCGGCTCGACCGCCGCGATCGACAAGCTCGTCGGCATCCTCGGCCTCCGCATCCCCGCCGACCTCGACCGCCGCCACGGGCTGTCGGCCTCCATTCCGCCCGACCAGCGACCCGTCGTGTTCATCGGCCCTTTCGAGCATCACAGCAACGAGTTGCCCTGGCGGGAGTCGATCGCGGATGTCGTCACCATCCCCGAGGACCGCGACGGCCACGTCGACCTCGCCGCGCTCGAGGCGGCGCTCGAGCAGTATGCGGCGCGCCCGCTCAAGATCGGCTCGTTCAGTGCCGCGAGCAACGTCACCGGGATCATCACCGACACGACGGCCGTGACGTCGCTCCTGCACGACCACGGCGCGCTCGCGTGTTGGGACTTCGCCGCCGCCGGCCCCTACGTCGAGATCGACGTCGCCGCGGGTGGGTTCGACGCCGTGTTCCTCTCGCCGCACAAGTTCATCGGCGGGCCCGGCACCCCGGGCGTGCTGGTCGCGAACCGGCGGACGGTGCTCACCAACTCGGTGCCCGACGTCGTCGGCGGCGGGAGCGTCGCGTTCGTCAACCAGTTCGAGCACCGCTACCTCAGCGATCCGGCGCATCGGGAGGAGGCGGGGACCCCGGCGATCATCGAGTCGATCCGTGCCGGCCTCGTGTTCCAACTCAAGGAGGCGGTCGGCACGGACACGATCCGCGCCGTCGAAGACGACTTTCTGCGTCGCGCGATGGAGGCGTGGCGGAGCCACCCGAACATCCAGGTGCTCGGCAATCCCGACGCGGAGCGGCTCTCGATCATCTCCTTCACCGTGAAGCGGCCCCGCGGCCGGTACCTGCACCACAACGCCGTCGTCGCGATCCTCAACGACCTGTTCGGCATCCAGTCACGTGGCGGCTGCTCGTGCGCGGGACCCTACGGTCATCGGCTGCTCGGCATCGACTTGGAGCACTCGCACGAGTACGACCTCCAGATCCAACGCGGCTGCGAGGGGATCAAGCCCGGGTGGGTGCGGGTCAACTTCAACTACTTCATCAGCGAGGCGGTGTTCCGGTATCTCGTCGAGGCGGTGCAACTCGTCGCCGAGCACGGGGCGAAGCTGCTGCCGCACTACCGCTTCTCGCTCGAGTCCGGCCTGTGGCGGCATGAGGACGGACCCGTCGAACCGCCGCTGCGCCTCGCCGACGTCGGCTACGGGCCCGACGGCGCGTTCCGGTTCCCCCGCCACGACGACCGGGCGCCGGAGGGCGTGCTCGCCGACTACCTCGAGGAGGCGCGGACGCTGTTCGCGTCCCTCCCGGACGCCGACGACGTGCCGCAGGCGAGCGACGCCGCGCTCGGCGCCGACGTCGAGCGGCTGCGCTGGTTCGACCTGCCGGCCGTGTCGCTCGCCTGAGGTCACCGGCTGGCCTCGCGCTCGCGTACATTGCAGTGAAGGGGAGTGGGGAAGGAGCCCGATGGATGCGATCCCGCCGGACGCCTTTCCGGCCGGCATCGTGCGGCTCGACGCCGACGATCGCATCGTCGCGGTCAACACCTGGTTCGTGAACTGGATCGGACGGTCCCGCGAGGAACTCGTCGGCATCCCCTTCGACGACCTGTTGCGCTCTGTGCGGGAGGACCTCGTCGTGCCGGGGGAGTCGACCGGGCCGTTCCTCATGCGGCATCCCGACCGGCTCGGGGTCGCCGCGATGGTCTCCCGGTCCCCGGGCGACGACGGGGGGTCGTTCGTCACTATCCTCGACGCGACCGACCGGTACCGCGCCCTCCGCGACCTCCGCCGGTCGCACGCCCTCGCCGACCGCACCACCCGGCGGCTCCAGCTCGTCATCGACGCCTCGATCGCGTTCTCCTCCGCGACGAGCGACGACCGGCTCGCCGACATCCTCGCCCGCACCGCCGCCGACGCCTACGAGGCGGAGGAGTCCGTCGTCTTCCTCCTCGAGGACGGGATGCTGCGCGTCGCTGCCGGCACGAACCCCTTCGAGGGCGTCGTCGACATGGGCGGCGCCGCACGCTACGCCCGTGACCTCCGCGAGGTCGTCACCGCGAGCGGACCCGACGAGGCCGCGCGCCTGTCTCCGTCGCTCGGGCGCGCGATGCGCGAGACCGGCGTCGAGGCGATCCTCGCGGCGCCCCTCGACCACGAGGGCGAGAGCTACGGCGTCGTCGCCGCGTTCTTCCGGCACCCCCGCGCGTTCGACCGCGAGGCCGCGCCCCTCGCCGAGGCGCTCGCCGGTCAGGCTGCGCAGACCCTCGTGACGCTGCGCCTGCAGAAGCGGCTCGCGCACGCGGCGATGCACGACGAGACGACGGGACTGCCCAACCGCCGCCTCCTGGAGGAGCGGATGCGCGAGCAGGTCGTCGGCGAGCGGCACGGGCGCGCCGTCATCTTCCTCGACCTCGACGGGTTCAAGGCGGTCAACGACGTCTACGGGCATCCCGTCGGCGACGAGGTGCTGCGCGAAGTCGGTCGTCGGCTCCAGGCGGTCGTGCGCGAGGGCGACATCGTGGCGCGGTACGGCGGCGACGAGTTCGTCGTCGTGTGCGGGATCGCCGGCTCCGGAGACGCGTCCGACATCGCGGAGCGGCTCCGCGAGAGCGTGCGGCGGCCCTACGACTTCCTGCCCGAGGGCGTCGTCGTGGGTGCGAGCGTCGGGGTCGCCCTCGCCCCGGTCGACGGAGGCGCGCTCGACGGCCTCATCCGTGCGGCCGACCAGGCGATGTACGTCGCGAAGAGCGGCGGCGGCGACCGCGTCGTCGACTTCGGCGCCGCCTGACACGGGATCCGCCGGATGGCAACCCCGTGCGGTCTGCGGGGGCGCCACGTAGACCGGAGGCATGAGCGAATTCATCGTGCGCGCCTCCCTCCGGGTGTCCGCGGACTCCGTCGACCGCGCCACCGTCGAGCGGGCGCTCGACGCGGGGCTCAAGGAACTGCCGGGACTCGCGTTCCGCTACGGCTTCACCGTCACCGACGCCCACGCGGAGGTCGAGGAAGCCGGGTGACCCGCGGCTGAACCTTGCCGGCCAGGGGGTGACGAGCCCTGTCGGCCACCGTGAGCATCCCTCTAGACTCCGTCGGGATGACCGACCGCCCGTCCTCCGCCGACCTCGACGCCGCCGCCGTCGACCTGCTGCTCGCGGTCATCCGCGCCCGGCCCGGGACGTTCGAACAGTTGCAGGCCGTCGCGGGCCACCGTCCCGCGGAACTCATCGACGTGCTCATCGGCGCCGGCGCGGTGAGGGTCGACGGCGACGTCGTCACCGTCCCGCCCGCCGCGGAGCTCCTCGCCCGCGACCTCGACACCGAGCTCAGCGCGACGCGCGAGCGGCTCGACCGCATCGAGCGCGTCGTCGAACGCCTCCCCGACCTCCTCGCCGCCGAGGCCGGCGCCGTCGTGCCGGGGCGACCCGCGGTCGAGATCATCCACGGCAGCGACCAGGTGTGGGAGTCGTGGAGCCGGTACGCGAACGAGCGCCCGCCGCGGCGTCCCGGCAACTCCAACAACGACCTCCGGGTCATCCGAGAGCAGGTGCTCCCGCGGCTGGAGGAGGTGCGGGCCGATTTCGTCGCCCGCGGCTACACGATGCGCGTGCTCACGACCGTCGAGGAGGCGTCGCGGCCCGGCAACGCGGAGGCGATCCCGGAGCTGCTCGGGATCGGCGTCGAGGTGCGGGTGTCGCCCGCCGTCCCCGGATGGTTCTACGTCGACGACGGCATCGTCGCCGCGATCCCGCTCGAGTGGGGTGCGGGCGGTCCGGTGAACGGGATGGCGGTCATCCACGACCCGTCGATCATCTCCATGCTCTCCCACTACTTCGAGGGGCTGTGGGCGGCGGCGCGGCCGCTGCCGCTCGCGCAGCACGGGTGGGAGTCGGTGCTGGAGCTGCTCGCGCAGGGCCGCACCGACGAGCAGATCGCCGACACCCTCGGCATCGGCCTCCGCACCGTGCGGCGCCGCATCGCGGAGGCGATGGACGACCTCGGCGCCCTCGGACGGTTCGAGCTCGGGATGGCGTGGGCGCGCTACCTGGACGGCAACGGGTAGGTCTCGACACGCGCCTTCGGCGCTACTCGACCACCGGGGTGGACGCCGGCGGCGCTACTCGACCACCGGGGTGGACGCCGGCGACGCTACTCGACCACCGGGTCAGCGGCGGCGGGCGTCGGTGCAGGCGACGCACTGGGTGCGCGCGGGACGCAACTCGAGCTGGCCCTCGGGGATCGGCATCCCGCAGCGGGCGCACACGCCGTAGGTTCCCGCGGCGACGCGCGCCTCGGCCTCGTCGAGCGCCCGCAGCTCGGCGACCGCGGCGGCGTGCTGCCCCTCCGCGTGCTGCCACTCGAAGGTGAGCGAGAAGCCCTCCGGGTCGTGCTCCTCGTCGATCCAGTCGCCGCGCGCCTCGCGCACCTGGTCGAGCCGGCGGTCGGTCGTCCCGAGTTCACGCAGCAGCTCCGCGCGCCGTGCGGCGATCCAGTCGAGCGGCCCGGTCACGGTCCCACCACGATCAGCTCGGGGTCGCCGATCGCGCCGGCATCGAGGGTGAGCCGCGATCACCGTCGCGTGCGGCTGACGGCGCCGGTCGGTCGGCGACCCCGGGTTGAGCAGCCGCAGCCCCGCGGGCGTCGTCGAGTGCCACGGGATGTGCGAGTGCCCGAACACGAGGAGGTCGGCGTCGGGGAAGGCCGCGTCCATCCGGAGTTCCCGCCGATCGCGCCCGCCGGTCTCGTGGACCACCGCGACGCGCACCCCGTCGATCGTGACCCGCGCGACCTCCGGCAGACGCTCCCGCAGCACCCCGTGGTCGTTGTTGCCGTACACACCCACGAGCCGGGCAGCGCGCGCCTCGAGGGCGTCGAGCATCCGGGCGCTCGTCCAGTCGCCCGCGTGCACGACGACGTCGGCGGCGTCGACCTCCGCCCACACCGCGGCGGGGAGGTCGCGCGCGGGCACGTGCGTGTCGCTCAGGAGGAGCAGTCGCGTCGCCACCGCTCCAGTCTGACCCGAGGCGGGTCCGCGTGGGGCGTCACGGGGTGAGGAGGGTCCCGTCGACGGTCAGCGGATAGGCGGTCACGCCGGCGAGTCGATACCGCTCCCAGCCGTCCCCCTCGGGGGCGTCCCACTGGGAACTGCGGCTCCCCCGGTTGAGTCGGGCGTGTTCCTCGGGAGTCACCCAGCACGTCGAGAACAGGCGGTCGAAGATCTCGAGCAGGTGTTCGGGCGACGTCGCCGGGCCTCCGGCGATGGGGGCGGGCGACACGTTCGCGCGCGGGTCCGCCTGCCCGGGGTCGACGATCTCGACGATGATCCGCTTCAGGGGGAGCACGTGCTCGACCTGCCGCCGACGCGGGGCCAGCAGCATCGCGTCGCGCGTGGCGAAGGTGGGAGTACGCGATTCGAGCGGTTCGAGCATCCGACGGAGGCGGGTGGGGTACCCACGCGACCCCTTCGACCAGAGCCGTCCTCCGGCAGCGAGGAAGGGACGGACCTCGTTCTCGATGAGCGCGTAGGCGGCGGACGCGATCCGGCGTCGACGGTCGTCCGCGTTCAGAGTTCGCATGCGACGAGTGTGGCACCGCGGCGCCCGCGGGTAGTGGCCGGAGGTAACACGAGAAATCCTTGAAAGTGCCGGTGGGGGTCGGCTGGATGGCCTCCAGAGGATGCCGGCCCGACGGCGTCCCGGTCGTCGCGCCCCGCGCGGAGAGGTGGAGTGATGGCGCTCCTGGCGGTCATGACGAATCGCGTGAAGTTCGGCAGCGAGGCCGACCTCGAGCGACTGAGCATCGAGTATGCGCGGGCCGCGCGGGAGGACCCCGGCTGCGTCGAGTTCCGGTTCGCCCGGGACGTCGAGGACCCCGAGGTCATGGTGTTCATCGAGAAATGGGCCACGTGCGAGGACTTCAACGACCACTCCAAGCACGACCACACCCGCGAGTTCATCGCGGCCGCCGCGGAGTTCACGACCGGGGCGCCGCACATGGTGTTCGCGAACGTCGGCTGAACCGGCCTCGGGGCCGGGCACGGAAAAGCCCCCGACCGAGCGGCGAGCCGCGTCGACCGGGGGCCCCGGGGGAATCCGTCAGCCGCGACCGTGCTCGCTGTAGGGGTTCATGTTCTGCAGGAGCGCCTCGCGGGTGTCGGGGTGGATGCCCTCCTCCGTCGCCGACGGGAGGTCGGCCGGCGGGAACGACTCCGTCATCGACATCGGCATCGCCGAGTTCCGGTAGAAGTTGTTGGAGCCCTGCGAGGGCTTCCACACGCGCGGCTCCCAGTCGGGCACGTAGTTGCGGTACCCGCCCGTGTTGACCTCGACGCGCATCGTCGACGGGTCGCGGAAGTAGAGGAAGCTCTGCTCGCCGATGCCGTGGATGCTCGGGCCGTACTCGATGTCGGTGCCGTTCTCCATGAGGACGTCGGCCGCCTGCAGGAGGTCCTCGCGGGTGTCGACCCAGAACGCGTAGTGGTTGACGCGGCCGGGCACCTTCGAGCCGTCGAGCACGATGCCGAGGTCGTGCGACTTCTCGTTCGTCGTGACGACCGTGAAGACCGTGACGGGGGCCTCCTCGAGGATCGTGTGCGCCATGATCCGGAAGCCGAGCACGCGGCTGTACCAGTCGGCCATCCCGCGCACGTCGCTCGCGGCGACGGTGACGTGGTCGAGCTGGCGGGGGGCGACGGCGTGACGGCTGCGACGCTCGGGGCGGTCGGGGTAGATCGACGCCTGGTCGCCCTGGCCGGCGAACTTCTCGACCTCCCAGAACAGCTCCATCGTGTGGCCGTAGGGGCCCACGAACCGGAAGCTCTTCCCGAGGCTCAGCCGGTCGTCCGACCACTGCACCTCGATGCCCTCCGCCTCGACGCGCTTCGCGGCCTCGTCGAGCGCCTCGGCGCTCGTCGTGCGCCAGGCCATCGCGGCGAGGCTCGGCTGGTCGCCGGGGGCGATGACGAGCGAATAGTTGTAGTAGTCGCCCCAGCAGCGCAGGTACACCTTGCCGTCGTGGCGGGCGAACACCCGCAGGCCGACCTGCTCCTCGTAGAACTTCACGCTCGCCTCCACGTCGGGGGCGGTGATCTCGAGGTGTGCGAGGTGGGAGAGCAGTTTGATCATCGTCGATCCTTCAGGTCGCGGACCGGCTCGCGTGCGCCGGGGTCGGACCCACTGTCGCCCCTCGCCGGGTATCAGGGAACACGAGATTGCCGATGCTCGGAATCGACAGGGTCGATACCCGGAGAGGTGCGTGAGGGCATCCGTCGGATCGATGCCCGGCATCACCGAATTCAACTTCCTGGATGCCCCGCTCGCGCTCGACACTGGCTCCGAGCGGTCGCGACGATGCGACCGCGGCTGGAGTGAACTGCATGACCCTCGACCGGTCCGACCCCGAAGGCGAGATCGCCCGCGTCGTCGCCGACGTCCGCAACTGGGGCCGCTGGGGTGCCGACGACCGTCTCGGCACGCTCAACTTCCTCGACGACGCCAAGCGTGCCGAGGCCGCCGCCCTCGTGCGCCGCGGCGCGAGCTTCTCGCTCTCGCAGCGCTTCGACACCGACGGACCCCAGACCGGCTGGCGCCGCCGCATCAACCCCGTGCACACCATGACCGACACGGGGACGGATGCCGCCCTCGGCAACCAGGGCTTCCCGCACGGGATCGGCGGCGCCGACGACTACATCACGATGCCCCTCCAGTGCTCGACGCAGTGGGACGGCCTCGGTCACATCTTCGACCACGGGATGGCGTGGAACGGCCGCCGAGCGGAGCAGGTCGTCACGAGCGAGGGCGACCTCGTCACCGGCATCGAGCACCTCAGGGACAAGATGGTCGGCCGCGGCGTGCTGCTCGACGTCGCCCGTCACCTGCGCCCCGAGACCGGGGAGCTCGAGGACGGCTACCCGATCACCGTCGACGACCTCGAGGCGACGATCGCCGCGCAGGGCGAGAGCGCCCGCGTGGGACGAGGCGACATCCTCCTCGTGCGCACCGGCCGGCTCGCGCGGGCCAAGCGCGAGGGCTGGAACGGCTACGCGGGCGGCCCCGCCGCGGGCCTCAGCTTCACGACCGCGCGCTGGTTGCACGCGACCGAGGTCGCCGCCGTCGCGACCGACACGTGGGGCTTCGAGGTGCGGCCCAACGAGTTCGACGAGGCGTTCCAGCCGCTCCACCAGGTCGTCATCCCCAACATGGGCCTCACGATCGGCGAGATGTGGGACTTCGACGAACTCGCCGAGGACTGTGCCGCCGACGGCCGCTGGGACTTCCTCCTCGCCGCGCCGCCGCTGCGCATCACGGGCGCCGTCGGCTCGCCCGTCAACCCCGTCGCCGTCAAGTGACGGCCCCGACCCCCGAAGGGAAGCATCCATGAGCGCAGTGCAGCGCGTCGCGATCGCCGGAGCCGGGATCGCCGGACTCTCCGCCGCGATCCTCCTCGCCGAGGACGGCGTCGAGGTCGACGTCTACGAGACCAAGCCGGAGCTCTCGGCGCTGGGCTCGGGCATCACGCTCCAGGGCAACGCGCTCCGCAGCTTCGCGCGCCTCGGCATCTGGGACGAGGTGCAGGCGAACTGCTGGGCCTCCGACCTCCTCGGCCTGCGCGCCCCCGGGCCGGACGCCGCCATCATCGCCGTCGTCCCCGACGCGAAGACCGGCGGACCCGACTTCCCCGCCGCCGCCGGGATGTACCGCCCCGACCTCGCCCGCATCATGCTCGACCGCGCCACCGCGCCGTCGGGGCCCGCGTGCACTTCGGCGCGGGCGTCGCGTCGATCGAGCAGGACGACGCGGGAGTCGACGTGACCCTCACCGACGGCACGACGACGCGCGTCGACCTCCTCGTCGGCGCCGACGGACTCAACTCGGCCGTGCGCTCCCTCATCGGCATCGACGTGAAGCCCGAGCCGACGGGGATGGGGATCTGGCGCGCGTTCGTGCCGCGGCCCGCGGAGGTCACCCACACCGACCTCTACTACGGCGGCCCGATGTACATCGCCGGCTACTGCCCGACGGGCGAGGACATGATCTACGCCTACCTCGTCGAGGACAAGCAGGACCGCAGCCAGGTGCTCCCCGCCGAGGCGGCGGAGATCATGCGCGAGGCGTCGCGCGCCTACGGCGGCCCATGGAATCAGATCCGCGAGAACCTCGGCGTCGACTCGCGGATCAACTACACGTGGTTCACCGCGCACCTCGTCGACGGCCCGTGGAACCGCGGCCGCGTCGTGCTCATCGGCGACGCCGCGCACAGCTGCCCCCCGACGATCGCGCAGGGCGGCGCGCAGGCGACCGAGGACGCCCTCGTGCTGCGCGACATCCTGAGCCGCGCCGAGACGGTCGACGACGCCGTCTGGGAGGAGTTCACCGCCCGGCGGCTCGAACGCGCCCGCACGATCGTCGAGGCGTCGGTGCAGCTCGGCGAGTGGCAGCTCAAGCACGAGCAGGGCGACGTGCCCGCGCTCATGGCCCGGATCGCGGCCCTCACGAGCGTGCCCGCATGAGGATCGCGCGCTGGCGCGTCGACGGCGACCCCCGCATCCGCGAGGGCGTCGTCGTCGGCGACCGCGTCGTCGAGTTCGCCGCCGGGGTGGGCGTGCGCGACCTCCTCGACGCGGGGCTCGCGCGCGCCCTCGAAGCCGGGGCGGAGGCGGAGGCCCGGATGACGGAGGCCGACCCGCTGCTGGCCGACGTCACCCTGCTCCCGCCGCTGCGGCCCGCGACGATCCGCGACTTCGTGACCTTCGAGGAGCACGTCGAGGGGATGACGGCCGCCGTCGGCGGGGTGCCGCCCGAGTGGTACGAACTGCCGACGTTCTACTTCACCAACCCGCACTCGGTGCTCGCGACGGGCGACGTCGTCATCCCGCCCGCGGCGACGCGGCGGCTCGACTTCGAACTCGAGGTCGCCGCGGTCGTCGGCGGCGTGCCCGGGCGCGACGGCGCACACCTCGCGCCGGCCGACGCGGGCGCCCACATCTTCGGGTACACGATCATGAACGACTGGTCGGCGCGCGACGTGCAGGTCCGCGAGATGGCCGTGCGGCTGGGGCCCTGCAAGGGCAAGGACTTCGCGACGACCCTCGGCCCCGTGCTCGTCACCGCCGACGAGGTCGCCGACCGGGTCGACGCCGACGGGTTCCTCCAGCTCGAGCTCGAGGTGATCGTCAACGGCGCGACGATCGGCACCGACCTCCTCGGCAACATGGGCTGGACGTTCCCGGAGCTCGTCGCCTACGCGAGCCGCGACACCCGCGTCGTCCCGGGTGATGTGCTCGGCTCCGGCACCGCCGGCCGCGGCTGCCTCGGCGAGCTGTGGGGCCGCGCGGGGGAGACGGTGCCGCCGCCGCTCCAGCCGGGCGACGAGGTCGTGCTGCGCGTCGAACGGCTCGGCGAGGTGCGCAACGTCGTCGGCGAGCCGCGCCCGACGCCCGACATCCCCCCGGCGCGCCCTCGGCCGCGCGCCCGCACCCGCGCGGAGCTCGCCGCGCACCCCTGACCCACCACCCCCACCCACCCCGGAAGATCGAAGGAGATCTGATGACAACCACAACCGCCCCGGCGCGGACGGCGAGCTTCGCGCAAGCCTTCCCGCTTCTCCTGGCGAGCTGCATGTCGGTGCTCGGCGCCGTGCTGCTCACGCCGGTCATCCCGCAGCTCATGGGCGCGTTCCCCGGCAACCCGCCCGAGATGGTGCTCCTCATCCTCTCGGCCCCGGCGCTCATGATCGCGGTCTTCGCGCCGTTCGCCGGCCAGATCGCCGACCGCGTCGGACGCAAGAACCTGCTCATCGGCGCGCTCATCGTCTACGCGATCGTCGGCACGGCGCCCACGTGGCTGCCCGCCGAGCTGCCGCTCATCCTCGCCAGCCGTCTGCTCGTCGGCGTCTGCGAGGCGGCCATCATGACGTGCTGCACGACCCTCATCGGCGACTACTTCTCGGGCCACAAGCGCAACAAGTACTTCGGTCTGCAGTCGGTATTCACGACGATCTCGGCGACGATCTTCATCCTCGTCGGCGGCATCCTCGGCGGCGCCTTCGGCTGGCGCATCCCGTTCTACGTCTACGGGATCTCGCTCATCATCGCGGTGCTCGTGATCGTCAACATCTGGGAGCCGAAGAAGACGGAGGCGGCGCTCGCGCTCGCCGCCGCGCAGGCGAAGGCGCCGATCCCGTGGGGCATCCTCGCGCTGCCCGCTCGTCGTCACCCTGTTCGGCGGCTTCGCGTTCTTCGTCGTGCTCGCCGAGCCGGCCGTCATCTACGCGCAGCTCGGGCTCACCGACGCCTCCGCGATCGGACCGATCTCGGCGGCCGCGTCGATCGCGACCGCGATCACCGCGTTCCTGTTCGCCCGGCTCGCGAAGCTGGGGGCGAAGGTGCTGCTGCCGATCGCGTTCGGCGCGATGGCCGTCGGCTACGTGCTCATCTGGGTGCTCGCGGGCGCCGGGTCGCTCCCGGGCGTCATCGCGGGTGTCCTCGTGGCGAGCGCCGGCACCGGTCTGCTGCTCCCGACGCTCGTGTCGTGGGCGGTCGGCCGCATCCCGTTCCTGTCGCGCGGACGCTCGACGGGCGTCTGGACGGCGTCGTTCTTCCTCGGCCAGTTCGTGACGCCGCTCCTGATCGGGGTGATCCAGGGTGCGCTGTCGATCGAGGTCGCCGTCGCCGTCGGCGTCGTCGGCATCGTGTGCGCGGTCGTCGCGATCGCGCTCGCCGTCGGCGTCAAGCCCGGCCCGATCGTCGCCGAGTCGGCCGACGACCCGGTCGCCGCGGCGTAGTCACCGAACCGAGGGCCCGGGCGCGCGTGGTCGCGCGTCCGGGCCCTTCGTCGTGTCCGGGGTCGGCGAAGGCGCGAGCCCGGCTCAGGCGCCGGAGAGCTCGCGCCCGACCTCCGCGAAGAGCGACCGCATCCACTGATGCTCGGGGTCGCGGTCGTGCACGGGATGCCACCACACGGCGCGTGCGGATCGGCGTCGCCGTCGAACGGGAGCGCGACGACCTTCACCCCGGGATGCTGCACGACGTACGGCTCGAGCCGGCTCTGCACCAGCCCGAGGCGCCGCGTGCCGGCGATGAACGCGGGCATCGCGAGGAATCCCTCGACGACCGCCTCGATGCGCGGCTCGACCCCGAGCTCCTGGAGCTGCCGTCCCGCCGACGTGAACGCCGCCTGCGACTGGTAGGTGAACACCCACGGCGACGACTGCGCGACCTCCATCGTGATCCTGTCGTCGACGAAGCGGGTTGTCGCTCGCGGCGATGCCGATCCAGCCGTCGGAGAACAGGTCGAGGAACGGGAGGTTGTCGACCGGGCCGTGCGGGATGAGCACAGCGTCGGCGGTGCGGAGGCGGTGCGCGGCATCCTCGATGAACTGCGGGTTGTGCAGGTTGAAGCGGAACCGCACCCCGGGCGCGCGCTCCGACGCGAGCGCGGAGACGCGGTGCCCGACGGTGACGAACGCGTAGTCGGAGCCGTAGATCGTGAACTCGCGCGTCGAGTCGCTCGCGTCGAAGTCGGCGTGCGCCGCGAACACCCGGCGCGCCGACTCGAGCGCGATCGCGGTCTGGTCGACGAGGCGCGACGCGAGCGGGGAGAGCACGTAGTTGTTGCCCTCGCGCACGAGGATCGGGTCGTCGAAGTGCACGCGCAGCCGCGAGAGCGACGCGCTGAGGGCGGGCTGGCTCAAGCCCAGGCGCTCCGCCGCGCGCGTGACGCTGCGCTCGCTGAGGAGCGCGTCGAGCGCGACCAGCAGGTTGAGGTCGAGCCGGGAGAGGGGCTTCGTCGCCATCGGGGCCCAGGCTAGCGCGCGCGCAGCTCGGCGAAGGTCTCCGCGATCCAGTCGGCGATGAACGCGCCCACGTAGGGCAGGTGGTCGATCGAGATGTGCTCCGTGCCGCCCTCGGGCTCGTCGAAGATCCGGAGCTCGCGCTTGGGCGAGTTCACGGCCTGCTCGTAGGAGCGGTGCGCGTACTCCACGGGGATCTGCCGGTCGTTCGCCCCGTGGGTGATGAGGAAGGGCACGGTGATGTGCTCGACGACCCCGTCGAGCTTCACGTTCGACGTCTTCTCGAGGAAGTCGTCGAGACTCGACGCGCCCCACACCCACTGCACGTGGTTCCAGTAGTGCGGCACCGGGTTCTCGCCCTCGCGCTGCAGGCGGCGCTGCTGCACGGCGGCCCAGTCGTGGTTGGCCCCCCACGCGACGGCGAGCTTGAGCCGCTTCTCGAAGGCCGCCGCCCGCGGGGCGTAGTAGCCGCCGAGCGACCAGCCCGTGATCCCGATCGCGTCGGGGTCGACGTCGCCGCGCGACTCGAGGTAGTCGACGCACGCCGCCGCCCACACCTCGGTGTCGTAGCGCGACGTGAGCCCCCGCATCCGGAGCGCCTCGCCGGAGCCGGGGGTGTCGACCATGAGGGTCGCGATGCCGCGCCGCGCCAGCTGCTGCGGGAAGCCGGAGTAGTACATCATCTCCTTCGTCGAGTCGAGGCCGTTCCAGAGGATGATGACCGGCGGCTTCTCGCCGGCGGGCACGTGCGCGGGGTCGGCCGGGTGGAAGTAGCCCGGGAGGCTGGTGCCCTCGTACGGGACCTCGACCGTCGTCACGGCGCTGCCGGAGAGTTCGAGGTGGCGCAGGAGGAGGTCGATCGACTTCTGGTACGCGGCCTTGCGCCCCTCCCAGGCGGGGGACTGGAGGCGTTCCGCCTGCGACGTGTAGAGACTCGCGCGGTAGAGCTTGTCGCCCGCGTTGATGATGCGGCCCTTCGCGACGTCCTCCTCGGCGGAGGCGACGAGACGGTCGGCGACCGCGGCCCACGACGCGTAGAGGAGCTCCGTGCCGACGTCGTCGCCGTTCTGCGACGCCTCGAGCACGGGCTTGCACGCGCGGTCGACCTCGTCGATGTAGCCGCCGTTGTTGAGCGCGGCGACGGCGGCCATGCTCCAGACGTAGTTGGTGGGGAAGTACAGGAACATCGGTGGATCTCCGCTCGCGTCGTCGCGTCAGGCTCACGCTATGAGCGCCCGGCTCATCGGGGAAGTTGAGAATGATGATTCTCGGCATCGACGTGATGGATGGGCAGGGTCGTCCGTCGTGACGCCTAGACTCGCTGCGACATGAGCACGATCGAGCGCCTGCGGCCGGCCGCGGCGATCGGGGCCTCCACGATCGTGGTGCTCGGCCTCGTCTGCCAGGAGGTCGGCGCCGGATTCGCCGTGCTGCTCTTCCCCGAGGCGGGACCGATCGGCATGGTCACGCTCCGGCTCGTGTTCTCCGCCGTGGTGCTCCTCGCCGTGTTCCGACCCCGGCTGCGCGGACGCACCCGCCAGGACTGGCTCACCGTCGTCGCATTCGGCGCCGTGCTCGCCGCGATGAACGCGACGTTCTACCTCGCGCTCGAGCGGCTCCCACTCGGCCCGACCGTCACGATCGAGTACCTCGGCCCGCTCGTGCTCTCCGTCGTGCTCGCCCGCCGCGCCTCCGCGTGGCTGTGGGCGGTGCTCGCGCTCGCCGGGGTCGCCCTCCTCGCGCGGGGCGGGTTCGACGCGCTCGACCCGCTTGGCATCCTCTTCGCCGTCGGCGCGGGCGCGCTGTGGGTCGGCTACATCCTCTTCTCCGCGCGCACCGGCAAGCGCTGGGCGCGGCTCGACGGGCTCGCGATCGCGATGGCGATCGGCGGGCTGGGCGTGCTGCCGTTCGGGATCGCGAGCGCGGGGGAGTCGTTCCTCGACGCTCGAGTCCTGCTGCTCGGCTTCGCCGTCGCGATGCTCTCCTCCGCGATCCCGTACGGGCTCGAACTGCTCGCCCTCCGGCGCCTCCCCGCCGAGACGTTCAGCATCCTGCTGAGTCTCGCCCCCGCGCTCGCCGCGGCCGCCGGGTTCGTCGTGCTGCACCAGGCGCTCGAGGGCTGGGACCTCCTCGCGATCGCCCTCGTCGTCGTCGCGTCGATGGGTGCCGTGCGCGCCGCCGCCCGACGCGAGACGCTGCCGCCCGAGGCAGCACCCTGAGTCGCGTCGGCTAGCGGCCCTGGCGGCGGAGGATCTGCCGCACCTGCTCCAGCACCTCGACCGCCGACGGACGCTCCTCCGCGTGCTGTCGCGTCATCGCCGTGAGCAGCCCCCGCCACGGTTTCGGCACCTCGCGCCCGATCTCCGGATCGCGCTCCGTGCGAGCGAGCGCCGCCTCCGTCGAGCGACCCGGGAAGGCGGGGGTGCGCGTGAAGCACTCGAGCAGCACGAGCCCGAACGAGTAGATGTCGGAGGCGGGCGTGAGCCGGTGCTTGAGCACCTGCTCGGGACTCAGGTAGGGGATCGTGCCGTCGACCATCCCGTCGTCGGGCGGCTCCCACTCCCCGTCGACGGCGAGCCCGAAGTCGGTGAGCCGCGCGCGCGGACGCGTCACCTCCGAGCCGTAGTCGACGAGCAGGATGTTGCCGGGCGAGATGTCGCGGTGCACGATCCCGTTGCGGTGCACGTACTCGAGCGCCTCCGCGGTCTCGAACGCGATGCTGCCGATCGACACGTCGGTGAGGGCGTCGTCGGCGATGAGTTCCCGCACGCTCCGACCCGTGACGAGCTCCATCACGAGGAACGGACGGGGATCGCTCGGCGTCGACTCGTCGATCCCGGCGTCGAACACCTGCACGATGCCGTGGTGGTGGGCGAGGGCGGCGAGCACCCGCAGCTCCTCGCGCGCGATGTCGAGCGCGTCCTCCGACCCGGCGAGGAACACCTTCACGGCGACGTCGCGCCCGAGGTGGAGGTCCTTCGCGCGGTACACCGAGGCCGAGCCCCCGCGCGCGAGGAGCGTCCTCGGGGCGATAGCGCCCGAGCAGGAGTGGCGCGTTGATCAGGTCGGACGTCGTCACGGGTCCCTCGGAAGGTGCTGTAGGACTCTCAGGATATCGGGGGACAGATCTCCGCCCCCAGGGGTTGCGCCGTGCCCCGTCCGTACCGCATGGCGCGCGCGGCTAGGGTCGACGGGTGACCGCCATCCGCTTCGTCGCCCTCGGCGACTCCTTCACCGAGGGCGTCGGCGACGAGCGCCCCGACGGCTCGCCGCGCGGCTGGGCCGACCTCGTCGCGCAGGGCTGGGCGGATGCCACGGGCGCCCCCGTCGGGTACGCGAACCTCGCGATCCGCGGCAAGCTCGCACGCCCCATCGTCGAGGAGCAGCTCGAGCCCGCCCTCGCCCTGAAGCCCACGCACCTGTCGTTCAACGGCGGCGGCAACGACATGCTCCGCCCCCGCACGCCCCTGGCCTCGATCGCCGACCTCTTCGCCCATGTCCTGCGCCGCTGCGACGAGGAGGGGGTGCGGCTTATCCTGCTGAGCGGCGGCGACCCGTCGGCGCAGCTCCCGATGCCGTCCCTCCTGCGCCGGCGCGGCGACGAGCTCACCGCCCTCGTCGAGTCGCGCTTCGCCGGGCGCGACGACGTCATCCGGGCGTACAACTGGCCCGACCGGGAGCTCGCGACCCCGCCGTACTGGGCGCCCGACCGCCTCCACCTCAACGCCCGCGGACACCACCGGGTCGCGGCACGCGTGCTCACCGCGCTCGGGCTCGAGCCGCCCGCCGAGTGGTGGTCGCTCCCCGAGGAGCCCGCCGCGCACCTGTCGCGCGCGGCCTACGCGCGCCAGCACCTCGGGCCGTGGGTGCGGCGCCGGCTCACCGGCCGGTCGTCGGGCGACGGGCGCGAGCCCAAGCATCCGGAGTTCGTCGAGATCGCTCCCGTGCGCGGCTGACGGCCCCGCCGCCCTGTCAAGAGTCGGGCGTGTCACCGCGCGCGGGGGTTACCGTGACGGGGTGCGCACGCTGAGCTACAACCTCGAGAAGCACAAGGCCGCGGGAGAGCTCGTCGCCCTCACCGAGGCGCACGACCTCGACATCCTGTGCCTGCAGGAGGTGTCGATCGTCGGCCTCCCCGCGGAGCTCGGGCCCCTGCATCTCGCCGACGCGACGAAGCGCAACCGCCTCGGACTCGCGATCTACCACCGCCGCGACCGCTTCGAGTCGCTCGAGACGCGGGCGTACCAGCTCAAGAAGGGGCTGCACGACCGCATCGCGGCGCCCGCCCACGAGCGGCTCCTCGCGGCGCGGCTGCGGGACGTCGAGCAGGACCGGGAGCTGCTCGTCGCGTCGTTCCACGCCTCCCCGCTCACGGCGCTCAACTCGCTCCGCCGTCATCAGATCGCGACCGCCCACGAGCAGCTCCGCGAGCTCGGACCGGGGCTGCCGACCCTCATGGTCGGGGACTACAACTACCCGCTCGGCAAGGCCAGGCTGAGCCGACGGATGCTCGAGGGCGGCTACGACCTCACCCTCAGCAGCCAGCGCACCTACACGCGCTACAAGATCGTGCGCGGCCACTTCGACTTCGCGACGAGCGCCGGGATGGACGTGCACAGCATCCACACCCTCCCGCGCGGCGCCTCCGACCACGCCCCCATCGTCGTCGAGTCGACCTACCGCGACGAGGCATCCGCCGCCGCCTGAACCCCTCGATTCGTGCCGTCGTGTCGAATTCTGCCGTCGAAGACGACACGACGGCACGAATCGGCGGGTGTCGGGGTAGGAAGGACGGATGAGCACCACCTCCGCACTGCGCGACGACCTCGCCGCCGCGGGCTACACCGTCGACGGGCTCGCCGCCCTGTGGGGCGCGGAGGCGGGGTCGGGGCTCGAGCGCGGCGACCGCGTGCCGGCCCGGCGCGCCCTCGCCGCGCAGCCCTCGCCCCTGTCGACCCTCGCGGCGGTGCTGCTGCTCGGCGACCCCGTGCCCGTCGAGACGCTGTCGTCGGCGCTGCCGCGCACGGGGGCCGCGGGAGCGGCGGAGCTCGGCCTCGTGACCCTCGACGGCGACCTCGCGCGCCCCGCCCTCGACCTGCGCCCCTACGCGTTCACCGACGAGGCGGGGTCGGGGGAGTGGTGGATCGCGAGCGACCTCGGCGAGCTCGCCGTCGGCGGGGCGCTCCGCACCGACCACGTGCTCGGCGTCGGCGGCGCCTCCGTGACGCTCGCCGGCCTCGTGCTGCCCGGCCCGATCGACCGGGCGCTCGACCTGGGCACCGGATGCGGCATCCAGGCCCTCCACCTCGCCCGGCACGCCCGCGTCGTCGTCGCGACCGACATCTCGGAGCGCGCGCTGCGGCTCGCCGCCTTCACGGCCGCCCTGAACGGGATCGACAACATCGAGTTCCGGCTGGGGTCGCTCTTCGAACCCGTCGCGGGGGAGACCTTCGACAGGATCGTGTCGAACCCGCCGTTCGTCATCACCCCGCGGCGCCCCGGGGTGCCCGAGTACGAGTACCGCGACGGCGGGCTCGTCGGCGACGACCTCGTCGCCTCGGTCGTGCGGGGCGCCGCCGCGCACCTGGTCCCGGGAGGGGTCGCGCAGCTGCTCGGCAACTGGGAGGACCGCGACGGACGCGCGGGGCTCGAGCGCGCCCTCGGCTGGACCGACGAGGCCGGGCTCGAGGCGTGGATCGTCGAGCGCGACCACCTCGATCCCGCGCACTACGCCGAGACGTGGATCCGCGACGGCGGCACCCTGCCGACGTCACCCGCGGGCGAGGCGCTCGTCGACGCCTGGCTCGACGACTTCGCCGCGCGCGGGGTGTCGGGCGTCGGCGTCGGGTACGTGCTGCTGCGCCGCCCCGCCGGGTCGCCCGGGCTACGGCGTGCGGAGAGTCTCGGCGGCCCCGTGCCCGACGGCGGCCTCGGCCCGCACCTCGCGGAGGCGCTCTCGGCGTGGGATGCGGCCGCGGCGCTCGGCGACTCGCTCGCCGCCGTGCCGCTGCGCGTCGCCCCCGACGTCACCGAGGAGCGCAGCCACTGGCCCGGGCAGGAGGCGCCGAGTGCGATCGTCCTGCGTCAGGGCGGCGGGTTCGGGCGGGCGGTGCGGGTCGACCCGGGGGTCGCGGCCGTCGTCGGGGCGTGCGACGGCGACCTCCCGCTCGGGGTGCTGTGCGACGCCGTCGCCGAGCTCCTCGAGGCCGACCCGGCCGCCCTCCGTGCCGCCGTGCTCGCCGAGGTGCGCGAGCTCCTCCTCGGCGGAATGCTGCGCCTCCCGGCGGGGTGATCCCGCTGTTTGCCCGAAACGGCCGCAACTCCCGCGAGGGATGCGGCCGTTTCGGGCAAACGGCGTCACCCGGGCAGGGGATGATGGACGCATGAGGGAGATGCGGCTCGCGCTCTACGCCGCGGACCCCGGACTCCGCCGCCTCGGGGCCGCGACGCGCGCCGCCGTAAGCTTCGGGATCGTCGCCGTCGTGCTCCTGCTCGGGTTCGGCCTCGGCGGCCACCCGCTCGAACTCGCCTATCCCGGCCTCCTCGTCGCCTCCGTCGCGAGCGTCACCACGGGGATGGGGCTGCGCCTGCGTCTGCGGTTCCTCCCGCTCCTGCTGCTCGCTCCCGCCGCCGTCGCGGGCCTCGCGCTCGGCATCCTGGTGCTCCCGTCACCGATCCTCACCGGCGTCGTGTTCGGCATCCTCGGGCTCGCCCTCGTCGCCTCGACCCTGCTCGGTCGTCCCGGCACGGTCGTCGCGCTCGGGGCCGTCGTCGGCTTCGTCGCGGTGTCGATCCTCGGTCTCGGCTGGGGCGACCTGCTGTGGACCTCGCTCGCGGTGCTCGTCGGCGCGGGGCTGTCCGCCGTCGTGCTCGGCGTCGCGCTGCGGGAGCGTCCGCGCATGGAGGCGCGTCGGATGCTCGCGAGCCTCCGCGCGCTCGCCGAGCAGTTGCCGCTCGCCGTCGCGTCCGGGGAGCCCGCCGCGCGCCGGCACCTGCACGCCCTCGCCGTCGCGATCGCCGCGACCCGCGCCCGCATCGCCGCCGACCCCGACGGATGGCCGGAGCGGCTGCGCCTCGGCGACGGCGCCGCCCTCACGGGACTCGGCCTCCGCTTCGAGGCCGCCGTCGACGACGCGCTCGCCGGGGGAGCCTCCGCGGACCTCGGCGCCCTCGTGCTCGACCCGCTGCTGCGCGACCCCGACGCGCTCCCCACGCTCCGCCGGCACTCCGAACTCGACGCCCCGCACGCGCCCGTCGCGCTCGATTGGCGCCGCGCCGGGCGCAGTCTGCTCTCCGTCGGCGTCCAGCTCGGCGTCGCCGTCATCGCGAGCGTCGTCGCGGGACTCCTCCTCGAGCCGCGGCTGTGGCACTGGTCGGTGCTCGCCGCGCTCGTCACGATGTTCGGCGTCACGTCGTCGGCCGCCGCCCTCACGCGCGGGTCGCGACGGCTCTTCGGCGCGCTCCTCGGCGTCCCGCTCGGCGTCGTGCTCGCGTGGCTCGTCGGGGAGCACCTCGTAGTGCTCGCCGCGGTCGTGCTCGTGCTGCTGTTCGCGCAGCAGTACGTCGCCGAGCTCGCCTACGGCGCGAGCATCCTGGTGCTCACGGCGCTGCTGTTCGTGCTCTTCCAACAGTCGCCGGAGCCGTCCGCCGACACCTTCCTGCTGCGGCTCCTGCTCACCGGGGTCGGCGGGCTCATCGGCGCGGCCGTCGGCTTCGGGGTGCTGCCGAACCGGCTCGGGGCGGCGATGCGCCAGCGCGCCGACGACGCCCTCGAGGAGGTCGCCGGAACCCTCGCGGCGATGCAGCGCGGCGAGCGCGCCGAGGTCGTGACGCTCGCCGGACGCGACGCCCACGCGCGCTTCCTCGCGCTGCGCACCGAGGCGCAGTCGTCGCGACGCGGGTGGCCCCTCTCACGGCACCACCGCATCCTGCTCGAACAGCTCGGCGCCGGCTCCGTCGTCGCCCGCGAGGTGCGCGCCGCCGTGCACGAGTACCGTGCTCGCGTCGTCGACCGCCCGGGGTTCCCCACCGCCGTCGCCGCCGTCGAGGCGAAGGTCGAGGCGCTCCGGGCGGAGGTGGCGGGCCGCCGCCGACGCACCGACGTCGACGCGACCGCTCCCGTCGCGACCCCCGCGGAGTTCGGGCTCTCGCGGCTCGAGCTCGCCCTCGACGCGCTCGCGGTCGCCCTCCGCAAGGGCTGAGGATGCCGGCGCGGAGGCCCCCGGCGCTCGAGCAGCCGTGCCGGCTGTGCGGGGGCATGGAGGGGGCCCGGGATGCCGCGGGCTGGTCGTGCGCGACGTGCGGCTGGCGGGTGGGCGCCTACGTCGACCCCGACCTCCCGCCGCCGCGGATCGACGTCGTCTACTACCTCCGGCTCGGCGAGCGCGTGAAGATCGGCACGACGTTCACGCCGCGGCAGCGGTTCGCGGCGCTCCCGCACGACGAGGTGCTCGCGTTCGAGCGCGGCGACCGGCTCGTCGAGCGTGCGCGGCACGCCGAGTTCGCGTCCGACCGGCTCGGCACGTCGGAGTGGTTCGCCCTGTCGCCGGCGATCCGCGCTCACGTCGAGCGGCTCTCCGGTGGTCGCGACGCGTGGGACGTGCTCGCCCGCTGGATCGCGGAGGAGCTCGCCGCACGCTGAGCCCCGGTGGACGGGTAGCGCCGCAGGCGCGTGTCGAGGCCCGGTGGTCGAGTAGCGCCGCAGGCGCGTGTCGAGACCCGGTGGTCGAGTAGCGCCGCAGGCGCGTGTCGAGACCTACGCTCAGAGCATGGCGAACTCGCGGTCGGGGGACAGCGTCATCGACCGGCTCGTCCGGGTGCTGTCGACGTTCGACCGCGACCACCGCGTGCTGACGCCGGCGGAGATCGCGCGCCACGCCGAGCTGCCGACGTCGACGGCCCACCGCCTCGTCGGCGATCTCGCGGGGGCGGGGCTGCTCGAGCGGGACGAGGGCGGCGGCTACCGGATCGGGCTCCGTCTGTGGGAGCTCGCGACGCGCGGTTCGCAGGCGCTCGGCCTGCGGGAGGCGGCGATCCCGTCGATGGAGCGCGTGCAGGCCCGCCTCCGGCAGCACACCCAGCTCGCGGTGCTCGACGGCGACGAGACGCTGTTCCTGGAGCGGTTGTCGCATCCCGGGGCGGGGGCGAACATCGCGCAGGTCGCCGGCCGTCTCCCGCTGCACGCGTCGTCGTCGGGCCTGGTCCTGCTCGCGGCGGCCCCGGCCTCCCTCGTCGATCGCGTGCTGGCACGACCGCTCCCGGCGCTCGCGTCGGGCACGATCACCGATCCCGCGGCGCTGCGCCGGAAGCTCGCGGAGGTGCGCCGCCTCGGGTACGCGATCGCCCCCGCGAGCGTCGAGGACGTGTCGACCGGTGTCGCGGTGCCGGTCGTCGTGGGACGGGCGACGGTCGCGGCGCTCGGGGTCGTGCTGCCCCACGAGGAGGTCGATGCGCGCGCCGTCGCCGGGGTGCTGAGTGCGGCGGCCCGGGAGATCGCACAGACCCTCGTCACGCAGCAATCCCGTTCAATGGGATAGATTTGCCGGAGTGCCGGGGTCACCCCCACACTGACGACGTGGACACCGCAGTCGTCATCGTCGGAGCCGGCCCCGCCGGCCTTCTCCTCTCCCACCTCCTGCACCGGGACGGCATCGAGTCGATCGTGCTCGAGAGCCGCTCCCGCGACGAAGTCGAGTCGACCGTCCGCGCCGGCATCGTCGAGAACGTCGCCGTCGACCTCCTGGTCGAGACGGGCGCCTCCGAGCGCGTGCTCGTCGACGGCCACCGGCACGAGGGCATCGAGCTCCAGTTCGCCGGCAACACCCACCGCATCGACTTCGAGAAGCTCGTCGGCCGCGGCGTCTACCTCTACCCGCAGCACGAGGTGCTCAAGGACCTCATCGCCCGCCGCCTCGCCGACGGCGCCGACATCCGGTTCGGCTGGACCGTCGACGCGGTCGCCGACGTCGAGACCGCCCCTCGTATCGCCGGGACGGATGCCGACGGCAACCCGTTCGCGCTCACCGCCGACTTCGTCGTCGGCGGCGACGGCTCGCGCAGCGTCACCCGCACCGCCGTCGTCGGATCGCTCACCGGCGGCTACTTCCGCGAGTACCCGTTCGCCTGGTACGGCATCCTCTGCCGAGGCCCCGCCGTCGTCGAAGGAGCTCATCTACGCGAACTCGGAACAGGGCTTCGCGCTCATCAGCCAGCGCTCCGCGACCGTGCAGCGCATGTACCTCCAGTGCGACCCCGAGCAGGACGTCAACGAGTGGAGCGACGCCCAGATCTGGGACATGCTCCAGTCGCGCGTCGAGGGCCGCACGCTCGCCGAGGGCAACATCTTCCAGCGCGACGTCCTGCGCTTCCGCTCGTTCGTCGCGTGGAAGCTGCAGAACGGCCGCGCGTTCCTCGTCGGCGACGCCGCGCACACCGTGCCGCCGACGGGCGCGAAGGGCATGAACCTCGCCATCAACGACGTGCGCATCCTGCACGAGGGCCTGGCGGCGTTCTACCGCGGCGAAGGCCTCGGGGAGCTCGAGCGCTACGAGGAGCGCGCGCTGAAGCGCATCTGGAAGGCGCAGCACTTCTCCTGGTGGATGACGTCGATGCTCCACTCGACGCCCGAGTCGAGCGACTTCGACCGCCGCCGCCAGCTCGGCGAGCTCGAGAGCGTCGTGTCGTCGGAGGCCGGCAGCACGTACCTCGCCGAGGCGTACACGGGCTGGCCCTACACGGACTGACAGACCCGGGGCGGGTCGGCTCGGTGGCGTGCCGGCCCGCTCCGTACCTCAGTCCTCCGCGGACCCCGACGCCCGACGCCGCGCCTCGAGCTCGGCCTCCAGCCGCCGGATGCGCGCCTCCTTCTCGGCGATCCGCAGCTCCGCCTCGATCTCGGCGTCGTCGACCTCGAACGCCGACCCGCTCATCCGCGCGACCGCCGCATCCTGCCGCCGCGGGTCGCCAAACGGCACCGCCTCGGTGCGCGTGCCCCAGTCGTGCCCGACGGCGAACCAGACGATGCTCCCGACGAGCGGGAGCAGGATCACGATGACGACCCACATGAGCTTCGGCAGGTGCCGGACGCGCGACTCGTCGCGCGTGATGATGTCGATCAGGGCCGCGCCGATGAGGACGAGGTACGCGGCGCCGAGGATGAACTGCACGGGGGCAGCCTAGGCGCTCAGTTGAGCGGCGGGGTGTCCTCCGGGATGACGCCGTCGCCGTAGAGGTCGGCCCCGAGGTCGCGCAGCGCGCGGAGGGCGACCCGCTGCGTGAGCGGACCGTAGGAGATCCGCGCGACCCCGAGCGCCTCGTACTCCGCGGCCGGCAGCGCGCCCGGCAGTCCGATCACGGAGAGCCTCCCCCGGCCGAGTCCCTCCACGAGCCGCTCGACGACCGCGCGGTCGTGCGCGCCGGGCACGAACACGAGGGCCGCACCCTCGGCGAGGAATGCGCGTCCTCGCTCGATCGCCTCCGTGACCTTCTGCTCCGGCGACAGGTCCTTCCCGCGCACGAAGACGTCGGTGCGCGCGTTCAGCTGGAACGCGACGCCCTCCCGCTCGGCGGCGCGGGTGACCGCCGCGACGCGCGCGACGGCTTCGTCGAACGGGCGGAGGCGGTCCTCGATGTTGGCGCCCGCGATCCCGAACCCGATCGCGCGGCGAGTCGTCTCGCCCGGGTCGTCGTAGCCGTCGTCGAGGTCGGCCGACACCGGGAGGTCGACGGCCTCGGCGATGATGCGCGCCCCGTCGAGCGCGACGTCGAGCGGCATCCCGCCGTCGGGGTAGCCGCGACTCGCGGCGATCGAGTGCCCCGCCGTCGCGAGCGCCCGTGTCTGCGGCAGTTCGGCGACCACCTTCGCGCTGATCGCATCCCACACGTTCACCACCCGCAGTATCTCGGGCGCCTCGTGGAGGGACTTCAGCAGGTCGGCCTTCTCGCGCACGCTCATGGCGTGACACTAGCCCCGCGCGCTGCCCGGATGCCGGGGGTTGCGTGTGACAATGGCCCGTCATGGTGCGCTGGCTGCTGCTCGGCACCGCGATCCTCACCGAGGTCGCGGCGAGCCTCTCCCTCAAGGCGGCGCTCGACGAGCCCTGGTTCCTGGTGATCGTCGTGCTCGGGTACGTGGCCGCGTTCGTCGGGCTCACGCTCGCTCTCCGGCGGGGGATGCCGCTGGGCGTCGCGTACGGGATCTGGGCGGCCGCGGGCGTCGCCCTCACCGCCGCCCTGTCGGCCGTGATCTTCGGCGAACCGCTCACCCCCCTCATGCTCGGCGGCATCGCGCTCGTCATCGCCGGGGTGCTGTGCGTCGAGCTCGGGTCGCACCGCGGGCCGGCCCCCGCATCCGCCGTCGCCGCCGAGGGGGAACGCTGATGGAGTGGCTGTTCCTCGCCGGGGCGATCGTCACCGAGGTCGCGGCGACGCTGTCGCTCAAGGTCGCGGCGACGGCGAAGAAGGCGGCGTACGGCTGGTACGCGGTCGTCGCCGTCGGCTATGTGGCCGCGTTCACCTTCCTCAGCCTGTCGCTCGGCGCGGGCATGCCGCTCGGCATCGCCTACGGGGTCTGGTCGGCGGTCGGGGTCGCCCTCACCGCGATCTTCAGCCGGGTGTTCTTCCAGGAGTCGCTGACCGGCCTCATGGTCGTCGGCATCCTCCTCATCATGGGCGGGGTGCTCCTCATCGAGCTCGGCGCCGTCCACTGACCCGTTCCCCTCGCCCACCCCCACGATTCGTGCGAGTCGGCGGGAAACCGCGCCCCTGCTCGCCCATCGGCACGAATCGAGGGGTCGGCGTACACTCGACGCTCGTGAGATTCCGTGGGACGACGCCCCGAGGGCGGAGAGGGGGTTCCGGCGCGCACAGCGCCGGCCCGAGATAGCGACCTCGTCGCGCACACTCCCGCGCTCTGCGCGGTCCCGACATCCGACGGCACGCCGTCAGCTCACCCGCCGCCCCCGCGCGGCCCCTCCGGATCGGAGCACTCATGCACGCCCTCACCGCGGACGCCATCCGCGCCTCGTTCGTAAACGTCACCCTGCGCGAGCGGAAGTCGATCGTCCCGCCCGACGACCTCACCGAGGCCGACTGGGCACAGCTCGACTACCTCGGCTGGCGCGACCCCAAGAGCCCGCTGCTCGGGTACGTCGTCATCGCGATGCCCGACGGACCCGTCGGCATCCTGTTGCGTCAAGCCGAGACGACGCCGCGCAGTCGCGCGCAGTGCTCGTGGTGCGAGGACACGCGGCTCCCCAACGACGTCGTGTTCTTCGCCGCGAAGCGCGCGGGGGATGCCGGACGCAAGGGCGACACGCTCGGGACGCTCGTGTGCGCGCGCTTCGAGTGCTCGGTCAACGTGCGTCGGCCCGCGCCGCTGTCGTACGTCGGATTCGACGTCGAGGCCGCGCGCGAGCTCCGCATCCTGAGCCTGCGCGAGCGCGCGGTGGCGTTCGCCGAGCGCGTGCGGGCCTGACGCGAGGGAGGGCCGCGTTTTGCGTCTCGCCCCGCTGTATTGAGCGCGGATTGTGACGCAAAACGCGGACCTTCGTGATCTCGGAACCCCCGGGCGTGCCTACGTGCGGAGGATCGAGCCGCCCGCGCGCTTGCGGGATACGGCGTCGACGGTCGCGGCGAGGATGAGCACGCCGCCCGTGACGGCGTAGTTGACGCCCGCGGGGAGGTTGAGCAGGCCGAGGCCGTTCGTGATGACGGCGATCACGAGCGCGCCGACGGCGGCGTGGATGAGGCGCCCGCGTCCGCCGAAGAGGCTCACACCGCCGACGACGGCCGCCGCGACGCCGGAGAGCACGAGGTCGCGACCCATCGCCGCATCCACGGAGCCGACCTTCGACGCCGAGAACAGCCCGGCGACGACCGCGAGGCCCGACGNCACGATGAACGCCGTCCAGCGGATGAGCACGACCTTGATGCCGGCGCGGCGGGCGGCCTCCGCGTTGCCGCCGATCGCGTAGATGTAGCGGCCGTACTTGGTGCGGTCGAGCACGAACGTGCCGAGCCACAGCACGGCGAGCACGATCGGCACGACGATCGGCACGCCCTCGACGACGTTGCCGCCGACCTGCTCGCCGTTGAGGATCGTCGGCGCCTGCCCGCGGTTGCGGTTGAGCAGGTAGACAGCGAGTCCGCCGAGCACGGCGATGGCCGCGAGCTTGGCGATGACGAGCGAGATCGTGCGGTTCGGCACGCCCGCCCGGGCGCGGCGGCGGCGGTCCCAGAAGGCGGTGCCCGCGGAGACGAGCAGGATGACGGCGAGCATCACCCAGCCGGCCCACGGCGGCAGGTTGCGGTTCTGGATCGCGATGATCTCCGGCACCTGCACGCGGATCGCGCCCGAGCTGCCGATGACGACGAGTTGCACGCCCTGGAGCCCGAGGAACAGGCCGAGTGTCACGACGAAGGACGGGATGCCGACTTGCGCGACGAAGAATCCGATGAAGGTCCCGATCGCGAGTCCGACGGCGAACGCGATGACGAGCGCGAGCACCCACGGCACGCTGAACCGCGTCATGAGCACGACGAAGATCGCCATCGACGCGCCCGCGGTGACGCCCGCGGAGAGGTCGATCTCGCCGAGCAGGATGACGAAGACGAGCGCCATGCCCAGCATGATGAGCGTCGCGGCCTGCGTCGCGAGGTTCGCGAAGTTGCGCTCGGTGAGGAAGAACTGGTTGCCGAGGATCACCTGGCTGAGGATCGTGAACAGGATGCTGAGCACGATGAAGCCGGCGATCGCGGGCAGGGCGCCCATCTCGCCGTGCTTGACGCGCTGCACCCAGGCGGCGATCTGATCCCGGAGCGTGCCCTCCTGCCCGGAGCCGATGAGCTCGCCCGGGGCCATGACGTGGCCCGTGGGGGTGCCGTCGTGCTGCCGTGCCTCATGCCTTGGACTCCTCGAGGGTCTTCGTTCCGGTGATGTAGCCGACGACGTCGTCGCGCGTGGTCTTCGACGTCTCGAGCTCGGCGACCATCTGGCCGAGGTAGAGCACCGAGATGTAGTCCGCGACCTGGAAGACGTCGGCGAGGTTGTGGCTGATGATGACGACCGCGACGCCCTGGTCGGCGAGGCGGCGGACGAGGTTGAGCACCTGCTCGGTCTGCGCGACGCCGAGCGCGGCGGTCGGTTCGTCGAGGATGACGACGCGCGCCTTCTTGAGCACGGCGCGGGCGATCGCGACGGTCTGCCGCTGACCGCCGGAGAGCGAGGAGACCTTCTGGCGCACGCTCTTCACGGTGCGCACGGACAGGGAGCGGAGGGTGTCGGAGGCCTCCTTCTCCATGATCCCCTCGTCGAAGGTGCCGAACCTCGTCTCCTCGCGTCCGAGGAACATGTTCTGCACGATGTCGAGGTTGTCGGCGAGCGCGAGATCCTGGTATACGACCTCGATGCCGAGGCGGGATGCGTCGCGGGGGGTGTGGAGGTGCACCTCGTGCCCGTCGAAGCGCACGATCCCGGCGTCGTAGGGCTGCACGCCCGCGAGGCCCTTGATGAGGGTCGACTTGCCGGCGCCGTTGTCTCCGACGAGCGCCGTCACCTTGCCCGCGTACGCCTTGAGGTTCACCCCCTTGAGCACGCTCACGGGGCCGAAGCTCTTGACGACCCCTTCGAGTTCGATGATCGGCACATCCATGCCCTGGTTCCTTTCGACGTCGTTGTCGCGGTGCAGTCAGTCTGGCGCGACGTCCCCGGAGGGGGAAGAGAGCGGGGCCCCGGACCGACCCGTTCGGCCGGCCCGGAGCCCCTGATGGTTCAGTGGTTCAGCCGATCAGCTGATGCCGAACTCGGCGCACTTGGCCGCCACGTCACCGGTGCAGACCTCGGAGGCCGCGGCGTCGCCGGCGTCGATGACGTCCTTGACGTTGTCGGGCCGCGTGTAGATCGGGTCCACGGTGATGAACGGGGTGCCGTCGTCGAGCTCGAGGTCGGCCTCGGGGGTCTCGCCCTTGAGGAGGGCGATCGCGGTCTCGACCGCGGCGTCCGCCTCGAGCTTGACCGGCTTGTAGACCGTCGCCCACTGCTTGCCGAGGAGCACGTTCTGGAGACCGGCGACCGACGCGTCCTGACCCGAGACGGGAACGACGAGGCCGTTCTTGTCGAGGATCGTGATGACGCCCGCGGCGTTGGTGTCGTTGGCGGCCCAGACCGCGTCGACGACACCGCCGTTCGCGGTGAGCGCCTGCTCGAAGTTCGTCGCCGACTTCTCGCCGTCCCAGGCTCCCGGAGGCTCGGCGACCGCGGTGATGCCCGCGCCCTCCATGACCTCGACCGCGCCCTCGCGGAACATCGCCGCGTTGCCGTCGGCCGGGTCGCCGCCGATGTAGAAGACCGCGGCGGTCGCCGGGTCCTTGCCCGCGGCCTCGAGACCTTCGACGACGGCGCGGCCCTGGAGACGGCCGACCTCGACGTTGTCGAACGACACGTAGTAGTCGGCACCCGGGATCGGTCGGTCGTAGGCGATGACCGGGATGCCCTCCTCGTGGGCCTTCTCGGCGACGGCCGTGCCGGCGCCGTTGTAGTCGACGAGGAGCATCACGCCGCAGCCCTGGGAGAGCTGGTCTGGTCGGCGATNGTNGCGTACTTGTTGGTGTCNCCCTGNGCGTTCTGGATGTCGGTCTCGAAGCCCGCGGCCTCGAGTCCCTCCTGCAGGTACTTGCGGTCGAGCGTCTCCCAGCGCGGCGACGAGGCGGCGTCGGGAAGGATCACGCAGGCGCGGGTGGCGTCGCCGCCCTCGCTGCCTCCGTCCCCGGTCGCACAGCCGGCCAGTGCGGCGGCCGAGAGCCCGGCGACCGCGACAACGGAGATCAATGAAGCACGCTTCACAGGTTCTCCCCTTCTTCGTCGAAGTGAGGTCTACCCCTCCTGGTACCCCGACGTCCTCGACGGGGCATTGCCCATCGTGGTCGCTATTGGCTTCAAGTAGTGAATCAATCGATTACGTTTCGATAACGTTCGACTCCGAAACTTCCATTGAGCGGCAAGGACGGGGCCGAAAGCGTTCAGGAGATAGAGGAATCTCTGCCATTCGAGGGATACTCGGTTTCTGCGGTGAAGGCCCCGTGTGCGTCGAGGCGGTAGAGCAGGAACGGCACCGCCGAGAGCAGGCACGACGCCGCCGGCACGAGCGTGATCGCGACCCACACCGTGTGCTGCATCCCGGGCGTCACCGCGACGCCCTCCTCGTAGCCCGCGAGCACGACGAAGACCCCGAACAGCAGCACCGACAGGGCGCTCATGACCTTCGACACGAACGTCAGCGTCGCGAACGAGATGCCGTCGTTGCGCACCCCCGTGCGCTCCTCGGCGGCGTCCACGGCGTCCGCGATCATCGTCGTCTGCGACACNAGGAANACNCCGAGCAGGAGGCCCGTNNCGAAGATGAACGCCGTGAGCACGACGAGGTCGGCGAAGCCCGCGAGGTACATGGCGAGGTAGACGACGGCGCCGGCGACGCTCGAGAACAGGATGAGCGTCCTCCCGCTGAACCTCCGCAGCACGAGCGGTGTCGCGAACGACGCGATCACCATCCCGAGGATGATGCCCGCCCCGACGATCGTGAACACCGACTCGTCGTCGTAGGCGATGACGACGAACACCGCGCCGCCCGCCTGCACGACGTACCGCCCCGCGCCGAGGATCGACCCGGCGAGCACCGCGAGGAGCGGCCGGTTCGCGAAGAGCAGCGCGAAGAGCCGCCGGATGCCGATCCGCTCCTCCGAGAGGGCGCGCTCCCGCGGCACGGCGAACGCGAGGAGGAAGAGCCCCATGCCGAGCACCGCGACAACGGCCACCGCGAGCGACCAGCCGGCGCCCGTCGTCTCGCCGCCGCTCAGCACCCGGGCGAGCTGCGGCATCCCGAGCGTCGACAGCCCGAGCGCGATCGCGCCGAACGCGCGCACGCTGCCGATCGTGCGGGCCCGCAGGTCGCGCTCCGGGAACGCCGAGCCGATGAGGCCCCACAGCGGCACGTCGCACGCCGCATACGCGAGCCCCCAGGCGAGGTAGACGATCGCGAAGTACCCGAGCTGGGCCGGCTCGTCGGCGTCGGGGACGGCGAACAGCAGGATCGTCAGCACGGCGACGGGACCCGCGGAGAACAGGATGAAGGGCCGCAGCTTCCCCCAGCGGGTGCGGGTCAGGTCGACGAGGCTCCCGACGACGGGGTCGGCGACGGCGTCGACGACGCGCGCGATCGTGAGCACCGCGGTGACGACGGCGATGCCGGCGGTCGAAAGCCCGACGTACTGCACCAGGTAGAGCAGGAGGAACGTCGTGACTGTCGCGTACACGAGGTTCTGCCCGAACGCGGCGGTGACGATGGCGACGCTCTGCGCCCGCCGCGACGGCTCCGTCATGCCCACACCCTAGGCCCCGCCCGCGGGTCGCGCCTCGACACGCGGGTTTCGATACACCGCGCTGCGCGCGGTACTCAACCCGCGGGGCGAGCCGCCAACCTCAACGTCACGATCTCGAAGGGACGCAGGTCGAGCCGGGTGAGGTCGGCCGGGCCGAGGGGGCGTTCGAGCAGGTCGGTGCGCGTCACGACGGCGTGGGGGAGCGTCGTCGTGAGCGCCGTCGTCGTCTCCCGGCCGAGGCTCTCGTAGAGCCGCACGACGACGCCGTCGCCGTCCTCGGCGGGCTTGAGCGTCTCGACGATCACCCCGGGGTCGTCGACCACGACCGCCGACGGGAACGCGACGCCGGGCCGCAGCCGCAGCGGGTGGTTGAGCCGATACCCGTCGCGGATGACGTCGGTGAGCCGTCCCGGCGCGAACGGCCGAAACGCGTAGACGAACTCGTGCGCGCCGCGGTCGGCCGTCCGGTCGGGGAACGTCGGCGCCCGGAGGAGGTTGAGCGAGAGGAGTCCCGACTTCGCCCGGTGCCCGTACTTCGAGTCGTTGAGCACGGCGAAACCACCCTCGGAGGTTTCGGTGGCGATCCACCGATGGGCGCACACCTCGAACTGCGCGCGCTCCACGACGCTGTCCTCCGTCGTCGGCCGGGAGATGTGACCGAACTGGATCTCGCTCTTCGACGTCGCGCCGTACCGTGCGGGTCGGAAGTCGGCGCGCAGCATCCGGTGGCTCTCCCGCCAGTCGACGCGCGTCTCGAACCGCACGAGCTCCGACCCCGCCTCGACGATGACGCGCTGCTCGAGGCTCGACCGTCCGAACCGGTACACGTGCCGCCGCACCGCGACCGGTCCGTCGACCTCCCACGAGACCTCGCGCGGCCGCAGCACGCGCGGCCGCCGCTCGAGGTAGCGGATGCCGATGTCCCACGCGTCGAACGGCCACTGGTAGGGGTCGCGGTGGAGCGTCAGGCGGTTGAGCCCGTCGCGCGCGTGCTCCGTCCCGTCCGCGTCGACGCACGAGACGATCTCGCCGCTCGCCCCGAAGCGCAGGGTGAGGATGCCGTTGCCGAGCGAGTCGGCATCCGCCCGCAGGTCGTGGCCCGGCAGGGCGGGTTCGAGCGCCGCCGCGGCGTACGGGGCGACGCGCGCGCGAAGCCAGGTGCGGCCCACCCGCACGTGCTCGTCGCGCGGCACAGGCGAGAGGTTGAGTGCGGCGGGCGCGTCCCCGTCTGCCGGGAGCGTGCCGGGGAGCGCGTCGACGAGCGGGGCGGCGAGCTCGTCGAGGGCGTCGCCGACCCGGCGCAGTTCCGCGACCGCCTCCCGCGACACCCGCTCGATCGTCGATCCCGGGAGGATGTCGTGGAAGTGGTGCAGCAGCACGTCGCGCCAGTGCTGTCCGAGGCCGACCGGCGAGCCGGTGAGCACCGCGAGCGCCTCGACGTCGTGCAGCTTCCGCTCCGCGACGCGGTTGAGCTTCTTCACCAGCGCGTTCGTGGTGTAGGTGCCCTGGTGGGTCTCGAGGTAGAGCTCGCCCTCGAANCGGTGCTCGACGTCGAGCGTCTCCAGCCGTCGGAAGAAGTCGGCGGCGCGGGAGTACTCGATGCGCGGGAGTCCGCGCAGGTTCCGCTCGCGCGCCGTGACCTCGTGGTGGATCTCGCCCGGCCCGCCGCCGCCGTCGCCCGAGCCGTAGACGAGGAGCGCCGTCGCCGAGGTCGCGCTCCGGGTAGCGCNNGAGNCCNGCGAGCAGCCCGTCGGCGGCGCCGCGNGAGTTGTAGTCGCCCTCNGGCGGCATGTGCACGAGCACCGTCGANCCGTCGATGCCNGCCCAGTGGAANGTGCGGAACGGGTGCTCGGTGAGCTTGTTCCACGCGAGCTTGATCGTCTGGAACCAGTCCATCCCGGTACCGCGGAGGATCTGCGGCAGCGCCCCCGAGTAGCCGAACGTGTCGGGCAGCCAGCACAGCCGGAGGTCGTCGTCGCCGAGCCCGAACTCGTCCTGGAGGAAGCGCCGCCCGACGAGGGCCTGGCGCACGAGCGACTCGCCGCCCGGGAGGTTGGTGTCGGTCTCCACCCAGAACGAGCCCTGGAGCTCGAGCCGACCCGCCGCGACCGCGGCCTTGATGCGGGCGAAGAGTTCCGGATGCCGCTCCTTCATCCACTGCAGCTGCTGCGGCTGCGACGTGCCGTAGACGTACCCGGGACGCTCCTCGATCGAGCGCAGCGCCCGCGCGTAGGTGCGGGCCGCCTTCCGCCGGGTCTCCCGCAGCGGCCACAGCCACGCCATGTCGAGGTGCCCGTGGCCGACGGCGGAGTAGACGAAGTCCTCGGTTGAGGGTGACGCGAGGGACGGTGCGAGGGCGGCCCGCGCCCCCTGGAGGTCGTGCACACGGAACCGGGCCCACGCCGCGTCGAGGGCGCGCCGCAGTTCGGACCGCAGCGCCGCATCCTCGGTCGCGTGGGCGAGCACCGTGAGGGTGAGGTAGTCGTAGTAGAGCGCGAAGGCCTCGTCGTCGCGGGTCGCGAGGTGCGCGCCGTGGAACACACCGCGCCCGACGGGGTAGAGGATGAAGCCGTTGTACGAGACGTCGGCGTAGAGCTCGACGCGCTCGCCGCCCTTGGGAGCGAATCCGCGCACCGGCCGATACCGCCCCCCGGAGTGCGGCAGGTCGCCCTGCTGGAACACCGTCGTGACGCCGTCGAGGATGCGCCCCTCCGCGTCGAGCACGAGCCCCTCGCCGCGCAGCCCGAGCATCGCCACCGCGCCGTCGACGCCGGTCGGCACCTCGCCCGAGAGGCGCAGCCACGCGCAGTCGAGCACGCCGCCCCAGCTCGCCCCCGGCTGGAGCGGGCGGAACGCGTTGCGTGGGAGCTCCTCGAACGCGATCGGCTCCGCGCTGCGCACCACCTCGGCGCGGAGGGGTGCGACGGGGGTGTAGACGGTGGACCGGATCCTCCGCAGTCGCCGGTACTCGCCCGGCTGCTGCGCGGCGATCCCGAACAGCCATCCGGCGAACCCGACCATCCACCCAGGATGGCGCAAGGCCCCTCCCCTCGCGGGAGGCCGCGCGTACCCTCGACCCATGCCGGACCACGAGAGCCCCGACGAGCAGCCCGCCGAGCACCCCGACGAGCACCTCTACACGGGGCCCATCGACCTGAGCGGCATCGCGGAACTGGCGGATGCCGGCGTCGACGAGGAGCCGGAGATCAGCTACGACGAGCAGCGCTACCCGGCGCGCCCCCGGCGCCTGCGGCCGCGCGACCAGTTCCGCGCCGGCGGCCTCCGGCGGGTCACCACCGACCCCCGGACCGCGAACGGCACGAACGCCGCCTACGTCGAGTGGCTCGTGCGGCAGTCGATGCTCAAGGACGCCGATGTGCTCGGCCGCCAGCTGTCGGGGCAGCCGGCGATGTGGCGCAACCCCTACGCGCGGCCGGACGCCCGACGCGCGATCGCGACGAGCGACGTGTGGTTCACCGCCTACCCGATCTCGCTCATCACGCGACCGGGGCAGTCGTTCCTCGCGGCCCTCGGCGACGAGCAGCTCTGGGAGGTGTTCGAGCGGATCGGGATCACCGCCATCCACACCGGTCCCGTGAAGCGCGCCGGCGGCATCGTCGGCTGGCAGGAGACCCCGAGCGTCGACGGCCACTTCGACCGCATCTCCACCCAGATCGACCCGACCTTCGGCACCGAGGACGAGTTCCGGATGCTGTGCGACGTCGCCGACGCCCACGGCGGCAGCGTCATCGACGACATCGTGCCGGGCCACACCGGCAAGGGCGCCGACTTCCGGCTCGCCGAGATGGGCTTCAAGGACTACCCCGGCATCTACCACATGGTCGAGATCCCGCAGGAGGACTGGCACCTCCTGCCCGAGGTGCCCGAGGGGGCGGACGCCGTCAACCTCGATCCGGAGACGGAGCAGGTGCTCGCCGAGCGCGGCTACATCATCGGCGCGCTCCAGCGCGTCATCTTCTACACGCCGGGTGTCAAGGAGACCAACTGGAGCGCGACGGCTCCGGCGATCGGCACCGACGGGATCAGCCGCCGCTGGGTGTACCTGCACTACTTCAAGCAGGGGCAGCCGTCGATCAACTGGCTCGACCCCACCTTCGCGGGCATGAAGCTCGTCATCGGCGACGCCCTGCACTCCCTGGGGGAGCTCGGCACGAGCGCGCTGCGGCTCGACGCGAACGGGTTCCTCGGCGTCGAGAAGAGCGCCGAAGGGCTGCCCGCGTGGTCGGAGGGGCATCCGCTCTCCCACGCGGCGAACCACATCATCGCCGGGATGGTGCGCAAGGTCGGCGGCTTCACGTTCCAGGAGCTCAACCTCACCATCGAGGACATCCGCGACACCGGTGCCGTCGGCGCCGACCTGTCGTACGACTTCATCGGGCGGCCCGGCTACCACCACGCGCTCGCGACGGGGCAGACCGAGTTCCTGCGGCTCGCGCTCACGTCGTCGCTCGAGCTCGGGGTGCAGCCGGTGCAGCTCGTGCACGGGCTTCAGAACCACGACGAGCTCACCTACGAGCTCGTGCACTGGGCGACCCTGCACCGCGACGAGAAGTACCGGTTCCGGCTGCGCGAGGTGCCGGGCGGGCAGCTCGCGGAGGAGATCCGCGCCGACCTCACCGAGAAGCTCACGGGGGAGGCCGACTACAACCGCGTGTTCACGCAGAACGGCATCGCCTGCACGACGACCTCGCTCATCGCGGCGACCCAGGGGTATGCGACGCTCGACGACGTGACGGAGGCCGCGATCCCGGCGATCCGCGACGCGCACCTCCTGCTGTGCGCGTACAACGCCTGGCAGCCGGGGGTGTTCGCACTCTCCGGCTGGGACCTCACCGGGATGCTCACGGTGCCGATCGACGAGGTCGCCGACCTCGTGCGCACGGGCGACACGCGCTGGATCGAGCGTGGCGCCCACGACCTGCTCGACGTCGCGGCCGACGCGCTGAGGTCGTCCGCCGGGATGCCGCGCGGGCGGTCGCTGTACGGCGCGCTGCCCGAGCAGTTGCGGGATCCGGCGTCGTTCGCGTCGCGCCTCGCGGGCATCCTCGACGTCCGGCGCCGCCACGGGATCGCGACGGCGACGCAGGTCGACGTGCCCGACGTCGCACACCCCGCGATGCTCGTGCTTGTGCACCGGCTCGACGACGGCGACCCCGCCGTGGACGCCCCGGTGCAGGTGACGGTGCTCAACTTCTCCGCCCAGGAGGTCGAGGGCACCGTGCACTCGGCGCACCTCGTCGCACAGGCCGACGTCGTGTCGGCGGCGACGGGGCGGACGGTCGCCCGCGTCGACGACCTGCTGAGCTTCCCCGTGACCCTCCCCCCCTACGGCGCCGAGTTCTTCCTCCTCGAACCCTCCGCGCTCGAGTAGCCGCGGAGCCTCCCGGTGGTCGAGTAGCCGCGCAGCCCCTTCCGGTGGTCGAGTAGCCGCGCAGCGGCGTGTCGAGACCCCAGACCCCCGCTACGCGAGCGCCGCGTCGATCCCGCCGAGGGGGATGCGCAGCCACTCGGGCCGGTTCCGCGCCTCGTAGATCGTCTCGTACACCGCCTTGTCGAGCGCGAGCGCCCGGAGCAGCACCCCGTCGATCTCGACGCCCCCGGAGGCCTCCGTGTACGCGTCGAGGAACGCGACGGCGCACGCCCGCGTCCACGCCGTCGCGAGCGGATGCCCGCCGACCGCGCCTGCGTAGTCGAACGAGCGCAGCATCCCGGCGACGTCGCGCAGGGGCACGTCGGGGGCGTCGCGTTCCTCCATCGGCCGCAGCGGCTCGCCCTCGAAGTCGACGAGGCGCCAGCCGCCGTCCGGCACGGCGAGCACCTGCCCGAGGTGGAGGTCGCCGTGGATGCGCTGCAGCCGCGGCGGCGGGGTGTCGAGCGCGGCGGCGTAGACGCCCTCGATGTCGGCCCGGCGCGCGGCGACGGCGGGAACCTCGGCGGAGGCGATGTCGAGTCGCGCGAGCCAGATCGCCTCCACCGCGGCGGCATCCGACGGGTCGGCCTCGCGCGTGGGGAGCGCCGCGGCGAGGGCGGCGTGCACGCCCGCGACGGCGGTGCCGAGGTCGCGCGCGGCGGCGGTGAAGTCGCGTCCCTCCCGGGCGGCCTCGACGGCGATCGCCCAGCCGTCGCGCACCCCGGGGAGGAACTCCTGCGCGAAGGCCACGGTGCCCGTCGCGACGCCCGACTCGCGACCGACGTCGGGCCAGGTCGCGTCGAGGCTCCCGAGGAACCGCGGCACGAACGGCGACCCCGCCGCGCTCAGCGCCCGCTGCACGGTCACGTCGGGGTTCTCGCCGTGGTGCAGCGCACGGAACAGCTTCACGATGATCGTCGGCGTCCCGTCCTCGTCGACCACGATCGACGTGTTCGACTGCTCGCCGTCGAGCACCCGGGTGCCGGTGATCCGGCTCGTGTCGACGCCCATCCCGTCGAGCATCCCGAGGACGAAGTCGGGATGCCGCGTCGCGTCGGTGACGCCGCCGTCGGCCTCGACGAGGGGCACCTGGTAGAGCGTGGGGCGCTCTCCGGCGTCGTCCATGACGAGGTACCGGGTCGCGTGCGGCACGGGCTGCGCGTCGAGGAGCCGGAGCCGCGGGGTGTGGCCCTTGCCGGCGTACCAGCGCTGCCGCACCATCCACGCGCCGACATCCTCGAGGACGACCATGCGTCCAGCATCCGCCCGTCGCGCGCGCGACGGTAGGCCTGGACAGCAGCCCGCCGACGGCCTACGGACCTAGAGGTCGACGATCTCCACCTGGCGCAGCACCGACGCGTCGACGTCGCGCTGGATGCCGGCGAGCAGCTCCTCCGGCACGGCCGAGTCGAGGGTCAGCACCGACAGCTGGTCGTCGCCGCGGCCACGGCGGGCCATCTGCATCCCCGCGATGTTGATGTTCGCGTCGCCGAGGACCTTCGAGTAGATCGCGACGATGCCGGGGCGGTCCTTGTACTCCATGACGACGAGGTGGCGGTCGACCGGCACCTCGATGTCGTACCCGTTGATCTCGGTGATCTTCTCCGCCTGCTTCGTGCCGGCGAGCGTGCCCGAGACCGAGAGCGCGGCGCCGTCGGTCGTCGTGCCCTTGATCGTGAGCACGTTGCGGTAGTCCTCGCTCACCGGGTCGGTCGAGAGCCGCACGGTGACGCCGCGCTGCTCGGCGAGGAGCGGGGCGTTGACGTACGACACCGTCTCGGTGACGACGCGGGAGAAGACGCCCTTGAGCGCCGCGAGCCGCAGCACCCCGACGTCGAGGTCGGCGATCTCGCCGCGCACCTCGACGTCGATCGTCGTGATCGGGGAGTCGGCGAGGCCGGCGAACAGCTGGCCGAGGTGCTCCATGAGCGGGATGCCGGGCCGCACCGCCGGGTCGATCGCGCCGCCCGCGACGTTGACGGCATCCGGCACGAGTTCGCCGCCGAGGGCGAGCCGCACCGACTTCGCGACCGAGACGCCGGCCTTCTCCTGCGCCTCGTCGGTCGAGGCGCCGAGGTGCGGCGTGACGACGACGTTCGGCGCCGAGGTGAGCAGGTCGTCGGTCGGCGGCTCCGAGGTGAACACGTCGATGCCCGCGCCCGCGATCTCGCCGTCGCGGAGCGCCTGGGCGAGCGCCGTCTCGTCGATGAGGCCGCCGCGCGCGACGTTGACGATGTAGGCCGTCTTCTTCATCGACTTCAGCTGCGCAGCGCCGATCATCCCCGTCGTCTCGGGGGTCTTCGGCATGTGGATCGTCACGAAGTCGCTCGTCGCGAGGAGTTCGTCGAGCGGGAGCAGCGTCGCCCCGAGCTGCTGGGCGCGGGCCTCCGTGATGTAGGGGTCGTAAGCGACGATCTCGACGCCGAACGCCTGGAGCCGTGCGGCGATGAGGGCCCCGATGCGGCCGAGGCCGATGATGCCGACGCGCTTCTCGTACAGTTCGACACCGGTGAACTTGGAGCGCTTCCACTCGCCCGCGGCGAGGCTCGCGTGGGCGGCGGGGATGTGGCGGGCGAGGCTCAGGATGTGGCCGATCGTGAGTTCGGCGGCGGAGATGACGTTCGACGTGGGGGCGTTGACGACCATGACGCCGGCGGTCGTCGCGGCGGCGATGTCGACGTTGTCGAGCCCGACGCCGGCGCGCGCGACGACCTTGAGTGCGGGGGCCGCGGCGATCGCCTCGGCGTCGATCTGCGTCGCGGAGCGGATGAGCACCGCGTTCGCCTCGGCGAGGGCCGTGAGGAGCGCCGGCCGGTCGGTGCCGTCGACGGTGCGGATCTCGAAGTCCGGCCCGAGCGCCTCGACGGTGGCGGGGGAGAGCTCCTCGGCGATCAGGACGACCGGCTTCGACACGTGTTGCTCCTTCTGGGCGCTCGCCTCACACCGCCCCCGGCGAGCCTACCGGGGGCGCGTGAGGGTCCCGAAACCGACGGGTCGGCCGGAGTGCTCAGTGGATGGCGGTGAAGCGCGCGCGGCGGTGCTGCGGCGACTCGACCTCGTCGACGATCGCGAGGGCGAGGTCGGCGGCGGAGATCGTCGACTTCCCATCGGCGTCGCGGAGCAGGATGTCGCCGCCGCGCTCGTAGGCGCCCTTCGCGGGGCCGCCGAAGCGCGCGCCGAAGTCCTGCGGCGGGCTCACGTAGAACCAGTCGAGCGTCTCGGGCGACGCGCGGAACAGGTCGAGGGCGCGCATCCCGGTCTCGATCTCGGGGTGGAACTCGGCGGGGATGTGCTCCCGCGACACGTCCCAGAGGCGCGGGCCGCCCTCCTCGACGAGGAGCGACGAGGCGCCGCCGACGTAGCCCACGCGCGTCGGAGTGCCGGCGAGTCGGGAGATGAGGTCCTCGACGACCCCCTCGAGCTTCCCGGCCATGTCGCCGCGCGGCGAGAGGGCGACGATCACCGCGTCGCGGTCGGCCAGCACGGTGTCGAGCACCGCGGGGTCGAGCGCGGACCCGGTGACGTACTCGACGCCGTCGACGGGCTCCGCGATGGCGTTCCGGCTGACGGAGGTGACCTCGTGCCCGCGTCGCGCGGCTTCGGCGACGACCGCCGCGCCCGCGTATCCGCTGCCGCCCAGGACCGTGATGCGTGCCATGTGGAAGAACTGCTCCTCTGTTTCGGTGGTGGTACGTGGGTTACCGTACGACACCCGACGGCGCCGCTACGGCGTGACGAGCGGCTGGAGCAGCGCGCCGTAGCGGCGGGCGAGCTCCGCGTGCGGCTCGGCGAGAAGGGACTCGTCGCGCACCACCCACAGCGCGTAGAACAGGCCGCCGACGAGCGCGGCCGCGAGTCGCGCGCGCAGTTCGGCGTCGTCGCCCGTGAGCCGGGCGGCGAGCGGCGCGACGAAGCCCTGCTCGTGCGCCTCGCGCAGCGCCGACGAGATCTCGCCCGCGTCGCTCGCCCGGATGAGCGCCAGGTAGACGCCGCGCACGTGGTCGTCGGCATCGAGGAGCGACCGGATGAGGCGCTCGCCGAGGGACTCGATCGGCCCGTCGAGGTCGAGCTCGTCGAACTCGAGCCGCATCGTCTCGAGGAACAGGCCCTCCTTCGACCCGAAGTGGCGGATCACGAGCGCCGGGTCGACGCCCGCGTCGCCCGCGATGTCGCGCACCGAGGTGCCCGCGTACCCGCGTTCCGCGAAGAGCCGAACGGCGGCATCCTGGATCGCGACGCGGGAGTGCGGACGCCGGGAGGTCACCCCGCAAGCCTACGAGCGTCGCCTCGGCATTCCCTCGACCTCGGCATCCGCGGGGTTCCCCGCCCGGAACGACGGATGTCCCGGGACCGTGGGGTCCCGGGACATCCGGTGGGGTCTTCTGCCGTCCTCATGGCGGCGACGTCATCGCGGCGGGAGGAGCAGGTAGCGCTGACGCTCCCAGCGGCGCTGGAGCTCCGCCTGATCGGCGAGGTGACGCGCCCGGTGGGCGAGCTCCTCGCGCGACGCGGCGTAGCGGCGGCGGCCGTACGTGATCAGCAGCAGACCGAGCCGCAGGGCGAGGCGGTCGAGGAGCGTCGGGCGGCGCGAGGTGAGTCGCGGCGCGGGGAGCTGCTCGTCGTCCCGCGTCCGCGGGGGATGGGCGTGCAGGGTCGTGGACATGGTGGTGTTCCTCACGGGGATGCCTCCCGGGTTTCCCGGGCGGGCGATTCAGGTGCCGCGTCGTGGGCGGCGTCTTTCGGGGGGTCGACCACGTCGCTCGATCCGAGCCGACGAGTCGTGACGGGGCGGTCGATCCTGCGGTCGTCGAAGGACCGGGATCAGGGCTTCCTCAGCATCGCCACCGTGAGCCGGCAGCGGAGGGTCAGCCGCTTAGCCGAGTCGGACGGTGAGGACGCCGACGAAGCCGGCGCGAGTCGGGATCATTCCCGTGAGAACTGCTGCAGTGGACATCGTGTCGGCCTCCTTCCTGTTTCGGCGTAGCGCGGATCGCGCGGAGGCCACGCTAGCGAGGCGGCGGCGTGCGCCGCAACACCCCGGGCGTGTCGCGACCCGGCCGTGACCCGAATGTTATGCGCGCGGCCGGATGCGGCGGCGGAGACGCGGCGTGATTGGGTCCGGCCCCCTCGCCCGGATAGCGTGGGAGGCTCAGACCCCAGGACGGAGCCGACGTGGACCCCGCCGAACTCGCCCTCGACGCCGACGAACTCCGTCGGCTCGAGGAGTGCGCGCGCGAGCCCATCCGCACGCCCGGCCGCATCCAGTCGCACGGCACCCTGCTCGGCGTCGACCCGGCGACCGGCGTCGTCGTCACCGCGAGCGAGGACGCCTCCGACTGGCTCGGGCGCTCCCTCGCCGACGCCGGCAGCGACGCCCTCCACTACGCCGCCCGCACGGGCAACGCCGTCGACCCGGTGCGCCTCGAGTGGCGCGGAGCGGATGCGGACGCGATCGTCCACCGCGCGGGCGGGCTCGCGATCGTCGAGCTCGAGCCGGTCGTCGAGGGCCTCGAGTACGTACGCACCGGAGTCGTGGGCGCCATCCAGCGGCTCTCCGCCCTCACGACCGTCGACGACCTGCGGCGTGAGGCGGCGGTCGAGCTCCGGCGCATCACCGGCTTCGACCGCGTCATGGTCTACCGCTTCCACGACGACGGGCACGGCGAGGTCGTCGCCGAGGACCGCGCCGAGGGTCTCGAGCCCTACCTCGGTCTGCACTTCCCGTCGTCCGACATCCCGCCGCAGGCGCGTCAGCTGTACATCACGAAGCTGAGCCGCGCGATCGTCGACACGCACGACGAGGGGCTCGAACTCGTGTCGACGGCGGGCGACCCGCGCGCCCTCGACCTCTCGCAGGCGGAGCTGCGCGCCGTGTCGCCGTACCACCTCCAGTACCAGCGCAACATGGGCCAGCGCTCGACGGTGTCGTTCTCGATCGTCGAGCGCGGTCGCCTCGTCGGCATGATCACGTGCGCCCACGGGACGGTGCGTCGCCTCCCGGTGCTCCTGCGCCGCTCGCTCGAGGTCGTGGCGACGCAGATCGGGATGCAGCTCACCTCCCTCAGCGAGATCGTGCGGCTGCGTCGCACCGTCGAGGTGCGGGAGCGTCGCGCGGCCCTCCTCGCCCCGCTCTACGCGTCCGACGACATCGCTGCCGCGCTCCTCGGCGGCCGCCGCACGGTGCTCGACCTCGTCCCTGCCGACGGCGTCGTCGTGCGCCTCGGCGGAACGGTCCACGTGCGCGGCGCGGTCCCGTCCCGCGACGTTGTGGAGCGGATGCTCGAGCGCCTCGGCCGCGACCCGTTCGTCTCCGAGTGCCTGGGTCGCGAACGTCCCGACCTCGCCGAGTTGCTGCCCGACGCCGCGGGCCTCCTCGCGGTGCCGCTCGACGGCGACGGCGACATCCTCGTGTTCCTGCGCGGCGAACTCGTGCACGAGATCGGGTGGCTCGGCGACCCGGGTCCGGCGAACCGGCCGGACGGGCTGTCGCCCCGCACGTCGTTCTCGGCGTGGAAGCAGAGCGTCCGCGGCCGCTCCGCGGAGTGGGGCGTCGTCGTGCAGGAGGCCGCCGAGCTCGGCCGGGAGCTGGAGACGGCGATGCAGCGCCGCGCGGAGGCGCGCCTCGCCGAGCTCGCGATGCGTGACGCGCTCACGGGGCTGCACAACCGCCGCTTCCTCGTCGAGCGGCTGTCGAACCCGACACCCGTCGGCCCGGACGGCAAGGCGCTGCTCTTCGTCGACCTCGACGACTTCAAGCGCATCAACGACGAGTTCGGGCACGACGTCGGCGACGGCGTCATCCTCGAGGTCGCGCGTCGGCTGCTCGCGCACTCGCGCACCCAGGACGTCGTCGTGCGGCTCGGCGGTGACGAGTTCGTCGTCATCGTCGACGGGATCGCGGGCGCCGACGTCGAGGCGATCGCGGCGCGTCTCGTCGACGCGGTCGCGGTGCCGATCACCGTGGGCACGCACGTGGTGCAGGTCACGGCGTCGTGCGGGCTCGTCGTGGCTCGCCCGGGCGAGGCGCGCTCCGGGCTGCTCGAGGCGGCGGACGCGGCGATGTATCGCGCGAAGCGCGCGGGCCGGAACCGCGTCTCGGCCTAGGCCGTCTCAGCCTCGGTCGGCGGGCGCCCGGTCGGCGGAGTCGCGCCCGTAGGTCTCGAGCAGTCGCAGCCACGCCTCGCCCAGCGTCGGGTACGACGGCACGGCGTGCCACAGGCGGTCGAGCGGCACCTCGCCGACGATCGCGACCGTCGCGGCGTGCAACAGCTCGCCGACGCCGGGGCCGACGAGGGTCATCCCCAGCAGCACGCGGCGGTCCTCGTCGACGACGGCGCGGGCGACGCCGGCGTAGTCGTCCGCCTGGACGGTCGCGCCGGCGAGCCAGGACAGGTCGTAGTCGACGACGCGGATACGGTGGCCGGCCCGTTCGGCGGCCGCGGCGGTGAGGCCGACGGATGCCACCTCGGGGTCGGTGAACGTCACCTGAGGCACGGCGGCGGCGTCGGCGGTCGCGACGTGGCGTCCCCACGGGGCGGTGTCGGCATCCCGGCCCGTCGCGCGGGCGGCGATGACGTCGCCCGCCGCGCGCGCCTGGTACTTGCCCTGGTGGGTGAGCAGGGCGCGGTGGTTGACGTCGCCGACGGCGTAGAGCCAGTCGACCCCGCGCACGCGCAGGGTGTCGTCGACGTCGAGCCAGGTGCCCGGCTCGAGCCCGACCGTGTCGAGACCGAGGTCGCCCGTGCGCGGCGTGCGCCCGATCGCGACGAGCACCTGGTCGGCGCGCACCTCGGAGCCGTCGGAGAGCTCGAGGACCTTCGCGGAGCCCTCGGCGCGCGCTGCGACCGCTTCGACGCCCGTGCGGACGTCGACCCCGCGCGACCGGAGCGCCGCCGCGACCCTGTCTCCCGCGAACGGCTCCATGCCGCCGAGCAGTCCGCTGCGGGCGAGCACCGTCACGGTGGTCCCGAAGTCCGAGTAGGCGGTCGCGAGCTCCGCGCCGACGACTCCGCCGCCGAGCACGACGAGGCTGCGCGGCGCCGCCTTCGCGCTCGTCGCGTCGCGGCTCGTCCACGGACGGATGCCGGCGAGCCCCGGCACGTCGGGCAGGAGCGGTGCGCTGCCGGTCGCGACGGCGACCGCGTGGCGGGCGACGTAGACCGTCTCCGCGCCCGCGGCATCCGTCACCACGACGCGGCGCTCGCCCGCGAGTCGGCCGTGGCCGCGCACCACCCGGATGCTGGCGCCCTCCGCCCACTCGACCTGCGACGAGTCGTCCCAGTCGTACACGACCCGGTCGCGCCGGGCGAACACCTCGGAGGGATCGACGTCGCCCACGGTGCCCACCCCGCGCACCGCGCGGGCGGCGCGGGCGGCGGCTCCGGCGCGCAGGAGCGCCTTCGACGGCATGCACGCCCAGTACGAGCACTCGCCGCCGACGAGTTCGGCTTCGACGACCACGACCTCGAGCCCACCCTGCACGGCGCGGTCGGCGACGTTCTCCCCGACGGCGCCCGCGCCGATGACGACGAGGTCGACCAGCTGCTCCTCGCGGATGCCGGGCTCGCTCGCCATGGCCCGCTACGCCGAGGGCGTGCGCTCCGGCTCGGGCACGATCCGCATCCCGAGCGTCGTGTTGGCCGAGTCGATGAGCTCGTCGAGCCAGAGCCGGTTGATGTCGTGCGACGACGACTCGAACTCGAAGCGGAGGGTCGAGGCGTCATGGACCCAGATGGTGGAGCGCCCGTCCCCCTTCCCGGTCTCGAGGCTGAGCGCGAAGCTCTCGTGGCGTCGCAGCTTCGCGAGCACGACGAGTTCCACGTGCGCGAGCGTCCGGTCGTCGATCTCGTAGGTCGCCGGGGGCGAACCGTAATGCAACTGTCCCATCGAGGCGATCCTAGGGGCCGAAACTTTTTTCCCCGCTACCCTTGCGCTCGTGGCGATTGTGAACCGACTGACCGTGGACGGACGGGACTACTTCCTCCCCGAGCCCGTGACGGAGCTGAAGAACCAGATCCTCAAGGCGATCCAGGCGGGCGGCGGCTACGTCAACATCCCGCCCCTGCGCGGGGGCCCGGGGATCGACATCCTGTTCTCCCCGGGGATGCCGGTGACGTGGTCGCAGATCGACGTCGGCGACAGCCCCGTGCCGTCGTCGGAGTCGGACGCGCACTCCGAGACGCCCGACGAGTTCGGGATCTGATCGCGGGTCTCGACACGCCCGCTGCGCGGGCTACTCGACCACCGGGGTCAGGCGGCGCCGACGAGGAGCGGCTCGACCTCGCTGACCGGGAGCGGCGGGGCGAAGAAGTAGCCCTGCCCCCGGTCGCACCCCCACGCGACGGCGCGGTCGAAGTGGGTGGCCGTCTCGACGCCTTCGGCGACGACCACGGCCTCCCGCTCGCGGGCGATCGCGAGGCACTCGCGCACGAGGGAGTCGACCTCGGGGGAGAAGTCGTGCACGAGCGACTTGTCGATCTTCACCTCGGTGAGCGGCAGCCGGCGCACGAGCTCGAGCGACGTGTGCCCGGTGCCGAAGTCGTCGATCGAGACGCCGACTCCGCCGTCGATGAGGGCGTTGAGGGTCTCGAACTCGTCGTCGGTGAAAAGGATGGCGGGTGACTCGGTCACCTCGACGGTGATGGCGTGGTGGGGGAGGTCGAACTCCCGCAGGCGCGCGAGCACGGCGTCGGCGAACGCGGGGTGCAGTTCGGACGGTGACACGTTGATCGACACGGACACGGCGACGCCGCGGCGGTGCCAGTCGGCGACCCGACGGCCGGACTCCTCGAGCATGAAACGCCCGACGTCGGCGATGAGCCCGTACTGCTCGGCGATGTCGATGAAATGTCCGGGCAGCAGCACTCCGTGGTGCGGGTGCACCCAACGGCAGAGCGCCTCGACGGCGACGACCTTCCCGGATGCGAGGTCGTGCTGCGGCTGGTAGTACGCCGTCAGCTCGCCCGACGTGAACGCGCGCTGCAACTGCCCCGCCAATTCGGTCGGGGAGAGCGTCTGGTCGAACTCGTCCACGTGACCAGAGTCGCCTCCGGCCGCGCTCGGGTCAACGCGGAACAGATCTTGCATCGGGTGCGTATACTACGGAGCCGTCCGGGTCCGAGAACAGTGACGGGCGCACGATTCTCCTTCGGATTCCGTGCCGTTATGCTCCCCGGAATGGGCACCCTGACGTACGACTCGAAACTCGCCGTCTCGTTCGACGACCGCATCCTGGCGCATCTCCAGGTCGTGATCTGGTCGAAGCTGCGCCGCGGCGAGCACTTCTCCTTCACGTGGACCGAGCCGTCGCGCAGCGGGTTCGGTCGCACGTCGATCTGGCTCGCGCCGAGCATCCCGCTGACCTTCGAGTATTTCGGAGGACGCCAGCCGCGACTCAACCCCGAGTGGGTGCAGATCCTCAGCAAGTCGGCGAACTCCCCGGGCGGCCTCGTGCTCACCCCGGAGCCCCCGGAGAAGGAGCAGCCCTCCGCCTGAGCAGGCGTCCCAGGGACTAAGCAGGTCTACCGGGACTGTCAACCCCCCGCATCCCGCGCCGCGCCCGACGTACGTTCCTGGCATGACGCTTCAGGTGCACCCCCCTGCCGCTCCCACCGCCGACCCCGGCGACGCCGGGCGCGACCGTGAGGTGCGCTGGATGAGCCCCGCGGCCGGCCTCTGGGTGGCCCACCGCCGCGGCGACTACGCCGGCATGGTCGAGAGACGTGACGGCAACTACCACGCGAGGAGCGCCCGCGGCCGTGCGCTCGGTTCGTTCCCGGACCTCGGCTCAGCGCTCTCCGTCGTCGACGGGGGAGACGAGGTCCACCCGGGCGCTCCTCGCGGTGCGAAGGCCCTGCTGTTCGCGATCAACGGCGGCACGGCCGCGGTCGCGGTCGGCCTCGCGTTCGCGCTGATCCGATGACGCTCGTGCATCCCTCGCGCACCGGCTCGCCGGTCTCGGTCTGGTTCGTCGACGAACGCCCCGTGCGGCTGCTGAGCGGCGGCGTGCGGTTCCGCGTCGTCGGCGAGCCGAAGTGCGCCGACATCAACGGCGACCGCTACTGGCGGGTGCGGGCGGAGGGCGACGACGGCACGACCGGCGTGTTCGACGTGAAGCGGGATGGCGACGGCTGGGTGCTCGCGGGGGTCGACGACTCCGTCCGCACGGGCGACCGGTGAGCCCTCGCACCACCCCGCCGCCGGAGACGTGGCCGGGCTCGCCGTATCCGCTCGGCGCGACGTTCGACGGCAACGGCACCAACTTCGCGCTCTTCAGCGAGGCGGCGGAACGGGTCGAACTGTGCCTGTTCGACGACCGCGGCCGGGAGACGCGCGTCGAGTTCACCGAGGTCGACGCCTACGTGTGGCACGCCTACCTCCCGGGCGTGCAGCCGGGGCAGCGCTACGGCTACCGCGTGCACGGGCCGTGGGATCCGGCGAACGGGCTCCGGTTCAACCCGAGCAAGCTCCTGCTCGACCCGTACGCGAAGGCGACGGCGGGCGACATCCGCTGGGGGCAGTCGCTGTTCTCCTACCCGTTCGGCGACGAGGACGGGCGCAACGACGACGACTCCGCGGCCGACATGATGCACGGCGTCGTCGTGAACCCGTTCTTCGACTGGACGGGGGATGTGACCCCGCGCATCCCGTACAAGGACTCCGTCATCTACGAGGCCCACGTGCGCGGCCTCACCCGCACCCATCCCGACGTGCCGGAGGAGCTGCGCGGCACCTACGGCGGGCTCGCGCATCCCGCCGTCATCGCCCACCTGCAGAAGCTCGGCGTGACCGCGATCGAGCTCATGCCGGTGCACCAGTTCGTCAACGACTCGACCCTCCAGGACAAGGGGCTCAGCAACTACTGGGGCTACAACACGATCGGGTTCTTCGCGCCGCACGCCGGCTACGCCTCAGGCGCCCCGGGGCAGCAGGTGCAGGAGTTCAAGGGGATGGTGCGCGCGCTCCACGCGGCGGGCATCGAGGTGATCCTCGACGTCGTCTACAACCACACGGCGGAGGGCAACCACCTGGGGCCGACGATCTCGATGCGCGGGATCGACAACGCCGCCTACTACCGACTGGTCGACGACGACGCCCGGTACTACATGGACTACACGGGCACGGGGAACTCGCTCAACGTGCGGCACCCGCACACGCTGCAGCTCATCATGGACTCGCTGCGCTACTGGGTCACCGAGATGCACGTCGACGGGTTCCGGTTCGACCTCGCCGCGACGCTCGCGCGCGAGTTCTACGAGGTGGACCGGCTGTCGACGTTCTTCGAGCTCGTGCAGCAGGACCCGGTGGTGTCGCAGGTGAAGCTCATCGCGGAGCCGTGGGACGTCGGTCCCGGCGGCTATCAGGTGGGCAACTTCCCGCCGCAGTGGACGGAGTGGAACGGCAAGTATCGCGACACGGTGCGCGACTTCTGGCGCGGGGAGCCCGCGACGCTCGGCGAGTTCGCCTCCCGCATCACGGGGTCGGCCGACCTGTACGAGTCGTCGGGGCGGCGTCCCGTCGCGTCGATCAACTTCGTGACGGCGCACGACGGCTTCACCCTGCGCGACCTCGTCTCCTACGACGAGAAGCACAACGAGGCGAACGGCGAGGACGGCAACGACGGCGAGAGCCACAACCGCTCCTGGAACTCCGGCGCCGAGGGGGAGACGGAGGATGCCGGCATCCTGGAGTTGCGCGCGCGGCGGCAGCGCAACTTCCTCGCGACGCTCCTGCTCAGCCAGGGCGTGCCGATGATCCTGCACGGCGACGAGCTGGGCCGCACGCAGCGCGGCAACAACAACGTGTACGCCCAGGACTCGGAACTGTCGTGGGTCGACTGGGCGACGGCCGACCGCGGGCTGCTCGAGTTCACCGCCGCCCTCGTGAAGCTCCGCCGCGACCACCCGACGTTCCGCCGGGCGCGGTTCTTCGACGGGCATCCCGTGAAGCGCGGCGCGCAGGGCGACCCGTGGCCCGACCTGGAGTGGCTGCGCCCGTCGGGCGAGCTCATGCTCCCGGAGGACTGGGAGGCCGGATTCGGCAAGGCGATCGGGATGTTCCTCAACGGGCAGGGCATCCACGGCCGCGGTCCGCGCGGGGAGCGGATCGTCGACCGCAACTTCCTCATCTGGTTCTCGGCCGACTCCGACGAGCTGGAGGTCGTCATCCCGGACGTCTTCGACGGCACGCGCTGGGACGTCGTCGTCGACACGAGCGCGACGGACGTCGACCGCGCGCCCCTCGTCGCGGGCGACCGCCTGACGATGGCGCCGCACTCGCTCGTCGTGCTGCGCGAGCACGTCGCGCCGGAGTCGGGCGACGCCGCCGTCAGCGCCTCCCTCGCCCCCGCGTCGCCGGAGTCGCTGTGACGCGCTCCCCGGTCTCGACCTACCGGCTCCAGGTGTCGGCGGACCTCCCCCTCGACGCCGTGGCGGAGGTCGCCGATTACGTGCGCGAGCTCGGCGCGGACTGGCTCTACCTCTCGCCGCTGCTGACCGCGACGCCCGGCTCGACGCACGGCTACGACGTCGTCGACCACGCCCGCGTCGACCCGGAGCGCGGCGGCGCCGAAGGCCTCGAGCGGGTCGCCGCCCGTGCGCGGGAGCTCGGCCTCGGGATGCTCGTCGACATCGTGCCCAACCACATGGGCGTCGGAGTGCCGCACGCGAACGCGCTGTGGTGGGAGCTCCTGCGCGAGGGCCGGGACGGTCGCGCGGCCCGGTTCTTCGACGTCGACTGGGCCGTAGGCGGCGGGCGGGTGCGCATCCCGGTGCTCGGCGAGACGCTCGACGAGGCCGCGGCGTCGGGGGCGCTCCGCGTCGAGGACGGCGAGTTGCGGTACCACGACCACCGCTACCCGCTCTCGGCCGGCACCGCAGGCGACGACGTGCTCGCGACGCACGCTGCGCAGCACTACGAGCTCGTGCACTGGACGCGCGCCGACGCCGAGCTCAACTACCGCCGGTTCTTCGCCGTCAACGAGCTCGCCGCCGTGCGCGTCGAACTGCCGGACGTGTTCGACGAGACCCACCGCGAGATCGTCCGCTGGGTGCGCGAAGGACTCGTCGACGGGCTGCGCGTCGACCACCCCGACGGGCTCGCCGACCCGGGCGGCTACCTCGACCGGCTGGCCGAGGCGACGGGCGGCGCGTACGTGCTCGTGGAGAAGATCCTCGAGCACGGGGAGTCGCTCCCGCCGTTCTGGGCGACCGCCGGCACGACGGGCTACGACGCCCTCGCCGAGCTCGACCGCGTGCTCATCGACCCCGCGGGTCGCGCGGCCCTCGACGACCTCGACGCCGGGCTGCGAGGCCGCCGCGTCGCGTGGGGCGACCTCATCCACGACACGAAGCGCGCGATCGCGGACGGCATCCTGCGCTCCGAGGTCGAGCGGCTGACGCGCGAGCTGCTCGCGGAGGAACCGGGGGCGGGCGACCCGTCGCACCTCTCCGACGCCCTCGCCGAGGTGCTCGCCTGCTTCCCCGTCTACCGGTCCTACCTGCCCTACGGGGAGGAGCACCTCGACCACGCGCTCGCCGAGGCCCGGCGACGCCGGGCCGACCTCGAGTATGTGCTCGACGTCGTCGGCGCCGCCCTGCGCGACCCCGGCCGGGCGGTCGCGGTGCGCTTCCAGCAGACGTCGGGGATGGTTATGGCGAAAGGCGTCGAGGACACGGCGTTCTACCGCGTCTCGCGTCTCGCGACCCTCACCGAGGTCGGCGGCGACCCCGACGAGTTCGCGCTCGCCGTCGACGACTTCCACGCCCGGCAGCAGGCGCGGCTCGCGGCGCTGCCCGGCTCGATGACGACCCTCTCGACCCACGACACCAAGCGCGGCGAGGACACCCGAGCGCGGATCACGGCGATCGCCGAGGTGCCGCAGGAATGGACGGCGTTCCTCGCGCGGCGGCGGGCCGTGGTCGACCTCGGCGACGGTCCGCTCGAGAACCTGCTCTGGGAGTCGATCGTCGGGTCGTGGCCGCGGGAGCGGGAGGCGCTGCACGGCTACGCCGAGAAGGCTGCGCGCGAGGCGGGCGAGTCGACGACGTGGACGCGCCCCGACGCGGCGTTCGAGGAGCGGATGCACGCGCTCGTCGACGCCGCATTCGACGACCCGCGCACGCGCGAGGACGTCGAGGCGATGGTGCGGCGGCTCGAGCCCGCCGGGTGGTCGAACGGCCTCGCGGCGAAGCTCCTCCAACTCGCCGGGCCCGGGGTGCCCGACGTGTACCAGGGGAGCGAGCTGTGGGAGAGGTCGCTCGTCGACCCCGACAACCGCCGCCCCGTCGACTTCGCCGAGCGACGCGACCTCCTCGCCCGCCTCGACGCGGGGGAACTCCCCGCGGTGGGACCCGACGGCGCCGCGAAGCTCCTCGTGACGTCGCGCACCCTCCGCGCCCGGCGCGACCGCCCCGATCTCTTCGACCGCTACGTGCCGCTCCCCGCCGTCGGCGCGGCGGCCTCCCACGTGGTCGCGGCGGATCGCGGCGGCGCGGTCGTCGTCGCGACCCGGCTGCCGCTCGGCCTCGAGCGCGACGGCGGCTGGCGCGACACCGAGCTGCTGGTGCCGACGGCGCGCTACGTCGACGCCTTCACCGGCGCGGAGCACTCGTCGGAGGGACTGCGGCTCGCCGACGTGCTCGACCGCTACCCGGTCGCGCTCCTGCTGAGGGCCGACGCGTGAGGGCCGACCGGTGAGGGCCCGCGTCTGGGCGCCGCGCGCCTCACGCCTCGCGATCGACCTCGACGGGGCGTGGCATCCGATGTCGCCCGCGCCGGGCGGCTGGTGGACGGGACCCGTCGTCCCGGAGGGCGCGCGGTACGGCTTCCTCCTCGACGACGACCCGGTCCCGAAGCCCGACCCGCGCAGCCGCCGGCTCCCCGACGGGGTGCACGGGCTCACCGAGAAGGTCGTCCCGCATCCGTTCGACGTCGGCGACTGGACGGGGCGCGAGCTCGCGGACGGCGTGATCTACGAGCTCCACGTCGGCACGTTCACCAGCGACGGCACGCTCGACGCCGCCGTCGCGCGACTCGGGCACCTCGCCGCCCTCGGCGTCGACTTCGTCGAACTGTTGCCCGTCAACGCGTTCAACGGCGAGTGGAACTGGGGCTACGACGGCGTCGCCTGGTTCGCCGTGCACGAGGCCTACGGGGGACCTGAGGCGTACATCCGATTCGTCGCCGCGTGCCACGCGCAGGGCCTCGGCGTCATCCAGGACGTCGTCTACAACCATCTCGGCCCGAGCGGCAACTACCTGCCGCTGTTCGCCCCCTACCTCCGTGAGGAGGGCGCCAACACGTGGGGTGCCGAGGTGAACCTCGACGAGCCCGAGGTGCGGCGCTACATCCTCGACAACGCCCGGATGTGGTTCGAGGAGTACGGCGTCGACGGGCTGCGTCTGGATGCCGTGCACGCCCTCCGCGACACCTCCGCCGAGCACATCCTCGCGACCCTGTCGCGCGAGACGGAGGAGCTCTCCGCGCGGCTCGGGCGCCCGCTCACCCTCATCGCGGAGTCCGACCTCAACGACCCGGTCATGTTCCTCCCGCGCGAACGGGGCGGCTACGGGCTCACGGCGCAGTGGAGCGACGACTACCACCACGCGCTCCACGTCGCCCTCACCGGCGAGACGAGCGGGTACTACGCCGACTTCGCGCCGCTCTCCGCGCTCGGCACGGTCGCGACCCGCGGGTTCTTCCACGCCGGCACGTGGTCGTCGTTCCGCGAGCGCCTCCACGGCGTGCCGCTCGACGACGCGACGGAGGCGTGGCGGCTCGTCACGTTCTCGCAGGACCACGACCAGATCGGCAACCGCGCCGCGGGCGACCGGCTCACGGCATCCCTCACCCCGGACCGCCTCGCCGTGGCCGCCGTGCTCACCGTGCTGAGCCCGTCGACGCCGATGCTCTTCATGGGCGAGGAGTGGGGCGCGTCGACGCCGTGGCAGTTCTTCACCTCGCACCCGGAGCCGGAGCTCGGGCGGGCGACGGCGGAGGGCCGCATCGCCGAGTTCTCCCGCCACGGCTGGGACCCGGATGCCGTGCCCGACCCGCAGGACCCGGAGACGTTCCGCCGCTCCAAGCTCGACTGGACGGAGCTCGACGCCGAGCCGCACCGCACCCTCCTCGCGTGCTACCGCGACCTCATCGCGCTGCGCCGACGGGAGCCGGACCTGCACAGCCCCCGGCTCGGTTCCCTCCGCGCCGACGTCGACGAGGAGGCGCGCACCCTCGTGCTGCACCGCGGCAGGCTGCGCATCCTGGTGAACCTCGGGGAGGCGGAGTGGGCTCCGGGCGTCGACGGAGAGGTGCTGTTCGCGACCCCCGCGACCGTCGCCGCCGACCCGGTGACCCTCCCTCCGGACTCCGCCGCTGTCGTCCGAACCGTCGGGTAGCACCGCTCCCCCGGTTCGGCAAGCCCTGGGATCCTCCGGCCCCACGGCGGACCATGGACTGACCATGACTCTCACCGCCGATCGCCGGGTCCGCAACTCGACCCGCGCCGTGCGGACCGGCACCCCCGTCGCCGCACCCCCCGCCTCCACGCCGGCGCGTCCGGCGCTCACGACCGAGCTCGTCCTCGACGACGTCTACCGCGTCCTCGAGGACGGCCGCACCGTGGGCTACATCCAGCTCGCCGGGCCGATCTTCGTGTCGCTCCTCGGCGAGGTCTACAACACGTCCGTCGAGGTGGCGCAGTGCCTCGACCTCGAGACGGCGGTCGCCCGACTGGAGTGCGCCCGCGCATGACGACGGCGCCGTCAGCGCAGCGTCGCCTCCTCGATCTCGATGCCGCGCGCCGCGTTCGCCGCGAGACTCATCGCCTCGATGAGGTCCTGGTCGATCGCGGCCTGCGAACCGCCGTCGAACTTGTAGTGCAGGTCGCACGACGGGTGCACCCAGATGGAGCTGCGGCCGCCGCCGACGTCGGCGGAGTCGTGCCACGACAGCAGGAACGGTTCGTTGCGGCGCAGCTTCGAGGTCGCCACGAGCTTCAGGTGCGCGAGGATGCGGTCGTCGATGCGGATCGGCGTGCGCGACGCTCCGTAGAAGAGGGTTCCCACCCTGACGACCTTACGGCGGGGGAGGCGGCATGAACACGGACGATCCCCTGCTCGACCGTCTCGCGGCCGACCTCGGCGCGCACGCGCACGGGGCGGGGCTCACCGTCGCCGTGGCCGAGTCGCTCACCGGCGGGGCGCTCAGCGCGCGGCTCGCGAAGGCGGAGAACGCGGGGGAGTGGTTCGCCGGCGGCGTCGTCGGCTACACGAACGCGACGAAGTACCGCGTGCTCGGCGTGCCCGAGGGGCCCGTCGTGACGGCGGAGGCGGCGCGCGCCATGGCGGTCGGCGTGCTCGAGCTCACCGGGGCGGATGCCGCGGTCGCGGTGACGGGCGTCGGCGGCCCCGGCGAGGAGGAGGGCCGCGCCGCGGGCACGGTGTTCATGTGCACCGCCACCCGGCGCGGCACCCACGACTTCGCCCACGCGTTCGACGGCGACCCCGAGGAGGTCGTGGCGCTCACGATCGAACACGCCCTCCGGCACCTGTCCGGCGCATTGCTGAGCGACTGAGTAGAGGCACGGATGAGAGCCCCGACTGCTGCCGTGAAGACCTGGCTTCGCGAGCGGGGACTGACGCTCACCCTCTCCGCACTCTTCCTCGTCTTCGCCGCGGGGATGGCGGTCACCGGTTGGCAGGTCGCCGGCCAGGACGCACTCGACCACGGCTCCACCCCGCCCGCGTTCGGCGAGTACCTCGCGAGCGGCGACTTCGCGGAGGCGATGTTCGAGAACTGGGAGAGCGAGTTCCTCCAGATGGCCGCGTACGTCGTGCTGACGATCTTCCTGTTCCAGAAGGGTTCGTCGGAGTCGAAGTCGCTGGAGGGCGGCGAGGCCGTCGACGAGGACCCGCGCGCGCACCGCGACGATCCGAAGGCACCGTGGCCGGTGCGCCGCGGGGGCGTCGTCCTCGTGCTCTACGAGAACTCGCTCATCATCCTGTTCGCGCTCCTGTTCGCGGGGTCGTTCGTCGCCCACCTCGTGGGAGGAGTCGCGGCCTACAGCGAGGAGCAACTCCAGCACGGGCGGCCGGGCGTCACGCCGCTGGAATACCTCGGGGAGTCGCAGTTCTGGTTCGAGTCGTTCCAGAACTGGCAAAGCGAGTTCCTCGCCGTCGCCGTCCTGGTCGCCGCCGCGGTGTTCCTGAGGCAGCGGGGGTCACCCGAGTCGAAGCCCGTCGCGGCGCCGCACGCCGAGACGGGCTAGGACCCGGGGTCCCGTTTCGGTCGAGCCCTGAGCGGTCAGCCGGCGACCTTCTCGAGTATCGCGCGGAGCTCCTCGCTCGTGTGCTCCTCCTGCTCGAGGTTCGCCTCCAGGAGCTTGCGGGCATCCGGGAGCCCCATCGCGGTCATCGGGATGATGAGCGACTGGTAGGCCGAGATCTCGTAGTGCTCGTTGCCCAGCGCGCACGACAGCACGACCTGGTCGAGGAGGTCGTCCCCGGTCTTGCCGATGAGCGACTCCGCCTGGCGGGTGATGCCCGTCGTGCTCGGGGACGGCGCCGTCGTGTCGCGCAGGTCGAGCATCCCGAGCACCTTGTGGAGGTTGTCGATTTGTTCGCGCGTCTCGTCGGCGTGGTGCTCGAACATCGTCTTGATCTCCGCGGACTTCGCCGCCGACTTCAGCTCGCCGAGCGCCGCGAGGGAGTGGTCCTCCATCGTGAGGGCGGTGCGGAGCTGCAGGTGCAGCAGTTCGAGCGGGGTCTCGAGGGTGGCGGTCGCCATGGTGTTCCTTCCGTCGGAGGGTGTCGTCCTTCGACGCTAGGTCGACCCCTCCGGACGGCCCGGGGGCTTGAACTCCCAGGTTCCCCGAGCTTGCGAGCCGAGCTAGCTCTAAAACTGACGGAGGTTGTTGACAGTCGGTCTTCCTGATGGGAAGGAAGATCGCATGTCATCAACGATCACGGCATCGGCCGAGCGGGAGCTCGAGCGCCGGGCTAAACACAAGCTCGCGGTG